>LNAP01001188.1_pt1 | contig 40190 bp, 40 predicted proteins | sample 602601 | NCBI WGS metagenome assembly LNAP01 (sample SAMN02440304, study PRJNA202911) | soil metagenome | biome: Subtropical and temperate rainforests or woodlands; isolation source: soil samples (1 kg each in a 20% v/v slurry with milli Q water) were... ...
GCCATGGCGCGAGCCAGGTTCGAAGACGCGACTTGCGCCACGTCCAGCGCGTGGCGCCGCGATTGCTCCAGTTGCAGATAAAGCAGACCACAGAGACACAGGCACACCGTCGCGATAAACAGCACCGCTGCCTTGAGCAGAGATAACCGTTTCAAAGCGCCGCCAGGAGTTTGCTGCGGGTCTTGAGTGAGGATAGGCAAAAGCTCGTCCTGTAAGGGCAAGGCATGGGCAAAGGCCCAAAGCCCTTAATTTTTGTGAGCTTAGTCTACCCGCTAGTGTGGGGCAATTGTCCTTTGGCCAGCCGCCGCATCGCACTGTGCAAATGCGCCCGAGCACTTTCGGCATCGCCCAGGCGCATTTGCTCGTAGGCCCGCCGGGCAATGTCGTGGGGCACCGGCTTGAGTTCGCGCTGGGTCGCCATGGCCATCAGTTGCACTTGCGCGGCACGCTCCAGGTAGTACAAATCATCCCAGGCTTCGGCGATGGTCGGCCCCGCGACAATCACCCCGTGGTTCTTGAGGAACAAGATGTCGGCGTTGCCCATGACACCGGCGATCCGGTCGCCTTCGGATTCATCGAGGGCCAGGCCGTTGTAGTTTTCGTCCACCGCCGTGCGGCCGTAAAATTTCAGCGCCGTCTGGCCCAACCACAACAGCGGCGGACCTTGCAGCAAGCACAACGCCGTGGCGTGAGGCATGTGAGTGTGGAACGCCACTTTCACCCTCGGCAGCTGTTTGTGCAGTCGGGCATGGATGTAAAACGCAGTCGCCTCGGGCTGCCCTTCGCCGTCCACGACATTGCCGTGGAAGTCGCACACCAGCAGATTCTGCGCCGTCACCTCGGCGAATGCGTACCCGTAGGGATTCACAAAAAACAGATCATCCCGGCCCGGCACCATCGCCGAAAAATGGTTACAGATGCCCTCCTCCAGGCCATGCAGCGCGGCCAGTTGAAAACACGCAGCCAACTCGGTGCGGGCGGTGATGACGGCATGTGAATCGAGGTTGAGATCGGCATAACGCGCGGAACGCGAACCGCCTGCAAGGGTGTGTGCCATGACGAGGTCTCCGTGTTTTGTTACCAGTCGAGGGAAGTGAATAAAGGCACGACCTGATCCAGCGTGCTCAATATCTCATCGGGTCGGTAATCCGGCAGCAATTGCCGACCGGTGCCACGGTCAATCCATACACAACGAAAGTGCATGTCTCGGGCGGCGGTGTGATCCAGTGTCGGGCTGGCGCAGATGTGCACTACTTGATCTCGACTGACACCGAGCTGCTCATGAGCGTAGTCAAACAGGCGCGGATTCGGCTTGTACGCCCCGGCCTGTTGCGCAGTGATGACTCGATCGATATGCCCCCCGAGTTGCGCGACGTTGCCGGCGATGATGTCGTCGTCGGTGTTGGAGACGATGCACAGTTTGAAACCCATTGCCTTGAGTTTCGCGAGGGTCTCGATCACCTCAGGGAACGGCGGCATCCGCGGAATCGCGCCGGCCAACCGCTGACTGTCTTCGGGCCGACTCGTCAGCCCCAACTCCTCCAGGGCGAGCTGCAACCCGAGCGTACTCAGTTGGCGAAACGAGCGATGCGGTGGAGTCTGCTCCAGCCGATGTTCATGCCGGTCGTAGACCTCGATGAGGCGATCGGCTTCAACGCTGTGGTCGCCCTTGTCGTGCAGGATGTCGGCGACCACGGCCTTGAGGCCTTCATCCCACTGGATCAACGTGCCGTAACAATCGAAGGTTAGCCATTCGGGACGCGGGGTATTTTCGAGTGTCATGTTTGTATCCTCTGAAGGGTGATCTTCAGATTACGAGCCGCTAGTGATAGTGTGAAATTAAATTAATGTCGATTAGTCAGTAGAAAATCAAATATCAAGGAGATCGCCATGCTTGATCTTGAATTGCTCAAGACCTTCGTCTGCGTGGTCGATGAAGGCAGCTTCACCCGCGCTGCCGAACGCGTGCACCGAACCCAATCCACGGTGAGCCAACAGGTTCGCAAGCTGGAAGTTTTGGTCGGTCATTCCCTGCTCCTGCGTGACCGAACTGGCCAGAACGTCACCGTCACCGAGCATGGCGAACTGCTGATTCACTATGCCCGACGCTTGTTGGCCCTGTCCTCTGAAGCCGTTGAAGCCTTGGCCAGCGACCTGGATCTGGAGATCCTGCGCATCGGCGTACCGGAGGACTTTGATGCGCGGCGTATGACGCTGATCCTTGCCGGTTTCAATCGCGCCCGCCCGCACGCCCGGCTGGAAACCGTCAGCGGCATGAGCACGGATCTGAAGCAGAAACTCGCATCGGGTGAGATCGACATCGCCTTGGTCAAACGCGAACCGGACAGCGGACCGTGCTGGGCGGCGTGGCCGGAAGTGCTGGTGTGGGTCAAAGGCGCGGGGGTGGACTCGGCCAACGGCGTGTTGCCATTGGCGTTGTTTCCGCAAGGGTGCATTTATCGGCAGCGGGCAATCCGCTTGCTGGACGTGGCACAGCGCCCCTGGCGCGTGGCGTTTGGCAGCCATAGCTTGACCGGTATCCAGGCGGCAGTCGCTTCGGGGCTGGGGGTGTCCGTGCTGCCGGCTTCGGCGGTGTTGCCGGAGCACAGCGTGTGCACCGATTTGCCGGAGTTGCCACCGACGGAGCTGGCGTTGATCAGCCGCGAGGGCGCGTTGACCGGGTTGCAGCGGGATTTGGTGGAGTTTTTGCGGGAGGAGTTGGCGGTCTTGGGCAATTGAGTGTGAATAGAAATGATTTGTCACGCTTGTGTCGCTGACATGACGCAGGGCAAAGCGCGGATAGCAGTGAAGGAGCTACGATTACTCTTACATCACGACAGGGAATCGAAATGAGTAAGGCAGACGAACTCGCGGCGAAGTTGAAACAGACCCGGTCTACCAGCGCAGATCAGATGATCGACAGTTGGCCCGGCCAAGTCTACGAGTTGTATGAGCAGATCGAGGCGTGGCTGAAGCCGCTGACTGAGGTAGGCCTGATTCTGCGACGCAATCCGACACATGTCTTCGAGTGCGATTCAGAGGGTGCGACTTTCGATTACGCGATCGACCAGCTTCTGATCGAAGGCAATGAGCACGGCATCACCTTCGACCCTGTTGCGCGCTTCACTGAAGATGGCGCTGGGCGTGTCGAGATTCACTCGACGGGCAAAGAACTCGCGCTGTTGCGCACAGTGGACGCGGATGGCGAGACACATTGGTGGTTGCAGGTGATTGAGCAGGCCGGACAGCAACTGGATGCGGTTGCGTTGACGGAGAACAATTTACTTTCGGTGGTGCAGGAAGGTCTGCAGCTTTAACACCCAGACGAACAACGAAGACAGATCACCCACACCGGAAAGGGGACGGACTTACTATCAAGTCCAATCCCCTACTGCCGCGCCGGTCCCGCCGCCACCACCGATCCCACCGCCGAATGCAAATCCAGCACTGGCATCGGCGACGGCCGATTCAGCGCCCGCAACACCGGCGCATCGTAGCCATACACATCAGGCTTGAACGCCACTCGCCCGTCGCTGCCCAAATCCACGGTCCAGTACGCCAGCAACACCGGCACTTTCACCGGAAGCCGAATGTTCTCGGTCTTGCCGCTGGCCAACTGCTTTTGAATACCTTCGCTGTTCCACCGGACCGGGTCGTTGAACAACAATTCCACAAGCTGCAGCGGATTCTCTACCCGAATGCAGCCCGAGCTGGTCGCGCGGATGGTTTTGGCAAACAACTCGCGGTGCGGTGTGTCGTGGAGGTAAATCGCATAGTCGTTGGGAAAGCGGATCACCACCCGGCCCAGCGAACTGTCAGGCCCGGCGTCCTGGCGCAACGTGAGGCCGCGTGGATTGGTCCAGTCCACACTCGATGGATCGAGCACATTGCCTTCGCGATCAAGCACTCGAATGCGATTGGCGGCGAGGTAGCCGGGGTTGCTCTGGATCTTCGGCAACACATCCTCCTTGAGGATCGTCGGCGGCACTGTCCAGGTCGGGTTAAACGTGATGTAGGTAATCTGCGCCTGGAAGACTGGCGTATTGCGCGCCGCTTTACCGACCTGCACCCGGGATCGCCAGATCGGCACGCCATCGCGGTACATCGCCACCTTGTAGCCGGCGATATCGACGATGACGAATGTGCCCTGGAGTTTGTAGAGCAGCCAACGTGCACGCTCCATGTTCACGCGGACCTGGTCGATGCGCGCATCAACGGGCACGTTCAGCGCTGCCAGTGTTGTCGCCCCTGCCATGCCGTCCGCACTCAGGTATTGCTCGTTCTGATACTTTTTCACCGCGGCGGTGACGGCGCCGTCGTACTGGGTGCCGTGGATCAATCGCGGATCGAGAAAACCGGCCGCGACCATCCTCGCGCGCAATTGCGCGACCGCCGGTTCGTCCATGCCGGGTTTGAGCGAATGGTCGACAATCACTTTCGGCCAGCCGCCCCGGTCCCGAATGCCGCGCAATTGCGCCAGGGCCTGACGCAAACCGACGTACACCGCTTCTTGCGGCGGTGCCTGGGCAAAAGCCTTGGCCACGTCGTGATTGTCGAGTGCGGCGAAGAAAGCATTGAAGTCGTCACGTGGATCGACGCCATTCGAATCAAAATTCCAGTGAATGTCGAGCCGCGAAGGGTCGACCTTGCCCCGCCGCAACTGCAGCAGCGCGGTGATAAACGTATGCGTGGTCGCCAAATCGAAAGCCGCCCGCTGCTCGGGCGTCACCGGTGTCGTATGCATCGTGGTTTGTGACCGGACCAATTCATCGATATGAAAGTCCGCCGGGGTCAAGCCGTCGGCCTCAGTCGCGTTCAGGCTGGCGATCAATTGCGCGACATCGCTGTCATTGGTCCACGCCGCGCGATAGGCACGATGGGTATAAAAATCCATGACCAGACGGCTGACATCCACTCGACGATTGCGTGGTGCGGTCAGCAGCGGAGGAAAAGCGGTTTTCAGCGGTTCAAGCGCGGCCTGAATCGCTTGACCGACGTTATCATCCGCTCCAGCCTCGATAATGGAGGTAGGCGCATTTAGCGGCTCAATCGACGACGTTTGCCCAAGTGCTGTGCCGCTTATCAGAAAGCCCATAAAAAATACGCGGCTTATGACGAATAACCTTGTTAAAAGCACCATGAATAATCCTTAATCCCCCGCATTCAACGCCCGGCTGGCAACGCACTGCTAGACTCGAACTTAACATGATGAGACATCTGTATGGCGCCACTACGTTTTGGCTATCTATTCTCGGCCCTGCTACTGACTGCAATGTCCGTACCGTCAGCCTACGCCGATTCGCTCGCGGCCGCCCTCATCAAAGCGGCCCCGAAAGCTAACGCCAACGTCATCAACCTCGCCGTTCGCGCCTCGCAATGCAGCATCGCTCAAGGCAAAGCGCCTGTCCAAAGACTTGCGGTTATTGATTATTCGCTGCCTTCGACCGAGCAACGTCTATGGGTGTTCGATTTAAAGAAGCGCAAGTTGCTGTTTCATGAACTGGTCGCCCATGGACGCAATAGCGGCGAAAACATGGCCGTCAACTTCTCCAACCAGAATGAAAGCTTCGCCACCAGCCTCGGGTTGTATCGCACCCAGCAGAGCTATGTCGGACAGAACGGTTACTCGCTACGCATGGAAGGCCTGGAGCCGGGTTTCAATGACAACGCGTTTGACCGGGCCATCGTGATTCATGGCGCGCCTTATGTGAGTCCGGTCCTGGCCCGTGCGAATGGACGTATTGGCAGAAGCCTCGGCTGCCCGGCGGTCAGACCCGCGGTTGCTCGTCGGCTGATTGATTCGATGAAGGGAGGCCAACTGTTGTTTTCCTACTATCCGGATCAGCGTTGGTTGAAGTCTTCTTCGTATATCAATTGTGGCAGCGGCACGGTGGCTGATACATCCGCGCCAAAAAAACACCTTTAAGAATAGGCGCCCGTCCAGTGGCGCCTCCCTCCTGCTTCACCGCGCCTACATCGGTGAAACTGTCAAAACTGTAATCTCAGCCTCAGCCTTCTGAAAGGCACCGCTCGTTAGCCTCATCGTCAAGCTAGCTCCAAGCTGACGGACAGGGAACACAACGGCATGCATTCCAACACTACAAGACGCACCTTCGTGAAAGGGCTGGCCGCAGGCGGACTGCTGGGTGGCCTCGGCTTATGGCGCACGCCGGTCTGGGCAATCACCAGCCCTGGCGAACCTCAGGTGTTGACGGGCACCGACTTCGATCTGTCGATCGGCGAAACCCCGGTCAACATCACCGGCAACCCGCGCACCGCCATGGCCATCAACGGCGGCATTCCCGGCCCGCTGCTGCGCTGGCGCGAAGGCGACACGGTGACGTTGCGGGTGAGGAACAAGCTCAAAGTCGACACGTCCATTCACTGGCACGGCATCTTGCTGCCGGCCAACATGGACGGCGTACCGGGCCTGAGTTTTCACGGCATCGAACCGGGCGGCCTGTACGTCTACCAATTCACAGTCCGGCAGAACGGCACCTACTGGTATCACAGCCATTCGGGCTTTCAGGAACAGTCCGGCGTTTACGGCCCGCTGGTCATCGATGCCAAGGAGCCAGAGCCATTCCAGTACGACCGCGATTACGTGGTGATGCTGACCGACTGGACCGACGAAACCGCCGTCGGCCTGATGAAGACGCTGAAAAAGCAGTCGGATTACTACAACTACAACAAGCGCACCGTGGGTGATTTCATCCATGACGTCAGCGAAAAAGGTTGGGGAGCCACCGTCGCGGATCGAACGATGTGGGCCGAGATGAAGATGAACCCCACGGACATCGCCGACGTCAGCGGCGCCACTTACACCTACCTGATGAACGGCCAGGCGCCGGACATGAACTGGACCGGTGTATTCCGCCCCGGCGAGAAGCTGCGGCTGCGGTTTATCAATGGCTCCGCCATGAGCTACTTCGACGTGCGCATCCCCGGGTTGAAAATGACGGTAGTCGCAGCCGACGGTTTGCACATCAAACCGGTGAGCGTCGACGAGTTTCGCATCGCAGTGGCAGAGACGTTTGACGTGATTGTCGAGCCGACCGAAGCGGCTTACACGCTGTTCGCGCAATCGATGGATCGCACGGGTTTTGCACGGGGTACGCTGGCAACGAAGCCAGGTTTGTTGGCGCCGATCCCGGCCCTGGACCCTCGACCGTTAGTGACCATGGATGACATGGGCATGGGCGGCATGGACCACAGCAGCATGGGCGATATGGCAGGCATGGATCACAGCAGCATGGCCGGCATGCAGTCTCATCCAGAGACGGAAAAGGACAACCCGCTGGTGGACATGCAAGCCATGTCCACCTCGCCCAAGCTCGACGATCCCGGACTGGGCCTGCGCAACAACGGACGCCGAGTCCTGACCTATTCCGACCTGCGCAGCACCTTCGAAGACCCGGACGGCCGCGAACCCGGCCGCACCATTGAGCTGCACCTCACCGGCCACATGGAGAAATTCGCCTGGTCGTTCAACGGCGTGAAATTCGCTGACGCCGAGCCGCTGCGCCTCAAGTACGGCGAGCGCGTCCGGATTGTGCTGGTCAACGACACGATGATGACCCACCCCATTCACCTGCACGGCATGTGGAGCGACCTCGAAGACGAGAATGGCGAGTTCATGGTGCGCAAACACACCATCGACATGCCGCCCGGCTCCCGGCGCAGCTATCGGGTCACCGCCGATGCGCTCGGCCGCTGGGCCTATCACTGCCATCTCCTGTACCACATGGAAATGGGCATGTTCCGTGAAGTTCGCGTGGAAGAATGAGGCGCATCCCATGACCCGATTGACTCCAATATCTTTAGCACTCGTGACCGCGGGCCTGACGCTCTCTTCGGCAATGGCCGCCACTGACGACATGCAGGGTATGGACCATAGCCAGATGACCGGCATGGACCACAGCCAGATGCAAAGCATGGATGACGGCCAGATGCAGCCCGCCGCGCCGACTGAAAGCCGCACGCCGATCCCGACGCTGACCGACGCCGACCGCGCCGCCGTGTATGCCAGCCCGACCGGCCACGGCGTGCATGACACCGCACTCAACTATTATTTCCTTGCCGACAAACTCGAATGGCAGGACGCGGACAACGGCAGCGTCCTGGCCTGGGATCTGTCAGGCTGGATCGGCGGCGACATCGACCGCCTGTGGCTGCGCTCCGAAGGCGAACGCACCAACGGCAAGACCGAAGACGCCGAAATCCAGGCCCTGTGGGGCCATGCGATCTCCCCATGGTGGGACGTGGTGAGTGGCGTGCGCCAGGATTTCAAACCCGGTGCCCCACAAACCTGGGCCGCCTTCGGTGTGCAAGGCATGGCGCTTTACAACTTTGAAACCGAAGCCACGGCCTTCATCGGTGAGGGCGGCCAAACCGCTGCACGACTGGAAGGCGACTACGACATCCTGTTGACCAATCGGCTGATTCTGCAGCCGACTGCCGAACTCAACTTCTATGGCAAAAACGATCCACAGCGGGGTATCGGCTCCGGCTTATCCAACACCGAGGCCGGCCTGCGGCTGCGCTACGAAATCCGCCGGGAGTTCGCGCCCTATATTGGCGTGACCTGGAACCGCACTTACGGCAAAACCGCCGATTACGCCAACGATGAAGGTGAGGATCGCAGCGAAGCGCGCCTGGTCCTCGGCGTTCGGCTGTGGTTTTAAACGCTTCAACTCAAAAAAACCAAAAACCAACCGTTGAAAACGGTAAGAGGCCTCGCATGCGCATGATCAAAACCACCGTTGTTGCCCTGGGACTGCTGCTGAGCACATTCGCTCAAGCCCACCCGAAATTACTGTCCTCCACCCCCGCTGAAGGTGCAGTCGGCGCAGCACCCGCCAAAATCGAACTGCACTTTTCCGAAAATCTCATGACCCAGTTTTCCGGCGCGAAACTGGTCATGACCGAAATGCCCGGCATGGCCCACGCCCCCATGCCGATGAAAGCCAAAGTCTCCGGCGGCGGCGACCCGAAAACCATGGTCATCACCCCGCTTTCGCCACTGCCCATCGGCACCTACAAAGTCGAATGGCGCGCGGTGTCTTCGGACACTCACCCGATTACCGGCAATGTTACGTTCAAAGTGAAGTGATGAATGAGCGACTCGATCGGCATTGCCCTGCGGTTTGGCTTGTATGTGGATTTGATGCTGCTGTTGGGCTTGCCGCTGTTTGGGTTGTACAGCCTTAAAGGGCGGGAACGCGTGTCGGGCGCGGTGTTGCCGTTTCGGTTGATGCTGGCGGGAACGGCGGCGCTTGGGTTGCTGTTGTCTATTGCGAGCATGGTAGTGATGGCGAGCGCCATGAGCGGTGAAACGGCCTTTGCCGAGTTACGTCCACACCTCGAGATGATGGTGTTGGAAACGGACATGGGCCTGGCCTGGGTCGTGCGTATCGTCGCACTGGTTGTTGGTGGATTGGCGGTGATGCTCAATCATCGTGCCCCTGGCGTTGGCTTGCTGGTTGCGACGATTGCTGGCGGTATCGCCCTCGCCTCTCTCGCCTGGAACGGACATGGCGCGATGGATGAAGGCATCCGCCGTGTCTGGCATTTCACCACCGACATCCTGCACTTGCTGGCCGCAGGAGTGTGGCTGGGAGCGCTAGTGGCGCTTGCGTTGATGGCGAAAGCCAATGTTCTGCAAACCGAAGAGCGCATCCGGCTGCTGGCCCGCGCAGTGACAAGGTTTGAAGTGGTGGGCGCGTTGATTGTGGTCGTCATCACCGTCACGGGTGTTGTGAACTACCTCTTCATCGTTGGGCTGGAGCTTGATGACTTATTTCTAAGCACCTACGGGATTTTGCTGTTTATCAAAGTCACCTTGTTTGCAGGGATGCTGGTGCTCGCCGCGTTGAACCGGTTTCACCTTGGACCGTTTTTGCAGAGGTCGTTGCGCAACGGGCAGTATTGGGTAGCGGCGAATGCACTGCGGCGCAGCGTGGTGATGGAGTTGGCTGCGGCCGTTCTGATTGTTGGGCTGGTGGCCTGGCTGGGGACGTTGAGTCCAGAGATGGAAATGGCCGCGGAGTAACGTAAAGGGCGCCACTTGATATAGATCAACGACAGCCCCCTACACAGGGCTACGCTCAAAATAACCCTCAGATCGGATACCAGACATGCACGGGCTCCGCACCCATCTACCGCTGCTGATCCGCCAAGTGCTCGCACTGTGGCTGTTAGCCTTTGCGGTAGCGGCGAGCCAGGGTTGTCTTAGCCTGCCGCCCCATGATCTGAACGCCGCCCATGAAATCACCAGCAGCGCTGGCCATGACAATAGTCATGAGCAGCATGCCAGCGGCTGCCTGCAATACTGCGAACACAGCGCCACAGCACTGCCCCCCGCACAGACCTTGCCCACCTTCGAACACGCCCTTTGGGCCGTCCTGTTTCTGCTGCCTGCGCTGATTCTGAGTGTCCGCTCCCAGACTCCGTTCGCGTTTCTCACCTTACACCGACCGGCGCCACCCCGGCCGCCAGCGCGCCTGCGCTTCGTTCGCTTCAACGATTAAAACCACTCTCCGAGCGTCCGGAGTTCCGGCCGCCCCTCCTTTGGCTTCGCCTCTTTAGCGCGGCTCAATAGTTCCTGTACGTCCCTGACTCACTGGAGATTGCCATGCATACGCACTTCAAAGCACTCGTCGCCGCACTGCTCATCAGTAGCCCATTGGTTGCCATGGCCGTCGAGGAGCATCACCCCGACACACCGCCAACCACACCGGCCACCGCCACCGCCGCCACCACCACGCAAAACAAGGCCATGAGCGAACAGATGGAAAAAATGCAGGCGGCCCACGAAAAAATGATCGCCGCCAAAACCCCGGCCGAACGCCAGGCCGCCATGCAAGAAGGCATGGCCACGATGAAGGACAGCATGGGCATGATGCACAACCATTGCCAAGGCATGGGCATGGGCAAAGGCATGTCCGGCGACAAGAACCACGCAGAACAGATGATGGACATGATGATGAAAATGATGGAACAGCAGTCGAGCATGATGAAGATGCCGATGGCGCAGTAACCGCCTGAAAGAAGCACTTGACCTTGCCATCGTGGCAAGGTCAACCATCGAACCCTGTCATCACACCACCGCCACTCATGGCGAAAGAGGTTTACGCAATGAACGGTACAGAATTGCAAGTCGAAGGCATGAGCTGCGGCAGTTGCGTCAAACACGTCAACGCTGCGTTGCTGCCACTGGCCGGGGTTGGTGAAGTGACTGTCGACCTGGCGTCTGGCCGGGTCAAAGTGACCGGGGACATCGACAGCGATGTCCTGTTATCGGCACTGAATGAGGCAGGGTATCCAGCAAGCGTGTTGAAGGGTGAACGCCCCCAAAGCGTCGAGAAAAAGTCGGGGTGCGGCGGCTCCAGTTGCTGTTGTCACTGAGTCCGAACGGCCAGGATGACATCGAGGCCAGACCGCATTGTGCAAACACAACAATGGGCGCTCCCACAATGAGCGCCCTTTTTCGTCGTGGATAGCAGCCGGGAAACTGTTTCACTACACTCCACTTTTTCTAACCCACCCGGATAAAAGCCCGCCAAAAATGAAAACCATAAAATGCACAATGATGCTCGGTGGCCTGCTCGCTCTATCCTTCGGCGCTCAGGCACAGGACGGCCCTTCGCATCTGGACAGCATCATCCAGCAAAACCAACTGCGCGTGTGTACGACGGGCGACTACAAACCCTATACCTCCAAAGCCGAGAACGGCGAGTACTCGGGGATCGACATCGCCATGGCCCGCACATTGGCCGACAGCCTCGGCGTCAAGGTTGAGTGGGTGCAGACCACGTGGAAAACGCTGATGCCCGACATGCTGGCCGGCAAGTGCGACATCGGCGTCGGCGGCATCTCGGTCACCCTGGAACGCCAGAAAAAAGCCTTCTTCAGCACCACACTGGATGTCGACGGCAAAATCCCGTTAGTGCGCTGCGAAGATCAGGCCCTGTACCAGACCGTCGAACAAATCAACCAGCCTTCGGTTCGCTTGGTTGAACCGGCCGGTGGCACCAACGAAGCGTTTGTCCACGCGTTTCTGCCCAAGGCGCAATTGAGCCTTCACGACAACGTGACGATCTTCCAGGAGCTGCTGGATAAGAGGGCTGACGTGATGATTACCGATGCATCGGAAGCGTTGTATCAGCAGAAACTTAAACCCGGGTTGTGCGCGGTTAACCCGAGCCAGTTCATGCAGTACGGCGAGAAGGCTTACTTGCTGCCCCGCGATGACATGACCTGGAAGTTATACGTCGACCAATGGCTGCACCTGGCCAAGGTGACCGGTAACTATCAGAAAGTCCTGAGCGAGTGGATAGCAACGCCCGCCCCTAAATAACCACCACCCATCGTCCCACGCAAGCGCTGGCGAAGCCGCGTCCAGCTGAGAAGCAGTCCCTCATTCAGCACTCGCGGTACATCAGGTAACAACGCGCCTCGACGGAAACATCTTCCGTCGGGGGCATTACGCCTTAGTCGTCATGGAGCAACCCTGAGCTGTACTCGCTGAAATTGCTACCGATAGCGCTTCCGCCAAGGTTCAACTTGTTGGCGCCATGGCCGTCGAACGATTGGCAGCCATCTGAAAAACAGGTGCTGGTGCTGACGCCTGAGCAGGCGCTTAACAGCAAGGCACTGGTGATCATCATGACTTTGAAGAGATTTGAGATCATCTTTCATGTTCCTGGGGGGCTGGAAGCGTGGCAGTTCGACTACGCCTCATCCTAGGACGCCAATTCGTCAGACATTATGAAACTTGGCTGGGCGACAGGATTGGTTCAGCCAAGGCGGTTTCTTGAGGCAAAAAAGGCGCTCTCTTCTGCTGCAACGGCACCCCAGTAAGACTCGTCTCCACCTCAAAAGCCCATTCCTGATAAACTCCCCCACCTCCCAGCCCCATCGATTCCAGACCCCCAATGCCCCCAATCACCGCCACACCCGCCCCGCTCTCCCGCCGATTCTCCGTGGCGCCGATGATGGATTGGACTGACCGCCACTGCCGTTTTTTCCTACGGTTACTATCGAAAAACGCCCTCCTCTACACCGAAATGGTCACCACCGGCGCGCTCCTCAATGGCGATCACGACCGCTTCCTCCGTCACAACGAAGCCGAACACCCGTTGGCCCTGCAACTCGGCGGCAGCGTCCCTCTCGACTTGGCCGCCTGCGCCCGTATGGCTCAGGACCACGGTTACGACGAGGTGAATCTGAATGTCGGCTGTCCGAGTGATCGAGTGCAGAACAATATGATCGGCGCGTGCCTGATGGGGCATCCGCAGCTGGTGGCGGATTGTGTGAAGGCGATGCGCGATGCGGTGTCGATTCCGGTGACGGTGAAGCACCGGATCGGGATTAATGGGCGGGACAGTTACGAGGAATTGGTTGATTTTGTTGGCACGGTTCGGGATGCAGGGTGCACGAGTTTTACGGTACATGCGCGGATTGCGATTCTGGAGGGCTTATCGCCGAAAGAGAACCGTGACATTCCGCCCCTGCGTTATGACGTGGCGGCGCGGTTGAAGGCGGACTTTCCGGAGTTGGAGATTGTTCTTAACGGCGGGATCAAGACGCTGGAAGCCTGTCACGCGCATTTGCAAACGTTTGACGGTGTGATGTTGGGCCGCGAGGCGTATCACAACCCTTATGTAATGGCTGAGGTGGATCAGCAATTGTTCGGCAGTACGGCGCCGGTGATTAGCCGGGCGGAGGCGCTGGCGAAGTTGCGGCCTTATATAGCGGCGCATATTGATGCGGGCGGTTCGATGCACCATATCACCCGGCACGTGCTGGGGCTGGGCACCGGGTTCCCGGGGGCACGCAAGTTTCGGCAGTTGTTGTCGGTGGATATCCACAAGGCTAAAGAGCCTTTGGCGTTGCTGGATCAGGCAGCTGAGTTGCTTGAAGGGCGTTAATCCGTTTTATCTTTTAAATACCAGGCTGGTGGGTCCGCAGCCTGGTTCACGTGTCAGAGCGCTGCTGCTTCAGTCCAGTTAACCCAACCGAATGCCCATGTGGCCAGGATCACCAGACCGAATGCAATTCGGTAACAGGCGAACGCGGCGTAGCTGTGGCTGGCGATAAACTTGAGCAAGCCGCGCACGGCGATCATGGCGAAAAAGAACGCGGTGACGAAGCCCAAGGTGAAGACTGGCAGGTCGCCAGCCTGGAACAGATCCCGATATTTGTAGCCTGAGTAGACGGCGGCACCGACCATGGTTGGCATGGCCAGGAAGAACGAGAACTCGGTGGCTGCCTTGCGCGACAGTCCAAATAGCAACCCACCGATAATGGTCGATCCTGAGCGTGAGGTGCCCGGTATCATCGCCAGGCATTGAGCGAACCCGACCTTTAACGCGTCGGTCCAGCGCATGTCGTCAACATGGTCGACATACACCCTATGTTCCCGCCGCTCAGCCCACAACATAACGATACCGCCCACTACCAATGCCACCGCCACGGTGATTGGATTGAACAGATATTCGTGAATCTTATCGGCGAACAATACACCTAATACAACGGCAGGCATAAAGCTGATCAATAAGTTCAAGGTAAACCGTTGCGCATTACGTTGGGTTGGCAAGCCTGTGACGATCTCGAGGATCTTTCGCCGAAACTCCCAGACCACGGCCAGGATGGCCCCAAGTTGAATGATGATATTGAAAGCCATGGCACGCTCACCGCCGAAGCCGAGCAGGTCCGCGACAATGATTTGGTGCCCTGTACTTGATATGGGTAAAAACTCTGTCAGCCCTTCCACCACGCCTAAAATCAATACCGTTACGGTAGTCCAAAAATCCATTACCCCCCCTCATCCACAAAAGCAAAACTGCTGACGAACTGACGATTTTATCGCCAACGAGTCAGTAAAACGCATTCAGACCTGCATTAAAACTCAACGTTAATAATTGTCCATGAATGTCACCATCAACCAGAACGTTACATAACAAGAAATATCAGCCAGTTCCAAACAAAACACATACTAAAACCGGCACTTAAAGCAGCCTAGTTCTGGTAACTCATTAGGCCTCCATAAAAATCCAACTAAGGCAGCTTCAACCGCCCACCCAGGCTTATTGAACTGGAAAAGCGGGACATTGCGCGAAAAGATGGCACAATGATGCCTATTTGCCACTGTGCATGCCAAGCATCAGGGGCACAAAGGATCTCGCCAGATTGCTCAACAATGTTAAAAAAATTGTGACACCTGCTTGAAAACCCGGGAAATGTTACCAATTGTCAGTCACAAATGAGAATTGGTGCTTTAACATCCAAATGTCAGCACCCAGCCGAGTCAAAGCATGATGCTTACAGGGAAATTAACGAATACCAGCCACAGCCACACAAAGGAGGTGACGGGTATTCTCACCATTGGGCGGACCCATAGTTTAGCTGAGGGTTTCAGGACATTAGTTGCAAGCTATGTAGCGCATGATATACCCGTTGACACTATGTGCTTCAACAACTTGTTTAGAAAAAATAAGGGTTCCCATTCATACCGTGCAGTATTCATTGTCATTGACAGCCCTCAGGCGTTTGATGAAAGCATCGCCTTGGTGGAAAATATGCGTGCCGATAACCAGGCCCTTATTATCTTTGTAGCCATCACCGGCAAAGGCACCTACAACAAGATGAGATACTATCTTGCCGGCGCCGACCACTGCATTAAATTCAGTACGCTTCCTGAAGATAACCCGGACGTACTTTCCGAGTTTTTTAATAGCGCAGAATGGCACAAGCAACACAGTTTACTCTTGGACCCCACGCGTATGTGCCTGATTGGAGACTATAAAAAACTGGATGTTTCGTTTCCGGAAATGAAAATCCTGGAAGCCTTTGCCGAAACAAGAAATCAAATACTGAGCCATGATGAAATCGCCAGAATCATGGGTCTGAATATAACGTTTTATGACCCAAGGGCCTTGGAAAAATCTATCAGCCGCCTGCGCGGCAAGATAAAAGGCATGTATGGCACCAACGCCATTCAAAGTATTCGTGGGCATGGATATCGTCTCGTCAGGGGTCTCATCTCGACCGCCTGATGATTAATATGCAGGGAGTTATTGCATTATGAACGCAACGATGAGCGCGTCACACATCTATCGTGCGAGTCATTATCTGTCTCGACAATTGATCCTCACTCGTGATGACTGCCCATTTGGCAGCGAGATCAGAATACAGTTTGACGACAGTCCGGCTCAGCCAGCCCATGCATCTTTTGCGGCATCCATGCAGCAGATGAGCGGCATCTACAGTGAAGTGCTCATGCAGACCCGGTTGATTGCCTTTTCGCTGAAAGACCATAATATATCCAGCAAAAACAAATACTTAAGTCGTAGATTTGTCTGCGTCGGACAATCAGACCTCGCCGATTCAGCACTCGCGGAAGAGTTGATACAGTCCAGCGACGCCCTGCACAACTTTGGTCAGACGCTGGTTATCGCTTTCAATGAACTGCCTCTTTCGGCGGTCAGTTTCAGTGAAAAAAAGAAGATTCTCAACAATGTGTATCTGTTGAAAGACCACGGCATAGAAATCGCGTTCGATGGTTACAACATCGACAATGAAAGTATCGAGATCTTTACAACCCTGAATCTTTTCGACTATATCAAGATCCCTCTTTCAACCCTAGACTTAAGCCTTAAACTCACGGGCAACCCCGAATTATTCAATCGTCTCCACGAACGCATGACCATGCTGACCCACACCACTAAAGTCGCCTTCATAGCTGACAGAGTGGAGCATGCCGCGAGCCATATACTGGCGCGCGCGCTGCCGTTTGAATACTTTCAAGGGAGCCATTACTCCCCTGCCGACAACCTTTTGAATTAAAAACTGAGTATGCCCTTCAGGAGAGAGACATGGAAAGCAGTACACCCCTCCCCAGAAAATATTTTGTCGTCGTTACTCACAGCCCGGCATTACAACTAGAGCTTGAGGCATTATTATCGAGCGAGCGATATAACTCATTTGGTACGTCGCAGGCAAAGATGTTTGTCGAGGGTGTTGCCCTACCCTCATCCGCCCCTAAACTAATGGAATTTATTTCCCCTCACCTGGACAGAATTGTCCCTCCCGTTATCAGACATGATACACAGCGCATTCTCTCTTCATTCGAATCCGAGTGGCGAGCGGCCCAGTCCGATACGCGGTTCAGCAACATATCCTCACGGGCAGATGAAGACCGGGAAAACACTCAGGATTCACTCCTCAACGAGGCGGTAAAACCGCATTATCCCTATACAGAAGCCTGGCGATTGAGTCATGGCAATGGTGCGTTGATCAAAGATGACGTAGAGGTTGTCTTGACCGGGCTAGAAGCCACACTGGTCAAGAAAATGCTGCACCATGATGAGCGAGTCGTAAGTAAAGATGATCTTATTCGGAGCATCGGCAGAGAACCCGAGCATTATCGAGGCCTGGAAATGTGCTTGAGCAGGCTACAGGAAAAGTTCAAGAGTGCCAGCAATGGTGAACGTTTGTTCCGGGCCGTGAGGAATCGTGGCTATTGCCTGATTCAAAAAATAGTACGGGGGAAAAGTCTCACCTGAATCAATAAGATTGATCGCAATGGTAGTGCATACAAAAACAAAAAAGCACCCCACCATTTCACCCTCCGGCCCCTCCCCTCTCCGCAGACCATCTCGCTTGCCCCTTCCTGAAATCAACTTTCATTATCGACTATTTCTAACACTTCGCCGCCTCAATATAACCAGCACACCAACTTACCACTCGTTAAAAGTCGTCAGACAGCTTTCTGCCCAATAAATTAATCTATTCACTGACGAGCACGCCGCACAGTGGCATTTCGACCGTCAATGTTTTGCCCTCTTATAAAAATAATAATGCTTACCACATCAACTTGGCTCTTGTCTGTCGACACGCGAATGGACGTATTTTGGGGATATCGCATGGTTAACAATCTTCGTATCAATCGAAATACCCACCTCAAAGGATTGACCTTCTGGGGACAATGGGCACTGGGTCAGGGCTTTGTTGTAGCCCTGTTGTTTCTATTGGTTTATTACCACACCGGGACGGTGGAGTTCTATTACCGAGTGTGCGCAATTCTAACGGTACTTGCCTCGGTGCCCGCCTATACCTGGTGTGGCGTCTATGCAAAGAAAGATAATTACCTGGAGGGATTGGGACGTTTGTTGGTGGGCTGGACAATGACCCTGGCGGCATTGGCCTGTGTGGCATTCATCTGCAAGGCCGATGGACTGTTTTCCCGTCAACTGATCCTGATATGGGCAGCCTGCGGTTATCTCGGGCAGGCACTGTTGTACGTGCCGCTGCACGGATTCTCGCAATACTATCAACGGTCACTTCAAAGCGAGCATAAAACCCTGATCGTCGGTACGGGCGAGTTGGCGCTGGGTCTTGCCCGGAAGCTGCGTAGCCTTGAACACTTCCCGCTGGTGGGGTTGGTCAGCACCGACACAACGCTCCCGCTGGCGATGGGCTCACCGCCGATCGTAGGCCCGCAAGAGCATCTGCTGGCGCTGATCAAAACCCATGACATCCGCCGTTTGTACATCACGCTACCCCTGAGTGAAGCGGCAAACATTGAAGCCATGTATATCGATTTGCTGGGGGCCAACGTCGATGTGGTCTGGGTGCCGGACTTGAACAGCCTGATGCTGCTCAATCACTCGGTAAGGGTCGTGGACGGCTTGCCGGCGATCTACTTGAATGAAAGCCCGTTGACCAGCCAGCCAACCGCCGCACTGAGTAAAAGCCTGTTGGAAAAGAGCGTGGCGCTGTTGGCCCTGGTTCTTCTAAGTCCGTTGCTGTTACTGATTGCCCTGGCCGTTAAACTCAACTCTCCCGGCCCGGTGTTCTTCAAGCAGGACCGCCACGGCTGGAATGGCAAGGTGATCCAGGTCTGGAAGTTTCGCTCGATGCGCGTGCACGATGACCTTGAGGTCAAGCAGGCCAGCCGTAACGATTCTCGGATCACTCCGGTGGGACGCTTTATCCGCCGTACTTCGCTCGACGAACTGCCGCAGTTGATCAATGTGCTGCAAGGCCATATGGCCCTGGTCGGACCACGTCCCCACGCCGTTGCACACAACGATTACTACTCCGGGAAGATTCTCGCCTACATGGCTCGCCACCGAATCAAACCGGGGATTACCGGGTTGGCTCAAATCAACGGTTGCCGTGGCGAGACCGACACCATCGACAAGATGCAAAAGCGTGTGGAGATCGATCTCAAATACATCAATAACTGGTCGTTGTGGCTGGATTTGAAGATCCTGGTGAAGACGCCTTTTACCTTGCTGTCAAAAGACATCTATTGATCACTTGAATACCAGGCACCGCAAAATGACAAGGGGACGCAAGTCCCCTTTTTCATGGGCGTCTATCAGGCGCTGAGTCGCACTTACGCCCCTGCCACACCAGGCTCCCTGACACACGGCAACACTTGTTCAAGCCGGGAGCTGAGTCAGCCCCCGGCTTATCATTGCAAGTGTGTCGTTTTAACGCAGAGAACCCTGCGCAAGATGGCGCTGCTTATTAAATGACCTTCCAGGTTGCCCCCTTCCAGTCGACCGCGATGCGATCTACAGCGCTAATCGCCCTGCAGATCGCCCGCGTTCACTCAGTGATCTTGTCGAAGTTACGGTAGAACAAGTCGCTGTCACGGCTATCGGTCATCGAGTGCAGCCAGTAGCTGCGATTGAGCCGTGCACCGCCGTCCCGGGTCAGCGGCGACCAGACGATATTGGCCCGACGCATGGTCGACATGCTCATCAGTTCATCGAACGGAATGGAGATGTAGATGCCCTTGTCGAAACTGCCTTCACCGTATTCCGCTGTCGTCGCAGTGGTCAGCGTGGCCCAGGCACCGAATCGCACGCCATTGCGGAACTCCCGTGACAGATCGACTGTGGCGCCCCAATCCCGCGCCAGGTAGCGGCCGACACTGACGGCGGCCTGGGTATCGAAAGGCAAGTCGGTATAACCGGTGATATGGCCGGTCACGGTCGAGTAATCGCGCAAGCCAAAACCCTGGTTGAACTCGCGCTGACGCACGTAGTTCAGGTCTGCACCCACCGACCAACGCTGGCCTGCCGGACGGAACAGTACCTCACCGCCCACACCGGCAAACATCGACTCCAGATAGCCGCCGTAGACCATGCCATACAGGTCTTTATCCAGTTGCTCGGCGTGGCTGAACTGGAACGTGGGCATGGTGACGTCAGAGGTCGTCAGGTACTTGCGCAGGTCGGTCCGCACCCGGGGCAAACCACTTGGTGCGTCGTAGGTAAAGTTGTCGTAGTTGTTCACCAGGTTGGCGCTCAGCAGGCCGCTCCACCAGGTATTGCGCGTGAAACGATACTCGGCGTCCGCATCGGCACTCAGCTGATAGAGCAAACCATCAGGGCCGCCGACGTTCTGTTTGTAGCCCAGCCCGACACCATAGCTGAAGGGATCGCGCGCGGCAGTATAGAGCGTGGTCTCGGTATGCGGCATCGCCCCGTTGACCTCAGTGGTTCGGTGCAAGGTTTGCAGCGGCTCCTCATTGTTGACCACTTCGCGGAAGGTCTCGCGCGGCACGCTGGTTTCTTCCAGCGGCATGTCGTAGCGCTTGTTCACCAGGGTGAACCAGTCGATATCGTCGTTGACGCTGTTGTCCAGAATCCGGCTGGCGCGGCCGACGGCTTTGGCCGAATGGAAATAATTCGTCTGCTCGCCGTACACAAACAACTCGGGGCCGCGCTGAGTGATGCGCTCGACTTTGTAGCCGGCATTTTTCTGCAAACGTTGGGACACGTTGGCCCAGTTAACCTGATCCGGTGGTGTGGCAGGAGCCTGTGTCGGCAGACGCTCCGCGGGCGGATCGTAAGTCTTGGCCGGCGTCTTGCGGCTGACGAAGTTGGTGTGCAGGGTGATGCCGAACATCGCAGTATTGCCGCGCTCCCAACCCGCGCTGAGATCGACCGAATCGGTCAGCTTGAACACGGCGCCGATGTTGATGGGCGAATCTTGCTTGATGACGTTGTCTTTCGGCTCGTTTTTGTAGTCGTTGCCTTCGTACTCAAGCTTCAGGCTGAGCGGCTCCCAGGGTGTCTGGTAGGTCACGCCGCCAAACAATGAAGGTCGCCCACGAAAATAGGCATTGGTGTTGACGTCACCGGTGCCCTCGCCGTCCGGCCGGGTATTGAAGCGATCAGCCGCCCAACCCAACGGGTTGTCGAAATCGCCTCGATTGCCGATGTATCCCCAGGCAATACCCGCGCTGAAATCAAAGTCGTCATAGCGTTTGTTGGCGACCAGGAATTCGCTGGAGAACAGGCCGGTACCGCCGATGTCGCGAAAGCCCAGGGCCAGTTCAGGTGCCCAGTGGCTTTCTTGCCAAAGGCGTAGCTTGAGGTCCACGGCCTTGTCTTTATAACTCTGGTCGCCACTCAACGACTCGGGGCCATACCGGCGGTTGGTGATCGCGGTATAGCGAAACGAGCCTTCCAGCCATTCAAATGGCTGCAATGAAACGCTGTAACGGGTATAGGGCTCGGTTCGACTGGCATTCACACTCAACTCGCCGGCCGGTGCCATTCGAGCCGTCGGCGTTTGCATCAAGCCCACGCCGCCGAAATCGTTTTGAGTCAATCGCGGCTCTGCATGAGCCAAACCACACGGCAACAACAGCACTGCAGCAAAACGTAAATTCAAGGAACCACCTCAGCCAGTTGCGTGGCAAGAAATTCGGCCAACTGCTGATTCAGTTCAGGTATAGGCGGATTAAGATCATCGGTTTTGACAGGGACCAGGATTTTGCTGCCGGCGGCAGGCACCTGCCCGCTTTCACGATTCCACGGCGCAATGCCGACACGGCGGGTGACCCCGTCAGGCTGAACGATCCAGAGGTAATCGGCTTCGGCATCGGTCAGCGATGAACACCCTTGCAGGTAATCCCGCGCCTCTTGCAGCGGGCGAAAGGCGAGCCGGCACGGTTCGGCGACAGCGCCCAGCACTTCAACCACATCGGAACGCTTGGGGTAGATCAGGCTGTCGCCGTCATCGAGGCGGAAGTTGCGAGCGAAGCCGACCTCCACCGCGATCGGATCAAGGACCGCCACCTGGCGCCCGGTAACCGGCATGCGGCTGACTTGCTCGTACAACTGCAACGCCAATGCCGCCCGGCTGGGCCGATTGAAGAGCAATGCGGTGCGTTGCAGCACCTTCAAGTCGAACAGGACCCCGGTCTTGAGTCGGGTCTGCTCCTCAAGCAATGGTTGTCGCAGCCAGGCGGCCGCCAGCCAGTAGCTTTCAGGATTGGGTTGCGCCAAACGCATCACGTCCAGCACGCGCCCCCCGGGTTGCAGCTCGACCGGCCCCGGATTGCGCACATCACCGCTGACGTTGACTGCCGCATTCACGCCACCGCAGATCAACAACAGGCACGTCCATAACACCTTGGGAAACTTCAACGGACAGCCCCGCGCTCAGAGGTCAACTGCACGATCTTCACCCTGAGTTGCCCTGTCAGTTGCTGTTCACTCTGGAGGATGAAACCGTTATCCGGATCGACCCAATAATGATTGGTCGCGCGCAGGCCAATAGCCGGTGCCTCTATCTGCTCATCGACACGCAGCACGGCGTATTCCTTGTCCAGGATCCTGAGGGTTTCCATGGGTTTTCGGGTAAAGCGGCTGCTCACGGCAACACCCACTTCGTAACCTCGATAAAGATCGATCCAGCGCTGGCTGGTGTATCCATCGGGCAATCGGTGAAGGCCTTGCTTGAACGGCGATTGCGCTTCGATACGGGTCCCGTCCAGGTCACCTTCAAAGCCCAGGCCGACAGTGCGAACCGCCAGGCCGTCGCGCAGCAACAACACCTGCTTGCCGGACGCGACCCAGTACTGCAAGTCACCTCGCTCACGCACCATCGCCAACACCCCTTCGCCGGAAGGGGTGGTCAGCTTGAGTTGCGGATACTGAACCTCGGCCACTTGCGCCGGAGTCAATTCCAGGTCGTCAGGCCCGGTGGCCACGGCTTTGAAGTTCGCCAGCGTGGCCTTCATCAGCGGATTACATCCACACAACAGCAATGCCGCCATCAAGCAGACGCTAACGTTCAACGTTCTCACAGTGGGACCAGACCTTATCTGCTGTTGGCTTCACTTAAGTTGTTTTGTGCCGCCGCGCCCATACCGAGAATCGAGGCCGATGGCACCAATTGACTGATGAAGCGGTTCCAGCGGGTAACGTTGGCAGGGCCTACATAAACAATGTCCTGAGGGCGGACATCGAAGTGAGTGGCGAGCGCCATGGCGGACGGCGACTCGGCTTGTAATTGATAGATTTTGGCGGGTTCGACATCGAGGTTTTCTACACCGCGAATGACGTACACAGCGTTGCCGTTCGAGGTGGTCTGGTTCAACCCTCCTACCGAACCAATGACGTCGGAAAGATTCATGGTGCGGGTCTTGAACGTCAATGCACGCGGCTGATTGACCTCGCCCATCACGTAGATCTTCTTGCTGTCGTTGTAGGGCAAATACAACTGATCGCCGCCTCTGAGGTAGACCTTCTGCAACTCTGCATTCTGCTGATTGAGCGCATCGAGATTCAGCGGATAAACCCGCCCGTTTCGCGTCAACAGCAACCCGGACAAGTCCGCATTCAGCGGATCGACACCGGCCGAACCCAGGGCTTCAACCACATTGAGCGGATTGGTGGAAATCGCTTGAGGGCCTGCTTTCAATACGGCGCCCGACACCACCACTTTCTGACTGGCAAAGCGCAACACGGCGACATCCACTTGCGGGTCCGAGATGAAGGTCGACAACTTCTCGGCAATATCGGATCGCAATTGCTGGATGGTCTTTCCGGCGGCCTGGACTTCTTTGATGTAGGGGTAATACAGCGTGCCATCGGATCGAACAAGACGGCCGTTTGCATCGATCTGCTGTTGCGCGCCAGAAGGTGCGGTCAGCTCGGGGTGATCCCATACCGTGATGTACAAGACATCGTTGTTACCGATGCGGTATTCGTCGGGCGTGGTCAACAATTCCGGGGGTAATGACTCATGTACCTGAGTGGCCCTGTCCATGGCGATAAGCTTGGGGGTAATCGGAATAAGCTCGACCCGACTGTTTTCGCTTGAGCCTTCGCGAGTGATATCGCTGGTGCTCATATGTTGGCCCGGCGAAAACATACAACCTTGCAAAGCAATACTTGCCAGCATTAAAAAAGGAACGCTACGAATCATAATGGCACTACGCTATTCAAGGGCAAACCCAAAACAAGATCACCCAGTGTTAGCCGGGCAATCTTGGATGACACCTGCGGTATTTATCAGTGTGTGCCGGTGGTACCGGTAGTGCCTGTAGTCCCGGTACTTCCGGTTGTTCCGCCGTTGGAACTTCCGCCGCTGCTGGAGGCAGCCACTGCGCCTGAAACAATCGCAGTGCTGGCCAATGCAGCTTGTGCCGCCGTTACATCACCCAGCACTTTTGTATCCAGCGAAAGAGGTGCTTCTACTGCGAAAGCCCCGCTGCTCATCATGGACAATACGGCAATCACCATCATCTTTTTCATATCAAACTCCTTCCTGCGTGTTCTTTATATCTACGGACTTGCGGGACGTGTTTCCAGTCAATTTTCCCGACCATAATTAACATTGCGTCCTGATATAACAGTTCAGCAGAAAAACCAGGGGCTGACGGCCTGTTTCAAGCCCTACTCGACGTAACCCCTGGGATGATTCGATTGCCAACGCCAGGTGTCTGTCATCATCTCCTGTAGATTTCGCGTGGCCTTCCAGCCGAGCTCCTTCGCCGCTTTGGAAGGATCGGCCCAACACTCGGCGATGTCGCCCGAGCGTCGTGGCATCACGCGATAAGGCACTGGACGCCCCGACGCCTGCTCGAACGCCCGCACTACCTCCAGAACGCTGTAACCATCGCCCGTGCCCAGGTTCCAGATATTGATTCCGGTACGCGTCGAGATCGTCTGTAATGCCTTGAGGTGCCCGTCCGCCAGATCCACCACGTGGATGTAGTCGCGCACGCCGGTGCCATCGACGGTGGGGTAATCGTCACCAAATATCGACAACTCCTTGAGACTGCCGACGGCCACCTGGCTGATGTAAGGCACCAGGTTATTGGGAATCCCGCTGGGGTCTTCACCCATGTGGCCACTGGCATGAGCGCCGATCGGGTTGAAGTAACGCAACAGCGCGATGCTCCAGCGCGGCTCTGCCGCACACAGATCCTGCAGCACGTTTTCGATGAACAGCTTGGATTGCCCGTAAGGATTGGTTGGCGTGCCGGTGGGGAAATCTTCCCGGATCGGCATCTGCTCAGGCGCGCCGTACACCGTGGCCGATGAACTGAACACCAACCGGAACACGCCCGCCGCCGACATCGCCTGGCACAGCGTAATGCTCCCGCAAACATTGGCCTCGTAATAATCAAGCGGCTTGCGCACGCTCTCGCCTACGGCCTTGAGCCCGGCAAAATGCAGGACAGCATCAATGGAATGCTCCTGAAAAATCCGGTCCAGCAATGCCCGGTCGCACACATCCCCGCGAATCATCGATGCGGACTTGCCGCAGATGGCTTCAATGGCGTGCAGGGACGCGTCAGAGCTATTGCAAAGGTTGTCCAGCACAACCACATCGAAGCCCGCCTCAAGCAGCGCAAGTGTAGTGTGAGAACCGATATAACCGGTTCCACCCGTTACCAGAATCTTCATAGAGCGGTCCATAGTGGGGTATTGAAGTGCTCAATTACAGGCAATGTTAAATGTGCACATCACCCATTGACGCCAAACACTTATTAGCACTTCAGAACAACCAACACTATTAACAGACACCGACTAAAATTAACTAAAAGGCATCAGCCCCGACAACTAATAACATTTGCCCCACTCTACGCCTGCTAATAATTGCCAATAAAGCCTCACTCAGGTATTAAAGTACAACCTCAGTAATACTTCAAAACTCACAGCCACACTCGATATTGTTTCTGCGTGGATGTGAATAATGACTTTCCAGGATATATCTATGATTCGTAAATGCTTGTTCCCCGCCGCCGGTTATGGCACGCGCTTCTTGCCTGCTACTAAAGCCATGCCGAAGGAAATGCTGCCGATCGTCAACAAGCCTTTAATCCAGTACGCCGTTGAAGAGGCACGGGACGCCGGTCTGCAGCACATGGCAATTGTGACCGGCCGGGGCAAGCGTGCGCTGGAAGACCATTTCGATATCAGCTATGAACTGGAACACCAGATTCGCGGCACCGAAAAGGAAAAGTTTCTGGCCGGCACCCGCGAGCTGATTGAAACCTGCACGTTCGCCTACACCCGCCAGGTCGAAATGAAAGGCCTGGGGCACGCGATTCTCAGCGGTCGTCCCTTGATCGGTGACGAACCGTTCGCCGTGGTGCTGGCGGATGACCTGTGCCTGAACCTGCAAGGTGACGGCGTACTGGCGCAGATGATCCAGCTCTACAAAAAATTCCGCTGCTCGATCGTGGCCATTCAAGAAGTGCCTCGAGATCAGACTCATAAATATGGCGTGATCGCCGGCGAGTTGATTTCCGAAGGGATCTACCGGGTCAACAGCATGGTCGAGAAGCCGGCACCCGAGGACGCACCGTCCAACCTGGCGATCATTGGCCGCTACATTCTGACCCCCGATATTTTTGATTTGATCGCCGACACCCAGCCGGGCAAGGGTGGCGAAATCCAGATCACCGACGCACTGATGAAGCAGGCCCAAAATGGCTGCGTGCTGGCCTACAAGTTCGAAGGCCTGCGCTTTGATTGTGGTGGTGCAGAAGGCTATATCGACGCCACCAACTTTTGCTATGAGCATCTGTATCTCAACGGTCTTTGACCCACTCACTCATCCAGGCAAGCCACTATGACCACTGCAAAACGCTCGGTAGACATCGAACAGAAAGCGGGCAACGTCGGGGTGATGGCCTGGCTGTCAAAAACCCCGTCGTTATCCTCCACTTCGGCGGCCTGGTTTGGCACAGCCTTGTTGGTTGAGCGCATCGGGGTGTTCCCCTCTTCGGGCGATATCCATCGCCCGGTCAGGGACCCTTTTGCACTCTTGAACCATCTGAAAAATCTGTACGCCCACCAGGCCCTGGATATCGATGAAAGCGACGGGCTTAAAGTGATTTTCAATGATTGGCGATTCCGGGTTCGCGTGCGCTATAGCGACCCGGCAATTGTTATCAATATTGAAACGCGATGTGATCCTGACTTGATGCCTGTGAAAACCGCAGAGCTGCTGAGCCATCTGGAACGCTTTGAACGGTGAATGATTATTTCAAAGCGGAACCACACTGGCCCGGCGACTCACCGCCCCCTCCGACAATCAGGCGATACACGTAATCGGCAATAAGCCGACCGCCCGAACCCGGGATAGGGTGGATTTTGTCCGGACCGATCATGGGCGTCGGCCCGTCATTGGCGTAGCGCTTGAAGTCGGGACCGAACGTGCACTGCAAACTCGAATACACGATGTGCTCCGAACGCGCCCAAGGCTCAAGCACCTGGGCGTACTCCGACATCGGATACGCACTGGAGCGCGTTGTGTCCTGACGCAAGATCACGTTGATGCTCGCCGCCGGATGAACTTCGCGAATCATCCGCACCAACCCTTTCATGTTCTCCAGATAGTCGTTGGGCTTGACGCCAAACCCCTGGTCATTACCGCCTAACATGATCAGGTAAACGTCCGCCGGTATCTTGGAAACGATGGCCTTCCATTGGGTTTGCCATAGACGGTCGTTTTTATAAAAGTCACCTGAGGCGCCACCGGAAGCAGCGAGTTTGGAGACCCTGACGCCGCCCTGATTATTGGCCAGCCACAGACCAAACAACGTCGGCGCACCTTTCACAACTTCGAGCTTTAACGACCATTCAGCATTGGCGGGGATACTGAGTTGCACTTCCTGAACCCCGGAACCGGCCAACGTCAAAGGCTGCCAGGTGTCTGAAGGTGTCCACCGATAGCGCATCTCACTGGTTTTTCCATTGCCCAGGTAGAGCAACTTGGCGTCGGTAATGGCTGTATTGATGGATGCCGTTTCTTTGGAATCCACTTCAAGAAAAGCGCCCGCCTGCCCGGTTACGGTGCGGCTGTCCGGACTCGCCTGGCCAAGACTGGAAACGTCCCAATCTCCACCGAAGTACTTCTTGCTGCTGCGGGTGTATTTGAAATTCGTACCGCCGAGCGCGGCACCGTGATTGAACCCGACATAACCAGGCCCGGCGAAACCAAAATCTTTCGCCAAGTGCTGAGTGAGGGCATTGAGATAAAAATCCTGCCCCGCGCTGTAACTGTCGCCAATTACCGAGATGGCCAGCACCTCCCCCGCTTTACCCTTGGTCATTGCAGCAAGCCGATCGCGTGAACTTCTCACTTCGACAACCTGAGCAGGAACGGGGCGCACATCATCGACATCTACCACTGGCTCATTCCTCTATCAGTAAGCCGGCTGAATGGGCACTCAGGATTGAGGCACCTTCAACCCGACCGCTGGAGTCTTTTTGCGGGTAACTCGCTCGCCCAGGAACAGAACGGAAGTCAGGGTGAAGCGGCTGAAAATGTTCGACAACAGCACGGGCCCCAACAATCCGCACAGCACGCCGCCTGCGACCAGAACGCTGTCGTCCGTGACGCCCAAACGACCCAAGGCAAACCGCGAACTGGCAGCAAACAGCACGTGAAAAAGGAAAATGGCGTAAGAATATCCACCCAGCCAGATCAGAGCTTTAGAGCGCATGTCAGTCGACAGTAGCGCGACACAGGACATACAGCCAACGAGCAAACCGACAACGCTTCTACGATCGACAATGAGTTCGCGATCCACGGCGGCGACATACAGCAGCACAGCCGATATCAAGACGAACACGACCGGCCCGATCACTTTCAGCGATTGCTTCAAGGCACTGACCTTTTCGTGGCAAATCATCCCTGTCACGAAAAACGGCAGCAAATAGATCGCGCCATTGATGCCAAACGCGTCAACCGGAAAAGGCGGCAACAAGAACACCAGCGCCGAAAACAAGAACAGCAGATACAGCCGCGTCGCCGTCTGCAACAGACCGCGCCACTGCAGAAAACCGACAAACACAAAGATGATGAAGACGGCCTGCAAAAACCAGAAATGGTTAACCGGTATGTAGAACGACAACAAGGCGTCGATTAACCCGACCTCCTTGTTAACGCCAGGCCCTACAACCTGCAGCACCGAAAATGGAATACCGACAAAAAACAACGGCACGATCAACCGTCTCACCTTGCCAACGCAGTAAGCGGAGAAGTCATTGCCTCTGATCTTGTATATCGAATAGATGTAGCCCGATATGAAGGTGAACAGCGGCATCCTGACGTACACCATCGAATCCGCCAACACCCGAAAAGGTGACCCCAGGTCGATTTTCAGTCCGCCGCCCAGCGGACCTATCACGTGATAGAGCACCAGCAGCAGGCATGCCAGACCTCTGAGCGTTTCTATTTCCAACGATTTTTTCTTGCTTTGCATAGACCACAAACCTCAGCGCTGAACGCTTGATTCAACCGACTCGGGTTTCTTTGAGCGCAGCTGCAATCCCAGCCCCAGAAACAGCACCGGAACCACCATGGAGAAATGTCGGGCAAACGAGCCGAAGTCAGGCTCGAACAACCCCTGCACCAATAAAAAGGACAGAGGGATCGCAATCAGCTCTTTGACTTTCGGCTCGATGGTTGAGCCCTTGTAGTGACTCGACGTCATCATTTTGAACATCAGCAACGAGGTCATCATCATCAGGACGACGAATATGATCTGCCCCAGGCCGGAGAGCAGGATCAACTCCACCGGGAAAGACAGCCTGAAAAAGATGCTCATCGAGTCCACTGCCTGGGACACGAAATCTCCGCCGTTAATCCATGAAACGATCAATGACTTCGAGCCTTCTTCACCCAAAGTCCGCTGTTCATTGTTACTGGCGCGAATGGATGAAACCGAATAGCCGACCAGCAACTGAATGGCCGTCGCGATCACCAGGTAGAACATGAACAACATCACGAAAAAGCTGAAACGCGATACATGCTTCTTCATCACGCACACACCGACCCAGACCAGCGAAAACAATATCCAGTAGGGCCGGATCAGCACACCGTAAAACAGCGCAGAGAGGAAAAAGCCCGCGCGGTAGCGTTTCGAAAAGGAGAAAAACAGAATGGCGATCACCGCCACCGAGACAATGATTTCCTTGGTCAGGTTATCGAGAAAAAACGACCTGACTACTCCCCACAGGCACAAGGTCAGGAAGATCGTTATCGGTATTCTTTTGAAGATGAAGATCGGGATAGAGGTCAGAAACAGGTTGCACAACATCCCGTAGGCCCACGCATTGGTCAGGTTGATCCCGGTGGGACGCAGCAGGTAAGCGGAGCACTCATAAGAGGACCGGTCTGGTGAAAACGGATTCCAGAAATTGCAGTTGTCTGAACGAACGTATGACGTCCACAAGGTCATCGCATCCGGGCCAGGATCGCGGTGCATCAGCAGCGGCATCGCAATAGACAGAAAAAGACCACACAGCAGAATCAGGAATGAAATGGGTGAATCGAGTTTTCTTCCGCGAAACTCTATGGACGGTAGCGAGATGGCCATTACAAGGCCCCCTTTGACCGGGCAAACCTGGTCAGCAAAGCAATGACGGCCAACTGCACCGTGATCGAAAAGACATTGCCCCACGCCGCGCCATAAATTGAATAGTGCTTGATGAGCACATAGCTGACGGGCAGTGAAACCGCCAAACAGATCGCTGCACTGGCTAACGAAACCCGACTGTTCTTCGAGGCAATAAGACCGCCCCAGACGATATCGCCGACGGCGCGCAGGGCAAAAGAGAAAATCAGAATCGCTAAAATCCGGTTATCCGGACGCGGGACTGCTGCGTCCACATAATCGAGCAAGATATTGAAGAACGCATAAATCAGCACAGCCACCGCGCAGGAAACCATCAGGGAGCGCAGCACCCATTGATTAACGAACAATTGCCGGACCGTCAGCGCCTGCTGGCTATTTTTATAACGCTTGGCGAGCACGGGAATGCCCACCACTGCAACAACAGCGTAGGACAGTGCTTGCAACGTGTTGGCGGCAGACCAGGAGTAAACGTATTTGCCGAGGCTGGCATACGGTTCAATGTCCAGAATCAGAAAACGTTCAGCGTACTGACTTAATGCGATCAGCCCGCCTCCCAGATAAAAGGGCAACCCTGCTCTCCAGACCGAAACCGTGGTGACGGCACTGACGCCCCGGCCCTTATGTACGTCAACCACAATGAAGTAACCGGCCACGATGACCAACAGGTTGGTGGCCACCCATAACCAAAGCACACTGGCGATGGTGGACACTACGCCGGTCATCAGTCCGCCCACGGCAAGGAGCGCCCAGAGGCCGGTCTTGATGAAAAACAACAACGCGCCCCAGTTGGCCTTTTGTGCGGAAAAGACAAACGAGTTTATTTCGAAGGACAGATGCTCGGTGAGCAGCAACAGCGTGACGCACGCGATCAACGCGGCACTCGCCTCAACATCACTGAACAGTGAGTAGAGCGCGACCGTGACCACCGATAACAGCAAACCAACGGCCAGGTACAGAATCAGTACCTTATCAACGACAAGCTTCGTACTGCCCCCCACGCTGATCAGCCGGTTGATTTCAGAACTGAATCCGACGCTGTAAAACTTGGAAGCAATCAATGAAGCGGCCACCACCACCCCGTAGAAACCCAAAGCCTCATAACCCAGGTAATGCGTGATGGCCAACACCAGCAAGAACTTTGCGCCTAAAGCACCTCCGCGTAGCAACAGCCGAAATATCATCGAACAATCCCTTTGATGATCGTGTCCATCAGCTCCGTTTTGGCTTCGATTTCTTTGCAGGTGTCCGTCAGTTTTTTACCGAATCTGGACAACGCATTCGGCGCGTAAACAGTGTCGATGATGGTGTCGACATTGATGTCCCCGCCGTTGATCACCCAATCTTCCACGCCCATATCCTGATAGGCGCCAAAACCTTTGCGTTCATAGCTGATATGAAACGCAGGCACGCCGGCGAGCAGAGACTCGATGGCTCCGTGCAGCCTTACGGAAATGACCAGGTCGGGCTGATACTTGGACAGGGTCGCCTTCAAGGGCAAGAGATCCTCGGTAATGCCAAGTTCCCGATAGAACGCCCCGTCATCGTTGCCACGAACGGCGCTTTGAACAGCGCAGACCACTTTGCTTTTCGCCCTTAGTCTCTTCAAAAGAAGCTTCAAGTTGGCAACGTAGGCGATCTTTTTCTCTTTGCTCCATTCCGGCGGCTTGCGTAAAACCACGCAGACCACGGCCGGCGATGACGCACAGCGGGTGAACTTGGGTTGCACCAGAATCTTTTTCGCCAACGCCTGGACCGCCAGGTCTGGCGCTCGATAGACATTTTCATTGGATTGGAAAATAGCCGACGACCTGTTGTCACGGACAAACACCGCATCGGCACTGGCGTAGTGTTTTACGATCGCGCTGCTCTCGCCGTGGAACGGGCCGATACTTTGCGGCAGGTAAACCGACGGCACCTTACTCAAGATCGCCGTTTCGAGCTGTTTGGCATGGCCCAGTTTCAGCTTGATGTGTTCAAAGGCGCTCTTTGACCGCATGTACCCACCGCCCACCCCGACGATCAGATCGCTGGTGCTCAAGAGGTCGGCGAGTGGCGCGTAAGACTGTTTAAGGAAAACCGCTTCCTTCACGCGTCCCAATCCTTTAGCCGCCATGACCGGCGCGTCATACCGCTTATAGGGAAGGTAACTAAATGATTGGGGGTCTGACGCAACGACATTGATTAACGTGTCAGCACCAAAGTTTCGCAGCACCAAGGCGATTGCCAAATCCACCAGGAGGCCATCACCGGAATTGGATGCACTGTAGCCATGCAAAATAGTTACGTTCATATCTTGATATCTACTTAATAAGTTTGAGCGGAATACACGTCATAGGTTTTCTGGATCATCAGCGTTGCGCTGAACCGTTCGCGCACCCGCTTGCGGCTTTCGGTGCCGAGTTCCAGCAACTTCTGTTTCTTGATGTTCACTAAGATGTTACTGAGCGCCTGGTGATCGCCCGTCGAAAATATGTAGCCCGTGACGTTGTGCGTGACCAGTTCAGGGAGCGAAGTGCAGTCACTGGCAATAACGGGCACGCCCATGGCCATGCCCTCAAGGGGAACCATGGCAAAACCTTCCCAGCGGCTGGGGACAATCAGGGCATCGGCGGTTTTATAGAGGGCATTGACTTCGGCCGGGGTCACCCAAGGCAGGTATTCAACAGCGTCAATGACGGGGCACTCTACCGGTTCCTCATTCACCGCACTGCCAACCACAGTCAGTTTCAAGTCGGTGCGCTCAACTTCCGTGAATGCCTTGAGCAAGACATCAAAGCCCTTCTGATAGTCCAGTCGACCCACAAATAAAAGTTGAATATCCGTGCACTGACTGGACAGGCTCTCATCGTTTTTATAATGAATGCCGTTGTAGATCAGTTTCATACGGCGGCGGTCGATACCAAACGAGGCCGCTTTATCCAGTTCATACTGGCTGACACAGATAATGACATCCGTGACTTTTTGCAAAAGCCGCTCAATCAGAGAATACACTTTCTGTTTGGCAGGAGAACTTTCCATCAAGAACGAAAACGCATGCGGGCAGTAGATGATTTTCGGAGACCGCCAAGGCCGCAAGATTAAACACACACATCGGCCAATGACCCCGGAAAACGTGCTGTGCAAGTGCACGACATCCGGTTTTTCCTTGAAGATCACTCGAATGAGTTGCCAGGCAAAGCGCAGCAGGGAGACGACATCTCTCTTGTTTCGGGAGAAGGTCCTGATGTCTTTTTCATCAATGCCATGCAGTTCTTTCTTCTGGTCGAACGGAATCAAATACACCAGTTCATACTGCTGGGCGTCGCCCTTGGGAGGGGTTGATATCGTCCGGATGACCGTCGCAACGCCACCTTTAATCGTTTCCGCCACATGTAGTATTTTTTTCACAGTTCACCCAACTCCATTATCGTAGTCGCAAGGCGACAGGGACCGGAGAATGGTGAGTCCACTCTCAGTCCATGACCTGGCAAATAGAACCCGCATTTACGACTTGTCAGAGGCGTACTCGTAGTTGTAATAGCCATAACTGCCATTACCGTAATAGCTGGACGCTCGCTTCTCGACACCGTTGAAAATCGCGCCTTTCAATTCGATGCCGTTTTGAGCAAACCGACGAATCGTCAATTCGATCTCTTTGGCCGGATTGACGCCGAAGCGCGTCACGATCAGATTAATGGCGGCTTCACGTCCAACGATGGCCGCATCTGTCACGGCCAGAAGAGGTGGCGTGTCGATGATTACCACGTCGTAGAGTTCACTCAGTTCAGCGAGGAGTTCTCTGAAGTTGGCATGCATCAACAGTTCGGACGGGTTGGGCGGTACTTGTCCCCGACTGATGAAATGCAGGTTATCGACTTCGAGTTTATTGATCGCTTGCTCGATGCTGCAGCGCTTGGTCAACAGATCGGACAAGCCATTGCTGATCGGAGTCGCCAAGGTCTTGTGCAGATGACCTTTGCGCATATCGGCATCGATCAGTACGACCTTCTGCCCACTTTGAGCGATGACCGCGGCCAGGTTGGAAGAGACAAACGTCTTGCCTACCTGGGGGCTCGGACCGGAGATCATGATCCGGTTGTTGGTCGCATCCAGCCCTGCAAAATGCAGACAGGTCCGCAAGCTGCGGATCGATTCGATGGACAGGTCCGTGGGGTTACGCAGGGCCAATAGGAAAGACTGGCTGTGGGCTCCGTCGCCCTGTCTGACTTTTTTAGTATCTTCTTCTTGTTGCAGGGTGCTGTAAGGAATGGAGGCATAAACCGGCAGCCCCAGTTGCTCGATGGCTTCCGGCCCTTCGAGTCCTCTGCTCAGCGATTTACGCACTAACACCAGCGCTACACCGACAAAGCCACCCAGCAACGTCGCAATCAATACGATCAGGGCTTTGCGCGGTTTGACCGGGGTGGTGATGTCGACGTCCGCCGTATCAATCAGCCGCGCATTGCCGACCGCCCCGGCCCTGACAATGTCCAGCTCCTGGGATTTGTTCAGCAACTGGGTATAAATCTGTGTCGCCACTTCCACATCACGGGTCAGGTTCAACAGTTCCTGTTGTGTCGCCGGAAGTCCTTGGACTTTCTTTTCCAACCCTTGTCGCTGTTTGTTCAAATCCCCCATCTGCGCCATCAATGCGCGGTAGGCCGGATGCTCCCGGGTGAACTTTCGGTCCATGTCGGCTTGCTGGAGTTTGAGATCCGAGATGCGCGTATCCAGCACCACCATCTGTTCCAGCACAGACTTGGTTTCGAGGGAGATGTTGACTGTATTTCCGTGGGTCTGATAGCTGTTCAGCGCGTTGCTGGCCTTGACCAGATCGTCTTTGACTTGCGGGAGTTGCGCCTGCAGGAACTCAAGGCTCTGGGCCGCCTCGGCAGAGGTGCGTTGCACATTCTGCTGCACATAAAGCCTTGAAATCTTGTTGAGAATCTTCACCGCCAAGGTGTAGTCGGTGCTGGCCAGGGCCAGACTTATAATGCCCGACTCTTTACCTTGCTCGGATACATCGAGGGCGTCCTGGTAATTCTGAATGGTGACAATGCGTGGATTGCGCACGACTTCGAATTTAGTGCCCGGATTCGCGGCCATGCTCGCGATAAGGACTTCGACACCCTCCTGTGCGATGGCTTCGCCTGTGGCGCCTTCGGCCAACAAACCGCCGTTGTCATCGTAGAGCTTGAATCGATTGCGCTCTTCGGCGACCAACATCAATTTCTTGCCCAACAGTTCAGCCGGCAGATCGAGCTGTTCGATATAAAGGCGCTCGCCGCCCCAGGCATAACTGTTCATGCCAAAGCGCGGTGGCGAGACACTTTCCGCAGGGCTGCTTTTATAGCGCCGAGCAAGAAAGCCGCCGATAACGGGAAAGGTGTTGGGCGTAATCACAATATCAAGATGCAGATCATCGACCGTTTTACCGATAACCGCACGAGACTTGATAATGCCGATCTCGGTAGCCGCCGGTGATTGTCCACCGAGCATGCTGCTGATATCCGAGAACCCCAGCATGTCGTTCTTTTTCGGCTCGACCTGGACCAGGGCGTTCGCCAGATACACGGGCGGCGATAAAATCGAATACGCGGCACCGGTCACCATGAACGCCCCGGTGATGGCACCTATTAACCATTTATGGTCAATCAATGTGCCTAATAAACCGAGCAGATCAATCTCGTCTCTGTCTTTATCCCGGGTGCTGACTACTGACGGTAACTGCATAAGGTCTATTCTTTTACCATTATTACTAATCTGAAAATCATCCATCAACGTCCGAGGCGCTGCGCCCATGAGCAAACGGCATCTTCAATCAATGCATGGGCATGGACAAACGCAGCTTTTCCTTGACGATACGGGTCCTTTATTTCGCGTTCACTCTGCCACTTCCCCAGAAGAAACACTTTGCCCCTGGCGTGTGATGCAATCTTTAGTACGCCCTGTACATGCTCTTTTTCCATGACCAGAATGAGGTCTGATTCATTGACAATGGCAGGCGTAATCTGCCGCGCTTTAAACCCTTGGTCTTCGTGACCCTGTTCTTCAAGAACCCGAAGTGCATCGGGCTCCATAGACTCACCCACCCGCGCGTTCAATCCCGCGGAGGTCACTGAGATACCTGAAGGTTGCAGCGCATGGCGAAGCAACAGTTCAGCGGTCGGGCTTCGGCATATATTGCCGACGCAGACCACAAGAATCTTTCTGAACAAGGCTACTCTTCCCGTGTAGTGTCGATTCGGTCCACGTATAGCGAGGCTATAAGTGAGCCAACAAGACCGTCCCGCATTCAGAGTGGGATCCATCATGAAAATACTTTCGTATTAAATACCACGACACACAAAAAACGCCCAACCAGAAAACCGGACCATAAATAACACTCACGATAGGAAAGTTATTTATCCGACCAATATTAACAATGGACGTCTGGGCGGGAAGATTAATGGTATCGCTGTATTAACTGACTAATGCTATGTTCCCCTGCCCTCTACTCTGGACGACTACAGGAACTGCCCGTTATGCCCTCCAAGTGTTTTCGACTGATTGCCACTTCAACGCTATTTATACTTGGCGCCTTCAGCCCTGTTTACGCCAGTCAGGCTTTTTCAGCGCTGGCCCAGGACAACAAGACAATAGGCGTTCAGGTGAAGATCCAGAATTTCTCGACCGCCGACGCCCATGAGATCAAGGCGTCAGGGTTTGGATTCGTGCGCTTTGGCGTATGGACGAACAGCCTGGGTAACCCGGCGTATCAACAACAGATCAGTGAAGCCTTCGCAGCGGCCAAATCCGCCGACCTGCCAGTATTGATGACCGTTCGCTCCACCAAAGCGTTAACCCACAAAACGCAAAGCAGTGGGATAGATCTCGCCGCTGCGGGAGATTCATTCGCCAACTCGGTGATCGGTCTGGAAAACGCCTTCAGTACGCAGCTTGTCGCCATTGAAATCTGGAATGAACCGGACTTGCCAAAATACTGGCCTACCCAGGATTTTGAAGTAACGTTTGTGCCGTTCATGAGCGCAGTGTGCAACGCGTTACAAAAGCGGGATCACTCAACACCCCTGATCGGCTTTGGATTCGCGAAGGCGCCCACCAAAGACTCCAAGGCGACCGTCGCACTGACTGAGATCCTGAGGGAACACCCACGGTGCCTCAGCGCTGTTTCTTATCACCCGTATGGCATGTCGGGCACCGAAATCAGCCGTACTCAAGCGTTTATCCTTGATAACTTCCATGTGCCGGGGGTCATTACCGAATGGGGAGTGCCATCGCTCAGTTCCATCGGAGGCACCGCCGGACAAGCATCACGCATTACAAGATTTATCTCGGACGTCAAAAAACTGAATATACCGCTGACGTCCCTTTACGAATGGAAAAACAGCGACTCTGGCAGCAATGATCGCGAGCGAAGTTTTGGATTAAAGTCGTCCGATGGAACATCAAAACCTGCGGAAGCTGCCGTCAAAATGTTATTGAAGTGACCCTGATGAATGACCGCGCCCACCATCAACCGGCGCTTTTATTAATCCACTCTGCATAACTTGCGGCGTCCATGGCCAGCGACTCTTCCACCAGCACCTCGAACAATACGGCTTGCGCTTCAAACCGCAGGTCATGTTTGGACTTCTGTGAGTCGCTCATTTGTTCCAGCAACACGCGAGTGACTTGGCTGGGCATGCTGTGTTTCACGCGATTGAGCCAAGCGGGAATTTTCTTTGCGGCTTTCACCCTTCCCATTTCAACCAGACCCGTCATATTGTCCGGATGGTTCTTCTTTGATGCGGCCATCAGCGCTTCAAATACTTCGGTCAATTTTTTCAAGACATAACCGAGAATAATGTCATCAAAGGCCTCCACAATTGCAGACACCCGCTCACCTTGTGAAGTCATTTCCCCATCCAATACCTACATTTATCCGCGCCACATTACACGCCATCCGAGTGGCACTAATTGACATCTTATAACGGCTGAACCCGACCCTTTTTAACACCCGTTGGCGTGCGAATGCAGGCATGCCAGCTCAGGCGCCAGAGTTGCCATAGAGCCGTCAACGGTCAGTTGCTTTGAACCTGCGCGCGGTTTTGGCATCGTATTTACCGAGACCCGCGCCCCACCTTTCAAACATCCGTTCTCCGGTTGTTGCCAACGGGGCCACCGATACGTACATGCGCCCTTGAGTGGCTGTCAGCGCTCGGGTAATGTCATTAGACCCATAGGACAGAGCACGCCCATGACTTCCAAGCTGGAACAACTCGACCACCGTAGTTGCCGACACCGGCGACTTCGAAGCTATCGCTCGCGTAAAACCCGTCGACGCTACCACCAACCCTTCCCTGCTGCTGAAAGCGGCGGCCATTCCCGGTTATGCCGAGTTGCTGAACGCCTGCGTCCACGACTGCAAGGGCGATGTGGGCCTGGCCAGCGACCGCTTCGGCGTGGCGGTAGGCCAGGAAATCCTGAAGGTTGTACCGGGCCGCATTTCCACTGAAGTGGATGCACGCCTTTCGTTCGACACTGACGCCGTATTGAAGCGTGCGCACCGTCTGATCGAGCTGTACGACAAGGCCGGCATCGGCCGTGACCGCGTGCTGATCAAAATCGCCTCCACCTGGGAAGGCATTCGCGCCGCCGAGAAGCTTGAAAAGGAAGGCATTCAGACCAACCTGACGCTGCTGTTCTCGTTTGCTCAGGCGGCGGCATGTGCTGACGCCGGGGTGTTCCTGATTTCGCCGTTCGTAGGCCGCATCTACGACTGGTACAAGAAAGCCAACGGCAACGACTACACCGGCGCGGATGATCCGGGCGTGCAGTCGGTGACGCGTATCTACAACTACTACAAGGCCAATGACTACAAGACCGTGGTCATGGGTGCGAGCTTCCGCAATCTGAATCAGATTGAGCAGTTGGCCGGGTGTGATCGCCTGACCATCAGCCCGGACCTGTTGGAAAAGCTGGCGGCAGACACTGGCAAGCTGGAGCGCAAGTTGGCCCCGGGGCATGCGGGTGAAGGGCGCTTGAGCCTGAATGAAGCGCAGTTCCGCTGGTTGTCCAACGAGGACGCGATGGCGACCGAGAAACTGGCTGAGGGGATTCGTCAGTTCGCTCGCGACCAGGAAAAACTCGAAGCACTGCTGCAAGCCAAGCTGTGATCTAGTCCAGCGCAATGCAAAAAGGGCGACCCCTTACAGGTTCGCCCTTTTTCATGCTTTGGATTCGGGGATTCGCGATGGAGCCCGCCTTCCCTACATCCCTCTCAGGGGATCAATGGCGCTCTAAAGCATTCACCAGGTCATGGAAGGCTTCACGATTGGAGTCGTTCAGGCCCATGAGGATTTTGTGTGCCTCGAGCACTTTGATCCGCACGACTTCCTCGGACTGATCCTGGTCTGGCAGGTCGGTCAGGCATTCAGGGCACGGGATCGGGCGGTCAACGATGTTGAACACTTGCTCGAAGCCCATGGACTGCAGCAGACGGGTGATGTCTTCGTGGGTGGTGACGACGGTC
>LNAP01002033.1_pt2 | contig 40153 bp, 31 predicted proteins | sample 602601 | NCBI WGS metagenome assembly LNAP01 (sample SAMN02440304, study PRJNA202911) | soil metagenome | biome: Subtropical and temperate rainforests or woodlands; isolation source: soil samples (1 kg each in a 20% v/v slurry with milli Q water) were... ...
GTTCAATACATGCCCGGCCGCGAGCGCCTCGATGGGTATCACCAGCACCCAGAACCACCAATAGAGCCAGCCGATGGTGAAGCCTGCCCAACGCCCGATAGCCTGGTCGGCGTAGGTGGAAAACGACCCGGTGTCCGGGTTGGCAACCGCCATTTCGCCCAGCATGCGCATGACCAGAACGACCAAAAGGCCGGAAAACAGATAAGCCAGCAATACCGCCGGACCAGAGGCCGCAATGGCATGTCCGGAACCAACAAACAAACCTGCGCCGATAATCCCCGCGATAGAAAGCATTGTGACGTGACGCGGTTTGAAACCCTGCGCCAACTGACCGTTCGAAACTGTGGAGTTCGGGTTATTCATCGTTATTTTTTGTTCTCTGGTGATCGACGTTAGGGCGTACTGACTGAGGGTCAGGCGATCATCATTGCTTCCTGTTGCCGCTTCACGAACGCGGCGCACCTCAAACGCTCCTGAGTTTCTAGATCAGGCATCACGGCTGCACACGGCCATGAAGTGACGCGCCACCTTACGCGTCTTGCCTCCAGCGAAAATAGCCTGAGTGCGCCACTTGCGAGTCTGATTTCGACATGCCCAAGCGCGCATCCGCGGTGATGCAAGCGGGCAGATCATCCTGCGCGAAGGTCATCGCGATGGTTGGGCAACAGCGACCTGATTACGTCCCAGCGCCTTGGCTCGATACAGTGCTTTATCGGCATTGTTCATCAAGCTGTGCAGATCGTGAATACCGGCATCCGTCGACGCTACGCCGAGGCTGGCCGTTATGCAGTGAACAGGCTCGATCATCAATCCAGCAACAGTCTGGATGAGCTCTTCTGCAATCTTGACGGCGACCTCAATGGAGGTGTCCGGGAGCAGAATGGCGAATTCTTCCCCACCTAGCCGGCCGTGGATATCCGTGGCACGAAAGGATGAACTGATGACCACACCCATTTGGCGCAAAACCTGATCTCCAACCTGATGGCCGTAGGTGTCGTTGATATGTTTGAAGTGATCCATGTCCAACATCACGGCGCACAACCCTGACCGGTTGGTTTCACATTCGTTGTACAACTGCTGGGCATGCTCGAAAAAAGCTCGTCGACTCTTCAGGCCGGTCAACTCATCGGTTTGTGCTGCTCGGGTGGAAATGCTGTTCGCCTGTTCCATTTCTCGGGTTAGTCGAAAGGCGGTTTCCAGTGCTTCGGACATTTTTCGTGTCGCACGGGCAACAAATGATGCGAACACCAGCACCGAAAGTGCCATGCCGACTTGAATCGTGGACGGTTGAAACAGCAACCAGGCGGTGCACGGCAACAGAACCAACCCAATGGACACTAGTGTCATGTAGCGGTAGGCCGAGTAGCAGGAGACCGCGCTGACAGACATTCCGACGGTAAAAAGCATGACCAGCGCCTGCGACAAAAGATCGTCTGCTGGCATGACAACGAATGCGCCGCCTCCCCAGATACTGGCGGACAGCACGAGCGTGCTCCAGTACTTGCCTTCCCAGCGTTGAGGCGTACGTTCACTTTCGTCGCTGCGAAAATAGGCAACAAACATCGAGATGCGTAATAGCGTCGACCCGCTCAGTATGGCCAGCCACCAAAAAATAACGCTGTGTTCAAAACGATCCCAACACAGCCAGCACAGCATGATGGCAGCGAGGCAACTACCAAAAACCGCAGAAAATGATTGGCGAAACAGTTGATGCAATCGGTCAGTTCGCACCTGCTCGGCGATGAAAAACTCTTGGTCAATCCCAGAGCCTGGGCCATCCATGTGATCCACCTGATCATGACTCAGCCAAAAGAAACTATTGTGGCACCCTGCCACCAACGCGAACAACCCAATTACGCTCGTGGTCGCGAGCACGGCAGCGCACTCGCGATGAACGTAGCCTGATAGCAGCGGGGAACTTGTCTTCCGGCATTCCAGACTTAACCGCCAAATTGGGCTCAACACCTTCTTTTCCGACGCACAACCTGTTCTTGTGGAATTACTTCTTAATCTTTCACTCCTTGCTGCCGATGCCTCTAGCATAGGGCATAGGAGCAATACAAATGAGAAACAACCAACCGGTTACGCAGCGCGAGGTTGCCCTTGGACCTCAACAAAAACTCATCTCGACAACGGATGCACGGGGCGTCATCACATACTGCAACGACGCCTTCGTTGATATCAGCGGTTTCAACAAGTCCGACCTGATCGGCGCGCCTCAAAACATCGTTCGTCACCCTGATGTACCCTCCGCCATCTTTGCCCATATGTGGGGCGCGCTGAAGCAAGGCAAGCCGTGGATGGGCATCGTCAAGAATCGCTCCAGGAATGGCGACCACTACTGGGTCAACGCCTACGTCACGCCGATTTTCGAAGGGCGTGAGGTCGTTGGCTATGAATCGGTCAGGGTCAAGCCGACGGCCGAGCAGATCCGTCGCGCCGAAGCTCTCTATAAACGCATCAGCCTTGGAAAATCAGCCATCCCTGCTAGCGATCAATGGCAACCCGCCCTGCTCGCTTGGTTGCCTGTTGTCACGATCGGGTTGGTGGGGACGCTGGGTGGCATGTTCCTCGGCGCACCTGAGGCTTTCATTTTGGCCGTCGGGGTATCGATTCCGATCGGGTTGCTTGTGTCCCGCAGGCAAAACCGAGGGGCGCTGCATCTGCTGGAAATGGCTGAGGCCTCTACCTCCGACTCGTTACTGGCCAAAATGTACAGCGATGAACGCGGTGCTCAGGCACGCCTTGAAACGGCATTTGTCAGTCAGGCGTCCAGGCTCAAGACCTGCCTCACGCGGCTACAAGACACGGCAGAACAACTGACCAGTCTGGCGGGGAGATCCGATGGCCTCGCCGCCGATAGCTCTCGTGGACTGGACCGTCAACGGGTCGAGACCGAGCAGGTGTCGGCCGCAGTCAATCAAATGGCGGCCACCACGCAGGAGGTCGCCAGCCACGTCCAGCGTACTGCTGACGCCACTCAAGAGGCCAATGTGCTGACCGGACGTGGACGCGAAGTGGCCCGAGACACTCGAGAAGCCATTCAGCGCCTCTCCGTCGTGGTGGGCGAGACAGGGCTGACGGTGGCGCAGTTAGCCAAGGACAGCCATGAGATCGGGGCGGTGGTGGATGTCATCAAAGGCATTGCCGATCAGACTAACCTGCTCGCGCTCAACGCAGCCATCGAAGCGGCCCGCGCGGGCGACATGGGTCGAGGCTTCGCGGTAGTCGCTGATGAAGTGCGTCAGCTGGCCCAGCGCACGACTCAGTCCACGATCCAAATCCATAACCTGATTTCCAAGTTGCAGGTCTCATCCAGCAACGCGGTTAAAACCATGGAAAGCGGACATCGACAGGCCGAAGAAGGCGTGACGTGGGTGCTCGAGGCAGACAAGGCATTAGTCGGCATCAGTGAGGCCGTCGCGAACATCACGGACATGACTACCCAGATTGCCGCTGCGACTGAAGAGCAGACCGCCGTCGCCGAGGAAATCAGCCGCAATATCACGACCATTGCCAATCTGGCGGACCAAACATCTGAACAAGCCAGGCATTCGGCAGAGCTGAGCAAGGAGTTAACCCAGACCGCGAAAACCCAGTATTCATTGGTCGAGCGGTTTAACCGATAACCCATCAACTTTCGTAAAAAAAGCCCGCTCCTGCGGGCTTTACATTCCAGGCGCCTGGGATGGCGCTCAAAAGGCTAAATGCCGGGTCAGTTGATCAACCGGCGGTGACGGTCATGCCGCCGTCGGCCATGACCACGGAGCCGACGATGAAGCTTGCGCGGTCCGAGGCGAGAAATGCCACAACTTCGGCGATTTCCTCTGGCTGTGCAGCACGACCGATGGGGGCGGCTTCACCGTGCCGGGCCAAGAAGCCAGGGCCGTCGTCAACCACGTCGTTGAGGATATTGGTCACCACGTCGCCGACACCGATGGCATTGACTCGAATGCCATGCTCAATCACCTCGAGCGCCAGCGTGCGGGTCAACTGGGCCAATGCGCCTTTGGAAGCGGTGTAAGCGGCAATGGTTGGGAATGCGAAATAGGATGCGTAAGAGGCGATGTTGACGATAGCTCCCGATTTGTTGGGCATCATCGCCTTGACCGCTTCGCGGCAATGCAGGAAGGCCGCGGTTGCGTTGACCGCCTGGATGCGCTCCCAGTCTGCGCGGGTCATGTCGATGACTAACTTATTGATGATGATCCCGGCGTTGTTGACCAGAATGTCCAGCCGGCCGAACTTCTCGACGGCCATACCGACTGCGCGCTCGGCGACGCCGTCTTCGGTGATGTCGGCTACCAGCGGCACTAACCCGGGGCGGGCGAGTTCTTCGACGCAGGGATTGCGGTCTTCAGCAATGACCTTGGCGCCACGCGCGTGCAGCAACAGTGCGATAGCCTTGCCGATGCCACTGGCGGCGCCGGTGACCAGCGCAACCTTGCCTTCGACTTCGTTGGGAATGCTGTGATTGATCTCAGTCATGGTGCTCTCCTGCCTTGCAAGCCGACGAGATATTCGGCGGCTCAGCGCCCGTGAGGCGCTGTCGTTATCGACGGCTTCACTGTCTCGCAATGGGCAGGGTTGGGCTTTCGCAGGCTTGCCGAAGCTGTCGGAGTTTTGCGCCAACGTTAAAGCCTCTGATGGAAGCGGAGGCTACGGTATTCTATCGACGCCAGCCCCCCATCTGAGGGTGTTTCGATGGAGCCTCCTGTGCACCAGCCCGAAAATGAAGTCCTGAAACCGAAGGATGCTCAGCGCATCACGGCCGAATCGATGCCGCATCATCTGCCGGGAACACCGCAGGTATATCCGCGGCTCCCGCAGATGCAGGATGTGATGGTGCAGTTGTTCAGCCATCACAGCACCGTCGAGCCGATACTGGTGCCCGCGGTGGTCGAGCCTCTGCTGGTATTGGTCCTGGCAGGAACGGCCAGGGTCGAGGAGCGCTCCCTCGGTGGGGAATGGAAAGCCGTCAATGTGCAGGCTGGCGACTTCTTTCTCACCAACACAAGCGAGCCTTACGAGATGCGTTGGCAGACTATGGGGTGCGACACCTTCGAAGTGATGCATCTGTATCTCGGCCTTCCACTGATCGATCGGGCTGTCCGTGATCTTCTGGGCGAGCACACCGATCCGGTGACCTTCCTCGAGATCTCCGGTGCCCAGGATGAGCGGGTAAATTTCATGCTTGATCAGTTGCGCTTCGAGCTAACCGAGGAGCGTACGCCCAGCCTGTTGTTCGTACACAGCCTGGCTCAGGCGCTGACCGTTCATCTGTTACGCCGTTATCTCGATCCGCAGAGCACTACCCGACGCAGCAACGCACTACAAGCCTACAAACTGCGCCGCGTCATCGATGCCATGAACGAGCGCCTGGCCGATGACTTCCGCCTTGCCCATTTGGCTCATATCGCCGATTTGAGCGAGTATCACTTCAGCAGGATGTTTAAACGTGCCACGGGGCTGTCACCATCGCAGTACTTCATCCGCCTGCGCATGAGTCGCGCCCGGCATCTACTGCTTGAGACCAATCGCAGCATTATTGATGTCGGATTGGAAGTCGGTTATTCCAGCCCCGGCCATTTCTCCCAGGTTTTTCGTCGGGAGGTGGGGGTCACGCCCAGCGCCTACCGCCAAGCGTGACATGCCCTACCGTTTCTGCGAGGCGCTCGCTCGAATCGAGTATCCCGCCTGCGCATGTAAGCCGCCCCGCCTGCTCAGCCCCTGCGCGATTAGTGGATCTTGAGGTTTGTCGCCAGAAAGTCCATGAAGGCTCTGACACGTGTGGGCAACTTTCCTCCCTGCCCTACGTAAACCGCATGCACTTCAGTCTTCGCGATGGGCATGAAGTCCTCTAAAACCGGGACAAGGCGCCCGTCCGCCAGATCGTGCTCGACCTGGCAAAACCCTACGCGCGCGAGGCCGAGCCCGAGGATTGCAAGTTCTCGTACTCCATTGCCGTCACTGGTCCGTGCATTGCCGGTAACGGACACCGGTGTTAACTGGCCGTCTGCGCTTGCGAAGCTCCACTCCATCATCGGTGGGCTGAAGGTGAACCCCAGACAGTTGTGGTCTACAAGCTCGGCTGGAGTTTTGGGTATGCCGCGTGCTGCAAGGTAGGCCGGCGATGCCACGATAAGACCTCTCGTCTCGCCCAAACGCCTGGCCACGAGATTGGAGCTTTTGAGCGGTCCGCTGCGGATGGCCACGTCAGCCCGTGCGCTGATCAGGTCGACGACTTCGTCGCTGAGGAAAACCTCCACCGATACTCCAGGGTGGTGCTGCAAGAACGTCTTCAATAGAGGCAGCAGAAACAGACGCCCGATATCGACATTGCAATTGACCCGCACTGTTCCCTGAGGTGCGGAGCTGGCTGCTGCCTCCTGCTCAGCCTCATCGACCGCCGCCAGGATAGTCAGGCTGCGCTCATAGAACGCGGCCCCTTCAGGCGTGAGCAACTGCCGCCTTGTTGAGCGATTGAGCAAACGCGTTCCCAAGCGGTTTTCCAGCCTTGAGACGAGCTTGCTGACCGCTGATGGGGTCATCGCACAGTTCTTGGCGGCAGCCGTGTAGCCGCCATCTTCAACGACCCTGACGAACACGTTCATTTCGGCGAAGCAGTTTATGTCCAACCGTCTCATATGAATTCAAGTCACAAGTTGTATGCCCCAGGACCGGCTATATCTGCCGCGTTGCCACTCATACTCTAATCCAGAGCCTGAAAGGCGGACGTGAAATTCAGCAAACGACATGCCACCACTTGGATACCAAGTTTGGAGGGTGAGATGAATAGCGAGATAAAACTGGTCCTGATTCACGGTGCTCAGGATGAAGAAGGACTGAACACTGCACTGCTGAAATGGGTTTCTGATGTTTTAGCGCAACGTGCTGAGTTCGCGCCTTGGTATATGGAACCTGCCAACTTCATAGCCCAGTCAGGCAATAAGGCATTGATGCAGCGACAGGAAAGTCTTCGCCATTTGGCCGAGGCTGATGCATTCCTGATCATTACATCGGAACTGACCAATGTTTATCACTCCGAGCTGAAGGCATTCATTGACCAGGTTTCGATTCGCTGGCACGCAAAACCGGTGGCATTCGTCGGCTACGGCGGGGCGTCGGGTGGACGTTACGCGATTGATCAGCTTCGCCAGGCACTGGCCGAGCAACACGCGGTACCCATCTGCAATTTCGTGTCCTTCCCTAATCCTTGGGCGCTAATCGATGAGGCCGGGGTTATACGTCAGCCTGATCAAGCCAGGCTTCCAATGGCTCGAATGCTGGTACAGCTGAACTGGTGGGCGAGAGCCCTGAAGGCTGCGCGACAACAGATGCCCTATGAACGGGTGAGCTAAGGCTCAGTGCAAAGGCGTGCCGCAGAAATAGGCAAAGGTTACGGAGTATTCGACTAACGGAAAGTTGTTGCCCGTCCTTAACCTTGTTTCCAGACCCGCTTCCTGGGCAAACAGAAGAGGAAACCAATCATGTTGAACATCAAAGACAAAGTCATCGCAATCACCGGCGCAAGCAGCGGTATCGGTGAGGCTACCGCGCGACTGCTGGCTAGCCAAGGCGCGAAAGTAGTGCTCGGCGCCCGTCGTACTGACCGACTTGAAAGGATTGCTGGCGATATCAACGCCTCCTCCGGCAGCGCTGAATTCCGTGCTCTGGACGTCACGGACCGAAAGGATGTCCAAGACTTTATCGACTTCGCGGTTACCCGGTTCGGTCGTGTTGATGTGTTGGTGAATAACGCTGGCGTGATGCCTCTTTCCAAACTTGAGGCACTCAAGGTGGATGAGTGGGACCGTATGATTGACGTGAACATTCGCGGAGTTCTGCACGGTATCGCTGCCACGTTGCCGCTGATGCAGCGCCAACGGGCTGGGCAGATCATCAATATTGCCTCTATTGGTGCCTATGCCGTGAGTCCGACTGCGGCCGTTTACTGCGCCACCAAGTACGCTGTCCGGGCCATCTCCGAAGGCCTTCGTCAAGAGGTTGGAGGCGATATTCGGGTTACCGTCATCGCTCCTGGTGTTACTGAGTCCGAGCTGGCCGAGAGCATCTCTGATGAGGGCGGTCGCGCCGAGATGAAAGAGTTTCGCAAGATCGCGATCTCGGCCGACGCCATCGCACGAGCGATTGCCTATGCCGTGGAACAACCTGCGGACGTGGATGTAAGCGAGCTGATCGTTCGGCCCACGGCGAGCCCATTCTGACGGAGTGCGCAATTCCTGCCTGGCGCCCCGGCTTTCCAATTCGACTAGATGCCATACCGAACGCCATGCGAGGCGATCAGCGTATTAAGCCAATCAAGGAGCCGCGATATGACTAATTCCTCAAGCGATCAAAACAAGTATGTCGGTATGTGGGTTACTGTGGATGGCCGCATACGTCATGAACTGCTTGCCGGTGGCCGCTATGACGAGGCCCGTGGCGATAACAAAAGTGCCTACCAAGGTCGTTACTGGCTCGAAGGCAACCACATCGAGTATGTAGACGACACAGGGTTCACCGCCGACGGTGAGTTCCGTGATGGGGTTCTCTATCACGCCGGTATGGTTCTCTATGTGGAAGAGGAAAAAACCTGATATTTAGAGCTGGCAACCAGCACTGGAATGGCGGCAACCGTAATCCGGACCGGGCTGGTTTTGGCCGATTTATACTTGTCGCCCCTGTCAGCTATGGGTCGTCCTGCCAATCCGAAGCGGAACATCAACGCCTCAGTAGCATGCCGAAGTGCACATACCCAGCGAGACCATCAGTGACCCAGAATATCTACGACAACCCCGAGTTCTTCGACGGCTACAGCCAACTGCCCCGCTCGCGCCAAGGGCTGGCCGGTGCCCCCGAGTGGCCGGCGTTGAGAGCGTTACTGCCGCCAATGTCCGGCCAGAAGGTCGTGGACCTGGGTTGCGGTTATGGCTGGTTTTGTCGATGGGCCACTGAACAGGGTGCCGAGCGCGTGCTGGGGCTGGATGTCTCGGAGAAGATGCTGGAGCGCGCTGTCGCCAGCACACACGACTCACGGGTAAGTTATCAGCGGGCCGACCTGGAGCGGCTTGAATTTGCCAGATCCGGTTTCACCCTGGCCTACAGCTCACTCGCGTTTCATTACATCAGTGACTTGGCAGGGCTATTGCGCACCGTACATGACGCATTGATACCCGGTGGAAGGCTGGTGTTTTCCATCGAGCATCCCATCTATATGGCGTCACGCCGACCGGACTGGATCATCGATGCACAAGGACGCAAGTCATGGCCGGTAGACAGTTATCAGGTGGAAGGTCCCCGGTTGACGAATTGGCTCAGCGATGGCGTCGTCAAACAGCATCGAACACTGGGCACGTTACTGAACCTGCTGATCCACACCGGATTCACCCTCGATCACGTAAACGAATGGGGTCCGACCGAAGCCGATCTTGCGGATCGCCCTGCACTTTCCGATGAAGTCGAGCGACCCATGATGCTGATCGTGTCGGCCAGCCGTTGAGTTTCTAACTGCAGACTTTCGGTAGGCCGAAGCCCCTCTGTTCAAGGCTGAACGTAAATGTCACGCACAAAAAACGCCACTCATTGAGTGGCGGTTTTTGTGAATCCTGGAGCGGGAAACGAGACTCGATCCTAGCGCCCGACAATCGGCCAATAGCGGTCATAGTGAACCTTAAAGAAACGGCGAAATGTTCGCCATTGCGCGCGTCACATAGGCCTCCTTCTCTACCACCGGTGCCACATAATCAATCGCACTGCGTGCAGCTTCGACGCCTTCCAGGCGGGCGATGAACCAGGCGGCCAGATACTGCGATGACAGGCACCCGCCGGCCGTCGCGACATTGCCCTTGGCCACGAACGGCTGATTGAGCACTGCCACGCCGGCCTCCTCGATCCACGGCTTGGTGGTCAAGTCCGTGCAGGCCGGAACGTCGTTCAGCAGACCCAGCTTGGCAAGGATCAGCGTGCCCGAGCACTGAGCACCCAGCAGCTGACGCGTCGGGTCGAGTTTCAGGCGAGACATCAGCGTGGCGTCAGCGATGACGTCCCGGGTCTTTCTCCCACTCCCCACCAGAACAGCGTCCGCGCTGCAGGCGTCCTCAAGCGATGTCTGCGCCTTAATCTGCAGGCCGTTCATCGACAGCACGTTGTCCGAGGGGCTGGCGATAGATACCCGCCAGCCGGGCCGCTGGACCCGGTTGAGGATGCCGAGCGCAATCAGCGAGTCGAGTTCGTTGAAACCGTCGAAAGTCAGGATGGCGATGTGCATCAGAAGCCTCGTACTCTTGGAGACATTGTTGGCATCATCGTAAATTCGATAATCAATTCGCTCAAATAGTTGTCATGGATACATGACGACCTGCCACAGCCCCACGAGAATCTGATTCAGAAGGTTCACGCGGCAAACACGATGGATTAGAGGTAGTAAAATGAAAACCCACCCACTACCGCGAAAGTATTCGCGGCAGTGGGTGCTGATTGACAGGCAGAACTGCATCACTCCCCGTTGGGATAGTTGATGAACGATTAAAGATAAACTTTCAGGAAGGCTTGCAAAAATTGACTTTATTAAAAATGGAGTCGCGTTGATTAGTACCGATAGGTTGCCTGCACTGAAACTCCATTCGCACTGTTGTCGTAATTAGCGCTGTATTGCGGTTGCACACCGGAATTGTTCGATTGCTTTACGGAGACGTTGGAATCCCAGAGATAACCATAAGCAAAGTCTATCGTCAGATCGGAATTCGGCGAGTAAGCACCGCCCAAGGTCACGGCTTGGCGATTGCCAACAGGAATACGCACGCTACGATCAGCATTTCTGATAGGCGAAGGATCATAGGCGTAGCCAGCGCGCAGCAGCCATTGTTGGTTCAATTGATAGGAGGCGCCAACGGCGGTGCTCCAAGTGTCGCGCCAGTTCATTTCTTCTATCACATGTCCCAAGCCAGCCGCCTGGCCCATGGGCGAAAGACCGCTGTTGACGGCCTCGACCTTCTGGATTCGGCTCCAACGTTTCCAGGTGGTCCCCAAGTAGCCCGTCCAGCGACTATTGAAATGATGGGTGATAGACGTGTCCACGGACTCAGGCATCGTGAGGTCTATCTTGTTGTCATACGTTCCGTCCAGCGGGATAACGCTCGGGGAGCCAGAAACCTCAGTATGCCCTTCGAGCTCATAGTCCACCTTCGAGTGATAGTTAATCCCCCAACGGGTTGCCTCGGTAAAGTCGACCAGGATGCCTACGTTGTAGCCAAGTGCAGTGTCATCGCCTTTGATGGTGACCAGCGTGTCCTCTCCATTGTTCAGGGCACCGGTGGCCAGGTAATTCTTAAGCTTTGCATTGAAACGGTTTATGGTCGGTCCACCACCAATGGACACGTAATCATTGATCCGATAGGCAATGGTGGGCTGCAGGGTTATTTCCTTGGTCGTGCTATAGGAACCATGGTAACGGCCCTGAAAACTACTCTCGTAATCATTGATCAAACCACTTGGTGCATAGAGGCCCAGACCAATCGAAAAGCGATCATCAAGTGGCGTCGACATATAAGCGAAGGGCACGACTCCCAAAGGTACCGAGTCCCCTTTATTGGTGCCCGGGACATTGCTTTGCGCATCACTGATGTCGTCGCTCACCGAGACGACCGCGGCCCCGCCGGAAATCTCACTACGCTTCAATTTGGTTAAGCCCGCAGGGTTGCCAAAGATGGTGCTGGCGTCCAGCGCGGATGACGACCTTCCCGCATAAGCAGTTCCCGCACTGCTTGCACTTTGTTCGTTCAGGGCAATGCCATTGGCGCCCGCAGTTGTTGAAGCGCTGAGTATGGCCACGGCGCCGGTTAACTTGATCCAGCAAGCAAACGCTTGCTGAACAGAGAAACACGGGATCGCACGGTTATTCACTTTCATTGTCCACCTCTTATTCTTTTTGTTGGTTGCACGCAGGCAAGGCTTGGCCTTGCCGTGCACATGTCAGTGCCGGTTGGAGTTGATCGAAGTTGTGAAAAAGGTCCTGACAGATGAGTACCAGGACATGTTTGTTTAACTTACGAAGGCGAACTCACACTCATTCAAGCCACTCCACTTGAAAGCTATAGCGCCCTAGAAGAAGGGCCAGGGACTCCTGATTGTTTCCCGCCCGGATGCATGCGACTAGCCCGCGTCGCCCATCCTGTACCACCTCTACCTCAACTTCCTGCAGACACATGCGCTCCACTTCCTGCCGGACTACTCTGGCAATTTCCCGCTGCTGCAAGGCAGGCTTGAATATCTTGCCCACGGCAGTCAGTGGCAACGCTTCGAGGATTTCAATACGCTTGGGAACGGCCGCCCGCTCGCTGATGTTGAGATGAGCGAATGCCTCAAGTTCTTCGGCGTTGCAAACTTGCCCGGGGCACAGTTGAACGTAGGCGACCGGTACCTCGCCCGAGTAAGCATCAGGGCTGCCGATTGCAGCGGCCAAGGCGACAGCAGGATGCGCCTGAAGCACCTCCTCGATTTGCTTGGGATCGATGTTGTGACCGCCACGGATGATCAACTCCTTCTTGCGTCCGGTCAGCCAGAAATACCCCTGCGCATCCTGGCGCCCCAAGTCACCTGTATTCAGCCAGTGCTGACCATCGATATCGATCCAGAGGCCCTGGTTATGACGCTCATCCAGATAGCCCTCGAAAAGGTTCGGTCCACTGATCGTGATGAGGCCGATCTCATCCACGTTGGCGTCGCGCAGGTACTCTCCCGAATCGTTGAGCAAGACCGCGCGCATATTCTGGTAGGCGATCCGTATCCCGATGGAGCCGATGTGGCGCTCGCCATGGGGCGGATTGATTGATGAGACGCAGGCCCCCTCAGTGAGGCCGTAACCTTCAAGGATTTTCACCCCGGTCCGGCGCTCGAACTCTCGGAAAAGTTCAGCCGGCATGGGAGCGGCGCCACACATGGCAAAGCGAAGACTGGATAGATCGCGGCCCTGCCATTCATTTTGCAGAAGTGCAGCATAAACAGTAGGCACGCCGGAAAAGAGGTTGATACCGAAGTGCTCGACCATCTCCCAGAATCGTGGGATCACCCCCTCGCCACGATACCCTTGAGGCGTCCCGAGGATCACATGGTCGCCTTGAGTCCAAGGCATCAGTCCAGTCACCAGCTGGCCATTGACATGAAACAGCGGCAGGCCACAAAAGATAACCTCGCCACCACTGCGTGGCTGTAAGTGAGCAGCCACGGCCCATGCGTTGAAGACTTCCGAGCCATGAGTACGCACCGCGATCTTGGGCAGCCCGGTGGTGCCGCCCGTACAGATGTAGGAGGAGCACTCCTCCTGGCGGATTTGCCGACCGCTCTTCAGGTGTGTGTGCGGCTGAGTGTTCATCAGCGATTGCATATCATGAATCGCGATACCGCTGTGTAAGTCTCGCTCCTTCAGTGCCGAGACTTTCAGAGCCTCACGCACAGGTTCGGCGACATAGGGTTCCATGCTGACCCAAACGACAGACCTGACCGTGGGTAACTGATCCAGCTGCGAAACCAGTTTGGGCCACAGATCGCTGCCTGGTGTCGGCGCGAGTGTCACCACTACCGATGCCTTCGCGGCATTCAGCAAGCCAGCCATTTGCTTGGCCTCGAGCAGAGGATTGATCGCCATGACGATCCCCGCCGCCTCCCCGCCCCATATCGTGAAATGGGTTTCCGGCAGATTGGGCAGGATGAAGGCCAGCACCTCACCCGGTTTTATACCCAGGTCATGGAAAGCATTGGCCGCGCGGGTGATATCCGCGAAGAGCTGGGAGTAGCTCCACTTGCAGGTACGTTTGAAATTGGCGGCATCGGCGAAGAAGCTCAGCGCCGGTGCCTGGGGGGTGCGCTCCGCCGCCTGACGTAGCGCTTCATAAGTGCTGCAAGCCAGGCCACGCTCCGCCAAGGGGACTCGTTCGAGACTTTCGATATCGTTCAGGTTCTGCACCACCATCAGGCTTCCTCCACGACTCGGTTGCGTTGCACACCGAGGTCGATCACGCCATCGGCGCTGCGAATGCGCGCCTCGACCACGTCACCTGCCTTGAGATACTGCGTCCGGCCTTCTTGTGCCTTGAGGAAAAGCTTCCACTTGGTGGCTTCCGGCATCAGGGCCGCAATGCGCTGTTTCGCAGGTGAAGGGATCGTTAGCGCACAGCCCGCAGGAGTACCGGTGGCGATCAGGTCTCCAACGGCGAGATCTTGCAAGGCGGAGAGTTCGGTCAGGGTTTCAGCGGGGCCGTAAACCAGGTTGGCCGTGCTGTCGTTCTGTCGTACCTGGTCGTTGACCGTCAGGCGCAGCTGCAGGTCTTTCAGATAACGAATGTTCGAGGCATCCAGAAGGCAGAGGTACGGGCCGACCGGACCGAAAGTGCGGTAGCTCTTGCCCTTGTAAAACTGCATCTGGGGAATCTGAATGTCACGCGCCGAGTAGTCATTGACGATGACGACGCCCGCAATGAACTCATGCAGATTGGCGTCGGTGACAGAAACGGAACCAGTGATCGCGCGTTTCATCACCAGCCCCAGTTCAATTTCGTAGTCAAGGAAGCGCACGTGGCGCGGCTTGATCAGGTCACTGTCAGCCCCTACCAGGCAACTTGTCGCCTTGGTGAAGATCATGTTGAATTTCTTCGCATCCGGGTCCATGCCCGACTCGATCATGTGCTGACGGTAATTGGCGCCCTGGCAGACGAATTGCTGGTTACGGGTCACCGGCGACAGCAGTTTTACTTCGCCCTCCTCCAGCTCAGAGCCCTTCATTTGAGCGAGGTCATCGATACTGTTGTGGCCAATGAAGTCACCGGTGGTTTCAAAAGCGCCAGGGACAATCGTGATACGGCCCTGGCGAAGCACGCCCCAGTGGATACCGTTCTGATATTCAAAGCGGACTACGTGTACAGCAGACATTGAAGGTACTCCTGGAGCGGCGTTTGTCTCGCGTTCGGTTGCGCGAGAACTGTGGTGTCGGTCTGAAGGCGGGCTGACAACGGTGTAGACCCACGCACCGCCGGCAATCAAAGCGCCGGCTTTAAGCACATCCCGCCGGCCAAACCGGGTTGAGTTGTCAGACATGGCGGCAGCTCTACCCAAACATCCGCATGAGTGTTATCAGCTTGCGAATGGTCAGGTCCGGGCTGCGTCGCAGGTTGCGGATCAGCAGCAGCACATTGGCCAGGGTCAACTTGGGTTTGGTAAAACTCTTGGGCATGCGCTGCCCCCACTGCGCCATTGCCTCGGGACTCACCGGATGAATGCCCGTAGGCCGAGTGGCCGTGAAAATATCCCCGTCGCAGTAATGCTCGTGCTTATCGCCCCAAGGGTCTTGCCAGTAATCGAAGATCTGACTGCCCAGAATGTGCCGGCCGATCCCCCATGAGTGCGCCCAACCGCGCTCGCGCAGGACGCGCTGCCCCATACCCACGGCGTCTGCATCGACGACTTCATAGGCGCTATGGCTGTAGGTGGCCATGAACCCTTGCGCAATCGCGAGCGTATGGTGATCCGCGGGAATATCACCGAGATCAAGGCGCATGAAAGTGACGATAGGCGTGCCGTCGGGGAGAACCTGCACATCGCTGGGAATAAACCCGAAATGCTGCGTATACCAGGCACAGGTCGCTTGGTAGTCGGCCACTTCAAGGACGATGTGACCCAGTTTGAGTACTTCGGGGGGAGCAATCGGCGGGCGTTGCGTAGCGTTGATCCGCGGTTGCTCGTGCACCAGGTTCCAGTGCAGAGGAGCTCTATGTGCCAGCGTCTTGCCTGGCGTCTGGTCGCAAACGGCTTCCACAATGAAGCCGGACGGATCCGTCAGCCTGACGTAATACCCTTTACCCGGATGTTCCGATTTCTCGACCGATGACGCACCCGGGATTCGAGTGAGCTTTTTCAGATCTTCCAGGGACTGCACTGCAAGTCCGAACCCGATAAAACGTGTATGTTCGGCACGTTGGACACGGTAACAATAGGCAGTGGCTTTGGTGGCCCGCAGATAGAGCGTATCGGCCTCCTGCCGACTTACCGTCAGGCCGAAGTCAGTCAGGAAACGCGCAGCCTCATTCAAGTCCGGTCGCTGGAAGATCAGGTGAGTCAGATCCTGGGCCTTTACCGTCGGCTGCGGATGCCGCGCAGGGTGTGATGTCGCCAACCGGTGCAATTCGTTTTTGTTGTTCATTGTTCTTGTTTTCCGGGTTTTTAGAGCAAAGCTGTCCCGAACCCCTGAAAACTCAGGGGTTTATTCAGTCAGATCAATTACGAGCTCAGTCGAGAGATGGAAGTGCCGGCAACTCTTGGGTCGCCAACGCACGCGCCTCTTCTGGCGGCACGCCCAATGCGCGCAATACCAGCTCGGCGGTATCAGAGCCCGACTCTCGCCACGTTTTGTGACCTTCCAGCACCAGGAAAATCGCGCCAAGCACACAGCTCGATATCAGCGTCAGTATCGAGAGCAATTGTTCCTGCTGAAACCTGTAGCGCCCGGTGGCAAGCCCGCTCAGAAGATCCTTGGTCGCCTGGCTGCTGAACATTTCGCGCAACGCCGAATTGCTCATGGCGAATTTATGGATGAACGCCCCCCACTGGGAGTCTTCGTGTGCTCGGCGAATGAAGAATCGAATGCCATTGGCAAGGCGATGAGCTGGATCCGAGAGGGAATTGAAGCTCTTGTTGACGCGCTCATGCATCTCCCTCGCGAGATGGCTGGCGACCGCCTCAAACAGGTTTTCCATGCTGTCGATGTTGCTATAAACCGTTCCGCGCGCCACGCCTGCCTCTTGCGCGAGGTCAAGGATGTTCACTTGCGAGGTGCCTCTCTCGGCGAACAGGCGAAAGGCAGCTTGATGAATACGGCGTTGTGTTGGATTCAGGGATTCCACGGTTCTCTCTCCAGGATTACCTCATGGACAGATTGAACACTCGTGTTCATTTTGCGTCAACCCTATTTTTAAGAATTTAGGTTTTTCTGTCCGAAACGGGCCTGCAATCTAATAATCTAGATGCCATGATCGATGCCGTCTGGCCAATAAAAGTCCTGCGCATTGACATAATTGAACACGCATGTTCATTTGTATTGGCCGAATTTTTATTAGCTGAAGGACAGAACATGACCGGCTCAAAGCTCTTCAAACCGCTTCGATTGCCTAACGGCACGGTGATTCCAAACCGAATTGCCAAGGCTGCCATGGAGGAGAACCTTGCCAATGATGATCACGCTCCTGGGGAAGCGCTGGTCAAGCTCTATCAGCGTTGGGCGGAAGGTGGGGCCGGTCTGATCATCACTGGCAACGTCATGGTTGATCGCCACGCCTTGACCGGACCGGCTGGCGTCGTGCTTGAGGACGATCGGAACCTGGTGAATTTCCGGCTATGGGCAGATGCCTGCCGCAGTCGTGGGGCCCAGGCCTGGATGCAAATCAATCATCCCGGACGACAGCTATTGGCTTCCATGGGGCAACCGGCAAGGGGCCCCTCCGCAGTTGCGGTCGATATCCCCGGACTGTCAAAAGCTTTTGTGCCGCCCAGGGCCTTGAATGAGCAGGAGATCGAAGAGCTGATTGAGCGCTATACCCAAGCGGCGGTGCTGGCAGAACGCGCCGGATTTACTGGCGTGGAAATTCATGCAGCGCATGGCTATCTGTTTAGCCAATTCCTGTCTCCCTTGACCAACCAGCGTAATGACCGCTGGGGCGGTAGCCTGGAAAATCGTGCGCAAATTCTGCTGCAAACCATCGACGCGATACGTCAGCGAGTAGCACCGATCTTTTGCGTCGCGGTGAAGCTCAATTCCGCGGATTTTCAGCGAGGCGGTTTCAATGCCGAGGATGCGGCCCGCGTGGTGGAAATGCTCAACGCCAAGGCGGTCGACTTGGTCGAGTTATCGGGTGGTAGCTACGAAAGCCCGGCGATGCAGGGGCAGACCCGCGATGGCAGCCGCTTGGCTCGAGAAGCCTACTTTCTCGAGTTCGCGGAGAGAATAGGAGAAATAGCGCGCATGCCGCTGATGGTCACTGGCGGCGTGCGTAGAAAGGAGGTCGCGGAGCGAGTGGTGAGCGGCTCAGTGTCGATGGTCGGACTTGCCACTGCGCTGGCAATCGAGCCAGCCCTGCCGAGACAGTGGATGGCAGGTCGGGACATCAAAGTGGAGCCCATCGTCGTTCACTGGAAGAACAAGGCGCTGGCATCGCTCGCAGTGGCGTCGGTGATCAAGAAGCAGCTTGGCTTGCTGAGCCAAGGCAAACGGACACAACCTGGGACATCGCCCCTCATGGCATTGATCGGCAATCAGCTGAAGTCTCGTCGCCAGGCAAAGAGCTATCGGCGATGGATTGATCAAGCCTGGCCGATCAATGCTGACATCAGATCAGGCAGGTAGCGGCTTGCCGGCAATTCTCTTGGCTCTGGCAGGTGTTACGCCCAGAGCCCGGAGAATCATTTCGGCGACCCGCCGATCGTGCTCTGCCACTGCACGCCCCTCGACAACCGAGCGCATTGCTCCGGTTGTGCACGATACAACCATGTCCAGGGCAATGCCTTCGTCCTCGTAAGCGAGAGTGCCCTCGCGCAGACCTTCACGCAGGTCACCAAGTACATGGGCAGCCAAACGCGAGCGCATGGCCTGATCGAAATGGATGATGCGCAGCAGTGCATTGGCCCATTCGTGATCGTCGGCGGCCCGGCATACAAACATGCGCACGCCAATCGAAAGTCGCTGTGCGCCGCAGTGCACGTCCGTGCTCAGGGCGGAAATGGCATCGGAGAACTCGGTGGCCATGGCGATGCCCACCGCCTCCAGTACTTCGTCGCGAGTTCGAAAATAGTTGTAGATGGTACCGTTGGATACCTCTGCTTCCGCGGCGACCTCGAACAGCGCGATCTCCCCCACCTCCTTACGTGCGACAAGACGCAATGCCGCGTCCACCAGGCCGCGACGGGTGCGCTCACGCTTCTTGTGGCCTCTCGTGAGAGGTTCTGGCGCAGCTTCTAAAGGAAGAATGGGGGAATGCATTATCAAGCTCGTAATCTAGTGGGCTCGTTGATGGTAACGGAAACGCTATCAGGAGTGGCGTGTTTGCCAACCAGCAGGCTCCGGCAGTCACGAAGGAGACTGTCTGCCTCTGCACCAGGGGCGTGGTGCATGATGATACGGTCAGGACGAACCGCGACCAGCGCTCCTTTAGGGGCCAACGGCAGGATGTCATGGTTCATGTCTTCGATGAAGTCACAGCTGCCGCCGGAGCGTTGGCCGCGCGTTCTGACCTCTAAGAAATGGCCTCCCATTTTTTCCCAGGAAACGATCTGCTCAGTGGTTAGCAGTGACAACGGGTCAACACCCAACCCAACCAGGGTCAGGTTGTCTCCAAGAGCATCGTCGCTCAGTTTGATCTGCTTTTGCATAGTGCGCACCCAGGCTTGGGGGAACAGGCTGCCACGTACCAGCTTGTCGCCCCGACGATGCTGCACGAACAGGCCGTGCTTGAAGGTGTTCTTAGGCTTGATGTCCAACTGTTCGAAGTACCTCCTGGTAGCGGGAGTCAACGCCAGCGTGCGCATCAAGCCGTGGATAAAGAAAGCTGCAATCTTGTTTTTGGGCATCACCAGGCGGCCCATGAGTTTCGCTAGATTGATCATCGCCTGGGCATGGGGGCGGCGCTCTACGTCATAGGTATCGAGTATTGCAGGCGCGGCATGGCCGCGAAGGACCCAAACCAGTTTCCAGGCAAGGTTGGCGCCATCTCGAAGTCCCGCTACGAGGCCCTGCCCGACAAAAGGGGGGGTGATGTGCGCCGCGTCGCCGGCGAGAAAGACGCGTCCCTTACTGAATCTGTTGCAGCACCGCGCGTGGAATCGATACACCGCCTTGCGCTCGATTTCCAGCTCCTGCGGGTTGATCCAAGGCGCGATCAGCCGGGCTATGCTTTCCGGGCTTTCCAGCTCTTCCCGGGACTCGCCGGGTTGCAGCATGAACTCCCAACGCTCCCTGCCGCCGGGTGCCGGCATGTGCGGCGTCGGACGGCGCGGATTACAGAGAAACTCGATGTGATCAATCGCTGACTTATGCCGGTTCTTGACATCGACAATCAGCCAATCCTCCGCATAGCTCCGCCCTTCGAACTCCTGGCCAATCAGCGCTCTGACCCTGGAGCTAGCACCATCCGCTCCGATCAGATACTGGGCGCGAACGGAATGCGACTGCCCATTCTCATTCCGTACGGAGGCGACGACGCCATCCGACTCCTCGACCAGGCTTTCAAGCTCGAAGCCACCTAGACTGGTCACTGACTTCAGGCGGGAGACCTGGCTGCGCACCGCGTATTCAAGGTCGGGTTGATAGAACGTCACGAGTTTCGGATGGCCGTCGACGCACCCCTCGGTATTGGCTCGACCGAACTGCCCGAGTACCGGGGAGTGCATCCTCACTTCAGGGATAACGATCTTCTCGAAAGCATCTTCCGACAAACCGGCTTGTTGCAGGATGCGGAGCGCCTCGTTGTCCAGAGCAATGGCACGCGGCATCAGTACGACGTCATGGACCTTGTCCAGTACCAGGGTCGTGACCCCATAGCGACCCAGCAGCGCCGCGATCGTCGCACCTACCGGACCATAACCGATCACCAGCACGTCGACGGCGGCGGGAGGCAATTCGCAAACTTTCTTGTTGTTGTTCATCTCGAGCCCTTGTTGTGATTGAAGTCGTGAGACGCGAGGTCTCATCGTCAGGCAAGGTGAAGGTATTCAATATTGAGAGATATTTCAATATTGATGTTTTTGCCATTATTTTCTGGAATCATGCTCAACCCGCGATGGAGCCAAGGGGCGAGCCGAAGTGCGCGGCGTGAACCGGGTTTGCGCGTGTGCCAGTTTCCGACCGGCGACGCTTGGCTTCAGCGCTGATCAGCGTTGTCATTGGAGGCATAGCTGAAGCCTCGTGAAGATCGCGGCGCACACTCTGTCTAGTCTTTAGGAATCAACCGTGGCACGTCCGCAGCCCCATCCCAACCCAGTCTTGCTCTGCTTCGTCGAGTTCGAGCTCGATGAGTCCAACGCCTGTTTGTCGCGCAATGGGCAAGCGGTGGCATTGGCGCCGACGCCCTTCACGTTGTTATGCGCGCTGGCACGCCAGCCAGGATCGCTGGTGACCAAGGACGCCTTGCTTGATGCCGTGTGGGGGCATCGGTTCGTCAGCGATTCGGTCCTGAAGACGGCCATTAGCGATCTGCGCAAGGTACTGGGCGACGATCCCAGGCATCCTCGTTTCATCGAGACGGTGTCACGGCGCGGCTATCGCTTCATCGCCCCGCCCTCCTCCGCACTTTCGATACCGCCTGCATCCGCGACAGTTACAGCCACCGGCACACCTTCGTCACCGTCATTCATCGGTCGCACTGACGAGGTCGCGAGGCTGCAAAGAGCCTGGGAGCGGGCGAATGGCGGCCAGCGCGCCGTGGTTTGGCTCGCCGGAGAGCCGGGGATCGGCAAGACCACGTTGATCGAACATTTCCTCACTGGCCTTGGCGACATCGCCTGCGCACGCGGCCATTGCGTGGAGCACTACGGCGTCGGCGAGCCGTATCTGCCGGTGCTAGAGGCGTTAGCCGATCTGTGCCGCACCGACCCCACCCTGCCGGCGCTGATGCGCGCCGTGGCACCGACCTGGCTGCTGCAACTCCCGTGGCTGAGTACCACGCAGGAGAAAGACGCATTGAGGCGCGAGCTTGCCGGTGTCGGCCCGGACCGCATGCTCCGGGAAATGGGTGAATTGCTGGACCGCTACACGGAGCAGCGCCCGCTGATGCTGGTGACCGAAGACCTGCACTGGAGCGATCGGGCGACGGTCCAGCTCATCAACTATGTGGCACGGCGACGTGGCCGTACGCGGCTGATGTGGCTGTCGAGCTTCCGCCTCGCCGAGGTGGTTGCGCTCGATCATCCCCTCAGCTCCTTGCGCCACGAACTGCGCCTGCAACGTCTGTGCGAGGAAGTGGTGCTCGACCCGTTCTCGGAAACCGAGGTCGCTGCCTATATTGCGTTGCGTTCGACCTCGCTGGCACGCGATGAAACCTTCGTGCGCGCCCTGCACGAGCGGACCGACGGTGTGCCGTTGTTCGTTTCGTCAATCACCAGTGAAGTGATGGACCCAAAGGACGACAAAGCCACCATCGAGGCTCGGCTTGCGGATCTGGCGGTTCCCGAAAACCTCGCAACCATCATTGATCACTACATCGCCAGGCTGGGTCCCGAGCAACGCACCCTCCTCTCCGCCGCAGCGGTGTGTGGGGTCGAATTCCGCATCGAGACGGTTTCACTGGCCCTCGAGCGAGACCTCGCGTCGGTGGTCCACGCCTGTGAAGAGCTGATACGCGAACAGGTATGGCTCATACGATCGCGGGCCACAGAAGTTGAGGAGACGCTAGAGCCACCCCACTCTTTCCGACACGCGCTCTTCCGCCAGGTGCTGTACGACCGCACGCCGCGCTCATTGCGCACCCAACTCCATCGCCAGGTCGGCGCTGCCCTCGAACGCGAGCGCACGACCGGCGTGCCGGTTGCTGCCTCGGAGCTGGCAATGCACTTCGACCGGGCTCGGCAGCCGATGATTGCGCTGCGTTACTACGCCGAGGCCGCAGAAGCCGCGCTGCTGCACTTCAGCCCGGACTTGTGCATTGGCCTCACTGAGCGCGCCTTGGTCCTGTTGATGCAGGCTCCCGAAGGGCCGGAGCGCAATGTGCTCGAAATTACCCTGGCCACGCTGCAAGGGGTTTCGGCTTTCCACATGTTCGGTGTCGGCAGTGAAGCCAAAAGCGCCTTCGAACGTGCATACAGGCTGTTGGCGGATGTCCCCGAACACCCCATGCGCGGTCGTCTGCTGCACGGGTTCGGCTATCTGCTTGGTCTGCGCGGCGACTATGCGTTGGCGCTCGAGGTGGCGGAGCGTGCTGAAACCCTCTCCTGCGACGCAAATGATCAAGAGCTCCTGCTGGCGGCGTGCATCGTTCGGGGCGAGGTGCATCACCTCCAGGGACGCACAAAAACGACTCGCCGTTGGCTGGAACGCGCCCTCGCGATCGCCGAACCGCTGGACATCGGGACGAACGAGATTTTTGCGGCTGATCCTCAGGTCATGCTGCATGGCATGCTGGCTATAGAACTCGTGCGTTCTGGTCTGATCGAGCAAGCCCGAATCCACATGCAGCAAGCGCGGGCACGCGCGCAGGCGTTGCGCCAGCCCATGACCTGGCTGGTCGCCGCCTGGCAGGAGGTGTTGATCGAGGTGCGGATGGGAAACCACGTGCGTGTGGCTGCGCTGGCCGACGACATGCAGGCGCTGGTCGATGAATATTCACTCGCACTCGGGCGTACGGCTTGCCGCTGGTGGCGCGGCTGGGCCGACGCGCGCAACGGTGCACCGCGCGACGGCTACCGTCGCATCCGCGAGGCCTATGAAGAACACACCGGGCTTGGAATGCGCTCCGGTGCCAGCGAGGTGCTCGGCTACGCCACCGAGGCGCTGCTGCTCGCAGGTGATTGCAACGCAGCGCAAGTCGAGCTGCAGGAAGCATTTCGGGTGGGCGAAGAACTGGGCGAGCGCGTCTACCTGCCGCAACTATTGCTGCTGGAGGCAGCGATCTCGCGAGCGCAGGGTCAGCCCGACGCCGGCATCGCTGCGGTGCGGCGCGCAGTTGAAGAGGCTCGCGCCCAGGAAGCACCGTGGCTGGAGCTGCAAGCGCTGGTCGAACTGTGCGAGCACCCTGACGCTACGGCCGAGGACCAACAGGTATTGGCCACGCTGGTTGACCAGTCGCCGGAAACTGACGGAACCGAGCTGGCGAAACGTGCGCGCTCGCTGATTCACGCTGCCAAGCCGGCGTGAAGCGGCGCGATTTCTCTGCGGTAAGGATTACTGTCCCGACCGAAGTCTGACCTTTCGCTTACGACTCGCCCCAGGGGGACGCTTACGCTGTCGTCGAACTTTCTTGCCCCCTGGTCCGCGATGATCCTGAACCCTGAATCCAAATACCCGAGCCGCCGCTCGTACGTAGTGAAGCTGCGTAGCGACGCCGCGCCGGGGGCCCTGGTGGGCCGCCTCGAAAACCTGGTCACCGGACGACAGCGCGAATTTTCCTCCGCCGAAGAGCTGTTGGAGTCGATTGCCTCGGACCTCGCGGTGACAGCCGGCGAGCACACGGCAGATACCGGCGGCGAGTGACGCCTCCACCACGAACGAGTGCTCGATATGGCGACCGAACGGCGACCCTTCGCTGACGACTTCGCGCACACCGGGCCCTACGCTGATGCCACCTCGAATTTGCACGAGCCCAATCCGATGCCGCGACTTCCAAACTTCCACCTGTTGACCCGCAACACCGGGCAGACGCCCCTGCAACATGCCGAACGCGTAATCGGTGTCGTAAAGAGTGCGGCGCTTGCCGCGTCCATCGCCCTGATCCTGACCGGTTGCTCCACGGAGGTGCTGACGCCGTCGGTAGACCTACCGAGCAACTTCGCCGCGAGCACGGCCTCCGAAATGGAACCCGAGGCGGCATGGTGGGAGGTTTACCACGACCCGGTGCTGACGGATCTGGTGCGCCGAGCCGCGCGCGAGAGTCGCGACGTCAAGATTGCCGCCGAGCGCCTGCACGCCGCGCGTGCTGGCGAAACGGTCAGCCGCTCATGGCTGTTCCCGAGTGTCGGCGCATCCGCCTCCGGCAGCGATCGCAGCAGCGGCTACAGCTCGGCCACGAAACAGGGTTATCCGGATACCAAGACCACCAGTGCGGGGCTGGACGTCTCGTGGGAGCTCGACCTGAGCGGCCGCTTGCGCGCCGGCGCAGCGGCGGCTGACGCCGATGCGATGGCCGCGGAGCACAGCATGCGCGGCGTACGCCTGCTGGTGATGAGCGACGTCGTCAGCAATTACTTCACACTGCTCGGCGCGCAACGCCAGGTCGCGACACTGCGCGCCATCTCAGCGATGCAGGACGAGACGCTGCGTCTGGTTGTCGCTCGCCAGCAGGCGGGGCTGGCCTCGGCCTTCGACGTCGAACGCGCGCAGACCGACGCCTTGTCGGCGCGGGCGCAGATTCCGCCGCTGGAAACACAGGTGGCTGTGTCGCGCCATCGTATTGCGGTGCTGATTGCCGACCAGTCCTTCAATACCGCGAACATCCAGTCTTCGATCAGCGATGTGGCAGTGGTGCCCGAGGCCAAGCCAGGCCAGCCCGCAGAGCTGCTGCAACGTCGACCTGACGTGCTGGCGTTGATGGCGCAGCTCGATGCAGCCAATGCGCGCCGCAAGCAGGCCGCGGCCGAGTGGTTTCCGCGGCTGTTCCTCGACGCCTCCTTCGGCCGCCAGGGCTTGAGCCTGAACGGCGCCGATCTCGGCGTTGCACGCTTCACTAACGTGGCGGGTTTGCTGGCGATGCCGCTCTTTAACGCCGGGCGCACGCAAGCAATCAACGATGCGGCCGAAAGTGCTCAAAAAGAGGCGCTGCTGCGCGCCGAAGACGGCATCGTGCGGGCGCTCGAAGATGTAGAGAACGCCCTCGTCACGCTGGCGCAAGAGCGGCGCCGCGCCGGGTCGCTGCAATTGGCCGCCGCGTCCGCCGAGGCTGCACAGAACCGCGCCCAGTCGCTCTACAACCGCGGGCAGATCGACCTGTTGCCACTGCTGGATTCGCAGCGCGCGCGCCTGGCGGCACGCTTGAATTCCAACGAAAGCAACACCCGCCTGCTGATCGATAGCGTGCAGCTCTATAAGGCCCTGGGCGGGGGCTGGCAGGTGTTCGAACAACCCGCTACTCCCACCGCAGCCACCAAAGCCGACCTGCCACCCTTTTCTTAAGAATCTGCCGTTTTACTAGAGGAACCGCCTTGAAAACCTCCCTTACTGCGGCCGGCGCCCTGGCCGTCGCCGTCATGCTTTGCGCGTGCAGCCCGGACAAGCCGACCGTGCAAACGCCACGACCGGTTCGCACTATTGAAATCAGCTACGACAATGCCCGCGACATCAGTCGCTACGTGGGCACCGTGCAATCACGGCATGAAGTCGACCAGGCCTTCCGCGTGGGCGGGAAGGTCGCCCAGCGCAAGGTCGAGGTAGGCCAGTTTGTGCGCGAAGGCGACATACTGGCTGTACTGGATGATGCCGACTACCGCCTCGCCGAAGAAGCGTCGCGACAACAGTGGACGGTTGCCGTCGAGCAGACGCGCCAGGCCGACTCGGACCGCCAACGTCTGACTGCGTTGAAGGCTGACGGCTCGGTCAGTGCGGCCGACGCCGAGCGCGCGCAGACCAATGCCCAAACCGCGCATGCGACCGCCGAGGCCGAGGCGCGAAAACTCGAACTCGCACGCAACCGGCTCAAGTACACCGTGCTGCGCGCCTCGCATAGCGGCGTCGTCACGGCTGTCCGCTTTGAGGCCGGACAGGTCGTACCGGAGGGGCAACCGGTTGTCTCGATCGCGAATCCGGGCGAATCCGAGATCCTCATCGACGTGCCCGAGGATCAACTGGCCGTCTTCAAGGACGCGCGCTTCAAGGCCTCGCTGGCCAGTGCACCGAACGAGATCTTCGATGTTACGCTGCGCGAGCTGTCACCACAGGCTGCAGCGCAGACGCGCACCTATCGCGCGCGGCTCAAACCGTTGCAGGCGCTGCCGCTGGGCGCCACCGCCACGGTGATGGCCGAGCGAGTCATGACAAGTGTCTCTGTGGCGGCAGTGCCAGCCACGGCATTGACGCAGATCGGCGGTCAGCCGGCGCTGTGGGTGGTCACGCCCACGGGCAAGGATCCGGTAGGCATCGTCGATCTGGAGCGTGTGGCAGTTTGGGGTTACCGCAACGACGAGGTACTCGTCTCCGGGCTGCAGGCTGGCAAATTGGTCGTCACCGCCGGCGTCCAGAAGATGACGTCCGGACTGAAGGTCGCGCTGCCCGGTGCGGCGATCGTTGACGCCAATACCACGCAGCAGGCCGCCCGATGAACAACTTCAACCTCACCGACTGGGCGCTGCGCCATCGCGCCATCGTTCTGTTCATGCTCCTCATTGTCGCGGTGGCTGGCGCCTTCAGCTTCACCCGGCTCGGCCAGCTCGAGGATCCGAACTTTTCCGTGCCTTCCATGACCGCCATGGTCATCTGGCCGGGCGCCACTGCCCAGCAGTTGCAGGACCAGGTCCTCAACCGCATGGAGAAGAAATTCGAGCAGATCGACAACTTCGAGAAGGTGGTCACCTACGCACGGCAAGGCTATGCAGGCATGACGCTCACCGTGCGCGGCGGCACTTCCAAGGCTGACCAGCGCGAAGCCTGGTATCAGGCGCGCAAGAAACTCAACGACCTGAGCCTCGAGATGCCTGACGGCGTGATCGGCCCCATCCTGAACGACGAGTACGGTGACGTATATGGCCTGATGTACGCCATCAAGGGCGACGGCGTCGGTCACGCCGACCTGTCGCACGCGGCCGAGGACATCAAGCGCCAGATGCTGAAGGTGCCGATGGTCAAGAAGATCGATCTCATCGGCAAGCAGGCCGAGCGTGTCTACGTCGAGTTCTCGCACGAGCGCCTGGCTGCGCTGGGCATCACACCACTGGCCATTGCCGAAAGCCTCAAGAGCCAGAACGCCATGGTGCCCGCAGGCCAGATCGACACCCGCGGCGACCGCGTCATGGTGCGCGTGAGCGGCCAGTTCGCCAGCGAAGCGGCTATCCGCAACGTGCCCATCGCCGCGGGCGGTCGGCAGATCAAGCTCGGCGACATTGCGACCGTTACACGTGGTTTCGAGGATCCGCCCACCTACACGGTCCGCCACAACGGCGAGCCCGTGCTGATGCTTGGCATCACGATGTCCAGCGACGGCAACATCGTGGACCTTGGCAAGGCGATGGACACGGCCGTCGCCAAGATCCAGTTGGAGCTCCCGCATGGCGTGGAACTTGAACTCGTGGCCGACCAGCCCACCACGGTGAGGGATGCAATCCTGGACTTCGGTCGCGCACTGGCCGAGGCGTTGATCATCGTGATCGCGGTGAGCCTGGCCAGCCTGGGCTGGCGGGCAGGCCTCGTGGTCGCGGCCACGGTGCCGCTGGTGCTGGGCGGCGTGGCGCTGGTGATGCTGGCGATGGGCTGGAACCTCGAGCGCATCTCGCTCGGCTCACTGATTATCGCCTTGGGACTTTTGGTGGATGACGCCATCATCGCCATCGAGATGATGGTGGCGAAAATGGAAACCGGCATGGACCGCGTGAAGGCGGCCGCCTTCTCCTATCAGTCCACCGCCATGCCGCGCCTGACCGGCGCACTCATAACGGTCGTGGGCTTCCTGCCGATCGGCCTCTCGAAGTCCACCACTGGCGAGTACGCGGGTGGCATTTTCTGGATCGTCGGCGCCGCAGTGCTGTTCTCGTGGATCTGTTCCGGTATTTTCACGCCGTATCTGGCGGTCAAGATGCTGCCCAACGACTTGGGCAAGCACCAGCACGGTGATCCGCACGACACGAAGTTCTACCGCAGCCTGCGCCGCCTGATCGACGCCGCCATCGAGCGTCGCTGGGTGGTCATCGGTGCGACGGTTGCCGCTCTGGTGCTTGCTCTGGCCTGTATCAAGCTGGTGCCGCAGCAATTCTTCCCCAACAGTTCGCGCCCTGAACTGGTCATTGACCTGCGCGTCAAGGAAGGGTCCTCGTTCGCCGCGACGACCGAGCAGGTCAAGCACATGGAGGAGATCCTGGCGAAGGACGAGGACGTGCGTTTCTATACCGCCTACACCGGCGCCGGCGTCTATCTCTCGCTCAACCCCGAGCTGCCCAATCCTGGATTTGCACAGTTCGTTGTGATGACCAAGGACCTGGATGCACGCGAGCGGGTACGTGCGCGGCTGGTGGCCTCGGCTGACCAACAATTCCCCCAGGCGTGGGTGCGCGTGACCCGGCTCGAGTTGGGGCCACCTGTCGGCTACCCGGTGCAGTTCCGCGTCGTAGGGCCTGATACCCAGAAGGTGCGTCAGATCGCCCGTGAGGTGGAGAACGTGATTGCGTCCAACCCGAAGGTGCGCGACCTCCAGCTCGACTGGAACGACCCGGTGCGCACGCTGAAGGTCGAGCTTGATCAGGACAAGGCGAGCGCGCTTGGCCTCACGCCGGCCGACGTGTCGCTGGCGACCCAGACCGTGATGAACGGCGCCGCAGCTGCGTGAGCACGAGAACCTGATCGACATCGTCGCCCGTGCCGTGCCCGCTGAGCGCCTGAGCCTCGACACACTGAAAGACATCAACCTCTACACGCGCCAGGGCACGGTGGTACCGCTGTCGCAAGTCGCACAGGTGCGCGCTGAACTGGAAGAGCCAGTGCTTTGGCGCCGCAACCGCGATATGGCAATCACGGTGCGGGCCGACGTGAAGGATGGCGAACAAGGTGTTTCGGTGACTCAGGAGATCCAGCCGTTACTCAAGGAAATCGAAGCGAAGCTGCCGTCGGGCTACCGCATCGACACGGGTGGAGCCGTTGAGGAAAGTGACAAGGCCAACAAGGCGCTGATCGCGGTGGCCCCACTGATGCTGATCACCATCCTGCTATTACTCATGCTGCAACTGCAGAACTTCTCCCGCATGTGGATGGTGGTGCTGACCGCACCGCTGGGCTTGATCGGAGTGGTGCCAGCGCTGCTGGTATTCCAGTCGCCGCTGGGCTTTGTTGCGATACTGGGGATCATCGCACTGGGTGGCATGATCATGCGCAACGCTGTGATCCTGATCGATCAAGTGCAAATCGAGATCACTGAAGGGCGCGACCCGTGGAATGCTGTGCTGGATGCCGCCGTCCACCGAGCCCGGCCAGTGATGCTGACGGCGCTGGCCACCGTGCTTGCAATGATCCCGTTAACGCGCAGTGTGTTCTGGGGCCCCATGGCAATCGCGATCATGGGCGGCCTTACCGTGGCAACACTGCTGACGATTTTCTTCGTCCCGGCATTGTACGCTGCATGGTTCAAGGTGGGTCGCCAGACGGCCGCTGACACCCAACAGGTCCGGGGGAACGCCGCGCTCGCATCTGAGTGAGCCGCTATTTATCCGTGAATGAAACACCCCATCGGTTGCATCCAGCCTTTGGGGTGCAATTCATCAAACCATCAAGAGCGCCCTACGGAACCTGTGACCGGTAGATTCCCCAGCAAATTGAGCCCGGTACTCTTCACGAAAGCGTCATAGTCCATCGGTCTCTCGATACGGGTTTCAGTGTTGGGCAGAACATAGGCCCAAGCACGCTTGGACGATGCGTCGTAAACCAGCTTGAACAGGCGGGTCGGCACCCAGACCTTGTTGTTGCCGACGGTGGTGTGGCCTGAGTCAAAGAGCGGGCCGGTAAAGACAAAAACATTGCCATCGGCGCGCTTGGCAAATTTCCTGACATCCGCCTCGACCTTGCTCCAGATCTTCCGGTTGTTGGTGGGGTATTGCGGCACCATGTTCGACAGCGCAAAGGATTGGGCCATTGCATTGGGGTTCGGTGCATCGGCTGCCGGGAATTGATGGCCGCGGTCCACCGCCGGATGCTGGCTACGGTAGTCGCTCAACTCTGCCCGTCCACTCTTGGGGATACGTGGGTCCGGGTAGAACTGGTTGGTGCGCTCTGCGGGGCTCTGTGCGGCGAGCGCCGTACTGTCATTATTGATTAAGCGCTGACTCCATTAGTGCGCGGATCGTAACGCCACAAGCGTCACGATTCCGTGTGCCCCGGAACAAGACCCACCTACTCAATACGTCACCTGCAATCAACGCCCCCCTGCATCTGGTATCGGCTCAGCCGATGAAAGCCTGCGATTTATCGATTTGAGCTGTTGTTGAGGGTCCTCGATCATGGGCCACCTTCAACAACAAAAATAAAGGCCCCGCCATGATTGCCCGCTTCCACAATCCAGTTGATACCCGCTTCGGCTGGAGCAGCCTTCTCGAACTTGCCGAAATCACCGAAAACCAGAAAGTCGCTCTTGTGACCTTTCCCGAAGCTCGTGGGCTGGGATTAGTGGATCGCATTCAGGACCTGCTGGGCGACCGGCTGGTGTACATCATCGAGGATGTCCAGCCCAATCCGGATGTGGCTCAGTTACGCGATACTTATGAGCGTTTTTGGCAAGAAGCCGGCGACTGCCATATGGTCGTTGCCGTAGGCGGTGGCAGCGCCATCGATACCGCCAAGGCATTGATCGTGGGTACCGAATCGGGTTGCTTCGATGAGTTGCTCGCGTTGCTGGCAACCGGTAAACCCTTCGTCCCGGCGCGCAGCAAGTTACTGATTGCAGCCCCGACTACGGCGGGTACCGGAAGCGAAGTCACCCCATGGGCCACTATCTGGGACTCGGCCAGCCACAAGAAATACTCCCTGCACCTGGAATGCACCTGGCCGAAAGTGGCCATTGTCGATCCGCAGTTGATGCTGACGGTTCCGGCTGGCGTCACCGTTTCTACGGGCCTCGATGCCCTGTCGCATGCGCTGGAGTCGATCTGGAACATCAATGCCAATCCGATTTCGGACACCTACGCTATCTCTGCCATTGAGGACATCCTGCACTGCTTGCCATTGCTGCGCCGTGATTTGTCCAACAAGGATCTGCGCTCCAGGATGGCGCTCGCGGCACTCAAGGCCGGGCTGGCATTTTCCAATACCAAAACTGCACTGGCTCACTCCATTTCCTACGAGATGACCTTGCATCACGGGTTGCCCCATGGCATCGCCTGCTCCTTCACCCTCCCGCTGGTTCTGGGCCTTGCCTGGGGCCATGACGAAGCACGCGACCGAACCCTTCAACGAATTTTCGGCAATGACTTGCACAAGGCTCAAAGCCAGTTGCGCGAGTTCTTGCACAGTCTTGACGTGAAAACCGAATTTGCCGACTACGGCGTAACGGCAAAGGAGGCTGAAGAGATGATCAATTTCGCCATGCAAGGCGCACGCGGCAAGAACTTCATCGGTTCACAAGCCGCCTAGCATCTGCCAGCCCAACCAAGCACCGCCAGCGGCGTAACGAACCGCGACGATTTCCTGCTGCACCCACAAAAGAGTGCACCCTCCGACGACATTCGGAGGGACCGAACAATAATAAGGAAAAGATCATGTATCGTGCCCAAACCATGCCAGGTATCGCAGCATCCACCTCGTCGTTTCGAGTCGCTCAGTGGCGCATGCTGCTGGCTGCCATGTTCTGTTATCTGTTTTTCTACACCGGCCGACAAACCTTCGGTTTTGCCATTCCAGGCATTCAGGCCGAGTTCGGCTTTACCAAGGAACACCTTGGGTGGGCATCGGCTGCAATGCTCTGGGCCTATGCCATTGGCCAGGCCATCAACGGCAACCTCGCCGACAAGTTCGGCGGCCGACGCATCATGACCCTTGGCGCCGTACTGTCCTGCGGCGCCAACTGGGTGACCAGCTTCGCCAGTAGTTTTTCCGCGTTGATCCTGCCCTGGGGCATCAATGGATACTTCCAGGCATTGGGCTGGGCGCCAGGCAGTCGATTGATCTCCAATTGGTGGAGCACCGGTGAGCGCGGCAAGGTCTATGGCCTTTACGTGTTCGCCGCCGGTTGCGCCTCGGTCCTTTCTTATGTGACCTCCATCGTGGTGCTCGAGGTGCTGCAACTGGAGTGGCGCTGGATCTTCCGGTTGCCCGTGCTGCTGATGCTGGCGGGTGGCATCATTTTCTACCTGGTGGCGCGTGAACGTCCGCAGGACATGGGTTTCGAACCGCTCTCCGACACCGGCGTCGCCAATGCCGATGACAAAAATCATGAAGTGGCACACGGCGAAGTCGAAACCTCCGTGCAACGCTACAAAGCCGTGCTGAAAAACTTTCGTCTGATCATCGCTGCAGTGTCCCTGGGTTTTCAGAACGCCGCTCGCTATGGCTTGATCGTCTGGGTACCGGTGCACTTTCTGGGGGCCAACTGGAAAACCGGCGACAGCATGATCGATCCGAAGTGGATCACGGTTGCCCTGCCAGTGGGCATGGCCATCGGTGCGCTCAGTAATGGCTGGATATCGGACAAGCTGTTCGGCTCCAAACGCTACCTGGCGATCATGCTCTACATGTTCCTGGGGGCAGGTACGAGCCTGTGGATGTGGACCCTTGCACCTCATAGCGCGACCGGTCTTGTAGCGTTGTTCCTTTGCGGTTTCTTCGTCTACGGCCCGGCGTCGAGTTTCTGGGCACTCTGCCCGGACCTGGTCGGCGCAAAGCGCGCGGGCACGGCAACCGGCGTGATGAACTTCTCGTCCTATCTGTTCGCCGGCCTGGCGGAACCGCTGATCGGCAGTATGCTCGACAGTACCGGCAACACGTCTTTGATCTTCATCGTGGTTACGGCTGCATGCCTGTGCAGCGCGGTGGTCGCGCTGTTCATCAGACGTTGATGGCCCGGCACAGAGGCTTGTATCAACAGCGGCGGCTCGGGAACAGGATCTTCTATGTACCAGTACCACAAGTGGCTACGTTCCTTTCATGCGGTGGCGAAGACTGGCAGTTTCACCCTCGCCGCCGAGTACCTGAGCGTTGGTCAGCCGACTGTCAGTGAACAGGTCAACGCGCTGGAGAAGAAGTTCTCCGTGGAACTCTTTCATCGTCGAGGCCGTTTTATCGAAATGAGTTCGGCGGGGCACAAGCTCTATGCGATCACCCAAGGGCTATTCGGCCAAGAGGATGAAGCCGTGCAACTTCTGCAAAGTTTCAAGCAACGCAAAACCGGGATGCTGCGCTTGGGCGCGGTCTCCCCGCCCATTGCGATGAACCTGACTTACGAATTGATGCAGCGGCATCCGGACATTGAACTGGAAACGTCGTTTTCTCCCGAAAAAGAAACGCTGGATCGCCTGTTCAACTTCGATATCGATGTGGCGATTCTTGCGCTCTCCGAATTCGACCAGCGCTTTGATACGCAGCTTTATCGACGCTATCCGATTATTGCGGTGGTTCGCGACGACCATCCCTGGGCCCGGCAGAAAGAGGTGTACGTCGAGCAGATCAGCGACGAAAAGTGGGTCTTGAGGGAAAAAAGCTCACGCACCCGGCAACTGGTGGAAGAAAGCTGCAAGCGTCTTGGCGTCGATCTGAACTGTGTCATGCAATTGAACAGTCGCGAGGCGATCGTCCACGCCATCGCCAAGGGCATCGGTATCGGTTTCGTGTCTGCCGTCGAGTACGCCGAAACGCCAGGCACCAAGCCGATCACCTTTGTCGATCACCCGTTTTCAATCGACTACCACCTGTGCTGCCTGGGTATTCGCAGAAACCGGCCGATGATCGCGGAGTTGTTCGACTCCAGTTCCATACCGACCACCTGATTCCGTAACGCGTTTCAACAATCAATTGGCTTACCTCCTGGTGACAAGAGGGACGGCCTTCCCCTACCCGAAATTGGAGATTCACCATGCACTACAAACAACCTTCCCAACTGCAAGCCGTGGTCCTGGACTGGGCAGGCACCGTCGTTGATTTCGGTTCCTTCGCACCGACTCAGATCTTCGTCGAGGCGTTCGGCGAGTTTGGCGTTGCTGTCTCACTGGAAGAGGCTCGCGGCCCGATGGGCATGGGCAAGTGGGATCACATCCGCACGCTTTGCAACCAGCCACAGATCGCCGAACGCTACCGTGCGGTCTTCGATCGCCTGCCGACCGATGACGATGTCACGGCACTTTACGAGCGATTCATGCCGCTGCAGATCGAGAAAATCGCCCTGCACTCGGCGCTGATTCCCGGGGCTCTGGACGCCATCGATGCGTTGCGCGACAAGGGCCTGAAAATCGGTTCGTGTTCCGGTTATCCCGCAGTCGTGATGGAGAAAGTAGTAGAGCTGGCGCGGAAAAACGGCTACGTCACCGACCACGTAGTAGCAACCGACGAAGTGCCCAATGGTCGTCCGCACCCGGCGCAGGCATTGGCTAATGTGATTGCTTTGGGGATCAGCGATGTCGCCGCATGCGTGAAGGTCGACGACACCTGGCCCGGCATTCTCGAAGGTCGTAGCGCCGGCATGTGGACCGTCGCATTGACCTGTTCCGGCAACGCACTGGGCTTGACCTACGATCAGTTCAAGGCCCTGCCCTCCGACAAGCTGGCCGCAGAACGTGCCCGCATCACCAAGATGTTCGAAGGTTCTCGCCCGCACTATCTGATCGACACCATCGTCGAGTTGCCGGCCGTCATCGAAGACATCAATGCCCGCCTGGCGCGCGGTGAAACCCCTCAAGGTTCCTGACGCCACCTGCTGAAACTGACAGTGGCCGTCCATGGATGGCCACAACTGAATCAATCGCGCGTATCGCATGGGTCATGTGTGTGGACCCACTGCTACCCCCTGTACCACGCCGCGTTCGGCGGCGTTGATGATCGTCCACCCTCTTCGTTCGCCTCAACCGTAGATGTCTGAAATATACGAAGAGTTACCGCTCTGGAAGCATTGTTCAAATCGGTTGATTCGAGATCTGTATCGGCCAAATCGATAGGCGCCACTAATAAGCTCAGCTTATTTATGAAATACAATAAAACGATTTTTCTTATTTCTAAATCATTGTTTATATCCACCCATGCATCACTCCTCACCACAAAAACAATACTGCCGGAGAAGATCATGACCAAAGCCGAATTCCCGACCACTCAACCGCTGGCAACCCCAGCGCTGGGTGAACCCTACCTGCTGACCCCTGGCCCGCTCACCACCTCCAAAGCCACCAAGGAAGCCATGCTTCGCGACTGGGGATCATGGGACGGTGCCTTCAATCAGGTCACCGCTGAGGTTCGCCAGAAATTGCTGAGCATGGCCGGCGTAGAGGACGACAGCTTCGCCTGCGTGCCTCTGCAAGGTAGCGGCAGTTATTCGGTTGAAGCCGCCCTGGCCACCGCCATCCCGCGAGATGGCAAAGCCCTGGTGCTGATGAATGGCGCCTACGGCCAGCGCGCCACCAAAACCCTGGAATATCTCGGCCGCGCCTTCATCTCTCTGGACAAGGGCGACTACCTGCCACCGCAGCCCGATGAAGTTGATGCCCTGCTCACGGCCAATCCGGACGTGACCCATGTGTTTTTGGTTCATTGCGAAACCAGCTCCGGCATCCTCAACCCGCTGCGCGAGATCGCCGACGTGGTGAAGGCCCACGGCAAGAGCTTGATCATCGACGCCATGAGCACCTTCGGCGCTGTGCCGGTGACCGTCAAAGAAATCCCTTTCGATGTGCTGGTGTCTTCGGCCAACAAGTGCATCGAGGGCATCCCGGGCTTCGGATTCGTGATCATCCGTCGCAGCGTACTGGAGTCCGCCAAGGGTCGCGCCAACTCGCTGTCCCTCGACCTCTACGAGCAATGGGTCTACATGGAGCGCACCGGTCAGTGGCGCTTCACTCCACCGACCCACAGTGTGGTGGCGTTTCACAAAGCGCTCGAACAGCACGCGATCGAAGGCGGAGTGCAAGGTCGTCAGGCGCGCTATACACGCAACCGCGACGTGCTGGTGAGCGGCATGCGTGAACTGGGATTCCGGACCCTGCTGGAAGACTGCTGGCTGTCGCCGATCATCACCACGTTCTTTTGCCCCGAGCATCCGAACTTTGAGTTCATGCGTTTCTACGATGAGCTCAAGACCCGCCAATTCATCATCTACCCGGGCAAGCTGACCCAGGCCGAAAGCTTCCGCATCGGATGCATCGGTCAGATCGACGAATACATCGTTCACCAACTGCTGCGTGCCATTGCTGACAGCCTCGTGGCGATGGGCGTGGACATGCCAAAACCGGCAGCCTGACGACCCCTTTCAAGATCCCTGCCGATTCGAGCATAGGTGCAATGGGTAGCGCCGCTGGGCGGGGATCTTTTTTTGAACCATGGATTCGGTGACGTATCGCTCGGCAGCGCCGGGCAGGAGTCAGCGACCGCGGCAATTTAATACGTGAAGCCTGATGCCATCCTCACCGCCATCGAATCGATGCCGTGTGCGTGGACAGACCTTCTGCACCGAAAACAAAAACAAAAACAAAAACAAAAACCAATTAATTTGCGCTGTCTGGCACCACATACGGGATCAGAACACCATGAACAAGAACACCACAAGTCCTCTCGCAACCGGCTGGAAATCACTCCAGCGTTGGCGCGTGCAGATTTTCCTCATCACTTGGGTGGCATACGCCGGTTTCTATTTCACCCGCAAAGCGTTCTCCGTCGCCAAGCTTGGTATTGGCGAAGACCCGAACTTCATGCTCGAAAAAGCCATGATGGCCAATCTCGACGCCCTCTACCTGACGGCCTATGCCGTGGGCCAGTTTCTTTGGGGCAACTTCTCTGACCGCTTTGGGCCAAGAGTCGTGGTGCTGAGCGGCCTCGTCATCTCGGCCCTGGCGGCGCTACTCATGGGTACCTACGCCACCTTGCCGATTTTCGTCTCCTGCATGCTGGTACAGGGACTTGCCCAGTCCACCGGCTGGTCAGGTCTATGCAAGAACGTTGGCAGTTTCTTCAGTACCGGGGTGCGTGGCCGCGTACTGGGGTACTGGAGCACCTCTTATGCCTTTGGCGGGATGGTGGCTACTCCGTTTGCTGGTTGGTGGGCCTACAACGCCTACCACGACTGGCGCATAGCGTTCATCAGCAGCGCCGTCGTGGTGCTGGTGGTGGCGGTGTTGTTCTTTTTCCTGCAACGCAACCAACCGGAAGACGTAGGTCTGCCTCCTGTCGAGATCGAGATCGAACCCGTCAGCAATGTCGTAGTTCCGCGTGAAAGCATGTGGGCTGGCTTGCGCACCGTGATGAAAAATCGAACCGTGCTGGTTCTCGGCCTTGCCTATTTCATGCTCAAACCCGCGCGCTACGCCATCCTCTTGTGGGGCCCGGTAATCATCTACGAACGCATGCCCGAGATTGGCAAGGTCGCCTCCGCCATCGTCCCGACCTCCTTTGAACTGGCGGGACTGATCGGTCCCATCCTCATCGGTATCGCATCAGATAAATACTTCGGCGCCCGTCGTATACCGGCGTGTGTCCTCAGCCTGGTGGTCCTCACCGTTTGCCTGGCTCTGTTCGTTCCCGCCATGCAAAGCGGAAGTCTGTACCTGGTGGTCGGCCTGCTGTTCATGATGGGCCTGACGCTCTACGGGCCGGACTCGATGATCAGTGGCTCGGCGGCCATCGACTTCGGCAGCAAGGACGGAGCGGCGTCCGCCGCAGGTTTCGTCAACGGTTGTGGTTCGGTCGGTGCGGTCCTCGGCGGCCTGCTGCCGGGTTACTTCGACACCATCACCGTGTTCATGGTGTTCACCGGCGCTGCACTCCTGGCCATCTTGATGTTGCTGCCGTTTTGGAACAGCCGGCCGAAAACTGTGGAAAGCCAACTGTCTGTCTCGATCCCGGTACAACCGGTCATCGTCGGCACCAACTCCTGAACTCGCAGTACCCACTTACCCTTCGCTGGAGCGATCATCATGAACTACAAACAACCTTCCCAACTGCAAGCCGTGGTCCTGGACTGGGCAGGCACCGTCGTTGATTTCGGTTCCTTTGCCCCTACGCAAATTTTCGTCGAAGCCTTCGCCGAGTTTGGCGTTGCAGTTTCCCTGGCCGAAGCCCGTGGACCGATGGGCATGGGCAAGTGGGATCACATCCGCACGCTTTGCAACCAGCCACAGATCGCCGAACGCTACCGTGCGGCCTTCGATCGCCTGCCGACCGATGACGATGTCACCGCGCTTTACGAGCGCTTCATGCCCTTGCAAATCGAAAAGATCGCCCTGCACTCGGCGCTGATTCCTGGTGCGCTGGATACGATTGATGCCTTGCGCGACAAGGGTCTGAAAATCGGTTCGTGCTCCGGTTACCCAGCGGTGGTCATGGAAAAAGTCGTCGAGCTGGCGCGCAAAAACGGCTACGTCGCCGACTACGTCGTGGCGACTGACGAAGTGCCCAATGGCCGTCCGCACCCGGCTCAGGCGCTGGCCAACGTGATTGCTTTGGGGATCAGCGATGTCGCCGCCTGCGTGAAAGTCGATGACACCTGGCCCGGCATTCTCGAAGGTCGTAGCGCCGGAATGTGGACGGTCGCGCTGACCTGTTCCGGCAACGCACTGGGCCTGACCTATGAAGAATTCAAGGATTTGTCCCTGGAGGAATTGGCCGAGGAACGCGCGCGCATCGTCAAAATGTTCGAAGGCTCTCGTCCGCACTACCTGATCGACACCATCGTCGATCTACCTGCCGTCATCGAAGACATCAATGCCCGCCTGGCACGCGGAGAAACGCCCCAGGGTTCCTGATTCCGCACGGTTTGTATAACTGACAGTGGCCGTCTCACAGGCGGTCACAACCAAAAAACAACAAGAGAACCTCACCATGAACTACGCCCACCCAGGCACTCCCGGTGCCATCGTTTCCTTCAAGTCCCGTTACGGTAACTACATCGGCGGTGAGTTTGTCGCACCGGTCAACGGTCAGTACTTCACCACTACCTCGCCAGTGAATGGCCAACCGATTGCCGAATTCCCGCGCTCCACGGCCGAAGACATCGAAAAGGCCCTGGACGCTGCCCATGCGGCCGCCGATGCTTGGGGTAAAACCTCGGTACAGGACCGCTCTTTAGCGCTGTTGAAAATCGCCGACCGCATCGAACAGAACCTGGAACTGCTGGCCGTCACCGAAACCTGGGACAACGGCAAAGCCGTGCGTGAAACCCTCAACGCCGACATCCCCTTGGCCGTGGACCACTTCCGCTACTACGCCGGTTGCATCCGTGCGCAGGAAGGCAGCTCGGCCGAAATCAACGAACACACCGCGGCCTATCACTTCCATGAACCGCTGGGCGTGGTCGGGCAGATCATTCCGTGGAACTTCCCGATCCTGATGGCCGCCTGGAAACTCGCCCCGGCGCTCGCGGCCGGTAACTGCGTGGTGCTCAAGCCTGCTGAGCAAACGCCACTGGGCATTACCGTGCTGATGGAGCTGATCGGCGACCTGCTGCCGCCGGGCGTGCTGAACGTGGTGCAAGGCTTCGGTAAAGAGGCCGGCGAAGCGCTGGCCACCAGCAAACGCATCGCCAAGATCGCCTTCACCGGCTCGACCCCGGTCGGCTCGCACATCATGAAATGCGCCGCCGAAAACATCATTCCGTCCACC
>LNAP01000584.1_pt1 | contig 40105 bp, 35 predicted proteins | sample 602601 | NCBI WGS metagenome assembly LNAP01 (sample SAMN02440304, study PRJNA202911) | soil metagenome | biome: Subtropical and temperate rainforests or woodlands; isolation source: soil samples (1 kg each in a 20% v/v slurry with milli Q water) were... ...
CCATCGCGGCGACCCACGGAGCAGGACCGGAGCGAGGGCATGCCGAGCCTTAGCGAGGCACCGAACGCCAGGGGCAAGAGCCCTTGGTTACTTGGGGCTCTTCCAAGTGACTCGCCGTAAGGGCGAAACCATAAGTGACCGTTACCGCAGGAATGGATATGTACTCAGTCACAAATCCCCATTGGCCGCCAGGACGCCTTCGCCGGCAAGCCTGGCTCCTAAGGTAAAAGCGAAATCCAGCCTTTACCGCACCAATGGATATGAACTCAGACAACAAACAATAGGTCGGCCGTCAGGCCACCTTCGCGAGCAGGCTCGCTCCCACAGTTGATCGGGGACAACCGCGAGCCGTGCGGCAATTCCTAGTAAGGCCGTTTCGCCGGCCCCGACTTGTTCAGCACCGTACCAATCAGGTTCGCCCTGCCCAGATGATGCAGACTCTCCTCGATCTCTTTCTTGGTATTCATGCCATTGGCAACCACCAGCAAGACACAGTCGAACTTGGGCAGGATAGTTATCACATCATCCGAACTCAGCACCGGCGGCAAATCGAAGATCACAACTCGAGAGTTGTAGCGTTCGCGCAGATCAACGATCAAATCGCCCACCACCGGCGAAGACAGCACCTCGGTGGAGAGCGGAATCGGTTCGCGCGTCGGCAAGACCACAAAGCGCGGCAAGGTCGGATTGACCAGGACCTCTTGCAGCTCTGCTTCGTTGGTCAGGAATTCATTGAGCGATTTTTCCATCGGCAGCCCCAGGTAGCTACCGACCTTGGGACAACGCAGATCGAAATCCACCAGCAGCGCCGTCTTGGTCGTGTGGTGCGCGATACTCATTGCCAGGTTGATCGCCAACACCGACTTGCCCGCCTCCGGCGTCGGCGAGGTGATGGCGAGCGTGCGCCAGCCATTCTCCTCCATGGCCTTCAAGACCTGGGTACGCAGCAGATCGAACGCCCAGCCCATGTTCGAATTCTTGTTGTAGGCGACAATGCGATGGCGCTCCAGGTGCTCGGCCCGCAACGGTACAACCTTGGTTTGTACGTAACTGAGCGCATTGAGCGGTGCAGGCTGTCCGGATGAAGAGAGCACCAGGCCTGACGAAGGCGATTGTTCGCCCTTACCCAGAGGTGGCTTAATAATTTCCATCGCAATATTCCTTATTCAAACCGCGCCAGAGCCTTGAACATCAGCAGATCCAGTGGCATGTAGAAGAAGTGCAGGAGCACCAGAGAGACCACGATCATCAAGACGCCACAGAGCACCAGTATCGTTCGCCACTGTTTGCGACGAGCCAGTTCCGCCTGGGTATGAATGTAGGGAATGGCAACCAGTACGCGCCTGCCCAGCACACTGGTTAGCGCGTCGACACCCCGTACCCGCTGGCTCAGCATCTCCAGCAACATCACCAGTGCACCCGCCCCTACCGGCGCAAGGACAAAGCCCAGGGCCACGACTTTCTTGCGGTTCGGCCGTACCGGTTTTTCCGGCATCAGCGGCGCTTCGAGCAGCACAAAACGCTCGGCTTTGTTTTCCTGCTCCAGGCTTTCGGTAATCTTCGCACTCATCTCCTTGGTGCGAATTTCTTCGTATTTCTTGCGTGCGTTTTCATGGTCGCGCATCAGCGTGACCAGGCCACGTTCCACTTGCGGCGCCTCGAGAATCTGGCTTTCCAGGGTCGCGATCTTGTCCAACAACTGCTGCTTCTGCGCGGCCAGCGATCGCATGCGCTGTTCCGAGGCGGCAATGCGCGCCTGGACCCTGGCAACGTCCAGGCTGACCGGCGTGACGGAACCGCCGCGACCTTGACTGGCCTGCATGGCGGCGATCTTGCGTTTGACCGTCCGAACATCCGGGTGGGCTTCGGTGTAGATCGTCAGCAGCCGGGCGTACTCGGCCTTGAGGCTGGCCAGATCCTCTACCGGTTCAGCGGCCGCACCTGCCGTGCCCTGCTTGATCGACAGACCGGCATGGGCCGCCGACAGTTCCAGGTCCTGGAAGCGCAAATCCTCGTTGGCCGCCTTGTAGTCACGGTCGATATCCTTGAGCTCGAGTTCAGAGCGCGACAACATGTTCATGCGCAGTTCCTGATGCTCAGGCAACGCGTTGCCATGGGCTTGCTTGAAGTCCGCCAGCTTGTTCTCCAGCACTTCCAGTTCAGTGCGCAGCTTGTTCGCCTCCTGGGTCAGGAACTCCGTGGTTTCACTGGCGCGCTCGGTGCGCTGCTTGATGTTCTCATTGAGGAACAGCGTCACCAGTTCGTTGGCCACTTCGTTCGCGACTTCTGGCTCCCTGTGCTCGAAGGCAAGGCGGAAGGCAATCGTTACCTCGCCTCGCCCCTTCACCGCCGCACTGACCAGGGCGACGGAAATCGCATTGCGCATCTCTTCGATCTTTTCGGTCAGGGTCAGGCGCCGGCTGCCCGTTTCGAAAAGATTGTACTTGTTGATGATCGCCTCCAAGTGCTCACGGGTCATCACACGCTGGCGGATGACTTCGATGCGCTCGTCAGCAAAGGTATTATTGTTCCCCGCCACCAGGTCCGGCGAAATCTGCTGAGATTCCACCAGGATAGTTCCGGACGACTGATAGATCGGTGGCATGGAGGTCGCCACCAATACAGCCGCCCCGATTATCACGGCCCCCGTCACAATCAACAGCCAGGCCCGGTGCTTGATTACTGCAATGTAGTCGTTGACCGACATTTCGTATTCAGAGGACATAAATACCACGCTGCTGAAGGTCAGAAGTCGGGGTGACTATAGATCAAGGTCATCCCTATGATGTTGGCATCGGCATTTGGCAAGCCGTCTCGCTCGCGCTCTTTGTAGGTGAAGGATAGGCGTGCAAGCCAAAAAGGCGAGAGCTCGCGACTCACAAACGCGCCGTATGTGCGAAAGGTACTGGGCGCGTCCCCTTTGGTTTTTTGCCAGGAGCCATCAACACCGACACGACTGGTCTCGTCGAGTAGATAACTCCAGTTACCCCGAAGCTCATCGGACTCGACCAGGCCGTTCTCCCCGTTGGCGATCGTGCTGCGACTGGCTTCGGCATTGGTCTCGACACGCTCACCGGTGTAACGCAGGCTCACGCCACCCTGGCCAGTGGGACCACTGTTGCTGTTGGATACCTTGTTCATACCGCCGTACACAGATCCCGTAAACCGCTCGGAGATCTGGTAGTTCACGCCGACCACCGGGGTGTAGCTGTTCGAGGAGCCCAGGGTGCTGGTGTCGTCCTTGGGCTCATAACGCGTCGCTTCGAATCGGGTGAACAGTTCGACCCGCTCATTCCATTGATAAAGCCAGCTGAGACGGTTGGTCAGCTCATCGTAGTTGGTCAGCGAGGCGGTGTCGTATTCGACATGGGTGAGGTCGATTTCGTCGACCAGGCTGCTGCGCTCGGTCACCGCGGATCGCCAGTTACCGCCGATGTTCGAGAGCTTTTGCGTGCCATCGGTCGAGTCTGTGACACCGGTTTGCTGGACTTCAGTGGAAAGCGTCGAACTCTCGATGTATCTCGCCGTGAGTCCATAGCCACCCTTTTCGGTCTCACGCTGCCAACCAAACGATAGCCTCGGGTCTTCTCGATTGGACACGACGTCGGTATCGGACGAGCGCTCCACATTGACACCGAGGCCAAACTTCCACTGGTCCCGATCAAAATTACCCACCAGCGTGTAATCGGGGGCAATGATCGTTCGCGTGATCGCTTTCTCGTCACTCGTCAAGAGCAATGGATTGCTGTCGTGCTCGACTGTCATGGGCAGCGCAACTGCCGACTGCCAGGCGCCGGCGTAGGTCATGCCGGAACATGGCAAAGTCAATATTGCCATCACCACTCCGGTTGTTTGCAATGAACGCAAGTTAATCCTTAATGCATCGCGCAATGTCAGGGAACGACCAGCGTATCGCCGGCCTGAAGTTCAAAGTTAGTGGACATGTCACGTCCGGCGATCAGATCGTCGTAGTTGACGAGCAGTACTTTCTGTTTTTTCCCTTCGCGCCGCAAGAGCTTGATTTCGTCCTTGTCAGCGAACTTGTCCAACCCGCCAGCCTCGCTCAAGGCTTGCAGCACATCGGTCTCACCGTTCATCTGCACCTTGCCGGGCTTGATTACCTTGCCCTGGACATAGACGACATTGCCCTTGGCCTCGGTTACCACAACGCTGACTACCGGATCGGGATAATATTTCGTGAGTTTTTCAGTGATTATCTTTTCAGCTTGAGCCGTATCAAGCCCTTTGACCTTGACCGGCCCCGCCAGCTTCAAAGTGATGTAGCCATTGGGCAGCACATCTACGCGCTCTATTTTTTCCGCTGGCTCGCCCCAAATGGACACTTCAACCTTGTCTCCAGCGTTCAGGAGATAGGAGTTGTCTTCGGCGGCACGGGCCACGCCGGGCAAGATCGCCAGCGCACACAGTGCAGGTAACATTAAACGCAGCATCTGGAATCCTCCGCCTGGTTAGCTCATCTAATGAGGATCAACCGTTACAATCAGCGTCCTCTTTAGGCCTGTAGCACCCACAAGAAAAACTATTTCGCAAAACTCACACTTAAATCTTGCGCCGATTGGCGACAACGATGAAACCTAATAGTGCGGAAGAGAATAACCATACAACCGCAGAGACCGGGACTGCATTGGGCTGAGTGTCGTGAAACGCCGAATCACCCGCCAGCCCCTTGTCTTGTACTGAATTAATCGCGAACGGCTGCTTGGCAACTTCCGTCATTAAACCGTCGCATGCTGAACTATTGACGGAAGCATTTACTCCCGACTTGGATCCATTATCAGCGTTGGAAATTTTGGCACTTTTGGCATCTAGCGAAGAGCCACCATGGACTGTACCAAGGCTCGTCGACGCCGCAGTCGCAGCTTCGGTCGAAGCCACGGCTGCCTGAGTCCTTGCACCCTCGCAAGCGCTACTTATGCGACTAATTTCATAGGGCAAATTGGCTGCTTGGGCAGTGGCAACGGCTACTCCATTCAGAGTCGCAAATAACACAATCAACTTAATGAAAACTGTCGTCCGCATATAACCGCCTCCCTGCGCTGAGGGTTTGGGATGAGTCGATTGAGGAAATCTGAATCAGGCTAAATGGAGCCTATAAGCAGATAGCCAGTACGTCAATAGCACGTCACAATAATAAATAGAAATATAAAACGGCGGCGGATAACGTCAAAAAAACGCCGTAAGCAGCCTAAGTGAATTGTCAGAGACAGCAAGTGTTTATGCATGCAGTGGCCTCTTATAAAAACGCCGTCAAATCACCCATCGCACAAATAAACCAATGCAACGAAGATGCCGTCGAGCGTCGGCGTAGATCGCCTCCCATCGGACAGCCGATCACTGCCACACAGAGCCACGGAACGGGTCTGGGCGAGCGATATTCAGGGCCGGAAAAAATGGCGTCAGGCGCGTCCTTGGTGCACACCCAAGACTTTTCTGGACTCTCGCGCTAAAACAGGCGCGCGCCCAGTGCAACATACAGTTGGCTGTACTCAGCGACCAATTGCTCAAGGGAAAAGGCACGATTTCGCCCGCTGGGGTTGGGAAGGACCCAGACCGCGGCATTGCCGAATGTCTTCGGCTGCGGTCCCCAGGCAGCGTCGCGCTGATCGGACAAGGCGCAGTACGCCGCCTTACCGAGAAACGCCACGAAACGTGGCGCAATACCGGCGATCTTTTGTTCGAAAGCCGCCGCGGCCGCGACAAATTCATGGGCCGACAGCTGGTCCGCCCGCGCCGTCGGCCGCTGGACCACGGCGGTCAAACCACAGCCATGGCGCAGAATGTCCTGGTCTTGCTCCGGCTGAAGTTGATGTGACGTAAAACCGGCGAGGTGCAATGTGCGCCAAAAACGATTGCCCCGACCGGCAAAATGATGCCCCTGGGCCGCGGCAGTCACGCCTGGGTTGATGCCGCAAAAAACCACGTCCAATTGTGGCGCCAGTATATCGTCGAGCCCTTCACTCACCGCAGATCACACCGACCGCATTACGTGCGAGCGCCGTCAATTCCTCACGCGACTTGCCGGCTCGCGCACGGATCGAAATGCTGTGCAGCAGCGATGAAGCGAGCACCGCCAGGGCTCCTGCATCGACATCGTCTTTTAATTCGCCAGATGCAATGGCCCTGCGCAGGCGCGCCTCCAGATCGGCATCCAACCTGCTCAGGCGATCACTGAGCACCGCTCGGATCTGCGGATCCTCGACAGCCTCGGTGGTCGCCGTGCCAATCGCGAAGCAGCCACGTGGCTGACCGTCGCCCGAAAAGTAGATCGACAACTGTCCCTCGTAGAAACGCATCAGCGCCTGGCACAACGTCAGTTGGTTGTCGGCCAGCGCGGCCTGCATGTCGGCGGCGGCAAACTCCCAGTACTGCTCGAGCGCCTTGATGTACAGCGCATGTTTGTCACCAAAGGCCGCATAGAGGCTGGGGCGATTCATCCCGGCCGCGGTGGCGATGCTGTCCAGGGAGGCGCCGGAATAGCCAGTGCTCCAGAACACACCGAGCGCTTGTTGCAACGCTGTCTGCGGGTCATACGCGCGGGGTCGGCCGCGGCCTTTGCCCGCTGTCACTTTATTTTGTGCCATGTCGTATAAAATCCTTGCAGGAAGGTGGATGCGGGGATATTTTTACACAATCGCACAAAAATAAGGAACCACAAATTCCTTGATTCATGTTTGTTCAAGCGCAGCTCAAACCGGGTGTTGCAGCGACGAAACAACGGTACCGGAGCGATCCTCCCAAGCACCTGCGGGTTTCTTTACCAAAACATTCATTGACGTCGGTGCCACGCGATTGCTGCAGGCCCGCCTTCCCGGTTAAAGGTGCATTCGATCATGAATCAATCCTTCGACATCACGGCTTCGCAGGCCTATGAGGCCCAGTCCCCGATCAACAAACCCCTTAAGGAGAAGCTGCGGCCCTGGCTCATGGTGGGCCTGCCTACCCTTTTCGCTGTCATTGGCTATGCGTACTACGTGGCTGGCGAACCCTTCGTTACCACCGATAACGCCTACGCCCGGGTGGCCAAGGCCTCGGTCAATGCACGGATTTCCGGGCAGGTCGTGGACATCGCCGTCCAGGACAACCAGAAGGTCAGCAAGGGCCAAGTGCTGTTTCGCCTCGACCCCAAGCCCCTGCATATCGCAATCGATCGTGCGCAAGCGCAACTGAGTGTCGCGCGGCTGCGCATCGATGGGCTCAAGGCCAGCTACCGTCAACAGCAGGCAGAACTGCAATCGGCCAAAGAGTCAGCGGACTTTGACCAGAAGGAATTCGCCCGCAAGAAAGCGCTGGTTGCGACCGACTTTGTTTCCCGGGCCATTTATGAGCGCGCGGAAACCGACCTGAAGATCGCTCGGCAACGCATCGCCTCGATCGAACAACAGATCGCCAGCACCGTCGTCGCCCTGGACGGCAACCCGAACATCGAGGCCGACAGTCACCCTTCGGTGCGTGAAGCCAAGGCGCAGCTCGATGAAGCGCAGCTGTACCTTGCCTACGCCACGGTCTATGCGCCTGCTGACGGCATAGTTGCCAAGGTCGACGACTTGCAGGTGGGCAACTACCTCAACAGCGGTGCGCCAGCCTTCGCGTTGATCAGCGACCATGAGATCTGGGTCGAGGCCAACTTCCGGGAAACCCAGGTTACGCACATGCGAGCAGGCCAGGAAGCGCGCATCAGCATCGACACTTACCCCGGGCACGTGTTCAAGGCCCACGTGACCAGCATGAGCCCCGGCGCCGGGTCGGACTTCGCCCTGCTGCCGCCGGAAAACGCCACCGGTAACTGGGTCAAGGTGGTCCAGCGGGTACCGGTTCGCCTCGAACTGGATGACGCGGACCCTGCCCTGCCACTGTTTTCCGGCACCAGTGCCACAGTCGAGGTCGATACCGGACATCGCACGCCATGGTGGCACCCGCTCAAGTCGCTGCTGACCGCAGGTAACTTCTGATGAACGCCCATGCACAGACATCCGCGGATCCGGGCCGTGCGCACTCGCTTCGATTGGCGGTGCTGCTCGCCACTTACATGCAGTCCGCCAACCTGCCGCTGCCCAATGCGGTGCTGCGGCTGATTCAAGGCACCCTGTCGATGACTGACGACCAGGCCGGATGGATTTTCACGGCGTACCTCGCGGCGAGCGCCATTACCCTGCCGATTGCCCAGTGGCTTGCCGGACGTCTTGGCCTGAAGCTTGTCTATCAAGCCGCGCTGGCTGTCTTCGTCCTCGGTTTGCTGCTCGCGACGGTGGCCACGACGCCGCTGCAATTTATTGCTGCGCGGATCATCCAGGGCCTGGCCAGTGGCGTGCTGGCGCCCCTGTCGATGGCAATTGCCATGGAGACATTGGCGCCCGAGAAGCGCATGAAATTTGGTGCGACCTGGACCGCCATCGTGCTCCTGGGCATCGTCAGCGGCCCAAGCATCGGTGGCTGGATCGCCGAGCATTTCGATTGGCGCCCGATCTTCTACATCAGCCTGCCGTTGTCGGCGTACATCTTTTTGGTCGTGGCCCTGCTGCTGGCCGAGAAAAAACCCGAGGAAGCGCCTTCTTTCGACTTCTTCGGCTTCGGCAGTTTCACCCTGGCCTTGATCGGCCTGCAGATGCTGCTCGACCGTGGCGAACGCCTGGACTGGTTCGATTCGCCGGAAATCCGGATCGAAGCACTGGCCTGTGGGCTGGGGTTGTACTTGCTCATGGTGCACGTATTGACCAGCAAGACGCATTTCCTCAACAAGCGCCTGTTCCGTGATCGCAATTTCGTGCTGTCGACGCTGATCTTTTTCGCCGTGGGTTTCGTGCTGCTGTCGACCATGGCGCTGACCTCGCCGATGCTCGATGAAATTCTCGGCTACCCCCCAGATACCACCGGTGCCCTGACCATCCCGCGTGGCATCGGGCTGGTGGGTGCGTTTGTGCTGATGGGCTGGGTGCCCGAGCGTTTCGATCGCCGGCTATTCGTGGCGGCAGGCGTGGCCCTGGTGATCTTTGCCAACGGGCTGATGCTCGACTATTCGCCCTTGATGGACTGGTCGCCGGTGGCGGTTGCCGGGGCCATCCAGGGCATCGGCATCGGCCTGCTGATGCCGGCACTGACCAAGGTCGCGTTCAGCACCCTTGACCCCGCACTTCGGGCGGAGGGGACCGGCCTGTTCAATCTTTCGCGGGTCTACGGCAGCACCCTGGGCGTAGCGATCGTGCAGATTTTCTTCTTCAACAATACCCAGGCGATGCACCTGGCATTGGCCGCCAACGTGACGCCCTATCGCGCTGCCGCTCATGGGGGCACGGCGTCGATGTCGTTGCCGGCACTCGAAGGGCTTAACCACATGATCACCCATCAGGCCGCGTTCATCGCCGTTATCGGCCAGTTCAAGATCCTGCTGGTGGCGATGCTGGTGGTCAGCCCGCTGGTGGTCTTTCTGCGCAAACCGATACCGGCCAATTAATTTTCGTGGAGTCTGTGCAATGAAATCCAGTCATCTGTTCCCAACGAAAATCGCGGCAGTGTCGGCAATGGTCTTGCTCTCTGCCTGTACCGTCGGCCCTGACTTCAAGGCCCCGCCGACGAGCCAATCGCAGCACTACGATCAACAGGCCGAGCAGCGTCTTGGCCAGGGGAGTTCGCAGCGCATTGCCCTGGGCAACAAGGTCACCGGGCAATGGTGGTCCGCCTTTGGCTCGCCCACGCTCGACCAACTGGTGCGCCGGGCCATCGACGGCAATCTGGAGCTGGTCGCTGCCGATGCAACGATACGGCAGGCATCACAATCGGTGGCTGCGGCACGAGGCGCGCTGTATCCGCAGGTCGACTTCGCTGCGGCAGCGGGTCGCCAACGGCTGCACAACACCAAGGACCCGTCGGTCACCAACTTTTATGCAATCGGGCCGCGGGTGGGTTTCGACCTCGATGTCTTCGGTGGCAACAAGCGGCTCGTCGAACAGCAGCAAGCCTTTAGCGACTTGCAAAAGCATCGTTACGAAGCCGCGTACCTGACCCTGACCGGCGAGGTCGCCAGCCAGGCGTTGCTGGTGGCTTCTGCCAATGCGCAGATGCAGGCCGTGGAGACCTTGCTGGACAACGACACCCGCAACCTCGAACTGGTGCGCGCGGCCCATGCCAGCGGCACCACCACCCAGGTCGATGTGTCGCTGGCAGAGACCCGGCTTGCCCAGGACCGTACGTTGCTGCCGCCCCTGGCCCAGCAACGGGATGCTGCGCGCCATGCGCTGTCTATCCTGACGGGCAAGGGCCCGGCTGACTGGATTGCGCCGGACTTTGACCTCGACGAATTTGCCTTGCCGTCGAACGTGCCGGTCAGCCTGCCCTCGGAAATGGCCCACGACCGTCCGGACGTGCGCCAGGCCGAGGCCGAGCTGCACATTGCCAGCGCCGCGGTCGGCGTGGCGACCGCCAATCTCTATCCGCGGGTGACGTTGTCCGCCTCCCTGGCCCAGGCCGCATCAGGCAATGGCGGCGCCGCACTCTGGGGGTTCGCGGTGGGAATCGCCGGGCCGATCTTCAACGGCGGAACCCTCAAGGCTGAACAACAGGCCGCCGTCGAGGGTTACAACGCCACGCTCGCTGACTACCAGCAGACCGTCATCAGCTCGTTCGGCCAGGTCGCGGACACGCTGCAAGCAATCAACCACGACGCGCAGGAATTTCGCGCCCAGGAGGATGCACTGCAAGCGGCCGACACCAGCTTGCGTCTGAACCGGCAAGCCTATGCCCTGGGCGAGAACAGCACGCTCCAGGTGCTCGAAGCCGAGCGCGCCTATCAACAGGCGCTGCTGAGCCAGATCCGCGTCAAGACCGCGCAATACCTCGACACCGTGCAGCTTTTTGTAGCCCTCGGCGGCAACTCCGTCGGCGTGTTCGAGCAACGGTTGGCCAGCCGCCAGGCACCACAACGTTCGTATCAGTAGAGGCTGCGGCCTCGGTAGTTGGAGTCAAGACATGTCCTACGAAGCCTTTCACGATGAACTGCGAGATACCCGGTTTGCCCTCAATCACGGTTCTGGGCAGATGCCCGCCGTGGGTTTCGGCACCCTGTTCAAGGACCTCGGCGTCACCACCCAGGCGATCACCCACGCGCTGGAAACCGGGTTCCGTCATTTCGATTGCGCCGAGCGTTATCGCAACGAGGAATCGGTCGGCGTTGCCCTGCAAGCTTTCATGGACGCGGGCAAGGCCCGGCGCGAAGACCTGTTCATCACCACCAAGCTGTGGAACACCAACCACCGCCCCGAACGGGTGTTGCCGGCCTTTGAAGCCAGTTGCCGACGGCTGCAGGTGGATTACATCGATTGCTATCTGATCCACACGCCCTTCGCGTTCCAGGCCGGGGACGACCAGGACCCCAGGGATGCCTTCGGCCATGTCCTCTACGACTCTGGTGTAACCCTGATCGACACCTGGCGGGCCCTTGAGCAACTGGTCGATCAAGGTCGTTGCAGGTCCATCGGCCTGTCGGACATCACCTTGGAGGCGCTGAAAGAAATCGTCGCCGTGGCGCGAATCAAACCCGCGGTGGTGCAAGTCGAATCCCACCCGTACCTGCCGGAATGGGAACTGCTGGAGTACTGCAAGGAACACGGGATCATCCTCCTGGCCTTCGCGCCGCTGGGCCACGGCATGGAACCGAACGTGCTGGAGGACGAAGTGATCCTGGGCATCGCCCGGCACTTGCAAAGAACCCCGGCCCAGGTCGCACTGGCCTGGGCGGTACAGCGCGGTGTCGCGTTCCTGACCACCTCGGCGACACCCGCCCATATCCAGGAAAACTTCCATATCACCACCCTGCCCCACAGGGCCATGCTGGAAATTCACCAGGAGATCACAACGCGGATACGCTTCAATTCCGTAGTGGAAACCGGAGTACCGGGGTTCATCCCGCGCAAACAATGACAGGCCTGGAGGGGACGGTCATGTGCCGTCCTTTTTTTTGGTTGACCCAAGAGACGACAACGATGGATGTATTCCAGAGCATGCGTTTTTTCCTGGCGGTCGCCCAGAGCGGCAGCTTTACCGCAGCCGCGCATTTGCTGGACACCACCACGACCAACGTTTCCAAGGCGGTCTCCAGTCTCGAGGCCCGCCTGCAAACCCGCCTGATCAACCGTACGACCCGGCGCCTGGCCTTGACCGAAGCCGGCACGCGCTATCTGGAACGCTGCGAGAAGATTCTGGAAGAACTGCGAGAAGCGGAGGAGGAAGCAGGCACCGCACAGGTCACCCCCGTGGGCCGCCTGAAGATTCACGCGATGTCGGCCATCGGCAACCACTACGTGATTGACGCCATTGCCAAATACCGCGAGACACACCCCTCGGTCCTGTTTGACCTGGCCTTGACCAATCGGCTGCCCGATCTACTGGAAGAAGGTTATGACATGTCGATCGTGCTGGCGCGCGACCTGCCCGACTCGGGCTTCGTCGCCCAGCGGCTGGGCATCACCTACAGCATTCTCTGCGCTTCGCCGACCTACCTGGAAAAACGCGGAATACCCGACACGCCGGGTTCACTCGGCACACATGATTGCCTGAGAATCGTCAACACGGTGATGCCGGCCGAGCACTGGGTATTCGAGGGGCCCGAAGGCGTGGAGGCCATCAACACACCGGTGTCGCCGTTTCACGTCAATACCGCCGATGCCATGACCGTCGCCATCACCCGCGGCATGGGCATTGGCATCCAGCCGATCGCGTCCGCCGTGGCCGGCCTCAAGGCAGGCACCCTGGTGCGGGTTCTGCCGCAGTACCATTTTGAAGAGTTGAACCTGTTTGCCATCTACCCTTCACGAAAATTCGTCGATGCAAAAATAAAAACCTGGGTGGAGTTTCTCAAGGACTACCTGCCCGGGTTGCTGGCTGACGATGACAAAATTGCCCGTTCATCTAAACGCACTACAAACATCTGAGGATGGAGTGTCGACCCTCCATCGTCACCGCCGTACTCAACCGTTCGAGCACCCAGTGCCCATGACTTGATACTGCATGACATGGCGCAGGCCCTGGGAATCTTCGTAGGTCATCTGCGCCGAAACCGGACCGCACTCTGGCGCGACATCGGTCACGGAAATGACCTTCTTGATGTCCAGTCTCGAACCGTAGGTGTAGGTCTCGATCGGTGGCTTGTTGGCCGAGATTCTGGCATGGCTTTCTTCGGCAAAGGCCTGGGCACCGATGCAACCGAGTGCAAGGAAAATCGCGATTCTTTTCATGGGGTTCACCGTCTCGTTCAGGGTGGCTGATGGGTACCTCTGGAACCCTTGGCCCGGGTTCCTTCGGTAGAGACGATGCTAGGGGTTTGCCCGGGCGCCAAACAGCGCCCTGGCGGATAAACACTGTGAACAGAATGCGCAGGAATGCAGGGATCGAAATCTGCAGGAAGTCATCAAACCGCAACCGTCAGCTGTGTTGGCAGCAGACGGTCGCGGTGTGTTCACGCATGCCTCAGCAAGGCTTATCAGGCGGCAGTGGCCGCCAGAGCTTCACGCCCCTCCTGTGAAGAACGCCCCTGCTGCGGCAGGCGATCCAGCGCTGGCGCCCAGGCCGGCACGCTCGGCATCTCCTTGCGCAAGCTGTGGATCAGCGTATAGGACATTACCAACAGCAACATGGCGATCGGCAAACCGGCGGCGATACTTGCCATCTGAATGGCCTTGAGTCCCCCGGCCAGCAACAACCCTGCGGCAATGGCACCTTCAAGAATGCACCAGAGCAGCCTGATCCAGTTCGGCGGATTGGTGCTGCCCAACGCACACAAGGTGCACAGAACCTGGGTACCGGCATCCGCAGTGGTGACGAAATGCACACCCAGCAACACGCAAACCAGTATCGACAGCGCGGCACCCATGGCCTGGCCATCGAGCGACTGCAGCAAGGTGAACATGGCCGCGGTGGTTTCTTTCTTGGTGGCGAGCAACACGGTGCCGCCTTCGAACTTCGGCTGCTCCTGGGTCACCACCTGGCTGGCGACGGATGCCTGGTAGGCCTGCCTGTCCTGCTGTTCGTTTTTCAGCGCCGCGCCACCGAACACCGACATCCACAGGATGGTCACCAGGGTCGGTACCACCAGCGCCCCGATCACCAGTTCACGGATGGTCCGGCCTTTGGAAATGCGCGCGATGAACAGGCCGACAAAAGGACCCCAGGTCATCCACCATGGCCAGTAGAACGCCGTCCACCAGTTTTGCCATTCGCTGTCTTTCTGCGTGTCCATCCAGAAACTCAAGCCAACTATGTTTTGCACATAGTCGCCGGTGGATTCAAACATCAGGTTGAGAATGTAACGTGTAGGACCGATTGCCAACACGGCCAGCATCAGGATGAACGACAGGTACATATTGAGCGTGGAGATACGCTTCATTCCCTTGGACAGTCCGGCCAACAGCGAAATACAAGCAACGATACTGACAAACAGAATGATCGATAACTGCAAGCCGACACTGACCGGAATACCGAATACCTGATGCAATCCGGTATTGATCTGCACCACACCGAGGCCAAGGGACTGGGACACGCCAAAGGCCGTGATCACCACCCCCATGATATCGACCACATGGCCGACCCAGCCGTAGATACGATCGCCAATCAGCGGATAAAGCAGCGATCGCAGGGCCAGCGGCAAACCTTTACGGTAGGCGAAGTACGCCAGGCTCAAGCCAATCATGGAGAAGATCGCCCATGGATGCAGGCCCCAGTGGAACAGGGTGATGCGCATCGCCAGGGTCGCGGACTCGTCCGTCAAGCCTTTGGAAAACGGGTTGTCGGCGTAGTGCAGCATGGGTTCGGCCACGGACCAGAAAATCAGTCCGATGCCCATTCCCGCGCTGAACAGCATGGCAATCCAGGAGGCGAAACTGAACTCGGGAACATCCTGTTCGGTGCCAAGTTTCAAGTTGCCGAAACGGCTGATCGATATATAAAGCAGTACGCCCAGCACGCCACTGATCAGGGCGATGTAATACCATTTGAAGTTATGCAGGATAAACACCGAAGCCATTTCAAAAGCCTTGGCTGCCTGCTCGTCTTTAAATGCACAGAACACGACAAATATGATCACCGCTAATATCGAAGCCACGGTCACATTCGGATTAAGGCCTTTCAACAGGCCGGATTGAGCACGCATTGTTTTCCCCTTTTGTTTTTGTTTAAGGGTTTGGATATGTTCCGCAGTTCGCTTATCGCCTGGTATCGAATGACACCAGGACGGTTTCACCTGCAGGTAAATTCCGGTTTATTACGCCTTTGGCAGCGTCACCAAGATCGTTTAAAGCTGACCAGCGCTCAAACCATTTTTCGTCACCGACTCATGAGAAAAACGCATCAATAGGACGCAATCAAGCGCCTGTTTCCAGGGTACTTTCGCAGGCCCCCTGTTCGCTCAAGAGCGTGACTTTCGCCTGCCCTACGAACAGGGCCAGCAACACGGCGCTGCCCCCGAGGAAAAAATAAAAGCTCGACGCACCGAAGCCTTCCATCAGCGCCCCCGCAATGAGTGGCCCGATACAGGCGCCGACCCCAAAGGTGATCAACAGCATGCCCGAGAGCGAAACGCGCAAGGACGGCTCCATGTTGTCATTGGCCAACGCCACGCCCAGCGGGTACAGGCAGAACTGCAGAAAACCGATGCCTGCACCGAACCACAGCAATGTCGTGAACGATGGCGCTTGAGCGAACCCCAGCGGCAGGCTGATGAGTACCAGCAATACCGCCACCGCGCGGATCAGGCTCGCCCGGGGCAGCCGGTCCGACAGCCAGCCCAACGGCAACTGGGCCAATAGCCCGGCACCGATGGTCAACGCCAGGAACTGACCGACCTGCGCCGTGCCCAATCCTTGCTTGCTCGCATAGATCGCAGCCAGGCCGTAGAAGCTGCCATTGAGCATGCCCGACACCAGGATCGTCCCCAATGCCTGTGGAACGCGCCGCAGGAACAAGCGCAGGTCAATCGAGGTCGCGTGTACCGCCATGGGATGCGTGCGGCGGGTCAGCGCCACCGGCACCGAACACAGGGCGAACACCATCGCCACAGCCAACAGCGCACGGATTCCCAGCCCCTCGTCGAGACTCAAGGCCAATTGTCCGAGCATCATGCCGACGTAGCTGGCGACCATGTACAGCGCCAGGACACCGCCGCGCTGCTCGGTCCGGGCCTGGTCGTTGAGCCAGCTTTCCAGCACCATCAATTGGCACATCATGGCCAGTCCCACCAGCGCCCGCAGTACCAGCCAGAAGGCCAGGGACGTGCTGAACTCATGGGCCAGAACCGCCGCCGCAATCGTTGCCGCGCAAGCGGCGTAGGTGCGAATGTGCCCGACCTGAGCGATCAGGCTGCGCCCGACCCAGCCACCCAGCACCATCCCCAGGGCATTGGCGGCCATCAACGCGCCACCCGCCGTTTCGCTCGCACCCAAAGCATTGAGGCGCAGCGCCAGATAGGTCATCAGCAAGGTCGATCCCAGTTGCATCAACAAGCTGGCCAGGTAGAGGGCGCCGAAGGTTCTTGTCAGTGTTATCACCGTACCGACTCCCTGAATAATGATGGTTCAAGCCAAACCGTGCAGTTGCTTCCAGTTACCCGGGTGAACCACATACCCGAACAACGCGTGCCCGCCATAAACCAGTTCGGTGCCTTCGGGAATCCACAGCAACTGGCCGGGGGTGACGGCAAACAGCTCGTCGCCGACCTGCAACTCGAAGCACCCTTCGATGACGAAAATCACCTCGTCATACAGCACCGTCCAGGCCACTTGCGCCCCTTCCCAGCGGGCAAAACCCACACCGATGTTCGGCGAGACTTCGTTGTTGAGGGCTCGCGCCACATACGCGGCGCCTGGCGGGCCACCTCGAAAGGTAAAGTCCAGGTCCTGATGGTCGATGCGCAGCACCCGGCGGCAGCCTTTATCCGCCGGGCTCATAGCTCGCTCCGGCTGTTCCAGGCCGCCAGGCGAATGCGCGAACGAACGCCCAGGCCGAGAAAGGGTTCCGGCGGGTTAAGCGACGGCATGCCGGTCACCGCACGGATATCGTTGAGCTGGGCAGATTCTGCCCCCACCGCGAGATCAGCCAGCATCGTCCCGGAGATGGTGCCCCAGGCGGCACCGACGCCGTTGTCGCACGCCGACGCATAGACACCGTTTTCCAGTTCGCCAAAAAAGTTGGTGAAGTTACGCGAGATCGCGTAGACGCCGCCCCAGGTGTGACTGAAAGGCACCTGCGCCAACTGCGGGAAGCGCACCAAGAAGGCCTTGCGGTGCGCATCCTGCACTTTCGAACGCATGGCATCGCTGGTGCTGCGACCGTATTTGGGTACGTGCTTGTAGGTGTTACGGATAATCAGGCGGCGGTCCTGGGTCATGCGCACCGTGGTGCCGGCGTGATCCGCCGGGGTCAGCCCCCAGTCCAGTTGGCCGCCGTAGGTCGCCAGCTCCGCATCGGTCAGGGGACGGGTCCAGCTGGCGAAGGTCATGACGGGTAACAGGCGATTGCGCAGGTAACCGAACTCCTGGGTGAAGATGCTCGTGCCCAGGAGCAACTGCGGGGTACGTATCTGCCCTGCCGTGCCGTGCAAGATCCAGCCGCCACGGCCGTCGCGCTCCAGGCGCTGGATGGGTGATTCTTCCAGCAACTCGACATTGGCCGGCAAGGTCCGGGCCAGACCCGTGACCAGCGCCGCCGGTTGCATCAGGTAGCAGCCGGGGGTGTAGATGGCGCCGCGATAATGGCCGGTGCCCAACACCTTGGCCAGCTCCGCGCTATCGGCCCGGCGGAACGGTTCGCCGAGGTCGCTCATCAGGCGTTCGAAATGATCCAGGTAGGCCAGGCCACGTTCGCCGACGGCGCCTTGATACTTGCCGGCATGGGACCATTGGCAATCGATCCCATGGGTTTGCACCAGGCCCTCCAACTGCGCAATCGCGGCGCGGTTAAGCGACAGCAAGCGCTGTTTGTGCGCGGGGTCCGGATGCTCGAGGGCGAACTTGTGCGGCAGGTCGATCACGAATCCCGAGTTGCGCCCTGAGGCCCCATGGGCGACCCGTTGCGCATCCACCAACAGGATACGGGCTTGCGGATGATGCTCGGCCAGGCGACGAGCCGCCGCCAGGCCGGCAAAGCCCGCGCCGATGACGGCGTAGTCGGCACGCTGTTCGCCGGACAGGCGTCTGCAGGCCGGTTGATCGGGCAACGCTGCATACCAGCCGCAACTCGCATCGTCGTAAGGCAGGTTGATCGTGTTTTTCATGTGTCTGGCCTCAGGCAACTGCCTGCTGAGAGTGCTGACAGGACTGCAGCAATGCGCTGCGTTGCGTTTGCGCTTGGCGTCCAAGCAGGACAAAACCATTGAGCTGGCCGCGGTCATCGTAGAAACCGGCACTCAAGCCATCCTCGGTCGGCGTGCAGCGCCATTGACCCTCGCAGGCGCTGGCAGGCGCCAACAGACACAGCGGCGCGGCCGGGGTTTTAACCGTGACGGGCATCAAGGGGTAGTCGACGGCGGTCGGTTGGCCGAGCAGGGTTTTGCTCAGGGCCTGGATGCCCTGGTTGATCGGTGCCAGGTAAGGCAGCAGTTGCCCGCCGATCTCGATGCAGTCACCCAGGGCATAGATGCCCGGTACTGAGGTTTGCAGCTGGGCGTTGACTTGAATGCCGCGTCCAACCGCCACGCCGGCGCTCTCGGCCAGGCTCAGGTCGGGGCGCAGACCAACGGCGGACAACACCAGGTCCACCTCGAGGGTGCGACCATCGGCGAGCGTCAGGCGATAGCCCTGCCCACTGGAGTCGATGGCCTGCAGCGTGTTCTGCAAATGCCACCGCACCCCGAGTTCACCCAGCGCATATTGCAGCATCTGCCCGGCCTCGGCGGGCAACAGGCGCTCCATCGGCCAGCGGCCCAGGCCGATGACATCGACGTCAAAACCGTTATGGGCCAGATCGTTGGCAAACTCGCAGCCGATCAGGCCGTCCCCGAGAATGGCGACGCGCCGCACGCCGCCCAGGCGCTCACGAAACCCCTGGTAGTCCTGCAGATTGTTGACGCTGATCAGCGCTGAAGTATCGCCCTGGATCGGCAAGCGAATCGGTTGCGCACCGCTGGCGAGGACCAACTGGCCGTATTCCATGTCACCGAAACTGGTGCGCAGGCGCCGTGCCGTACTGTCGATGCCCAGCACCTTGCAGTGCGGATAAACCCGCAGGTTCAGACGCTGCTCGATGGCCAGTGGCGTTTCGCCGGACAAGGCTTCGGCGCTCTTGCCCTGGGACAACCCGATCGAAAGCGCGGGCTTGGAGTACAGGTGACCGGACTCCTGGGTCAGCACGCGGATCTCGACCTTGGGGTCGGCCTTGCGCAACGCCTGGGCCAGGCCGTAACCGGCATAACCGCTGCCGATGATGACGATCGGCTGGCGTGGCGACGGCGCGGCAACAGCCAGCGGTGGCGCGCTGACCGGCACGCTGGCAACCGTGGCCGCCTGAGTGTACTCACTGATATCGAGCATATCGAAATCAGACTTGCCCACGTGGCATTCAGGGCACATCCAGTCTTCGGGGACATCTTCCCAGCGGGTGCCGGCGACGATGCCGTCCTGCGGCCATCCCAGTGCTTCGTCGTAAATCAGGCCACACACGATGCAAAGCCAAGTCTTGAACATGCTACTCACTCCCCGGCGACCCGGATCGCCACGTTTTTGGTGCGCACATAGCTGTACAAGGCTTCCTGGCCCTTTTCCCGGCCAAAGCCTGACAACCCAACGCCGCCAAAAGGCGTTTCAATGCCACCGGCATACCATTCGTTGACGAACACCTGGCCGGATTTCAGGCGACGCGTGCAGCGCATGGCGCGGCTGATGTCCTGGGTGAACACGCCGGCCACCAGGCCGAATTCAGTGCCATTGGCGATGGCAATCGCCTCTTCTTCGGTGTCGAACGGCAGGATCGCCAGGACTGGCCCGAACACTTCTTCCTGGGCAATGCACATCTGCGGGGTAACGTCGCGGAACACGGTCGGGCGCATGAAATGCCCGGCCCGGTCAGCGAATGCTTCACCACCGGTGACCGCCACCGCGCCGTCTTCCACTGCGCGGCGGCACAAGGCTTCGATACCCGCCAGTTGCCCGGCGCTGACCACGGGGGTGAGGTCTGCGTTGTCCTGCCCCAGGCCGACGCTGAGCCCCTCGGCCATGGCGACGACGGCCTCGACTACCTCTTCATAAATGTCGCGTTGCACCAACAGGCGCGACATCGCCGAACAGACCTGGCCGGCGTTGAAGAAAATGCCCGACTGGACGCTGGCCAGCAGTTGCTCGCGGTTTGCATCGGCAAAGGCGATCGCCGCGGACTTGCCGCCCAGCTCCATTACACTGGGAATCGCATGCTGCGCGGCATCGCGCAGGATCGACTGGCCCGTTGGTACAGAACCGGTGAACACGATCTGGTCGACAGCACGATGGCTGACCAGATACGCGCCGACTTCGCGGCCGCGGCCGCAAATCAGGTTGACCGCACCGTCGGGCAAGCCGGCCTTGGCAATAGCGCGGATTAGTACGCACATGCCCAGCGGTGAAAGCTCGGGGGACTTGATGACCACCGCATTGCCCGCCGCCAGGGCCGGCGCCAGCGAACGGGCGCAGATCGACACCGGGAAGTTCCACGGAACGATCTGTGCCGAAACGCCCATCGGGTCGTACAGGGTAAAGTCCATGTAGCCATTGCCCAACGGGATCGACGTGCCCTCGATCTTGTCGGCCATGCCGGCGTAATACTCGAAGTAGCGCGCCGCCTCGATGAACTCGTCCCGGGCATCGCTCAGGCGCTTGCCGTTTTCCTGGCACAGCACCCAGGCGCCCTCATCGGCCACGGCGCGAATTTCCTCGGCAATGCGCAGCAACCAGGTGACGCGCTGCGCCGGACGCACACGGTTCAACTCACCGCTGTCGGCACAGCGGCGGGCAGCCAGCAATGCGCGCTCGGCATCGTCGACGGTGGCCTGGGCGATGGTCGCGAGCGGCTCCGCCGTACCGGGGTTGTTGACCGCCAGGCGCTGGGCGCTGTCGCACCATTGACCGTCGATGTAATTGAGCCAGTGAGAGGCTATCGGATACATGGGACAACCTCCTCAGGCAGACGGCGTGGTGGCGAGCAGTTGACGGGCGGCCCACTGGTGGAAGAAATGCGTCGGAATGTCCATTTCCGGAGAGAACGCCCCACCCCTGTAGCCTGGGGAATGACGGCCTTTCTGCATGCCTTCGACCGAGCTGATGTCTTCAGCGAACACCACTTTCCAGGACTCCAGGATCGCCTCGCGGCAAGCGCTGAACTCCTCGCTGGTGGCGGCGTCGTCGCCCACATAGAACAGGCGCAAATGTTCGATCGTGCGTCCCGGCGAAACCGGCTCCAGCTGCATGGCGAAGGCATGGTCAGCCTGGATGCCGAGCAGGACGTTAGGGAAGAACGCGACATACTCGGCGTTGCGCAGGCGATCCAGCGGCCAGGCGGGAAATTTCGGCAAATGCGTGCCGGCGACGTCCGACAGGTTGTAGGCGTAGCTGCCCTGGCCGGCGAAGTGCTGGTCGAAAATGATGTTGTAGTGGTCTTCCAGGCGCGAGTACGAGTTCAGGCTCGGGTGCACCCACGGCAGGTGATAGGCCTCGCAGTAATTCTCGACCGCCAGCTTCCAGTTGCAGTTGATGTCCAGCGTCGTGGCGTCATGGCCAGGGCGGCGGCGCAGCAGGCTCATGCCGTCTTCGCCGAGAAACTGCGTCCAGCGTTGGGTCAGGGGCGCCAGCATGTCCTCGAGCGGTTGTGCTTCACCGGACAGGTTGATGAACACCATGTCCATCCAGATCGCGCTGCGGATGGCTTTCAGGCCATGTTTTTCACAGGCGAAGCGTTCGTCCTTGTGCTGGTCGATGCCGCCGACATGGGGCGTGCCACGCAGGCCGCCGTTGAGGTCGTAGGTCCAGGAATGGTAAGGGCAACGGATGACGCCTTGTACCTCACCGGCCTCCTCCACCAGCTTCATGCCGCGGTGGCTGCAAACGTTATGGAACACCTGCACCAGGCCTTCACGGTTGCGCATCAGCAGCAACGGCAACCCCATGAAATCGACAGGCTTGACCGAACCGGCCTTGCCCAGGTCGCTGGCGAAACCGACACACGCCCAGGTTTTACCCATGACCTGATCGCGCTCGAGCTCGAAGTAGCGTTGTTCGGTGTAGAACTCGTTGCCGAGGCCGGTCGCTTCATGAATCGGATTAAGGACGGTTTCAAGTTGATGCACAGGAATTTGCTGGATGCTGCTCATTATTGTTCTCCCCTGCTGGGCACGGTATTGAAGGGTCGGCAGGCACATGGGCCAAGGTCCGCTGGCAGCAAGTTTGGGAAAACAGAGGGGGGCTCGACAAACGATATTTCCGGCGCCATTCATGACTTTCTGTCATAAATAATCAGGAAGTCAGCGCATGCAATGTGGCCGCTCGGCATTGAAAATACCGAGGGTTCGAGGGATTAAAACTGAAGGTGATTCAGTTCGACTGACGATTAGCCATGACCACTTCGTTACTTGGTGTCCTGCGGCGCTGGAAGTTGATTCATCAGCCAACTGCGAAAGCGTTTTACACTTTGCCGCATACCGCCACGCGCCAAGGGCTCCAGCAAGCAGAACTGCGCATCGGTGCACAAAACCGTGTCGAGCGGTCGCACCAAGGCCCCCGTATGTAGGTAATCGTCGACCAGGTTGGACCAGGCCAGCGCGATACCCTGTCCGCTGATAGCAGACTGGATCAGCATCGAATAGCTATTGATATTGATCCGGCGTTTGGGTTCGACGCTTTTCAGGCCCAGGTTGCGGAACCATTCGGGCCAGCCAATCCAGTCACGCTGGGGGTCGTCGAGGAACAACCAGGTGCAGGCAGCAAGGTCCTCGGGCTTGTTCAAGGCCGGATGCCTGGCCAGGTAAGCGGGGCTGCACACCGGGAACACCTCTTCGGAAAACAACGGCGTGACCTGCATGTCCCTGGGCGGTGTCCGGCAGTAATACAAGGCCAGGTCACAATCGAGGCGAGAGAAATCCTTGACCTGGTCATGGGCGATGATTCGAAGATCGATCTCTTCGTTCTCGCGTTGAAACTCACTCACTTTTGGCAACAGCCACAGTGAAGCCATCGCCGTACTGGTGGCGACCGTCACCTGCTCGGCGCCCTGCCAATGGCGAATTTCACCGGTAGCCTGGGCAACCTGCAGCAGTGACGCACGGACCGTCTCGTAGTATTGGCTGGCTGCCGGGCTCAGGTGAATCGTGCGGGTGGTGCGTTCGAACAGGACCTTGCCCAAGTAGTCTTCAAGCAGGCGGACTTGTCGACTGATTGCCCCTTGGGTGACGTTCAATTCTTGTGCCGCCAGGGTAAAACTCAAATGGCGCGCTGCCGCTTCAAACGCGACCAAGCTGTTGAGGGGGGGTAACGGGTGGATTTTCATACAAGGCAGGTCACGTCGTTATTTTGGTTTTATCGCGGCAGTCTAGCCCCTGTCGTTGCAGGTGCACAGCGGCAAAAAACACACTCACTCAAGGCCATCTCCGCCGGCGAGCCTGCCTGTCAACGAAGATCGAGCCTGGATTCGACTGCAACCGTTTGAGCCCGATGAGGCCGGCCAGCATCGCCCCGATGCACAGCAGGCCCAAGGGTGCCCCTTGGCGCCCCACGAACTCCCTGTCGGGGTTGTGACACATGGCCTGTGCGGCGGATGCTTTCAGGTCCTGGCGACATTACTCCGCAAAATATGGCGCCAGGACCTTTTTCCACTTCTGCGCCAACGCGCCAGGCGCTCGCGCATCACCCTGTCAATGCGTGCCGGCCGTCGCCCATTGCGGCGCGATGGACGTGTTGTGGCGCTTGGCTCGCTGAGTCAGCGCCAGCATCGTCAAGAAGCCGAGCATGATCAGAACCGGGTATGCCATCAACAGATCGGAGAGCGAGTATTTCCAGGCCAAAGGACGGCCGACGCCGAGCATGGCGGCGTACAGCCACGACACCGCCGATAGTGCCCCACAAAACAGGGCAAGCATTCGGGCGCTGAATTCGAGGTCGAGCAAGGAGCCTGCCTTTTGCAGGGCCGGCAATACGAGTCGGTGCAGCAGGATGCCGTTATAGGTCAGCAGCACGACAATGATCACCTTGGCGTGAAGCTTCGGATTCATGAAGTACTCCAGGCCTTTGTCGAGGTAGTCGATGCCGATGATGGCAGTGCCTGTCACCCATAGACAGATCAACGCAACCACGACAGACTTCTGAAGACTTTCCATGTGCGCATTGTCATGTTCAGTGAACATTGTGCGCTTCAATATATCCCTGACCATTGCAATATCACTGGTCAACACCAAACCTATCGCCACACAACAGGCGAGCAAATGAACGTAAACAACGCCCAGCCGTAAAAACTCCATGAATTCTTTATGTTCGATCAGGCTCATAATTGTATTTATCGTCACGGGTATCTCTCCACCTTATTCGACAGTACAGATCGGTCAGTCAGCAGGCTTTTCCGCTCGACCTTGCTCATACAGGAAAACCGACCAATAGATTATTATTGATATCCTATTGGATCAGTAAGGGAGTTGATGACATCTTAGTTACTACCTCTCAATTTTCGGGTAAAAAAATCCCCATCTGCATTAATTGCATTTGAGGTTCTAATTCCGCTTCTTTTTTTCGATTGCGAGAGCCGGCCATGGATGCCGTGCTGCAGGATCTGAGGCCTACAGCGCGAAAATGTTCATTTTTTAACCACAGCACCGACAAGCGGTAGCGGCATCGAACGCCACCGACATGGATGATCGGTCATCAACTTACGCGTTGAGGCCCATGACAGCTGAGTTCGTTGGATTACATGAGCGTTGACACTTATAATTGGATCCACTAGTTGTCGTGGAGTAAAAAGCGGGGTCAATCGCGAGAGGGCTGCCCGCCAACAAACAGTCATACTATTTTCAGGGCTTGTCGATTTCAAGCATCCCGGGCACAGGAAGACCCCTGTGCTCTCCGGGTCAACTTAGCCTCCAAACATTGCGACACTAACAACCCATTGTTGATCATTTAATATTTATTGAGTCTTGGCGACATTGCTTCTCCAAGCAGTCGCCAAGCGCGTTTTATATCTAAAATCAGACCAACTTCAATGTCACGTTGATGTTGTTGCGGGTGGCCTTGGAGTACGGGCAATACTTGTGCCCGGTGTCGACCAGTTTCTGTGCGGTTTCGCGGTCCAGCCCCGGCAGGCTCACATTCAGCCGGGCCTGCAGAAGATAGCCGCCTTCATTGGTACCCAAGTCCACCTCGGCATCGACGGCCACGTCCTTGGGCAATGCCACTTTCAGTTCTTTGGCAGCCACGCCCATCGCGCCAATGAAGCAGGCTGACCAACCGGCGGCGAACAACTGCTCCGGATTAGTGCCACCGCCGCCTGCGCCCGGAGACGACAGCTTGATGTCCAGGATGCCGTCGGAACTGCGCGAGGCGCCGTCCCGGCCGCCGGTGGTATGGGTTTTTGCGGTGTACAGGACTTTGTCGAGCTGGGTCATGATGATCTCCTGATTGAATTGAGGTTTATGCAATGTCAGGTGAATCAGTCTTCCGGCTTGGTGCCAGGCATTCAATATAGACGGCGGTGCCCGACTCAGCGCCCGTTCCGACAAAGGCCCTCCTGCAACACGCAAACTTTGCAGGCGCGAGCAGGCTCGCGATGAAGGTCCACGATTACGCGGGGAGCTTGACACCCCGCGGTGTTCTAAAGTTTTTCGCGAGCATGCTCGCGCCTACTCGCCAACTTGTACTTCACACAATCGTCATAAAAACTCTGCCGGACCGCCGCCGGCTTGAGCCGTGTCGGGCTGTCATAAGTTTGTTCGGTAATGCCCATTGCCATCATCCGCATCCATGGCTTGGCAAACTTGTACGCCTGGATTTTTTGCCGTGCCGCATACAGCGAAACCCCGGACAACTTGAGTTCCTGGGCTCTTGCCGCCGTCCCTGCACCCCAACTGCACATATAAGTATCACCGGGCTTCAGTTCCCTGGCCTGGGCAGAAACTGTAAGACCCGCAACGCTGAAAGAGATCAGCGCGACCCAGACATTGCGCATTTGCATTCCACCTAACCGCCTGAAAATAAAGCGATTCTGGCAACACGCGAGAAATCTGGGGGCCAGCATAATGCCTTCTATTCAATTGATTGACTTGCGTCAGTAACCGAAAGTCATTTTCTTGCGACATTTCAAAACTTTGCTATAGCTAAGCTCTCACCGCCAACTAATGAGGCAACGGAATGTCAGTCGCAAAGAAAATGAGTGTGGGGCAACTGACGATGTTGACCGCGGTCAACATGTTGGGCTCAGGCATTGTGCTACTACCGTCGAAACTGGCGGAAGTCGGGTCGATTTCAATTCTTTCCTGGTTGATTACAGCCACCGGTTCACTGGCATTGGCCTACGCCTTTGCGCGATGTGGGATGCTCAGTCGAAAAACCGGCGGCATGGGGGGATATGCCGAATACACCTTCGGCAAGGCCGGTAACTACATCACCAACTACACCTATGGTCTCTCGTTGCTGATTGCCAACGTGGCGATCAGCATTACCGCGGTCGGCTACATCCAGGAACTGTTCCACATTGAACTGGACTCACTGCAAGTGGGCCTGGCGACCATCGCATTACTGTGGATCACCACGTTCGCCAACTTTGGCGGTGCGCGAATTACTGGTCGCATTGGCGCAGTCACCGTATGGGGCGTGATTGCGCCGGTAGTGCTGGTGTCGACCATTGGCTGGTTCTGGTTCGACAGCAGCGTGTATGCCGCCGGCTGGAACCCGCACAACATGGCCTGGTACGACGCCGCGGGGGCCTCGGTGGCGATCACCTTGTGGGCATTCCTGGGCCTTGAGTCAGCATGTGCCAACACCGATGCGGTGGAAAACCCCGAGAAGAACGTACCGATTGCGGTGCTCGGCGGCACCCTGGGTGCGGCAGTGATCTACATCGTTTCCACCAACGTGATTGCCGGCATCGTCGATAACCCGGAACTGGCCGCCTCCACCGCACCGTTCGGCCTGGTCTTCGCGAAGATGTTCACCCCACTGGTTGGCGACATTGTGATGGCCGCGATGGTATTGGCCTGCATCGGCTCGCTGCTGGGTTGGCAGTTCACCATTGCCCAGGTCTACAAGAGCTCGGCGGACACCGGTTACTTCCTGTCGATCTTCGCCAAGGCCAACAAGGCCGGGACGCCCATCGTCGGCATGCTGGTGCTGCTGGCGGCGCAGACGGCCCTGGGTTTCCTCACCATCAGCCCGGACCTCAGTAAACAGTTCGACACCCTGGTCAACCTCGCGGTGGTCACCAACCTGGTGCCGTACATCCTCTCCATGGCCGCGTTGATGACCATGCAAAAGGTCTCCAACGTACCCGCCGGCAAGGCGCTGGCTACCAACATCATTGCCTGGGTGGCGGCGGCCTACAGCTACCTGGCGCTCTACAGTTCCGGCGAACAGGCGCTGATGCTCGGCGGTGTGGCGACCATTTTCGGCTACACCCTGTTCGGTTTCGTCAACAACCGCCTGATTCGCCTTGAAGCACTCAACAACAGCGTGCCGACACAAACAGTCAGCGCGCAGCACATCACTGGCCAACCGGTGCCGGTGAATAGCCTGAAAAAAGCCACTCTGGAGATTCACGCATGACGGAATATAAACACTCACTCGGGATGCTCGCGCTGGTGGTCAGCAACCCAGCGGACAAGCGCACGGTGTTTGGTCGCGCCCTGACTCAATTGGTCAGTGACGTAGAGGGACGTGGCGTCAGCGTACTGGCCTCGGAAAGCCTCAGCGATGCCGCGTCGATCCTGCGTTCGGACCCGGCCGTTCAATGCGTGCTGATCAGCTGGGAAATGGACACCAGCGAAGGTCACGACGACTGCATCAAGTTGCTGGTCAAGCTGCGCGAGCGCAACACGCGCGTGCCGGTGTTCCTGATCAGCGACCGCACGACCGCCTCGAGCATTCCGCTCCTGGTCATGCAACACGCCGACGACTTCATCTGGCTGCCGGAAGACACCAGCCGCTTCCTCAGCGGACGTATCCTGGCGGCCATCGAACGCTATCGCCAGGCCGCCCTGCCGCCCATGTTCGGCGCACTGGTGAAGTTTGCCCGGTCCTATGAATATTCCTGGCACACCCCCGGTCATGCCGGTGGCACGGCATTTCTGAAAAGCACGGCGGGACGGGCGTTCTACGAGTTCTTCGGGGAAAACCTGCTGCGTTCCGACCTGTCGATCTCGGTCGGTGAACTCGGTTCGCTGCTCGATCACAGTGGCCCCATCGGCCAGGGCGAGCGCTATGCGGCCAAGGTGTTCGGTGCCCATCGCACGTATTACGTGACCAACGGTTCGTCGATGTCCAACCGCGTGATCCTCATGGCCAGCGTCACGCGTAACCAGATCGCCCTGTGCGACCGCAATTGCCACAAGTCCGCCGAGCATGCGATGACCCTTTCAGGGGCGCTGCCGACCTATCTGGTCCCGACGCGCAACCGCTACGGCATCATCGGCCCGATCCTCCCGCAAACCCTGAGCGCGGAAGGGGTGAAAGCGGCCATCGCCAACAACCCACTGGTCAAGGAAGGCATCGATCCGACGCCGGTCCACGCGATCATCACCAACTCCACCTACGACGGCCTGACCTACAACGTCACCCGCGTCGAAGAACTGCTGGGCCAGAGTGTCGACCGCCTGCATTTCGACGAAGCCTGGTACGGTTATGCGCGCTTCAACCCGCTGTACCAAGACCGCCACGCCATGCACGGCAGCCCGGACGACCACGATGCTTCGAAGCCGACCGTATTCGCCACCCAGTCGACCCACAAGTTGCTGGCGGCCCTGTCGCAGGCCTCGATGATTCACGTGCGCAACGGCCGTAACCCGATCGAGCACGGACGCTTCAACGAGTCGTACATGATGCACGCCTCGACCTCGCCCAACTACGCGATCATGGCCTCCTGCGATGTCAGCTCGGCGATGATGGAAGCGCCCAGCGGGCAGATCCTCACCAGCGAATCCATAGAAGAGGCCGTGTCTTTCCGCCAGGTCATCTCACGCATGCACCACGAGATGTCGAGCAAGGACGACTGGTTCTTCACCTGCTGGCAGCCACCCACCGTGCAAGTGGGCAATGCCACCGTGCCGTTCCACGAAGTCGATCCGCTGCTGCTCAAGACCGAGCCCAAATGCTGGGTCCTGCACCCCAACGAGGTGTGGCACGGCTTTGGCGACATCGAGGAAGGCTACTGCATGCTCGACCCGATCAAGGTCTCGGTGCTCAGCCCTGGCATGGGCGACGACGGCAACCTGCTGGCCACGGGCATCCCGGCCTGTGTACTGACGGCGTACCTCGGACGCCAGGGCATCGTCGTCGAGAAAACCACCGACTTCACAATCCTGTTCCTGTTCTCCATCGGCATCACCAAGGGCAAATGGGGCACGCTGGTCAACGCGCTGCTGGACTTCAAGCGCGACTATGACGACAACGTCGAACTGGAGCTGTGCCTGCCTGACCTGCTGGCCGGTAACCAGACCCGTTACGCCGGCATGGGCCTGAAGGACCTGGCGGACGAAATCTTCGCCGCCATGAAGTTACACAAGACCACCTCGGCCATGGCCCAGGCGTTCGGCACGCTGCCGCAAGCCGTCTTCAGCCCGGTGGAGGCCTACGAGAAACTGGTGCGCAACGACATCGAACTGGTCACCCTGGAACAAGCCGCCGGGCGCATTGCCGCCACCGGCATCGTGCCGTATCCGCCGGGCATTCCCTTGCTGATGCCGGGTGAGAACGCCGGGGCTGCCGACGGGCCGCTGCTGGCCTATCTCAAGGCACTGGAAGCCTTCGACAGGTCCTTCCCGGGGTTCACCCATGACACCCACGGGATCGAAGCCGAGGCCGGGGTTTATCGGATGCTGGTACTGAAATAACAGGGACCCGCAAACCCCCTGTAGGAGCGAGCATGCTCGCGAATAACGTCCAGACAACGCGGGCATCCAGACAGCCCGCGTCATCGTTGACGTCCATCGTCGGAACGCCGCCCGGAGCAGGCTCGCTCCTACAGGGATCACATTACCTATGGGCAAATTCGATCACTGCGCTCTATGATTGAATCCCATGATCACCTCTGCCCCGATCCGCCAACCCTGCCCGCCCGGCGCCTGCGACTGCGGGCGTGACCCGCTGCTGGAAACACCGGGTGCGGATGTGCGCATCCTGTTCCTGACCCGCGCGGAAGAAAAACGCCTTGTCGAACGCCTGGAAAACCTGCAAAGCCTCCAGGACCTCGAACACCTGCAACGGCGGATGTTCGAGCAGTTGGGCATTCGCGTGAACATCGCTCCCGGTTTCAATGAAGTGCGGACCATGCGCGGCATCGGCATTCACATCGACGAACTGCCAGGACTATGCCGCAAGACCCGGGCAGCGATCCCGGCGGCGATTCGCCGGGCCATGGAGAAGCGCCCGCAAATCGCCTTCGAGCTGCTCAACGCCAACGACCTGTTGCGTGACACCTGATCGTCTGTTTCAGCGCTGAGACAGCTGCCATACACCCCCTGTAAAAGAGGATCGGCGGTCGTACGTGAAGTGCGTGGCGCTGCTATGCCTTCTGCAGGGAGCAATCGTTTCAGGCCAGACAGGATGACACTGGCAAGGCAAACGTGACCGAGGTCCCGGCGCCAACCCGGTGCGCGAAGACAGGCAGGTGCCAATCCCTGGAAGGAGGTGGCAGATGTTGTTCATCGTCAGCTGGAAAATCAGTTCGGCCAATCGCAACAGCGCGATCGAGCGCTTTCTCAAGACCGGTGGCGCGCCACCGGAAGGCGTCAAGATGCTCGGACGCTGGCACGCAGTGGGTGGCGCGGCCGGTTTTGGCGTGGCCGAGGCCAATGATCCGGTACTGATCCAAAAGTGGGTGCTGCAATGGAGCGACCTGATGACCATGGAGGTCCAGGCGGCACTGACTGACGAACAGATAGCCCCGTTGCTGGCAACCGCTGCCGGCAAGTAATGGTCTCGAGGCGGCGAGACCTGCTCGCCGCCTCGATTCGACGCGATGCGGGAGAGCGCGTTGAGCCCCCTGGAAACGCTCCTTGAGCCTTAGCCTGAACTATCGGTTTTAACTCACTAATTACTGGATATTTCTCGAGACCTACCTACGCTCTTTCGCGTGGGAAACAAATTTCATGGCAGTCAGTTGACTGCTCTCAGGGGAGTTGACACCGGTCGATGGCGACAGCCACCGGTGTCCGTAATGGGAATGCACAAAGGTGACCCCATGCAGCTGAAAAATTGCGCCCTACCCGCCGTCTCATTGCTCGCTCTGTGCTGCCAGCAGGTACAGGCTGGCGGCATCATGCTTTACGAAGTCGGCACCGATAACGTCGGCCTGGCCAACGCCGGTGCCGCCGCCCGGGCCCAGGGCCCTTCCACCATCGCCAGCAACCCGGCGGGCATGAGCTACTTGCCAGGCACGCAGATCACCGCCGGCTTGCAGGTGCTCTACGGCGATATTTCGTTCGATCGCGACGACAGCACCAACGTCTCCGGCAGTGGCAGCGGCAACGCCCTTGACCCGTTGCCCGGTGGCAGTTTTTTCGTCAGCCATGAACTGGACGACCACTGGAGCGTGGGGTTCGGCCAGTACGGCGACTTCGGGTTGGCGGTCAATTACGACAATGACTGGTCGGGGCGCTACTTTTCGCAGAATTCCAGCCTGCTCGGCCTGTCGCTGGTGCCCAGCGTGGCGTACCGCTTCAACGATCAGTGGTCGGTGGGTGTCGGCGTCAAAGCCATGTACGGCATGCTCCAGGCCCAGACCGCGATTGACCGCTCGCCCTTCGGCTTCACCGAACGCGGCGACGGCCAGTTCAAATACAAGGACAAGGATTGGGGCTTCGGCGCCAACGTCGGGGTAATCTACGTCCCGCAACCTGGTACCCGCATTGGCCTGACCTACACCAGCAAGGTCGACCTGGAGTTCGAGGACGGGCTGGACATCAAGGGAAACGGACCACTACTGCAACGCCTGGATGGTACCAACACCGAACTTGATATCACCGTGCCGCAAACCGTGACCCTGAGCCTGTTCCAGCAACTGGACCGGCAATGGGCGCTGCTGGCCTCGATCAACTGGCAGGACTGGTCGGAATTCGGCGATATCGGCGTCCAGGTCGACACCTCGGCAAACGATGCCCGATCCACCAACATCGACGCCGGTTTCAAGGACACCTGGCACCTGTCACTCGGCGCGCAATACCAGGCCACCGAGCAGTGGCTGTGGAACGTCGGCGTGGCTTACGACAGCAGTGCCGTGTCCGACAGCAAGCGTTCGGTGATCGTGCCCATGGCCGAATCCTGGCGCATTGCGACGGGCGCCACCTATGCGCTGAACAAAGACACCGACGTCAACCTCAGTTGGGCCATGGTCTGGATGGGCGACATGCCGGTTGACCAGAGCAAGGACCTGTCTCGCAATAGAATTTCCGGTCAATTCGACAATACCTGGATTCAAGCCGTGACCGGGAACATGACTTGGCGTTTCTGATTATCTGACTACGCTTAGACGAATTATCCAAGGAGCACACCGCACTATGAACCTGTCCCGTAAATTGCTTGTCGGCACTGCCTTGGCCGGGCTTCTGCTCGGCGGTTGTACCTCGAAAGTCACCGAGCGGGAGCAGTACTCCGGCTACCTGTCCAACTACAACAACCTTCAGGAAGTCGAGACGCCCAGCGGTGGCACGGCGATGCGCTGGGTCAGCCCATCGTGGAACCCCGACGCCTATGACACGGTGGCGTTCAACCGCCTGGAGCTCTACCCGGCCCCCAAGCCCAACGAGCGGGTCAACCAGCAGACCCTCAATGACATCCAGAACTACATGACCAGCAAAGCCAAGTCGACACTGGGGCAGAAGTACCGCGTGGTTTCCAGTCCAAGCGCCGCACCCAAGGGAGCGAAAACCCTGGTCATGCGCGCCGCCATCACCGGTGTGAGCGCTTCCAACGAAGGGATGAAATGGTATGAGGTAGTGCCCATCGCCGCCGTCGTCGGTGCGACACAGGCCGCCACCGGTCATCGGGACCAGGACACCGAACTGTTTATCGAAGCAGAGTTCATCGACGCGAAAAGCAACCAGACCGTGGCCAAGGTGGTGCGCAAGGTGTTCGGCAAACAGCTGTCAAACGAAAGCCAGAAAATCACCGCGCAGGATTTCAAGGCGGCGATCGACAAGTTGGGTAGCGACTTCCAGGCCTTCATAAAATAACGCAAGTGCTGTAGGCGCTGCCGCAGGCTGCGATCTTTTGATTCTGTTTTTTCAAGATCAAAAGATCGCAGCCTGCGGCAGCTCCTACTTCATTCCCACTCGCCGTCGCATCTCGGCTGTAATCGTCTGCCGGGTTTTCTTCAGGTCCGCCCAAGGCTCATCGCCCACTTCGGCCAGGCGTTCATGCGCGTTGTGGATGTTCCACTGGTTGCCGCCCTTGAGCGTAGGGACTTCTTCCCGAAAAATCGGCATCGACACCGGCAATCCTTCGCGGGTACGCACGGCGTAGGCGCAGATGGTCGTGGCGCCCAAGCCATTACGCAGGTAGTCGATGAAGATCCGCCCTACCCGGTTCTTCGGCCCCGAAACAGCAGAAAAACGCTCCGGCAGCATCTTGGCCATGTGGCTGACAATGGCGTGGCTGAAGTCCTTGACCTCATCCCAGCCGTGCTTGCGAGTCAGCGGCACTACCAGGTGGATACCCTTGCCGCCGCTGGTCTTGAGGAACGCCTTGAGCCCCAGTTCGTCGAGCACCGTCAGGGTCAACTGAGTGGCCTCGACCATGCGCTTCCATGGCAGCGCCGGGTCCGGGTCGAGGTCGAGGACGAAGCGGTCGGGTTTGTCGAGGTTGTCGGTGGTGGCGTTCCAGGTGTGCAGCTCGACCGTGCTCATCTGCACCGCACCAATCAAGGCTTCGGCGTTGTTGATCACCATCATCGGCTGGCCTGTGAGTTGCTGGTCGAGGGTAGTGATGCCGGGGATCGCCAGGCGTTCGGCGTTTTTCTGGAAAAACAGTTCGCCAGCGATGCCATCCGGTGCACGCACCAGCGCCACGGGTCGGTCCTTGAGCTGAGGCAGAATCCATTCGGCAACACTGGCGTAGTACTGCGCCAGCTGCACTTTGGTCGCGCCCGTGCTGGCGTCGATCACCCGGTCGGGGTGGGTGATGCGTACCTTGCCCTGCTCAAGACCGACTTGAGAGGGTGCTGGTTCGACTTTCTTCTTCGAGGTCGTCGGTTTGGCGACGGTTTTTTTCGCGGGGGTAGTTTTCACGGCAGTCGGTCGCTCCTCGGTAATGTCTTTGGCGGGCTTGTCATCGCGCAGACCATGGAACACCGCATGGCGCACCGAACCGTCCTTGGTCATTTCGGCAAAGGCCACTTCCGCCAGCAGGCTGGGTTTGAGCCAATGCACAGCCTTGAACTCGGCACCGCTGGGCGGGTTGACCACGGCGGCTTTTTTCGTCTGCAAGGGCTTGAGTTGTTGATGAATGCTGTTGAGCGTTGCCTCGGTGAACCCGGTGCCGACCTTGCCTGCGTATCGCAACTCACCGCTGTCGCGGTCGTGCAACCCCAAGAGCAACGCACCGAAGGCACTGCGTGAACCTTTGGGGTCGGTGAAGCCGACGATGACGAATTCCTGTCGATGCTTGCATTTGAGTTTGACCCAGTCACTGCTGCGCCGCGATACATAGGGCGACCCCAGGCGTTTGCCGATGAGGCCTTCCATTTGCATCTGGCAGGCGCTATTGAGCAGGGCTTCCGGGTCTTCGCCAAAGGCGTCGGAGAAGCGCAGCAATGGGTCTTTGCTGGTTTTGAGCACGGTCGAGAGCGCCGCCCTGCGCTCCTCGACGGGCACTTCGCGCAGGTCCACTCCATTGAGATAGGGCAAATCAAACAGGTAGTAGAGGATATTCCCACTGCGGCCCGCTTCGAAGGCATTTTGCAAGGCCTGGAAATCCGGTACGCCTTGCTCGTCGGCCACCACCATTTCACCGTCGAGCCAGGCCGATTCCAGGCCCAGCCCCGCCAGCGCCTTGGCCTGGTCGGGCAGCTTGTGGGTCCAGTCGTGGCCGTTGCGAGTGAAGAGCTTAACCTCGTCATGGTCGATACGCGCCATGATCCGGTAGCCGTCGAACTTGACTTCATAACTCCACTGTCCGCCCGGGGCCTTTTCCACCAGCGTCGCCAGCTCCGGTTTGATCTGGTCAGGCAGTTCGGCCTTGCGCGCGCCTGTGAGTGGCGCGGATTGTTCTTTGCGTGCAGGCGACGCGGGCTGCTTGATGGACTTGGCTTTGGTGGCCTTGGATGCTTTGGGTGTCTTGGGTGCCTTGGCGACGAGAGTCCGTTCGCTGAGCACGCTGTCGGGTTCGGCGACCACCACGTCGTAATCACTTTCCGGCCGGGCGGCACCGTCCTGGTGCTTGATCAGGAACCACTGCTCCTGCTTGCCCGGCATGTGCGTGCGCACCAGGTTCCACAGGCCGCCGAGCTTCTCGCCTTGCAGTTCGAACTTGAGCCGGCCCTTGGCATAGGCCTTCGCCGGATCGTCCTGGGGAATCCACACGCCACGGTCCCAGACGATGACATCCCCCGCGCCGTAGTGACCTTCGGGGATGCTGCCTTCAAAGGTGGCGTAATCCAGCGGATGATCTTCGACATGTACCGCCAAACGCTTGACCTTGGGGTCCAGCGACGGTCCCTTGGGCACCGCCCAACTCTTGAGCGCACCGTCGAGCTCCAGGCGAAAGTCGTAATGCAGGCGCGAAGCATCGTGCTTCTGGATGCAAAACTGCAAGGCATGATCCTTGGTTTTTTTTCTGCCCTTGGGTTTGACGGCGACGGGTTCCGACGTCGCCGAAAAATCGCGCATGCGGTTGTAGTCATCGAGATTTTTGTTCATGGCTCACCCGCGGTTCGCTGCAGGGCGCTGAATCAGCACGTCCCTCTCTCAGCAGAGCGAGCCTTGGCGAAAAAAATTCCATCGCCGTCGAAATTGCCCGGACGGACGGCCCCGTACCGCGGCTGCCGGCCAGCGTTCAAAGCGCCTACAATCGGCGGATGCTGCCTCATCTGCGGAGAGCCATCATGCGCACGGTTCACGTCCTCCAGTCCCCACCGGCATCGGTCAATGTCGTTGGCGAAAAAATTACTGTCCTCGCTGGCGGTGATCTCAGCAAACCGTTTGAAATGCATATCCAGGAAGGCATTCAAGGTGGCGGCCCGCCCCCGCACTTTCACCCATGGGACGAAGCGTTCTACGTGGTCGACGGTCAGGTCGAAGTGACCGTCGAAGGCACCTCCACCACTGTCTCGGCCGGGGGCTATGTGCATATTCCTGCCGGGTCGATTCATGCCTACAAGAACGTCAGCCCCACGGCAAAGATGATCGGCGTGGTCTCCGATCCGCGAGGCGGGCTTTTTTTTACGGCGATGGACCGGTTCAAGGTACCCGAGGATCTTCCGCGGATATTTGAGGTGGCGGAGCGCTTTGGCGTGACCTTCCTGGTGCCCGAACCGCCGATTTCCTGATCGACCGACCTCGCTCTCTGTAGGAGCTGCCGCAGGCTGCGATCTTTAGATCTTCAGCGATTCTTCAGGCGCAAAAGTCAAAAGATCGCAGCCTGCGGCAGCTCCTACAGAGGCCTTCAGGCTGTGCCGTGGGCCTGCTGTTCCAGATGTACCTGCAAATCCGGATCGATATTCAAGGCAGCCGCCAGTTCATCCAGGTAACTGCGCTCGGCATCCTGCTGATCATCCACCAGCATCACGCTGGCCAGGTACATCTCGGCGGCCATGCCGGGGTCCGTTGCCGACTGTGCCACCTCGGCAGGGTCAAGCGGTTTGGCGGCTTCCTCGTCAAGCCACTGCTGCAACTGCGGATCATCGGTGTGCCGGGCGATTTCGGCATTGATCATTTGTGTCTCGGCGTCGTCGAAGCGGCCATCGGCTTTGGCCGCCGCGATCATCGCCCGCAGGATCGCGTGGCTGTGTTCCTCGACTTCCGGGCCCGCCAGCATGTCCACCGTACGCATCGCCTGCTGCGGGGCCTGCTGGGCGTGGTGGTAAGGACGCTGCACGGCCGGCGGTGCGCGCGGCATGCCCACGGGACCACCCGCCAGAGGCGCACCAACGGTCTGATAGGAGGACAGCAGCGGCGAGGCCGAGATCGCCGCACGACCTGGGGAGCGACCAAAGTGCCCAGGCACCGCCGGAGGGGCATACGAACCTGTCCGGGGACCTTCCTGCAGCAGGGGCTGCTCGAAGGGAGTCGTCCGGAAGTCCAGTGCGCCGGGCGATAAGCCGTCCTTCTCCAGGGAGGAGGTGCGACTGGGCTGCTTCGAGGAGCTCAGCGACATGGAAGCATTCGTGGTGAAACCACTCGAGCTCTGGGCCAACGAATGGCCCCCACCAGAGTTGCTCTTCTCCAGCACCGGCACGGACAGCTCCTCGTGGTTCATCATGCCTGGGTACATGGAATGATGTCCCCGGGCCCCAGGGGCACTTAGCCCAGCGGGGTTCCCACCACTGGCCGCAAAGTCATCAAAGTAAGAGCTCTGCTGGGCGGGACTTTCGGCGCCGAAATCAAAGTCGGACATGGGGGACAACGGACCCAAACCCGGCCCGTGCGGGCTGTTGGGAATGTTAAGTCCGTTGTGATTGTGGCCCATCGCGTGGTAAGGCACACCGGGACCGGCGTGCGGACTGGCCACCGGGGGAGCGTCGATGATGTTGCTCAGCTCGCACTTGTACGTGATGTCGTCGAGGGTGGTGTCGTGAAGCTCCGTCAGCGCACGCTGCGCTGCCATGTACCCTGCTTCGTCGTTGAAATAGCTCACAAAGCCGTAGCCTTTTAAGCGGTGGGACTTCTGCGGAACGGGAGGTAAAAGAAAGAGAAGGGCGTCAGAGATTCCGAAATACGAGAAGCGGGTTGAGGAATGATTCTTACCCTGTCGATGGAAATTTGCTTGATCGTTGTGTCGCACACCTCGCCATAAATACTAAACAAATTGCGTAGAAGCTCTTCCGTGATAACGGTCTCGATTTTGTAGGACATAAACTTCACATGCATGGAGATTCTGTCCGAGAGGTCTTCACGAATGTCCCTCTTTCTTACTGGATTCTTCTTGCTAGCAGCCCAACGAATTCTGCAAGAGTAAAGAACAATAACTAGCATTCAAAAATGCTAGCGAATAATATCTTCTAAAGTAGATTTCTACCTCAGGGGGCGGCCTTTCAAAACTGCTCCATCCATGTCGTTCATTGCATTCACCGCAGAACTGGCAGAAGCGAACTCAAGAAATCCGTACGATAGTGTTTTCGCAGTCTCTTTGCTTCTCTTAACTCTAATTTCAAGGATTATGCCATAAGGCGAAAATGCTTCTTCGAGATCTGCTTCGTTGCAGTGCATGGACAGATCACCCAAAAATAACGCGAACTTTGAACTCTGCATTGCCGTACCACACCAAAAATAAATCTACGCAAACAGGAAAGGGGATGGTGATGATCTGGTTCACAGACAAGAAGGAAACAGGTGGATTGAATTGGGTTTGATTGACTTCTGTCAAATAATTTACAGCACAAATTCACTCCAGCTGTCTGTGCGTGGCAAGCACCTCCGCCGGCCCACTACTCTGATTTTTCCTGCGTTCTGATCGTAATAAAATGCACTTCTGCATATACTCATAATATATACAACACGCAATATTACTGCAATTCTTTTGAATTAAACACCCACTGGGTTGTGAAGTCGTCGCCCAGCCAAACTGGGCGGGTTGTTTGATTCGTACGTACAAAAAGGGTGCGTACGTACTTTCTTCAGGTCAAAACAATAAAAATTACGGCACAGTAGGCCACCGTGGTGCACTCTTCAAGGGGCTCCAACAGATTTTGTTTGCTATCAAAATCAACGCGATTTTGTGACGAATACAAGTAGCTTCAGTGGATATAACGCCTGCCTGCAAGTTAAGGTGTGTTGTTTCACCTGTAATTTGATTTTAAAATGATTCAAACCGAAGGAAACATCGGAGGTAAGGCTACGAAGTGAATGTCTGTTGGGGTTTCGAAAATTCGTAATACATCCCTCCATTTCACTAAACCCCCTTTAGAAACCATGTTCGATGCAAGTAAATATAACGATGGAAAGGTATCCGAGAAACATTCATTGTTTCTTGGTGATCTGTCCATTTACTGTGACGAAAAAGACATTGCGGCTGCGTTTGCTCCATATGGAAACATTGTGGATATCCGCATTCAGCGGAGCAAAGAGACATCACGCGCCCTTTCATACGGATTTATCGAGTTTGACACGGAAGAATCGGCTGCTGTAGCGCTGAGGGAAATGAACTACTTTCTACTTAAAGGCCGTCCGCTCAGGTTTGTCTAATTCATCCTACGTAATTCACACTTCCCCCTTTACCAACTCACACTCGTCTCTAAAAATTACAGAATTCGCTGGGCTGCCGGCCGCACAACGCCCATCAAGTCAACCACTACGCCGCACGATTCGGCGGCCACCGTGTATGTGCGCTTTCTCACCTTGGAAGACAACATGGAAATCACCGAGGAGTCTCTGCGCACGTTGTTCAACCAATACGGACCAGTCTTTGACTGTGCCATTAAAAAGCTTGCCCAGGAGCAGGTAAATGATTTTCTTGTATGTTTTTTATTCACACTCGCATTCTGGGTCGGCATACAGCCACGTCGTTGAAAATATGTATTGTCTTCTCCACCACCTTTGTTCTTACTCGCACATTTGTTCTTGTTCACTTCACAGAAAGGAACTCGCGTGAAGGGCTATGCCTTTGTGTCCTTCGATAGTGGGGCCCTGGCCAAAGGAAGCGTGGACGTGGTCGGCGTGGAGGCTGCCCTGCGTGTGTGCACCGACTTACGCAACAAGGTCGTGGACAATGTCCGATACCGCTGCGAGCGTGGTTTCGGCTACAATGCC
>LNAP01000586.1_pt1 | contig 40086 bp, 32 predicted proteins | sample 602601 | NCBI WGS metagenome assembly LNAP01 (sample SAMN02440304, study PRJNA202911) | soil metagenome | biome: Subtropical and temperate rainforests or woodlands; isolation source: soil samples (1 kg each in a 20% v/v slurry with milli Q water) were... ...
TACACATTTCGCGGTATTGAGCAAAGGCACCTGGACGCCCGAACAAGTACGGTGCGAATTTGGTCCTCCGGCGGAGATCACCCGGGTTGGCCCGCCCTCGAACATACAAATTGTATGGGGCTACCGCTATTTGCAAAGCGGCGCCTGGAACTCGCTGATGTATGTGTACTTCGGGCAAGATGGATCGCACGTTACACGCTTCCATCCGGGTCCCGACCCTATGTTTGAACCACGCGAGAACCGGTTCTTTCCGTTTTAGCGCTTAATGAACGGCTCGTTGGATTTCGAGCGATTGCCAGGAGCGGCGTCATCGGGCGCCGCGGCTTGTGTAGCACCGAACGTACCCGAAATTCCCTGCGTTGGCGCCGTTTCAGTGGAAGCAACGTCGGCAGGCATGCTTTCAGCGCCCTCGTGACGCATTCGTGTCAATGTGCGCGCACGGCGCCAGCGCCAGTATTTCGTTAGCCAGCCCGACAAACCGTACGCCACAAACAAACCAAACAGCACAACCGGCGGATCGCTGGATACAAACACAAAAACAGCGACCAGAAGCAACATAACCCAAAACGGCACGCTACGCCCCAGCGCAAACGACTTGCCGCTGTAAAACGGTGCGTTCGATACCATGGCAATGCCTGCATAGACCGTTAGCGTAAACGCCACCCACGCGATAGTGCCATCTTGCAGCCGAAATTTGTTATCGACCGCCAGCCACACAAAACCGGCCACCAGTGCCGCGGCGGCAGGACTGGGCAAGCCCTGAAAGAAACGCTTGTCGACGATGCCGATATTGGCGTTAAAACGCGCCAGGCGCAGGGCTGCGCCAACCACATAAATAAATGCAGCCAGCCAGCCCCAGCGGCCAAGCCCTTGCAATGTCCATTCATACATCACCAGCGCCGGCGCGATGCCGAACGAGGCCATATCGGACAACGAGTCGTACTGCTCGCCAAAGGCGGACTGCGTATTGGTTAAACGAGCTACACGGCCATCCATGCCATCAAAAACCATAGCGGCGAAAACCGCCATGGCGGCAACTTCGAACTGGCCGTTCATGGCTTGTACGACGGCGTAGAAGCCCGCAAACAGATTAGCGGTAGTGAACGCGTTAGGGAGTAAATAAATACTGCGCCGACGCTTGCTTTCTTCCGTTGACACCTTGGTTTCGTCGCTTGATAGATTAGGCATGTTTTACTCGTTAGGGACTACAGGCAATTCGGCCAGAACTGTACTGGTAGCTTGCACTTTGTCGCCAATGGCCACGCGAGGACGCGAGCCCAGCGGCAAATAGACGTCGACCCGGGAGCCGAAGCGAATAAAGCCATAGCGTTGCCCGCTATATAGCGTGTCGCCCGGTTTGGTATAGCAAAGAATACGCTTGGCAACAAGACCTGCTACTTGCACCGCCGTAACGATATGGCCTTGAGGAGTGCGCAATACCGTAGCATTGCGCTCGTTTTCCAGCGAAGCCTTATCGACTGCCGCGTTAAAAAATTTACCTGCAAAATAATTAACGGTCAACACTTCGCCATTAACCGGAGAACGATTGGAATGCACATTAAAGACATTCATGAAAACACTGATTTTTAATGCATTGCGCTGCGCATACGCATCGTTTACTTCTTCGACCGCGACCACACGGCCATCGGCCGGGCTAAGTACATTAAGTTCGCCATCGGGCGCAATACGCGCTGGATCGCGAAAAAATTGCAAGACAAACAGCGACAGCAGCCAAAACGGGATCGAAATCCATGGCGACCAAATCGCAATTAAAAGTGATATAAGCACGATACCGGCCAGAAATGGCCAGCCTTCGCGCGCGATAATCGGGTGGGGGTAAGGTGGTTTATTCATCGTAAGACGAAGGATAACCGAAATTTTTAGGCTAGCGGGCTTCTATCCCATAGTGAACAGCAATGTGCACCTCAGTAGCCGCCACGGACGAAAAAAAACCGGCCTAAACCGGTTTTTTTCTTGAGTCACAACTTAGTTCTTGGTTTGGTCAACCAGTTTATTCGCTGCGATCCATGGCATCATGGCGCGCAATTTTCCGCCAACTTGCTCAATTTGCGACTCGGCGTTAATACGACGGCGTGAAATGAGGGTTGGCGCACCCGCTGCGTTTTCCAGGATGAAGTTTTTGGCGTAGACACCGTTTTGAATGTCGGTCAGACACTGACGCATGGCCTTTTTAGTTTCTTCTGTAACGATTTTCGGACCTGTTTCGTACTCGCCGTATTCGGCGTTGTTCGAAATCGAGTAGTTCATGTTGGCGATGCCGCCTTCATAGATCAGGTCGACGATCAGCTTCAGTTCGTGCAAGCACTCGAAATAAGCCATTTCAGGCGCGTAGCCCGCGTCAACCAGCGTTTCGAAGCCGGCTTTGATAAGCTCAACCGCGCCACCGCACAAAACAGCCTGCTCGCCGAACAAGTCGGTTTCAGTTTCTTCACGGAAATTAGTTTCGATAATGCCGGCGCGGCCGCTACCAATGGCGCAAGCGTACGACAACGCAACATCGCGGGCAGCGCCGGACTTGTCCTGGTGCACGGCGACCAGAGCGGGAACGCCGCCACCCTGGCGGTATGTGCCGCGAACAGTGTGGCCTGGCGCTTTAGGAGCGACCATGATGACGTCAACGTCGGCGCGTGGCTGGACCTGACCGTAGTGCACGTTAAAACCGTGAGCAAACGCCAGGGCCGCGCCCGCTTTCAGATTAGCTTCAATCTGATTGCGATAAACTTCGGCGATGTTTTCGTCTGGCAACAAAATCATGACCAAATCAGCACCCTTGACGGCCTCGGCAACTTCGGCGACTTTCAGGCCAGCGTTCTCGACTTTGCTCCAGGAAGCACCGCCCTTACGCAAACCCACCACAACATTTACGCCTGACTCATGCAGGTTCAGTGCGTGGGCGTGGCCTTGCGAACCGTAGCCGATAATAGCGACTTTCTTGCCTTTGATCAGGGAAAGGTCACAATCTTTGTCGTAAAAAACTTTCATTTCTAGTGCTCCAATACTAAACGTATTTTGATTTGAACCTGCCCCAGCGTTCAGATTATTCAATGGTTAATTTATTTAATACTAAAACGCGGGCCGGCTAACAACCGCACGGCCCGCGTATTGATTACAACTTCAGGACGCGTTCGCCACGGCCTATGCCCGAGACGCCTGTGCGTACTGTCTCCAAAATAGAACTGCGATCCAGCGCGCCGATAAAGGCTTCAATTTTATCTTGCACGCCGGTAAGCTCGATCGTATAGACCTTGTCGGTAACGTCGATAATACGGCCACGGAAAATATCAGCCATGCGCTTCATTTCTTCGCGCTCCTTACCGACCGCCCTCACTTTAATCAGCATGAGTTCACGCTCGATATGCGGCCCTTCCGACAAATCGACCACCTTCACAACATCGACCAGGCGATTCAAATGCTTGGTGATTTGCTCGATCACTTCGTCGGAGCCCGTAGTAACAATGGTCATGCGCGACAAGGTAGGGTCTTCGGTGGGAGCCACGGTCAAGGTTTCGATGTTGTAGCCCCGCGCCGAAAACAGGCCGACAACCCGCGACAACGCACCCGGTTCGTTTTCTAAAAGGATGGAAATTACATGTTTCATTTTTCTGTCCTTATAGGTCTTCGGAACCGAGCAACATCTCGGTCAAACCACGCCCTGCTTTCACCATGGGCCAAACATTTTCAGTCTGATCGGTAATGAAATCCAGAAACACCAGACGGTCTTTATGTTTGACAAAAGCCTCGCGGATAGCCGGCTCGACATCGGCCGGCTTATCAATACGAAGTCCCACATGGCCGTAGCTTTCAACCAACTTGACGAAGTCAGGCAAGGCATCGACATAGGACTCTGAATAACGCGAACCGTAATCGATTTGCTGCCACTGGCGCACCATGCCCAGATAACGGTTGTTAAGGCAAAGCACTTTGGGCGTCAGATGATATTGCTTGCAGGTGGACAATTCTTGAATATTCATTTGAATCGACCCCTCGCCGGTAATTACAGCGACATCACGACCGGGGTTGGCCATTTGAACACCCATGGCGTAAGGCAAGCCGACGCCCATGGTGCCCAGTCCGCCTGAATTAATCCAGCGGCGGGGCTCGTCGAAACGGTAGTACTGCGCCGCCCACATTTGATGCTGCCCGACATCGGAGGTGACGAACGCATTGCCACCCGTAATTTCCCACAACTTTTCAACCACGAACTGCGGCTTGATAAGCGTATCGGAGCCCTCGTACTTAAGGCACTCTTTGCCACGCCAGGTGTCAATTTGCTGCCACCACTTGGCCAGCGCCGATTTATTGGGCGGCGTTTCGGCCGCACCTTGCGCATACAAGCTATTGAGTTCTTGCAGAACGTCTTTAACATTGCCCACAATAGGTACATCGACGCGCACGCGCTTCGAAATGGACGACGGATCGATATCGATATGAACGATTTTGCGCTGAGTTTGCGAAAAATGCTTAGGGTTGCCAATAACCCGGTCATCGAACCGGGCCCCTACGGCAATCAGCACATCGCAATTTTGCATAGCCATATTGGCTTCGTAGGTGCCGTGCATACCCGGCATCCCGACAAACTTGTCGTCGCTGGCGGGAAATGCCCCCAGGCCCATCAAGGTGTTGGTGCAAGGCGCGCCAACCAGCTCCACCAGCTGACGCAGTTCTGGAGCAGCGTCGGACAACACCACACCGCCGCCCGAATAAATCATGGGGCGCTCAGCAGCCAGCAACATTTGCACGGCTTTCTTGATTTGTCCCTGATGCCCCTTGACCACCGGCGCATACGAGCGCATTTGAACCTCGCCGCGCTGCGGCGAGAACTTGCATTTGGCAACGGTAATATCTTTGGGGATATCAACTAAAACGGGGCCGGGCCGGCCTGTTTTGGCAATATAAAAGGCCCGGCGCATGGTTTCAGCCAGGTCTTTGACATCACGTACTAAAAAATTGTGTTTGACGCACGGCCGGGTAATGCCTATTGCATCGCACTCTTGAAATGCATCTTCACCAATAGCCTGACTGGGCACCTGGCCGCTAATGACCACCATGGGAATCGAGTCCATATAGGCCGTCGCAATACCCGTGATGGCATTGGTCAGTCCCGGACCGCTGGTGACGAGCGCCACGCCAATCTTGTTGGAAGAGCGGGAATAAGCATCGGCGGCGTGTACGGCCGCTTGCTCGTGACGCACCAGAATGTGCTTGAAGCTTTCTTGTTTGTAAATTGCGTCGTAAATGTACAAGACCGCGCCACCAGGGTAGCCAAACACATGGTCTACGCCTTGTTCGGCCAGGCATTGCACGACGATATCGGCGCCATTGAGTTCCATAATAAATTCCTTTCGTAACCGGTACTGGTATCCCGACTGGCCAGTCAAAGCCTGAGCTGCATCGAATATGGCAACATAAACTAGCGCTTCATGGCTCACGGAACCATTCCGCCCAGATACCTTGCCAACCCAACACGCACTCGTCGAAACACAGCACGAGCGTTCACAATAAACGCGGGAGGTAGAAACGGAAGCTTTGGCAACACACGCTTTTGACGCGGCCAACAGCAAAGTTAATACAGGCGCAAAAAACCGGGCGGATGGCCCGGGCGACAGTGCCTTTGACGATCCATTACGGATAAATAAATGGATCAGGCGAATACTTTACCGCGTTGCACAACCAGAATCAAATCGGCCTCCTCGCCGGACGGGAAAACCCCATCGAGTTTATAGGTGCAATTTGACCCTCCATCCGGTATTCTTGTGCCAGGCCTGACGCCCCGAAAACTTAAGCGACCGCAGAGTCTGCATCAAACTGAATTATTGAATTATTGAATTTTTCACCGTAAACGGTTTTTCAATACAAAGGAGACATCCATGAGTTTTATTACCAAACTGGCTGCTGCACTTGCAATCACGCTGGTTCCTGTGGCCGTTACGCTGGCTGCTCCGGCGAAGGTCATGGCACCCGGAGGCCCGGGCGGCGGCTACGATGCCGCTGCCCGCGTCCCCCTTCAGGTTATGCAGCAAACCGGCATTTTCACCGATGGGGCTCAGGTTACCAACAAAGGCGGGGCTGGCGGCACCATAGGCCTTGCCGAATTCGCGCGCACGGGCAAGGGCGATGACAATGCCATTATGTCGATGGGGTCCATTCTTGTCGGCGCCATTATCCTGAACAAATCACCGATAACGCTCGACCAATTCGTACCGCTGGTACGCCTTACTGACGACGCAGGCGTCGTCGCGGTGCCGCCAGACTCCCCCATCAAGAATATCGACGACGTCCTGAAAGCCTTAAAAGCCGACCCTGGCGCCTTGTCGATTAGCGGCGGGTCAGTAGGCGGCGTCGACCATGTTGCCGCTGCACTGCTGGCCAAAGCCGCCGGCGTCCCCGCTTCCAAGCTCAATTACATTCCTTACCCCAGCGGTGCCGAGGCGGTAACCTCACTGGCCAGCCATCAAACCAAGGTGTCTATTTCGGGTGTATCCGAATTCAAGCCGTATGCCGACCAGGGCCGCATCCGCATCATTGCGGTTACGTCCGAAAAACGTATTCCAGGCCTTGACGTGCCGACGCTTAAAGAATCGGGCGTTGACGTAGTCATTGGCAACTGGCGCGGCATTATTGGCGCTCCGGGCATGTCCAAGGCTGGCCGCGATATGTGGCTGGACCGCTTTGCCAAACTCCACGCAACCAAAGAATGGAAGGAAAAGCTCGCCACCCAGGGCTGGACCGACGCCTACTTGGCAGGCGACGATTTTGCCGCCTTCCTCGATCAGGAAAAAGTCCGTCAGGCCGAAGTCCTGAAAGAAGTCGGGCTTGTGAAATAACGCTCACGCGAAAATCCATAAAAACAACTGGGATCGACAACGATCCTGCAAGAGCAAACCAGAGAGTCCCCGCCAAGGCGGGGCTCTCTACCGGAGACTGTCATGACCCCACAATCCCGTCGCCCCTGGTGGCTAGGGCTAGTCATAATCGCAATCGGCGGGCTTTGGCTGTACCAGGGAAACATCTTGCCCCAGTTGGGCGGCTATGCTGCACTAGGGCCCGGATTTTTTGTATCGGTAATTGGCGCTCTGCTCATGCTGTGCGGAGCCATCCTGCTTGTTCAGATCGCACGCGGCGAAAAGTTCGAGCCTCAAGACTCAGAGGATGCCGAAGCCAATAGCAAAGCCTCGTGGCCGGCATTTTTTTTCGCGGCGGCGGGCTGTGCGATACCGCTGCTAACTATGATTCCACTGGGTTTTCCCATAACAGCAATGCTTTCGTTCGCCCTGGTCACCCGTGCATTCGGATCGCGGCGAATTCTCATGGACTGCGCAATCGGCCTTGCGCTGGGGCTAATTTGCTGGGCGGGCTTTTCAAAACTGGGCGTTAGCCTTGGCGGCCTCTTACCGTTGGCGGGGTGGTAAATAATGGATTCAGTAAATGCATTAATGACGGGTTTCGGCATTGCGCTTCAACCCATCAACTTGTTTTGGGCGTTTTTGGGCTCCATGCTGGGAACTGCCATAGGCGTATTGCCAGGCATCGGGCCGGCGCTGACCATCGCCCTGCTGCTGCCGGTAACCATACAGATTGCGCCGACGGCTGCCTTTATTATGTTCGCCGGCGTCCTGTACGGAGCCATGTACGGCGGCTCAACCACGTCTATTTTGCTAAATACGCCTGGGGAAAGCGGCTCCATGATGACCGCCCTCGAGGGCAATAAAATGGCCAAATCGGGGCGCGGTGCGGCCGCCCTGGCCACGGCGGCCATCGGCTCCTTCGTCGCAGGCACAATAGCCACCATCGCCATGACTTTTCTGGCTCCGGCCATTGCCGAGCTTGCATTCCTGTTCGGTGCTGCCGACTACTTCGCCCTGATGATCCTGGCATTCACGTCCGTATCAGTCGTCATGGGCACATCAAGAGTGCGGGGGTTTATTGCGCTATTGCTTGGACTGGCACTAGGCGTGGTAGGCATTGACGCCCAATCGGGCCAGGCACGGCTGGCTTTTGGCAGCCCGGACCTGCTCGATGGCGTCGAGCTAACTGTTGTTCTGGTTTCACTTTTTGCCATAGGCGAAATTCTTTATGTAGCCAGCCGATACCGTAAAACCGCCCCACAAATCAATCCATTGGCCGGCGGCAGCTGGATGAAAAAAGACGACTGGAAGCGCTCATGGAAACCGTGGCTGCGAGGCACCGCCCTTGGGTTTCCAATTGGCGCCCTGCCAGCCGGAGGCTCGGAAATACCCACGTTTTTATCTTATTCCATTGAACGCCACCTTACCAAACACCCGGAAGAATTTGGCCACGGGGCCATAGAAGGCGTCGCAGGACCAGAAGCCGCCAATAATGCCGCGGCCGCAGGCGTTCTGGTCCCGCTGCTGACGCTGGGGTTGCCCACTTCAGCGACCGCTGCCGTATTGCTGGCTGCATTTCAAAGCTATGGTTTGCAGCCCGGGCCATTTTTATTTACCAACAGTGCCGATCTGGTCTGGGCGCTGATTGCCTCGTTATACATTGGCAACGTCATGCTGCTCGTCCTGAACCTGCCGCTTGTCGGCATGTGGGTGCGTCTGCTGCTGATTCCGCGTCCTTATCTATATGCAGGCATACTTATCTTTGCGATGGTAGGCATTTGGGGGGTAGCCACCTCGTGGATGGATCTAATGATTATGTTCGGCGTTGGGCTGGCAGGCTATGTCATGAGGGTCTACGACTTCCCCATTGCGCCGGTGCTGATCGGCCTGATCCTGGGCCCCATGGCGGAAACGCAGCTGCGCCGGGCCCTGGCCATCGGTCAGGGCGATCCATCCGCCCTGGTGTCGACTCCGCTGTCTATCGCGCTGCTGGTGGTATCGGCCGCAATCCTGCTTCTGCCCATACTATTGCGGCGCCTGAAGTCAACGACATAGGCGAGGCTGGCTCCAGAGTCGAAGTTCACACTCCGGAGCCAGCGGGACGCCCACAGCAACACTGTCGATCAAAATAACATTCCGGAAGTGACAACTCTCCATAAACCCCCTCTATACTTGCCGTAACTCGTCTACACATCGTTTTTACATGGCAACCCGTATCCCGCAGCTCCAGCGTTTTTTTTATAGCCATTATTTTTCGGCTGGCCTGCGTCAGGCCATTGGCGTGCTGCTGCCTGCCGTTGTGCTGGGCGGGCTGCTTCAGTTGTATAGCATAGGTATGGTGGCGGCCATCGGCGCCGCCTGCGTGGCCACCATAGATCAGCCAGGCGGCCCCAGACGCTATGGCACCAACGCTATGCTCGGGGCCCTTTTGCTGGGAACCTTGACCGCCGCCCTGACCGGGGTAGCGTCGTCCCACCCTCTTTTAACCCTGATTATCGTTCCCGCCTTTGTTTTTCTTTTCTCGATGTTCAGCGTCTACGGCAAATTGGGCGGCCTGATCGGATTCGCCTGCTTGCTGATCATGACACTGACTCTTCGAGCACCGCTAACCCCGCAAGAAGCCATGATCCATACTCTTTGCTCATTTCTGGGCGGGGTCTTCTATTTTTTTTACAGTTATACCTTGCATCGCCTTCTGTGGTTTCGCGAGGAACAACAAACGCTGTCTGTGGCACTTTTCGCTACCGCTGACTACATGTTCGCCCGCTCGCGGTTTTACGATGTAAATCACGATATTGAGGCCTCGTACCGCAAACTTATTCACTCGCAGTCCGACATGACCGAAAAGCACCAGGCTGCCCGCAACATGGTGCTGCGCGAGTTGCCCAAGGGTAGCCGTCACGCAGATCGGCATCATATAGCGTCGCTCAATATATTTATCGATATGGTGGCGCTGCTGGACAGCCTTGTTGCAACGCATACCGACTACGCAACGTTGCGACGCAGCCTGCCCGACAGCGATTTTTTAATTTTTTCACGCGATGCCTTGCATAAGCTGTCAAACAATGTGGCGCATATCGCACTGAGTATTGCCCGGAATCAACGCGTCAACGAACGGGTCAGCGTCAAGGCCGAGTTACGAGCCATTGAATATGAACTTGAGCAATACCGCCAAAACGGTTTCGCCCAAACCACACCCGAAATCTATGCACTGCTCGTGCAAATACTGCGCAGACTGCGAAATGCAACCCGCGTAGTAGAGCGTATGGCGGAACACACCCGCTATAAAGACGATGCGGTGCTGGTCGATACACGTCTGGATAAATCACTCGACCGCTTCATCACACACCGTGAATTGCGCCTTGGCCAGATTACCAGCAATCTGCGCTTTGATTCCTCGCATTTTCGCTACGCGCTTCGTGTCACCATAGCCACCATACTGGCCATCGTCATCACAACGTTATTGGCACAATTCATGCCGCAGCAGGGCATAACTCAGGGACTGGGCACACACAGTTACTGGGTTATTCTGACTATTGTCGTCATCATGAAGCCGGGTTTTGCATTGACCCGGCAACGCAATGGCTGGCGGCTAATAGGCACCCTGATTGGATGCGCATTGGCGCTAGGCCTGTTTAACCTCACGCAAAACGTAGATCTTTACTTTACCGCGCTCGTCGCGGCATGCGTTTTAGGCTATAGCCTGCTTCAAGTGAATTTCATGGCAGCCGCCATCTTCAATACGCTTTTCGTTTTACTGGTGTTTCACTTTCTGTCGCCCAATAGCCACTTCATTATTGGCGAACGGCTTTTCGACACCTTTATAGGCTGTAGCCTGGCGCTGCTATGCAGTTATATTCTTCCCTGGTGGGAACACAGCTTCATGCCATCTCTGGCCAATGCCGCCAAAAATGCCAATCAAAAATATTTCAATACCGGCCTGCAGTACGCCGCGCTAAGCCGGGCGCAACTTAATGCAAGCGAGGCATCTCCCGACCAGCAAGTCAAACTTGATGCGCAGGTACGCGAAGCCGACATGGCATGGCGATTGGCGCGCAAAAACGCCCATATCGCCTTCGGCAATTTCGCCTCGGCCTTTTACCGCATGATGGACGAACCCATAAGACGTCAAAATAACGTTCCAGAACTTAATAACCTGCTTATTCAGAACCACGTACTGGGTTCGCAGATTAGCGCCGCCGTTCCTATTCTGGCCGCCCTGCGTACGGTACCCGAGAACATCCAGAAATCACTGGACGCCGTCGATACCCTATTAAGCGGCCAGGACGCCGACCCGCCTGCTTCGATCGAAACCGACGATGAGCTGGCCGCCCTGGCCTACCCATTGCGGCAGATGGTTAAAGCAGCCCAACTGATACGTCAGGAAATGCGGGGGCTAGAGGAACCACTGGCAGCAAGCCGGACCGGACGGCCCCGCAAGGTACGTACCGCTTAAAGAAGCTTAAGGCGTTCTTTCTTGATGTCCAGGCAGCGTTTATTGATCAAGATTTCGCCTGAAAACCAGTTTATTGTCGGTGGACTCTTCCGGTGCATACGCATACCCCTCGCTGGCAAAATTCTGCAGCGCTACCGGCTTGCTGATTTTCTTCTCGATTACATAACGCGCCATCAAACCGCGCGCGCGCTTGGCATGAAAACTAATTACCTTCCAGGCGCCGTTTTTATAATCCTGAAACACGCACTGCACGACCTTAGCCTTCAGAACTTTAAGATCAACCACTTTGAAATACTCTTCAGAAGCCAGATTGAGAATTAGCGGATTGCGCTGATTTTCCAGGCGCTGGTTTAAATACTCGGCTATCTGCGTGCCCCAGTAAGCGTAAAGGCTATTGCCGTTTTTATTAGCTAGCCGCGTACCCATTTCGAGACGGTATGGCTGCATTAAATCAAGCGGACGCAACACACCGTATAAACCGCTAAGCATCGCCACATGCTCTTGCGCCCATTCCAGTTGAGCATCGGAAAAACCGCTAGCGTCGAGTCCCTCGTAGACATCGCCGTTAAAAGCCAAAATCGCCTGACGCGAGTTGGTTTGATTAAAGCGCGGCTTCCATGCGGCGTAGCGTTCGACATTCAGGTGGGCCAAGGCATCGCTTAATTTCATTAACGCCGCCACTTCAGTGGTCGACTTGTCTTTTAAAATTTCGATTAACCCAGCCGCCTGTTTGACGAACAAGGGCTGCGTATGCAAAGTGGTGCGCACAGGCGTGTCGTAGTCCAGCTTTTTAGCTGGAGACAAGAGCAACAACATGTTTCTATTACCTATTTAAGCTATCGATTTATGAGTTTTAACAACTCATCAAGGGGCGAGCCTTACGGCTTGCTGCCGGGCGCCTTACGGCGATTAAAGCTGCCAAATAAGCAATTATTTATCGAGCCGTCCAGCCGCCATCCAGCGTCATGGTGGTGCCGGTCATTTGATCGGCCGCTTCAGAGGCCAGGAACACCGCCGCGCCGCCCAATTGCTTGGGGGTAACGAATTGCAGTGATGGCTGTTTCTCGGACAGCATTTCTTTTGCGGCAGCCTCGATATCGATACTTTTCTGTTTGGCCAACGCCTCTATTTGCTTTTCAACCAGTGGCGTACGTACCCAGCCCGGACAAATCGCATTGCAAGTAACGCCATTACCCGCATTTTCTAGCGCTGTTACTTTGGTTAGCCCCACCACACCATGCTTGGCTGCCACATAGGCGGATTTTGTTGCCGAAGCCACCAGGCCGTGAGCCGATGCAATATTGATAATGCGCCCCCAGCCTTGTTTTTTCATGTACGGCAAAGCCGCTGCCGTACCATGAAATACAGCAGAAAGATTCAAAGCGATGATGGCGTCCCATCGATCAATAGGAAAATCTTCGATTAAATCCGTATGTTGAATGCCGGCATTATTGACCAGAATATCGATACTGCCCAACGCCTGCACAGACTTCTGAATGAATTCGCGTGTAGCTTGCGCCTGCATCAGGTCGGCATCGATGTAATACGCCTTTACGTCAAACTCAAGCTCGATGTTTACGCGTTCTTTTTCGATTTCTTTTGCGTCACCAAACCCGTTAATGACCACATTGGCGCCGTTCGACGCCAGCTCGCGCGCAATGGCCATGCCGATGCCACTGGTAGAACCTGTTATTACCGCATTTTTACCTGTAAGCATTTTGCTCCCTTTCCTTAGGTTTCAACTAAATTTATAGGTTGCTGTGAGCATAGGCGCTTGAACGTCAACTTTCAATTAGTGCCCGCCTGATGCAAGATAGTGTAACGCTCAAAAAGCACAGTTGCATGCCGCCTGCAAAGGCCCGCTATGCAAAAATTTAATTTCCTTGTTAGAATAGCGGACTTCGGTTTAACCAGCGCACCAAAATAGTCGACCTTATTTTGGTATTTGCCCGTTAAGCAAGCCGGGCCGAGGCAACATCAGCAAACCAGCTTTGACTGTGCTGACTGTTGTAATGTTGTAGCAAGGACAGGTGGCAGAGTGGTCGAATGCGCTGGACTCGAAATCCAGTGTACGTTTAGGCGTACCGTGAGTTCGAATCTCACCCTGTCCGCCAAATATCTAAAAACCCGCAAAGCTTCCGGCTTTGCGGGTTTTTTATTGGGCCGCCGATCAATTAGGTAAAAACACTGCTTTATGGTGGGCAGTTTTATCTGCTACCCTTGTCTAAATCCTTATGAACGCTGACGTTGGCAACCCAGCCTTATGCATTCGAAATTCGCTTCCGTATGTATCCCTACCGCGAGTCAGCACGCAAAACATAGCATCCCCCCGGTATGCTTAATACAGCCACCTGGCAGCTTCACCTGTGAACATAGTCGCTCTTGTTTCGGTTCGTGAATTTGTTGCGGTAGTAAGTTTTAGTATTAATTAAAAATATCCTATTAACCCTCAGGCTTTTATCTGCTATCCTTTGTGATATATCTAGCCACATGGCGCTATACAGTCTAAATAGCTGTAGCGAAGCAGGCAGAACAGGTTATAGCGAAGAAGCAATCGACGACTGGAAACGAATTTGTATATATAGCAACAAATTGCGATAACCAAAAAAAAGAAAAGACAGGAGGCCGGTTTGTACACTAACCCCGACAAATCTTTCTCGAAAGCAGGAAATTCCCCTCAGATGGCTGCTTCCATCCTGGAATCTGGAAGCACGGAGGCTTGGTACGTCGCGTACACACAGGCTAGGCAAGAAAATGTCGCAGCCACCAATCTGCAGCATCAAAATTTCCAGACTTACCTGCCCTTATTCAAGACACTCAAAAAACCGGGCAAAGGGGCGGCCACGGCACCGACGCTGACAAGAAAAGAAGAATCCCAATCAAACAGCGATTGCGCGGTGCAGCTCGTTACCTACGAGCCAATGTTTCCCAGATACGTTTTCTTTCGCCCCTCAAACGGTAAGCAGTCAATAGCCACCGTCCGTTCCACACGGGGAGTACACTCAGTACTAACTTTTGGCGCCGATCTTGCCATAATCCAGCACGAAATCCTGCAAGCTATTCACGAACGTGAAAAACTACGCGATCAGGCTGAACTTGAAGCAATTAGCCCGTTCCAGCCGGGCAGCCGCATTCGCCTGCGCGACCCGGCCCTGAACAGGCTCGAAGGTTTGGTTCAATCGGTATCGGTCAAACGTATTGCTTTGCTGCTTGAGATTCTGGGCCGGCAAAAAACAGTTCAGGTCCGCCCCAGTCAAGTAGAGTTAATTTAAATTAAGAAATGAAAATGCTAACGGCGGAAAAACCATAACAGCACTTAAGCGGTCGACAAGACAACAAAAGAAGAAGTAGGCACAGCAAAGACTGTCATGCTGTGAGCGCAGTAAAAGCAACAATGGCGATAAAGGCTTTTTGCGACGTCACCTTACAAGGCTCGTCGCAGCAATGCGGTTAAAAACAAGTGCTTTGCAAGACGTGCTTTTGCTAAATCGGCAAAAAACACTGCGGTAGCCTGCGCAGCACCTTTTTCCCTGACCCAATGCGTGCATTCGAATTCGACTTCAAGCCTTTATTCATACAGTGGTCATCCGTTTTAAAAGTGGATCCGATGAAAGTACAGGCCCGTTCTTCCTCGCCCCTCCCGTCCACACGTTTTGCCGCAATGTGCGCCGCAATAGGTGTGTCGATCCTGCTCTCTGCTTGCAGCATGTCGCCGGGCATGCACATGGGTAAACCTGACGATGTCTCCAAAAACCTTGAAACGTCCGCGCCCCCGGGCGCACTTACGCCGATTACTCCGGAACTCATCAATCGGCAGCAAACTACGCAAAGCAAAGCTGTGGCCGCTGATGTTAAGGATCTGTTCGGCTCAAGCGGCACATACAGAATTGGCGGCGGCGATATTCTGAACGTTATTATCTGGAACCATCCTGAACTGTCCCTCACAGGAGCCAGTTCAGGCGCCGAAGCCGGATCAGTAGGTAATGGATATAACGTCAGTCCCGACGGCCTGATTCAATTCCCTTTTCTTGGGCCGGTACAAGTCGGCGGCTTAACCGAATATGAAGCACGTCAGTTGCTCACCAACCGGCTTACCACCTACATCACCGATCCTCAATTGACTGTACGCGTTCAGTCCTACCGTAATGGCCGCGTATACATCGACGGGGAAGTACGAACACCCGGGCTGCAAACCATGGACGACATACCCATGACCCTGCCCGAAGCAATCAACCGCGCCGGCGGCTTTACCGCCGCGGCTGACCGCTCATCCATTGCACTGACCCGCAAAGGGGTCACCACCCAGATCGATCTTGCCCAGCTCATTCGGGCAGGGGTTAATCCCAATTCAATCATGCTTGAAGGCGGTGATCTTGTGCGCGTGACCAACCGCGAAGAATCCAAGGTTTTCGTACTCGGCGAAGTGCTTGTACCTGGCTCACAAATGTTGCGGGACGGTCATCTGACCCTTGGAGAGGCATTAGGCGAAGCGCGCGGCGTAAATCCGGTTTCAGCCAGCCCCAGCCAGATATACGTAATACGCAAAGGAGCAGAAGGAAAGGCAGAAATTTATCATCTCGATGCAACATCACCCACTGCGTTTATCCTGGCCGACGGGTTCCCGCTTAAAGCACGCGATCTGGTGTTTGTCGATCCGGCGCCGGTCGTACGCTGGAACCGTGTCATCAGTATGTTGCTGCCCAGTTACGGTGTAATCAATACTACGACCCGCATTGTCAATCCATAAGCCTTAGCCATGGTCCTTATTCTTGTCGTTTGTGATGGCAATCTTTGCAGTCATCACGATAAGTCGCCACTTGGGTTAGCTAATAACTGACCGGTATAACTTTTATTAAAGCGACCAAATAATGAACAACTCAGCCAACACGCCGGTCTATACCAGAGAGCAGCAAGACAGCGATGACATTGACTTTGGGGAAATCCTCCGCACCCTTCTGGATGCGCGCTGGCTTATATTGGCCATTGCTGCCGTGGTGTTCATTATTGGCGCCGCTTACGCTTACCTTAGCCCGCCAATATATCAAGTGGACACAATGGTTCAAGTCGAGCAAAGCCAAAACAGCGGCAGCAACGCGCTGGGTGAGGCTGCGGCTTTGTTCAACGTTCAGTCGCCGGCCTCGGCCGAAATCGAGATTGTGCGTTCGCGGCTGGTGGTAGGAGAAGCCGCCGACGATCTCCAGCTTTATGTCAGCTCCAGCCCCAAATATCTGCCGCTGATCGGCAGTTGGCTGGCGCAGCGCGCGACCGAACTTTCAAATCCAGGCCTTTTCGGTTTTGGAGGCTATGTGTGGGGAACAGAGTCCATACGAATGGGACAGCTTGAAGTTCCATCGGCGCTCGAAGGAAAAGGACTGACTCTTAGGGCGACGGCCACAGGCTACGAATTACTTACCCCTGAAGGGCAAAAACTGACGGAAGGAAAAGTCGGCCAACGCAGTGGATTCAAAGTAGGCGACGAAACCGGCCGCATCCTGGTCAATAGCCTGGATGCCAAGCCGGGAGCTGAATTCACGGTAACACGCCGTTCAAGGCTCAACATGATCCGCGGACTGCAGGCCGGCCTGGAAATCACCGAAAAAGGAAGGCAGTCGGGCGTTCTTGCAATTACTCTTCAAGGTACCAATCCTGCTCGAATCACTCGCATCCTGAACGCCGTCGGTGACGCCTATGTACAGCAAAATACCCAGCGAAAATCGGCTGAGGCGGAAAAATCCCTGGCATTTCTGGGAGAGTTTTTACCACAACTTAAAAAACAAATGGACGAATCCGAAAGCCGCTATACACGCTTTCGCGATGAGCACGGCACGTTCGATTTATCGACGGAAGGAAATCTTTCGCTAAATACGTCAGTTAGCCTGAAATCCCAACTGTTTGCGCTTCAACAAAGACGCCGGGAGCTTTCAGCGCTTTTTGCTCCCGCACACCCTAACGTTCAGGTTGTCGATCAACAAATCGAGGCATTGAACAAAGAAATCGCCACGCTGAATGATCGCATTAAAACCATGCCCGATCTGCAGCGGCAACTGCTGAATCTGCAACGCGACGCCCAGGTAAACGGCGAGCTCTATGTCAGCCTCTTAAACAGCGAACAGCAACTGCAATTGGTCAAAGAAGGCAGGGTCGGCAACGTACGCGTCGTCGACCCCGCGGTACAACCTGAACGCCCCATCAAGCCCGATCGCACGTTAATCTTATTGGCGGCGGCGCTGCTGGGCTTAATTCTTGGTTCGGCCGTAGCGCTGATGCGCGACAAAATGCGCAAAGGCATTCAAGAGCCCGGCGTCATTGAAAACAGACTTGGCCTGGATGTCTTCGCCACCGTTCCACATTCCACACGTCAAACCAGGCTGCACCAGCTGGCCGTTGGCAGTGCCGCCGGCAATCATGTGCTGGCGGAAACCGCACCTCAGGACCCTGCAATAGAAAGCCTGCGAAATCTTCGCACAACATTGCAGTTCGCCATGCTAAATGCTCGTAACAATATCGTATTGCTCACCGGGCCCACTCCCAACATCGGCAAAACCTTCACCATCGTAAACTTTGCGGCCCTGTTGGGCGCGGCCGAGAAACGAGTCTTGCTTCTTGATGCCGACTTTCGGCGAGGCTATATTCATCAGTACTTCGGGCTGGAACGCAGCAATGGATTCAGTGAGCTGATCAGTGGCAGCCTGCCATTAGAGCAAGGCATACATAAAAATGTCTTGCCTAACGTAGACCTGATCACTACTGGTGTGCTTCCTCCTAATCCAGCCGAACTGCTGATGTCTCCGTCCGTTATCGACCTGCTGCGTCGCTTCTCCGAGGAATACGACTTCGTTCTGCTTGACTCTACTCCGGTCCTTGCCGTGTCGGACACCCTGGCCCTGGCGTCTCAGGCAGGTACGGTGTTCTTGCTTGCTCGCGCGGAAATAAGCACTTTGGACGAGTTGAGAGAAGCCACCCGACGCCTGAATCATGCCGGTACGCGCGTCAAAGGAGTGATTTTCAACGACCTGGCGCTAACAAGCAGCGCAGGCGTCAAGTACGGATACAACTACAACTACGACGCCAAGAAACCATAGGCATTTGCTTTCTTATATGGCGGCCAGGATGCCATTCGTTTTGTCTTTCTGATTTTCGATGAGTCACTATGAAAAATTTCGCGTTAATTGGTGCGGCCGGCTACATTGCGCCGCGTCATATGCAAGCTATTAAAGCGACCGGCAACGACCTGGTGGCCGTGCTCGACCCTAACGATTCCATAGGGATCATTGACAGCCATTTTCCAGATGCCGATTTTTTTACCGAATTTGAACGTCTTGACCGGCATATCGATAAAATGCGCCGCACCGATTATGGCAAGCGCATTAATTACATTTCAATTTGCTCGCCTAATTATCTGCACGACTCACACATGCGCTTTGCCCTGCGCTCGGACGCCGACGCCATTTGCGAAAAGCCGCTGGTACTAAACCCCTGGAACATAGATGGCCTGCTCGATATCGAGCGCGACACCGGCCACAAGGTCAACACCATATTGCAATTACGCGTGCATCCCTCCATCGTGGCGCTGCGCGAAAAAGTACAACAGCAAAAGCGCGACACCAAATACGAGGTGGATCTTGCCTACATTACGGCAAGGGGCCGCTGGTATCTGCGGTCCTGGAAAGGCGACCCCAAAAAATCGGGAGGCATCGCCACCAATATCGGTGTGCACTTCTTCGATATGCTGCATTACATCTTTGGCGAGCTGCAAAATAACGTAGTACACCACTCTTCCGATGCCAAAGCCGCCGGCTACCTCGAGTACGAGCACGCCCGCGTACGATGGTTCCTATCGGTCGATGTCAACGACGTACCCGCAGAGCAGCGCGCATCGGGGCAACGCACTTACCGCTCCATAACCCTGGATGGCGATGAAATAGAATTTTCGGGAGGTTTTGGCGATTTGCATATCCGCAGCTACGAAGAGATTCTGGCCGGACGGGGTTTTGGATTAGAAGAAAATCGCACCGCCATTACCACGGTTGCAGCCATTCGTAATGCGCCTATTGCTCCATTGCAGGGCGACTACCATCCATTCCTGAAACCATGACTCATTATCAACATCCGTCAGCGATCGTCGATGAAGGCGCTCAAATTGGCGAGGAATCGCGAATATGGCATTTCGTGCATGTTTGCGCCGGCGCCCGTATCGGCCAGGGCGTATCGTTAGGCCAAAACGTCTTTGTGGGCAACAAAGTGATAATCGGCGATCGCTGCAAGATTCAAAATAACGTATCGATCTACGACAACGTCACACTCGAGGACGGCGTATTTTGCGGGCCCAGCATGGTCTTCACCAACGTGTACAACCCCCGCTCGCTGATAGAGCGCAAAGATCAGTACCGCGACACGCTGGTAAAAAAAGGCGCAACCCTTGGCGCGAACTGCACTATTGTATGCGGCGTCACAATCGGCGAATTCGCTTTTATCGGCGCAGGCGCCGTTATCAATAAAAATGTGCCGGCCTATGCCCTTATGGTCGGAGTACCGGCGCGGCAAATCGGCTGGATCAGCGAGTTCGGCGAACGCCTTGAATTACCGTTAAATGGCCATGGCCACGCAGTCTGCCCGCATACTGGTGTGCATTACATTCTTCAAGACAAACACCTGACCAAACAAGAGACATCGTCATGATCGAGTTCGTCGACCTTAAGTCTCAGCAAGCCCGTATTAAAGAAAAGATCGATGCCGGCATCCAGCGTGTTCTGGCGCACGGCCATTACATCCTTGGCCCCGAGGTTGCCCAGCTGGAGGAAAAGCTGGCAACTTTTACCGGAGCGAAACACTGCATTACCTGCGCCAATGGCACCGATGCGTTGCAAATTGCTCAAATGGCATTGGGTATCGGCCCCGGCGACGAGGTAATTACACCTGGCTTCACCTACATTGCCACTGCCGAAACAGTGGCGTTACTTGGCGCCAAACCCGTTTACGTAGATATAGATTCACGCACCTATAATCTTGACTCCCGCTTGCTCGAGGCGGCCATTACACCGCGCACGAAGGCCATTATTCCTGTGTCCCTTTATGGCCAGTGCGCTGACCTTGATGCGATCAACGCCATAGCCGGCAAATTTGGCATACCGGTTATAGAGGATGCTGCACAAAGCTTTGGGGCCACCTACAAAACCCGACGCTCTGGCAATTTGAGTACCGTTGCGTGCGCCAGCTTCTTCCCCAGCAAACCGCTGGGCTGCTACGGCGACGGCGGTGCTATTTTTACCAGCGACGATGAACTTGCCAAAATTTTGCGCCAAATCGCACGCCATGGCCAGGACCGCCGCTACCATCACATTCGCGTAGGAGTAAACAGCCGGCTCGATACTTTGCAGGCGGCAATATTATTGCCAAAGCTGGAAATTCTGGCAGACGAAATTGCTCAACGCCAAGAAGTTGCACAAAAATATGGGCGTCTTCTCAATGCAGCCGGAATCTCAACTACGCCCTATGTCGAGCCGCACAACGTTAGTGTATATGCGCAATACACCGTTCGAGTTGAGAATCGCGAACAAGTACAGTCCAGACTGAGCGCAGCAGGTATTCCAACCGCCGTACACTACCCTATTCCGCTGAACAAACAACCTGCGGTGGCCGATGAAAACATTCAATTGCCAATAGGCGATGAGGTGGCCGGACAAGTCATCAGTCTACCGATGCATCCGTATCTTACAGAGCACCAGCAACAAGACATCGTCCACTGCATGCAAAAACCGGGATCGTGAAAACCGAGCTGATTGCCGCCGCGCGCAAACTGCTGCCCAAAGAGCGCTTTGCCCGCAGCATTAGTATTTTGGTGGGTGGTACAGCCGGCGCGCAACTCATTATCGCACTTGCAGCCCCGTTGCTGACCCGCCTTTATGAGCCAGCCAGTTTTGGTTTGCTGGCTATTTTTACTGCCTTAGTGACCTTTATCAGCGTAGTGGCATGCTTGCGTTATGAACTTGCCATCCCCCTGCCTGAAGAGGATCAAGACGCAGCCAACCTGGTTGCACTCTCACTCATCATCGTAACGGCGATGACCGGACTTAGTGTTCTGCTGGTCTACTTCTTTGCCGGACCCATTGCCCGGTTGTTGAATGCAGATGCATTAGCAAGCTATCTGTGGTTACTACCAGTAGGCGTTCTTTCCGGCGGCCTGTATCAGACATTTGAAAAATGGGCGGTGCGCAGCAGAACCTTCAAACAGCTGGCTAAAACAAGACTTGCACAATCTTTTGGCAATATTGTTATTCAGCTGGCCAGCTTCAAACTGGGTCCGCTTGGGCTGATTGCCGGGCAGATTGCGGGCCTGGGAGTAGGCAGCGGCAACCTTGGTAGCACAGCGTGGAAACAGAAAGAATTTCGCGCCTTGAGTTTTGCGGGGATGTCCAGAGTTGCACACCGCTATAAAGACTTCCCCATCTACTCGACATGGACGGCACTCTTTAATGCAGCAAGCCTGCACTTTGCACCCCTGGTGTTTGTAGCGCTTTACGGGGCTGTTACCACCGGTTTGTACGCACTTACGCTGCGCATACTTACATTGCCAACGTCCCTCATAGGCAATGCGGTTGGCAGTGTTTTTTTGGCTCATGCGCCAACCGCCAATCGCGAGGGGAAACTGAAAGACCTGGTGTCATCGCTGCATCAGAAGTTATCCATGGCTGGCATTCCCGCACTTGTTTTACTGATAGTGGCCGGTCCCGACCTTTTTGCACTTGTCTTTGGCGAGGACTGGCGCAAAGCAGGACAATATGCGCAATGGATGGCTCCATGGATCTACATGCAATTTCAGTGGTCGCCCTTGTCGATGCTGGCCAGCGTGCTCGACCTGCAGCGCGCCGCCATGGTTTCTCAATTGCTCACTCTTGCAGTCAGGCTAGGCGCGCTATTAATTTGCGCCTTGCTGAACACAAGTGCTGACGTCGGTATTTTTGCGTTTGCTGTCGTTAGTGCAATAACCTACTTGTTGCGGATGCTCTGGTTTATGGCTCAAGCTAAAGTGAACACAAAAGCTGTAATTCTCGAAGAGCTAAAAATATTGTGCTGGTTTACCGGCCTGGCAATTCCAGCGATTGTGCTGTTTAAGCTCCATCACAACTATCTGACGGTGCTGGCGGCTATTTTATTTAGTTTTCAGTGTTGCTGGTGGGCCTTGAAAATCGTTAAAGGCGATGCCAAGGCGGCCCGATGAGTTGTATTTGCTTAAAGCATTGCCGAAACCATTGAAGCAGGAGCCGGTCGCCATGAAAAAAATTATAAAAGAAACACTCGCCTTTGCAGCGTCCATACAGTTCTTGTGCCGTAACCTTTGGGCTGCAAGGCATATCAAGCCCGTCACCCGGCAAGAACAGGATGGCATCACCTTCAGAGGCATGATCAAGGAAGACGAGCCTGCCATCTGTGCCTTGTATGCCGAACTCAACGCCAACGCCCCGCTTCCCTGGTCGCGACGGCTGCTCTATCGGCTAGTCGGCCCAAGGCTGATGATGGTAGCGACAGACCAGCAACAAAACGTTGTTGGCATGGCAATGTACTACTTCAACAAAAGAGATCGCCTTGAGGGCACGGCACATATCGGTTTGACGGGCATTTCAACTAAACTACAGGGCAAAGGGCTTGGCACACGCATACGTATTTATGGCATGGATCATCTTTTCAAGAATGGCGTAACCGGTATTTCGTCCCGGGTTTCGCTTACCAATATCGCCTCGCTACGCTCAAATGAGAAGCTCGGTTTCAAACCTGTCGAGCAATACTACGATTCCACTACTAAAGAGCAGCGCTACTACCTGATTTGTAGTCTGGCGTCTTACCAGAACAGGGGGACTAACGAGTAATGACCGACCCTCTGTTTCATCCCGGCTGGATTCGTTTCAACGAATCTCAATGGGGGCTCACCGCAGAGCGCGTCCTGCTTACCCCAGAAAAAAGCGACGCCTGGAAACTCGAAACCGTTCTATACCGGGACAAGGACGGATGGTTGGCCCAGCCACCACGCAACCCTTACTTGCCCATGCATTTCGAATGTGCCGCTGAAAGACTTTCCTCCTTGAACAGGCGAAAGCGCCTGGCGTTGGAAAGCCTTGCTGAGCTGTTGAAAAAAAACCGCATAAGGAACAAACTGACGTTCTCGCACATTGCTGAGGACATGCGGCCTTTCCTGTGGCATGGAATGCGTGTGGAGCCGCAGTTTACCTATCATATAGGACTCGACGGCTGGCGAAACTCGATTGATCCCAGCGCGTTGAACCGGGCCAGAAAAGCAAGATCACTGGGCTATACCTGCGAAGTAAGCAGCGCCTACGGCGATGTATGCGAATGCCTCAAGTCAGCAGAAGAAAGGAAACAATTCAAGCATCTGGTTTCAGCAGAGGAGCTGAAAAACCTGGCGCAGCAGATGGAGGAAAATCTGATTTGTTTCCTGGTCCGGGACGCAGATGGCGCGATCAAGGGCGCCTCCATATGTCTTTACACTGACGGCCATGTCATGGACTGGTCGGCTGCAGTAAAAACAGAAGCATTGCAAGAGGGCGCCAATAATATTCTGGTTGAATTCCTTCTGGACTATTTCAATCAAAAAGGGTGCAGGACATTCGACTTTGTAGGTGCGAACATCCCACCTGTAGCCCGCATGAAAGAATTCTGGGGCGGCGAACTGATCACTTACTACAGCATCCGGCAAATTGGATTTCGAGAAATCGCTCGAACAACGTACCACGTCGCCAAAGCGTTATTTCCGCATAAACGTGCTGGCCAACGATAACTGACGGAAGTGGCTTAAAAATCTTATGCAAAACGCACAGGTTTATATTTGGCTTCAAGCCATCCTTGCCGAGCGCTTCGGCGCTGGCATTACATTGTCTGAACCCCAGCAAGGCTATGCCGTTCTGTCCGTAGCCGGCAGCCCTCTTACCATACGAATCATTGCCGATCCCGCGACATTCACCCGTGCTGATTCCAATCTGCCGTTTAGCTCGTGGGATGGCGCTGGCGAAGGTTGGAAAATGCCGCTTAAGCAGGCTTTGCCCGCTCCCGGCCTGGACAAGCTGCGCACTCCGCTGATCGAGCAAAGCGAAGCAGGTTTCATTATTCACTACGATATTCTGGGCCTCACTTACTGGATGCTGTCGCGCCAGGAAGAAGTCGATCGTACAGAGATGGATCATCACGGCCGTTTTCCAGCCACGGCATCGCACGCCTGCAAACACAACTATCTGGAACGCCCTTTGGTCGATGAATGGCTTGACGTTCTGGGCCAGGTTTTTAAGCGGCTTTGGCCCGGCATCAGCCTGAACAAGCACACATTCTCGATGCGGGTATCCCACGACGTTGATTGGGCAAGCCGCTATGGTTTCTTTGGCTTTATGCTGTTTCTACGGACGATGGCGTGCGACGTAATCAAGCAACGCAATCCTGGCCTGGCGTTAAAGGCGTCTGCGATCTGGTACCGTTCCCACAAACATTTACACCCGCAAGATCCCTATAACACCTTCGACTGGATCATGGATGCTTCCGAGCTGCATGGTCTGGTCAGCGCCTTCTATTTTATTTGCGGCCGCACCAACTCCGCCATGGACACATGGTATGAACCCGAGCATCCTGCCATCCGCGAACTGTTGCGGCACATCCATGCGCGCGGACACGAAATCGGGCTTCACCCAAGCTACAACACATATAAAAAACCCGAAATTTTTATTTCAGAAGCGCAGCGCTTAAAACGCATATGCGCCGAGGAAGGAATTGAACAATCCGGATGGGGCGGCCGGATGCATATTCTGCGCTGGGCCACCCCCAGCACCCTTTACGGCTGGGAGCAAAGCGGCATGACGTATGACAGCACCCTAACCTATGCTGACCGCCCGGGCTTCCGTTGCGGCACCTGCTTTGAATATCCCGCCTTCGATCCGGTACGCGGTGTAGCGCTGAACCTGCGCCTTCGGCCTCTTGTTGCCATGGAGAGCACCATCATCGCCTCGCGTTACATGGGGTTGGGTACAAGCGACGTTGCGCGCGCAAAATTTCTGGAACTGAAAAGCATCTGCCGCGCTGTCAATGGCTGCTTCACCTTGCTCTGGCATAACTCCGAACTGGATAGTCCGCAAAAACAGCAGCTTTATATAAGCCTTTTGGCTTAAAGCCCCTCTGATCAAATCCCCTGAGTCTAATCCGCGTCCTGAAGAGGCGGCCGGCAAAGCAGCAAGGCGCCCGTCGGAAGACGAAGCAGCCGGGTGAACTTGACGACAAGGTGCTTAAATACCAGGCTGCTTCTTTTAAAGTACCGCTATTCAGTCTCAGCGTCTTCTATAAGAACGTCGTTCATGAAAAAAGTTCTCATTTTAGGGATTGACACTTTTGCGGCAAAAAACATGCCGCAAGTCAAGTCCATGTCGCGCTTAGGTTATGTGTTTACGATCGCAACCACTGATTCGCGCAACAACTCAGTCAGGACATTTAATCAAATCAATGATACCGGCCATAAAATAACGGTTCTTTCCCCACGTCTGTTCACACGCCTTGGGCAAGTACGCAGCCTGCTGCGCAACGGTCCGTACAACCATATAGAGCTCTATGCGGGCGGCAGATTCACTCTGTTTTATATTTGCCTTCTCCGGTATTACAGGTGCAACTGGATAGTCGTTGAACGAGGGGATATCGGCTCTAGAGACTCGTACTCCCGGCTTATACGGCACATGATCGAAATCGCATACAGGGCTGCCGACGCGGTCTGGTACAAAGAGCCCTACATGCGCCCCCTGCTTAAGGAAGCAGGAGCAAAACACCTGTATTTCGTTCCCAATGCGGCCGAAGTGCCTGCATTGGCCACGCCCGAAAAAAAAGACATCGATTTTCTGTGGGCCAACCGGCTGGTCTACATACGCTACCCGGAATGGATCGTGCGCGCCATCAAGGACCCGGCGCTCTCGCAATGCAAGACTGTCATGCTGGGGCTTCAACCCGAGGCACACTGCAGTCCCGCCACACGCGCCATGCAAGATTATATGCGTGATAATAAGTCACCCGCCCTAGAGCTTCAGGAGTTCGTCGATCCACGCCCCTGGTACTGTCGCTCACGCTTTTTTTTACTGCCTGCGCGCCTGGTATTTGGTAATAACGCGTTGCTGGAAGCCATGGCCCACGGCGTCGTGCCGATTGTGACGGAATCACCCGGCATCGAGATGTTGATCACAGATGGCGTAAACGGATTCATCAGCAAGGCGGACGAGACTTCGTTTCAGCAAACCATGATAAAGGCATATCGGCTTGACCAACCGGCCTGGCAAGACATGTCCCAGGCGGCCATCGGAGTCATAGAAGAAAAATTCGGCCTGGACCTGTGGAGCGCTCGCATGGAGAAGATGTATAAAGAGCTAGCCGCGAAACCGAAACCTGGCAAACGTGAAGGACTGGCATCAGCGGGGTAACCGCCTGGTGTGCCGTATGGTTAGTTTGAATTAACCAGATGGCACGTCAGCCTAATGAAAACTGGCAAGTGGCAAGGAACTCATCAAATGTGTGGCTTTGCGGGGGTATATCAGAACTCGAAGATAGCGGATCTGGAACTGTCTGCGATAGCCATGGCCAATGCCATTGCCCACCGCGGACCTGACGACGCAGGCGTCTGGGCAGACCATACGTTTAGACTGGCCTTAAGCCACCGTCGCCTGTCCATTCTTGACCTCTCTTCTGCCGGCCATCAGCCCATGCTTTCGGCCTGCGCACGTTATGTCATCGTTTTCAACGGGGAAATCTATAACCATCTCGATATGCAGACCCGTCTGAACCATGAAGGGAACGCCCCGAACTGGCGGGGACACTCCGATACCGAAACATTGCTCGCTTGCTTCGCCGCGTGGGGAGTGCAAAGAACCTTGCAAGCCACCGTCGGAATGTTTACCCTTGCTCTGTGGGATCGGCAATCCAAAGTATTGACACTCGCGCGCGACCGGCTGGGAGAAAAGCCGCTATATTGGGGATGGCAAAACGACACGCTGCTGTTTGGCTCGGAGCTTAAAGCAATAAAAGCGCATCCATCCTTCAAAGGGGTAATCGATCGTAATGCGCTGGCGCTATTGATGCGCCACGGATTTATTGCAACGCCCTACAGTATCTATCAAGGCATTGAAAAATTAAGGCCCGGTCATTACATTAGCATTCCACTGGCCGACCATGGCGCAGCGCACTCAGCGCGTTCGGTGGCTTACTGGGAAATGAATGATGTCATCCAGCGTGGGTTAAGCAATCCGTTTTCCGGCACTGACGAACAGGCCGTGAATGCATTGGAGCATCAGCTTTGCAAAAGTATTGACGGGCAAATGCTGGCCGATGTGCCCCTCGGAGCTTTTCTAAGCGGCGGCATTGACAGCAGCACTATTGTCGCCCTGATGCAGGCTCAATGTCGTCAGCCCGTTCGCACCTTTACGATCGGTTTTGACGATAAGCACTACAACGAAGCCGTACATGCTCAAAACATTGCCAGACACCTGGGCACGGCACATACAGAACTTTATGTCCAGGCTAGCGATGCGCTGACGGTAATTCCGCACCTGCCTGAAATTTACGATGAACCTTTTGCCGACAGCTCGCAAATCCCTACTTTTCTTATTAGCCGACTGGCGCGGCAACACGTCACGGTCGCCTTAAGCGGTGATGCGGGCGATGAGCTTTTCGGCGGCTATAACACCTATCAGTTCGTGCCGGCTCTGTGGCGCAAAATCAACCGCTCGCCGACACCGCTGCGCCGGCTGGCGGCAGCGGGCCTGACCAGCCTCTCTACCTCTGGCTGGGATGCCGTATTTTCGCCCCTGCAGCCCATAATGCCAAATAAGCTGAAGCGCAGCATCACCGGCGAAAAATGCCACAAGCTTGCCGAGATTTTAAGCGCCGCCAATAAAGAAGCGTTCTACCGTCAGCTAAGCAGCCATTGGAAATATCCCGAACACATCGTAACGCAAGCAAGCGAGCCAGACACCTTGCTCAATGAGCCGGCGGCATGGCCGCAAGTAGATAGCTTCGAACACTGGATGATGGCGTTAAGCGCACAAACCTATATGACCGATGATATTCTGGTCAAAGTCGACCGCGCCGCCATGAGCAACAGCCTTGAGGTCAGGATCCCCATGCTTGATCACCGCGTCGTGGAATTGGCCTGGACCATGCCTCTTCACATGAAAATTCGCGACAGGCAAGGTAAATGGCTATTGCGTCAGGTGCTATACCGGCACGTTCCCAAAACACTTTTCGAACGCCCTAAGAAGGGATTTTCCATTCCGCTGGCCGATTGGCTGCGTGGGCCGCTACGCGACTGGGCTGAAGCCCTTCTGAATGAAAACCGCCTTCGGCAAGAGGGATATTTCAATCCACTCCCGATCAGACAGGCCTGGGAACATCATTTGACGGAGCAGCGCGACTATTCGACAAAACTCTGGTGTCTTTTGATGTTTCAAGCCTGGCTTGAAAAAGAAAAAACAGGTTCAGTAGACCGCGCACAGACATCCCGTCCATAATGAATAACGTACGGCAATGCAAGGCAAGCCCGCACGCTGCTCGCAAGGATGATAACTAATGAAAATAGAATTAATCTCCTCGGCGTTTGATATTCTCGCCGCCCTGCTGGTCTTCATACTAGGCATTTTTATTGCCAAGGGCGTTGGCAATCTACTGGGAACCACGGCCCGTCGCTCCTTGCTTATTTATGGCTGGCATACCATTTTTTGTTTTATCTTTGCACGGTATGTTGTTGCCAATGGCGGTGATGCGCGCGGTTATTACATGGCCGGTGAACGCGGCGATGCCGTATTTTCACTGGGCACACATGCAGTCAATTACCTGACGACTATTTTCGTGCAGGTTTTCCAGCTTTCGTTTTTAGGCACGTCGCTGGTATTTAATATTTTCGGCGTTATAGGCTTGCTGGCATTTGATGCGGCGCTGCGCCTGGTTACCGCGGAAAAACCACGAACCATACGATGGTTCGCAACATTAATTGTATTTTTACCATCAATCAGTTTCTGGTCATCCGCCATAGGCAAAGACTCGCTCGCCTTCATGGCGACCGGTCTTGCGCTGTGGGCCGCCCTGAATCTGCGCCACCGGATTCCGGTCCTGCTGATTGCTGTGGCCGTCATGTTGATGGTTCGGCCTCATATGGCTGGAATAATGATCATGGCACTGGCCTTATCATTTATTTTTCAACGCAAGGTTCCTTTGCGACAACGCCTGCTATTAGGAACTTTTGCACTGGCTGCCGCGGCGATCATGGTTCCCTTCGGTCTGCAGTACGCGGGGGTGGGCGACGAAAATACCGAAGACTTAAGCTCTTACATCGAAGAACGCCAGCAGCAAAACCAGGCGGGCGGCACCAGTATTGATCTGGCGTCCATGAGCCCGCCCATGCAGCTTTACACTTATCTGTTTCGACCGCTTCCCATTGAAGCATCCGGAATTTTTGGCCTGGCTGCCTCAATGGACAACATGATTCTGCTGTTTCTCTTTATTGCCGGCGGGTGGCGGCTGCTAAAAGGACGCAAGCAGGTGTTAATCGGCAACCGAAGCTTTTTATGGTTCTACTCTCTGGTAGCCTGGACGGTTTTAGCTCTGACAACCGCAAACCTGGGTATTTCAATGCGGCAAAAATGGATGGTTGCTCCCATTTTGATTTTTTTACTTATATCGGTACTGGGTAAGCGCCGAGGCGCAAGACGGATCTCCCGCACACAACCGGTCCTCATCCAGCACGTTGTCGAACGCGGCAGCACACAGCTTCCGTCTTCCCATGGTTGAATCATGAAATTCCTGTTGATCGCCAGTTTTGCAGACTCCGTATGGCCATTCAGAGGACCTTTGATTCAAGCGCTTCTGGCGTGTGGGTTGCAGGTGCATGTAGCAGCGCCCGGACTGACGGAAAATAGTTCAATACGGCGGCAACTTGAAGCAAAAGGCGTCACAGCGCATAACTTGCAATTACGCCGCACAAGCATGAATCCTTTCAGCGATTTCAGCACCTTGCTGCAGCTATGGCGCCTGGCCCGCTCCGTGCGCCCGGACTTCGTTCTGAGCTACACGATCAAGCCGGTAATTTATGGCTCTCTGGCAGCCACCCTGGCCCGAGTGCCGCATCGGTTTGCCCTGATTACAGGGCTGGGCTATACGTTTTTGGGCCAGGACAGCAATGGCGCATACAAGCGGGGATGGCTTCGCGCGCTGATACAAAAACTTTACACACTGGCACTGCGCCGTACACAAAAAGTATTCTTCCAGAACCCCGACGACGAAGCCTTGTTTCAATCACTTGCCATACTGGGGGCCCAGACCCCCACTGTAGTAATCAACGGCTCGGGGGGGGATATTACCGTTTATCGACCGACTCCATTGCCAGAAGTACCGCACTTTTTATTAATTGCACGCCTGCTGGGCGACAAAGGCGTGCGCGAATACGTCCAGGCGGCCCGGCTGGTACGCACAGCACATCCGGATGCACACTTCAGCCTGGCCGGATGGATAGACGAAAACCCGGACTCCATTGCACAACACGAACTTGATACCTGGATCACCGAAGGAGTCATTACCTATTTAGGCCGCCTGCAAGACGTCCGTCCGGCAATTGCCGACTGCGGGGTATATGTATTGCCATCGTATCGTGAGGGCACACCGCGCACTGTGCTTGAGGCTATGGCCATGGGGCGCGCCATCATCACCACCGACTCTCCGGGATGCCGCGAAACGGTTATCGAGGGCGACAATGGTTACCTGGTACCCGTCAAATCGGCAGACGCTCTGGCACAGGCAATGCTGCGCTTTATCAATAACCCAACCTTGGCGCAACACATGGGCCGGCGATCGCGCGCCATTGCCGAAAGCAAATATGACGTTCACAAAGTCAATGCCGTCATGCTGCACGAAATGTGTATTCAATAAATGTTGATCCGTACCTCTGACTGCCTCTGACACAGTTCATTCCATTTAAATCAATGGTGAATACTGGTCGCAAACAGTACATGGGTACGGCAAGCGAAACCGACACAGCCCGCGGTTGATTTAAATGGAATGCGGACCATGTTTAAGCGACTTTTCGACATCACAGCATCTGGCCTGGCGCTACTGATATTAAGCCCAGTTCTGGCGATTGTGGCCTTGCTTACCTATTGCCGGCTTGGTGCGCCGGTGCTTTTCCGCCAGGAACGTCCCGGCCTCCATGGCAAGCCGTTCGAAATGATCAAGTTTCGCACCATGAAAAATATTTATGATGAACAAGGCGGTCTATTGTCCGACGCCCAGCGCCTTACATCTTTCGGCGCATTTTTACGCTCAAGCAGCCTTGATGAGCTTCCGGAGCTTTGGAACGTACTTAAAGGCGACATGAGCCTGGTTGGGCCGCGCCCGCTGCTTATGGAGTACTTGCCTTTATATACCGCCCAGCAATCTCGACGTCACGAGTTGCGGCCCGGCATAACCGGTTGGGCGCAAATCAGCGGACGCAATACGGTAAGCTGGGAAGAGAAATTCAAACTCGATGTCTGGTATGTCGATCACCACACATTCTGGCTAGACATGAAAATTATCTTTCGCACGATCAAAAAAGTACTGTTGCGCGATGGTATCAGCGCAGCCGGCGAGGCTACGACATCACGATTTACGGGGACGGCCCTGGCTCAAGAACCAAATACGCCCAACCGCGACAAACCATGACTTCAGACCTGTTTGCCGTTTATGGCGCAAACGGTTGCGGGCGCGGCATTATGCCGCTGGCCCGAACACAATTACACCGCCAAGGCATTGATACATCTCGATTAGTATTCATTGATGACAAGCCAGGCGCCGCAACCATTAACGGTCAGAAAGTCCTCAGTTATACCGAGTTTCTGGCTTGCAAAGCGCAGTTGCGTTATGTTGCGCTGGCTGTCGCCAACAGCCGTACGCGCGAACGACTGGCGAACCGTTGCGATGCGGATAATTTGCTTCCCTGGACCGTATTTGCAGATAATGTCGTAATTATGGATGACGTTACGTTGGCTGAAGGCGCACTGCTAAGCCCTTTTGTAACCTTGACCTCCAACATCCGCATTGGCCGTCATTTCCAGGCCAACCTATATAGCTATGTCGAACACGATTGCGTTATAGGCGATTTCGTTACATTTGCTCCGGGCGTGCACTGCAACGGTAATATTCATATAGAAGATCACGCCTATATTGGGGCTGGAGCAGTGATCAAGCAAGGTCGGCCCGGGCTGCCCTTGATTATCGGACGCGGCGCCGTCGTGGGCATGGGGGCCGTTGTCACACGCAGCGTGCCAGCGGGAACCACCGTCATTGGGAACCCGGCCCGACCTTATTTAAAAGGTTGATTACTTATGTTAAATACGCCTTTCCCTCCCTGGCCTTCTTTTACGGAAGAAGAAGCTGACGCCATCCGCGAAGTACTGCTGTCCAATAAAGTCAACTACTGGACAGGTCAAGAGTGTCACGCGTTCGAACATGAATTTGCCTCGTGGGTCGGATGCGACTACGGTGTTGCGCTGGCCAACGGCACTTTGGCCCTGGATATCGCCTTACAAGCGCTGGACATAGGGCCGGGCGACGAAGTCATCGTAACGCCACGCACTTTTCTGGCGTCTGTATCGTGTGCTGTCAATGCAGGCGCCGTGCCCGTTTTTGCCGACGTCGACCGCGATTCGCAAAATATCACCGCCGATTCGATTGCAGCCGTTCTGACGCCACGCACAAAAGCCATAATCTGCGTACACCTGGCAGGCTGGCCCTGCGACATGGACCCCATCATGGAGCTGGCGGCCAGACATAATCTGTACGTAATTGAAGATTGCGCACAAGCCCACGGAGCTCGTTACAAAGGGCGCTCGGTGGGTTCTATTGGCCATATCGGAGCATGGTCGTTCTGCCAGGACAAAATAATGACCACGGGCGGCGAAGGGGGAATGGTTACTACGCAAGATCGCAATCTCTGGTCAAAAATGTGGGCGTTCAAAGACCATGGAAAAAGCTGGGAAGCGGTCTACGAACGCAAGCATGAGCCGGGTTTTCGCTGGTTGCATGAAAATTTTGGCACAAACTGGCGCATGCTGGAGATGCAAGCCGCCCTTGGACGAATTCAGTTGCGCCGCATGGCGCAATGGCACACCACGCGCGTGCGCCACGCGCAACGCATCTGGACCGCAGCTCGGGAATTGCCTGGAATCAGGGTGCCCAAAATACCCACGCACATAAGCCACGCCGCATACAAATGCTATGTATTTATTGAACCTGAGCAACTAAAAACAGACTGGAGCCGAGATCGCGTCCTGCGCGAAATTAATGCACTTGACGTTCCGTGTTACTCGGGCTCGTGCTCGGAAGTTTATCTGGAAAAAGCATTCGACAATACAGGCTGGCGTCCTGAACACCGTCTGCGTACAGCCAAAGAGCTAGGGGAAACTTCCTTAATGTTTTTGGTACATCCCACCCTTGGCGACACAGATATCGAAAAAACGTGTTCGGTGCTGACTCACACCGTTAACTCCGCCGTTAAAAACCCTGCTTGCCATCAAGAAGCATAAAAAAGCTCTGGAACCCTCGCCTCGGGCGCACCGACAAACTAACACACGGTTACCGTAAGGATAAATCAAGCTGAAAAAACACTCATGCAAAATCAAGCAAATTGCCCTTTTCAACTACCTCGTCTTGTACGAGGTTTTTTTTACTCGATTGCAACTGCAACAATTATTAACGTTAATTATCAGCCTCCTATCAGCACTTTATTCCGGAAAATTAATAATCAAGCGAACGTAAAACGTGAAAAAATCATTTTCGACTTGTAAAAAACATGGTTTTCAGGCTCGTCCAGGCCAACATCCAAGCGATCAATAGGGAAAAACGAGCTAGTCCGATTAGCCCTATTGATCGCTAAATCAACAACGATCGGATTGTCGGCTCACCAAGCCCGGGCGCTCGCAAGAACAAGTCTTCACAACGTTATTTCGCCATTCTGATGATTGTGCCAATACAGCTATTGGCTCCAGCGTCCTACTTCTTTTAGCCCATCGAACCAACAATTTCGGCCGAGGTTTTATTGAAAAATGCACGGGTGGGGACAACGACCCATGCTTATCGAACTAAGCCAAAAGGTGTCTAGCTACCAAGAGTTGCGACTTTTAAGATGGTTACGTCAAGTGTGTTTCCAGACGTTAAAGAATGCCCACCAATAAAAAGAAGGAAAGGACATTAAGAAACGGTACTGCCCCACCCGCGACGACTTACAGGCCAGATAAAACCGCGGCTCGGGTACTACCATCGGGAGAAAAAATGATGGACATTAGCGCACCTCCGCGTAAACCGCCACAACGTGCAAGCGGCCAAGCCGATACCAAAAATTTGCGATTACGTTTACTGGCATTACCCACCGGGCAAAAACGGATGCTGCAAATTACAATCGATATCGCGCTGATCTGGCTTACTTTATGGCTGGCCTTTTATCTACGCCTGGGCGATGCCGCCAAAATCGAACCCTTTACCGGACACGCATGGTTGTTTGCTCTGGCTCCGGCGATTGCGTTGCCTTTATACGTGCGATTTGGACTGTACCGGGCGGTCATGCGCTATGTGGGCTCGCAGGCGCTGGCAAGCATCGCCTACGCGACAACGATCTCGACACTTCTGCTGGCGATCATCATTGAACTCTATGGCGATTCGTCCACTCTTATCCCACATTCAGTCCCCGTTATCTACTGGATGCTTAGCCTGCTTTTTATTGGCGGACTCAGACTTGCAATGCGCCATTATTTCAGCAGTACCTCTCATTACCTCAACACCCTTCCATTCATTCACGCCCCAGTGGCGGGTCAACGATCCCAGGTACGTGTGGCTATCTACGGGGCAGGCGCCGCCGGCAACCAATTGCTGACTGCGCTGCGTATTGGTCAAGGCATGCTGCCCGTCGCTTTTATTGACGATAATCCCGCACTGGCCGGCCGGGTCATGAATGGGTTGACCGTCTACGCCACCAAGGACATGGACCGGCTTCTACGCGAAACACAAATTCAGGAAGTGCTATTGGCAATCCCGTCTGTGTCGCGCTGCCGGCGCAACGAAATTATCAATGCCCTGGCTCCCTACCCTCTTTACGTTCGCACCGTACCAGGATTCATGGATCTGGCCAGCGGCCGCGTCCAGGTTCAAGACCTGCGCGAAGTAGACGTTACAGACCTGCTTGGACGCGACCCCGTGCAACCGCACCCCGATCTGTTCGAACGCTGTATACGTGAACAAATCGTTATGGTCACTGGTGCAGGCGGCTCGATCGGGGCGGAATTGTGCCGACAGATTGTACGTATCGGCCCCACCACCCTGGTGCTTTTTGAACAATCGGAATTTAATCTATACAGTATTCAACAGGAACTCGACGCCTATGTGTGCGAAAACGTACTAAACATACGTATCATTCCTATTCTTGGATCTGTACGCGATCATGAACGACTGTTCAATGCAATGACCGCTCTGAAGGTAAATACCGTTTATCATGCCGCCGCGTACAAGCATGTGCCTATGGTCGAACGAAATATTGCCGAGGGCGTCATCAACAATGTGTTTGGCACCTTGAACTCCGCACAGGCGGCGATGCAGGCCGGCGTCAATAATTTTGTGCTTATTTCAACCGATAAGGCCGTACGCCCAAGTAATATCATGGGCAGCACCAAGCGACTGGCTGAGCTGGTTCTACAAGCCCTGGCCACTGAATCCATGCCCCGCCTGTATGGCAAGCATAGCGATACCTCGCCGGTCAATCGTACGCGTTTCACCATGGTGCGTTTTGGAAATGTACTGGGATCCTCGGGCTCGGTCATTCCGTTATTTCGCGATCAAATCCGCAGCGGCGGGCCGGTTACTGTCACTCATCCCGACATCACGCGATACTTCATGACCATTCCTGAAGCGGCTCAGCTCGTGATACAGGCCGGTGCCCTGGGACAGGGAGGGGATGTTTTTGTACTGGATATGGGCGAACCTGTAAAAATCGCCGAGCTGGCCCGAAAAATGATACGGCTTTCGGGCCTTAGCGTGCGCTCTGTTTATGATCTTGACGGCGATATCTCCATTAAATTTACGGGTCTTCGCCCTGGCGAAAAGCTGTATGAAGAATTACTGATCGGCGACAACGTAACGGCGACAGAACACCCGAAAATCATGCGTGCCAATGAAAAATTCATTTCCTGGGAAACGCTTAAAGCAGCGCTTGCTGAACTGGCTGTGGCCATCGATACTGATAACTATCTGCACGTACGTGAATTGTTCTATCAATTAGTCGACGGCTATAAGCCCGACGAAATAATGGTGGACTGGATACAGCAGCAAAAAGCCATCAACAGCAACCGTTCGGTTATTGCCACCCATAGCATGCCCTCGGGTGTGAATACGGACTTTAACGCCCCGGTTACCAGCAAAGACCTGGCGGATCTGGGCGTGTGACGGCACACCAAACTGTGCTAATCACAGGCAAATACAACCTGCCGCCGGATATGTTTCATGTGTGCAATATCTTAAACGCAAACAAATGTAATCGGTATGCATATAAAACACGATTCAGTTGCTTTTTGAAGCTTATTTGACAACCTCATTTTCAATTTCGGACGAAATTTCAACCACAATAGGCTATCCGATTAAAAAATAGGTGCTGATTATGAAGCGACTGTTACTAGCAGGGGTGGCAGCCTTGACATTGCTGGGCGCCAATACCGCCATGGCACGTGTCAATGTGGACATCAACGTGGGCATTCCCGGCGTTATTTATAGCGAACCCGATTACTATTACGGGCCGCCAGTGCGGTATGTAGAACGTCCACGTGTCATTGTGGTGCCCGAGCGACGCTATTATCGGCCTGTGCACGTCTATGGAAGCCGTTATTACGATGATCGACGCGAATATCGGCACTACAAAAAGCATAAACACGATAAGCACCGCCGCCGCCATCGTCACGGCGACTAGCAGTCCGTTAGTTTGCCAGCCGTTTTATGCTGCCGGACAGCTCAAGAGCCGCTTAAGCGGCTCTTGAGCTGTCCGGCAAAAGTTTACTTGCGGTACCGACTATTCCGTTTCAAATCAATAGTCACGAAGGCGAAGCGCGAATATTGCATTTGTACGGCAAGCGAAGCCGACACAATTCACGGTTGATCTGGAAGCGGTGTTACGCGGCAAGGCGGGAAATACCGCCCATATAAGGCTGCAATGCCTCGGGTACAAGAATACTGCCGTCTTCTTGCTGATAGTTTTCCAATACCGCCACAAGCGCACGCCCCACAGCCAGACCCGAGCCATTCAATGTATGCAGGTATTCGGGTTTGCCCTTTTCAGGACGGTAACGAGCCTGCATGCGGCGAGCCTGGAAGGCTTCACAGTTAGATACGGAAGAAATTTCGCGCCAGGTATTTTGTGCCGGCAACCAGACTTCCAGGTCGTACGTTTTGGTGGCTCCAAAACCCATGTCGCCGCCGCACAACAATACGACCCGGTACGGCACGCCCAAGCGTTGCAATACCGTTTCCGCGTGCATCACCATTTCTTCAAGAGCCCGGTAGGACTGCTCAGGATGCACAATTTGCACCATTTCGACTTTATCGAACTGATGTTGGCGTATCATGCCGCGCGTATCGCGACCACCGCTGCCGGCTTCGGAGCGAAAACACGGTGTATGCGCGGTCATCTTGAGAGGCAATTGGGCTTCGTTCACGATTGTGTCCCGCACCGAGCCTGCCAAAGTAATTTCAGAAGTCGAAATTAAATAGAGATCTTCTTTAGGAACGGCATTGCCCTGTTCGTCGAGAACGGCTTCATCGTCCTGGCCCCCTTTTGTCACCCAGAACATATCGTCTTTGAACTTCGGCAACTGGCCTGTGCCAAACAGGGTTGAACTATTGACAATGTAGGGGGTATAGCACTCTTGGTAACCGTGCTCGGCCGTTTGTAGATCAAGCATGAATTGAGCCAGGGCCCGATGCAAGCGGGCCATTTGCCCGCGCAGCATCATAAAGCGTGCACCAGAGAGCTTGCGGGCGGTATCGAAATCAAGCCCGATAGGCTCGCCCAAAGTGACATGATCTTTAGGTTCGAAAGGCAACGCCTTGGGGTTGCCGCTGGCGTCGGCTTCACCGGGCAACCAACGGCGCACTTCCACGTTATCGTCACTGGAGCCGCCCGCCGGGACGCTTTCGTGCGGCAAATTAGGTATGGTCATCAGCCATTGGCCAAGTTCGTGCTGAACGCTGGCCAAATCAAGCTCCAGATCTTTCAGTCGCGCCGGTATTGCCTGCGACTCCTCCATTTCCTTGCTGGCATCTTCACCTTTGGATTTTAGCTGGCCAATCAGTTTAGAAACGGCATTGCGCCGCGCCTGCAAGGTTTCCGTTTCTACCTGAACGGCTTTACGACGCGCTTCAAGCTGACTGAACCGCTCGGTATCAAACGAAACACCACGGCGCGCCAAGGCGCTAACAACCGACGACATGTCTTTACGCAACTGATTGGGGTCTAACATAATTAACCAAAAAGAAAGGTGAAAAATAAAACGACCTATTTCGATCGCTGCTTATCAAGTTCGCGTAAAAAAGCTAACTTTTCAGAGATTTTACCCTCGAGCCCGCGATCGGTCGGACGATAAAACCTGGCTTTTAATCCATCGGGAAAGTATTGCTCGCCCGCCGCATAGCCATGAGGCTCGTCGTGGGCATATCGATAGGCCTGGCCATGCCCCAATTGTTTCATGAGCTTGGTGGGCGCATTACGCAGGTGCAAGGGTACTGGAGCGCTGCCATGCTCTTGTGCAAAACTGCGGGCAGCCTTGTAAGCGTTGTATAACGCGTTGGACTTGGCGGCACAGGCCAAATACACCACAGCCTGGGCCAACGCCAGCTCGCCTTCGGGCGAACCCAGCCGCTCGAAAATATCGGCGCCGTTAAGCGCAATCTGTGTAGCGCGGGGGTCGGCCAGGCCAATGTCTTCGACCGCCATGCGCACAATACGGCGTGACAAATAGCGAGGGTCTGCTCCGCCATCAAGCATACGGGCAAACCAATAAAGGGCGCCATCAGGATCCGAACCGCGCACCGCTTTGTGCAGCGCGCTGATCTGGTCGTAAAACGCATCGCCGCCTTTATCGAAGCGGCGCAAATTTTGAGACAACGAGGTTTCAAGCCATTCGGAGTCAATGAGTTCACGCTGCGCATTTCGGGCCGACTCGGCCACCACTTCAACAGCATTGATAAGACGGCGCGCATCGCCGTCGGCCCAGGCGGCAAGCTGGGCCTGGGCGTCGGCATCAAAATGCAAACCAGCGGTTTCGCCCTGCCCCGCATTGATGACCACCATCGCTCGTTCGATCAGGCTGCGAAGCTCGTCGGGTTTTAACGATTCCAGCACATAGACGCGTGCTCGCGACAACAACGCCGAATTCACCTCAAACGAGGGATTTTCCGTTGTGGCGCCAATAAAAGTAAACAAACCGCTTTCAACATAGGGCAAAAACGCATCTTGCTGTGCTTTGTTGAAACGATGCACTTCATCGACAAATAAAATAGTGCGACGCCCCTGGCCTTGCGCTACCTGCGCGGCAACAACGGCTTCGCGTATATCTTTCACCCCGCCCAAAACGGCCGAAATTGCAAGAAACTGAGCGTCGAAGCCGTCGGCCATAAGGCGTGCCAGCGTTGTTTTCCCCACCCCTGGAGGCCCCCAAAAAATCATGGAGTGAGGCCTGCCGG
>LNAP01000770.1_pt1 | contig 40080 bp, 38 predicted proteins | sample 602601 | NCBI WGS metagenome assembly LNAP01 (sample SAMN02440304, study PRJNA202911) | soil metagenome | biome: Subtropical and temperate rainforests or woodlands; isolation source: soil samples (1 kg each in a 20% v/v slurry with milli Q water) were... ...
CAGGCTCCATAGCTACAACGACTACCGGTCGCCGGTAGCTATGGAGAAACTGGCGGCGTGAAAACCTTAACTGGTGTCCAAAATTACTTGACCAGTTCAAGCCCGCTCCCACAGGGGATTTGTGTCATGCACACGAAAACGTTCCTTCCATGCAAGCGGGGTCGTGGGCGGGTAATGATGCAGAGAGGAGACGAGCGACCGAAGGTATGATGGGCTCTTTCCATCGACGCCCACCAAGGATCCTTCCCCGATGTCTTTAAGCAAACGCGATCAGGCCCAAATCGAACGTCGCCTGGTCGCCACCCTGACCGAGGCGTGTGAAACCGCCAAAGCGGAAATAGTCGGGTTCTGCTGGCTGACCCACGAAGTCGATTACGCGGTCTTTCCTTCCAGCCTGCGGGTGATCTGGGTGTTCGATACGCAGGCCAACAAGGCTCAGGCGCTGGCGAGCGGGCAGGGCGAGCGTATGGTCGAACTGACGGCCGTGGCGTTAAGCGAAGCGGACGTTCTCGTCAGCCCGGTAGCGGCCCATGTGCAGTTCGATTCTGAAGAACAATGCCAGCGCGCCCATGCCGGCAACTGGCAGCAACGCCTGGCGCCCAAGCGCTCGACGCGGGGTTGAAGCGTGGCCAAGGATATCGAAAATCCGTGTATTTCCGTTTGCCAGCTCAGTGGTGAGCTGTGTGTCAGTTGTGGCCGCACCAAGGACGACATCAGAAAATGGAAGCGCATGAAGCGTCCGGAAAAAATGGCGGCGGCGCAGCAGGCGAGTTTGCGGTTGAAGGGGCTGCAGAAAAAGAGTGTTTGAGGGTAATGCCCATCAGCAAGCCGTCATGCGATCTGTAGCATTTGGCGAAGGCTGCACTACTGTGGCGAGGGAGCTTGCTCCCGCTGGACTGCGTAGCTGTCCCAAAACCAATTTACGACTGCTTCGCAGCCGAACGGGAACAAGCTCCCTCGCCACAGTAGCGCAGCTACAAAGCGTGCATTGTGGCTGACATTGACTTCACCGGCTCCCGGGGCTGCGCACAAACCTCCCGAACACATTCACGCAGCCACCGATGCGCTGAGTCGGCATCCATGCGTGGGTGCCAGAGCATCGAAATGGTGATCGGCGGCAGGTCGAACGGAAGATCAAAACTGTACAAGCCTGCGCGCAGGTTTCGGGTGTGTTGCGCGGGCACGGTGGCGATCAGGTCCGAGGCGCGAGCCAGCGCCAGCGCGGCCGAAAAGCCGCCGACGATGGTGGTGATCTCGCGCTCCAGTCCCTGCACTTCCAGGGCTTCATCCATCGGCCCTTTATCGAGCCCGCGTCGCGAGACCAGGATGTGCTTGCCAGCGGCATAACAAGAGGCGGTGACTTCGCCTTGGCTCAGCGGATGCCCCGTGCGCACGACGCCGATGAAATGATCTTCGAACAACGCACGGGTGCGCACTTCCGGGCTTGTCGTGCCGCCGACCACACCGGTTTCCAGGTCGACGGAACCGTCGCGAAGGGCGGCGCTGTCTTTGTTCAGCTTCTGCACAAAGTACAGGCGCACGCCGGGTGCTTGTTCACTGATGCGGGCAATCAGCGCCGGGCCGAAGTTTTCGACGAAACCGTCGCTGGTGCGCAGCGTGAACGTCCGGACCAGTTGTTTGAGATCAAGCTGTTCGGCGGGGCGTAACACGGCTTCTGCGTCCTGCACCAATCGACTGACCTGTTCGCGCAATTCGAGCGCCCGAGGCGTCGGCACCAGCCCGCGTCCGGCCCGTACCAGCAGCGGGTCGCCCGTCGTTTCGCGCAATCGCGCCAGCGCCCGGCTCATGGCCGACGCGCTCAGGCGCAGTCGTTGGGCGGCGCGCGCGACGCTGCCTGCGGCGAGTAGCGCATCCAGGGTAATCAGCAAATTCAGGTCGGGAGTCGTCATGCCTCAACGTTAGCACGGCGTGTGAGTGATATGGCGTCAAACGCAACTATCAAGTGCAAATGGTGCGCCTTCCGCCATGTCATGCATGGGCATACGCTGCTGATCTACCTTTCAGATGTGGCCAAACCATGAAACTCATCACCCAATCAGGCTCCGTCCGCTGGGCGCTCGCGAGCCTTTCGCTGTCGATGTTGATGCCCTCACTCGACACCAGTATCGCCAATGCGGGATTGCCGACGTTGGCCGAGGCATTCGATGCGTCCTTTCAACAAGTGCAGTGGATCGTTCTGGCGTATCTGCTGGCGATCACCACGCTGATTGTCAGCGTCGGACGACTCGGTGACCTCGTCGGCCGTCGACGTTTGCTGCTGGCGGGCATCGGCATTTTTACCCTGTCATCGCTGGCGTGTGGTGTCGCGCCGTCGCTTGGGTGGCTGGTCGGTGCCCGGGCAGTGCAAGGGCTGGGGGCGGCGATCATGTTGGCGCTGACCGTGGCGTTTGTCGGGGAGACGGTGCCGAAAGCGCAGACCGGCAGTGCCATGGGGCTGCTTGGCACGATGTCGGCGGTCGGCACCACGCTGGGGCCGTCACTGGGTGGGTTACTGATTTCCGGTTTCGGTTGGCAGGCGATTTTTCTGCTCAACGTGCCGCTGGGTATTCTGAATATCTGGCTTGCGTATCGCTATTTGCCGGCGGATGCACCGCAGACGAAAGCGCTGCGGGTAGGATTCGACAAGACTGGCACGTTGCTGCTGGGGTTGACGCTCGCGGCGTATGCGCTCGCCATGACGATCGGGCAGGGTGATTTTGGGCCGGTCAACATAGCGCTGCTGCTGACGGCTGTTGTCGGTGCCGGGATTTTCATATCTGTTGAGGCCAGGGTCGCCTCGCCATTGATTAAATTGGCGCTGTTCCGCGAGCCAGGATTGAGCGCGAGCCTGGCCATGAGCACGCTCGTTTCGACGGTGATGATGGCGACGCTGGTGGTCGGGCCGTTTTATCTTTCGGGGGCGCTTGGGCTCGGCACGGCACTTGTCGGTTTCGCCTTGTCGGTGGGGCCGTTGGTGGCGGCGCTGACCGGTATACCGGCCGGTCGCCTGGTGGATCGTTTTGGCACTCGGCGCATGACCCTTCTCGGGCTTGTGGCAATGGCGCTCGGCACGGGGGCTTTATCGATGATGCCGGCGGGTTTCGGCATCCTCGGTTACCTCACGCCCATCGCGGTAATCACTGCCAGTTATGCGTTGTTCCAGGCGGCCAACAACACCGCGATCATGACCGACATCCATGCGGACCAGCGCGGCGTGATTGCCGGCATGCTCAGCCTGTCGCGCAATCTCGGACTGATCACCGGCGCCTCGGTCATGGGCGCGGTGTTTGCCTTTGCGTCGGCGACGGCAGACATCACCTCGGCATCTCCCGCCGCCATCGCCAGCGGTATGCGGATAACGTTTGCCGTCGCCATGCTGTTGATCGTCCTGGCCCTTGCTGTCGCGTTGACGCTGCGAGTTTCACACTGCTGCACTGCATGCAGTAATGAACTGCAGTGAGGTCGTATTGTTCACGTTAAATCGAATACCGATACTTCCCCCACATGGCGCAGATGGGCTGCGCTGAAGTGAAGGAGTCAGGCAATGGTTTCTGTCGTTCGTATCGCACACACCGGCGCACCTGAGGTGATGACCATCGAGCAGGTGACGGCGCGTGAGCCGGGGCCGGGTGAAGTCTGGCTGGAGCAGGAAGCGATTGGCGTCAACTTCCTCGATGTGAGTCAGCGCAAGGGCGCCGTACCGCTGCCATTGCCGTCGGGGCTGGGCCTTGAAGGGGCGGGCCGGGTTGCCGCCATCGGCGCGGGGGTGAGTAACGTCAAGGCGGGTGATCGGGTGGCGTACGCAACGGGGCCTGTTGGCGCTTACGCCAGTGCGCGATTGTTTCCGGCCGAGCGTCTGGTGCCGATTCCGGACGCATTGACGGCTGAAGAGGCGGCCGCGGTGTTGTTCAAAGGCATTACCGCGCAATACCTGCTGAAGACGACATATCCGGTCGGCCCCGGCACCATTCTGGTTCTGTATGGCGTAGCGGGCGGCCTCGGGCAGATCATGGCGACGTGGGCCAAACACCTGGGGGCTTTTGTCATCGGCATTGTGTCCCGGGCCGAGAGTGTCGAGACAGCCAAGGCGCTGGGTTGCGATGCGGTGTTGGTATTCAATGCCCAGACACTGGCTGCGGACGTCGCGCAGATCACCCACGGCAAGAAAGCCGATGTGGTCTACGATCCCATCGGGCGGGTGTCGTTCGAAACGTCGCTCGACTGTTTGCGACCGCGTGGGTTGATGGTGTCTTTTGGGGCATCCTCCGGAGCGCCGACGGCGGTCGAAGTGGCCACGCTCAATGCCAAGGGCTCGTTGTTCCTGACCCGTCCTTCACTCGCCGCGCACACCACGGATATCGCCGAATACCGGCAACGGGCCGAGGATGTACTGGCCGCGGTCGAGGCGGGCATAATCAAGCCCGGCATCTGGGGCCGCTATGCATTGGCCGACGTGGCCAAGGCCCATGCCGATCTGGAAGGCGGCCAATCTCGCGGAGCGATCGTCCTCAAGCCGTGATTGTTTTTACCTGAACAAAAGAGTGTTTTGTGAACCCACTGGATAGCCGCCACATTGATGAAATTGCAGCGCTTCTTGCGGTCGCCTCGGCACATTCGTTCGTGGCTGCCGGACGTCTGCTGCAACGCCATCCGACGGTGATTTCAAAGCGCCTGGCGGCCATGGAAAAGCGCCTGGGCGTGCGGCTGATGGAGCGCACGACGCGACAGGTGCGGTTGACCGATGCCGGCAACCGTCTCGTCGAACGTCTGCGCTGCGCCACGGGGTTGATCATCGAGGCTGAACAGGAAGCGTCACTGGGCGCGGCGCAGGTTCGTGGTGTCTTGCGCCTGGCTTTTCCTGCGGCGATGGGGCGCCTGTGGCTGGCGTCGATGCTGCCGGAATTTCTGGCGGCTCATCCGCTGGTCTCCGTCGAGGTGGATTACAGCGATCGCGTCGTCGACATTATTGGTGAAGGATTCGATGCGGCGATTCGTATCGGTGAACTGAACGACAACCGCCTGGTCGCGAAGAAGCTCAGCGATCATCGCCGCATTCTCTGCGCTTCACCGAGTTACATAGAACAGCATGGTTTACCGGCCAGTCCGAAAGCACTGACCGAGCACAACTGCCTGGGCTTCACCGGCCTCGCGGCGTTTCCTGAATGGCGTTTGTCGAAGGGTGATCGGCAGGAGAGGGTCATCACCAGGGGCACCTTGACTTCGAACGACGGCGAGGCGTTGCTCGCCGCGGCCAAGGCCGGCGTGGGTATTTTGGGCGCTGGCGAGTGGCTGATGAGCCGGGAAATCGCCAACGGCCAGATGGTTCGCGTTCTGCCGGAGTGGGATCTGGATGCCCAGGGCGGGATTTATCTGGTGCGAGCGTCGGCAGCTTTTACGCCGGCAACGCTCATGGCGTTCAAGGAATGGCTGGAGGGCAGATTTGCGCAAGGGCCGCCTTGGCAAATGCCCGTCAGTTAAGCGCAATCCATGTGGGAGCGGGCTTGCTCGCGAAAGCGGTGTGTCAGACGACATCAATGTTGACTGTGCCGCCGTCTTCGCGAGCAAGCCCGCTCCCACAGGTATTGCATTTTGACTGACGGACCATTACTCCCTTACATCAAGGTATTTTGCGGCATCCCCAGCAGGCCAGTCAGGGTGTTGATAATCGCTTGTTGCCGGGCACGGTCTGTCTGGTGCACGGCTTCTGCGGCGGCGACATCGGCGTTGCAGTGAGGGCAGGTCACTTCGTGCGCATGGATGTACTGCAAACAACCCCGACACAGCGCCAGTTGCGGTGGAATACGTCCTTCGTCCGGCGATTTCTGGCCCTGGTTTGCCCAGGCCAGTTTGATCACCTGGCCGCTGTCGCTGACGCTGCTGACCGTCTCGCCGGTATCGATGCGTTCGGTGATCAGGTCAAAACGTCCGACGGCGAAGGAGGTCTTCGCCGCGTCCTCGAGTTTGACGATGCGCTCGCGCAGCCCGCGTTTTTGCAGGTCCAGCGCGCGGTAATGGCAGTAGGGGTTGTTGCCGGGTTTGCCGAGCAGGGAGTGCGAGGTCCAGGTGCAGCCGCCACGGCAGACGTCGTTGTAGTAACAGCTTCGGCAGTAACCCCACAGGTCGTCGACACCGCGCAGGCGGCCAAAGTGCATGCCTTCGCTGTAGTGCCAGATATCGTGCAGGCTCATGTTGCGAACGTTGCCGCCCGAAAACCCCACGGTTGCCAATGACGGGCAACCCTTGACGGTGCCGTCGGCCTCCAGCGCCAGCACGGTCTGGCCGGCGGCGCAGCCACTCCAATGCACGCGCTCGTCGCCGAAACCACGCCACATGTGTTCATAAGGCCCGTAGTAACCAATGTTGTTGCCCACGTTCATCAGCAGCCCGCGGTCGACACCTTCGCGATACAGACGCGCCAGCAACGGCATCACTTCCAGCAGTTGATAAGGCTGCAATAACAGCTCCGGGTGATCGACGGCATTGCCCATCGCAACCGTCAGCTGGATCTGCCAGTGAGTGGCGCCGAGGCCGATAATCAGGTCCATCAATTCGGGCAAGTCGGGCAACGTGGCTGCGCCGATTTGGGTGTTGACGCTCACCGCAAGCCCGGACTGTTTGGCCCGCCGCAGGGTATCAACCGCTTTGTCGAAGGAGCCCGGAACATTGCGTACCGCGTCGTGCAGCGGCGCCAATCCATCCAGTGAAACCCCCACGCCATTGAGCCCGGCATCTACCGCTGCCTGCATTTTCGCCGGTGTCAGGTTGCGTCCACCGGTTTGTATGGCGCAATACATGCCGTGATCGTGGATGGCCTGGATCAGTTGCGTCCAGTCCTTGCGCAAATAGGCTTCACCACCGATCAGGGTGATCTCGCGGGTGCCGAGGGCGGCCAGGGAATCGATGACGTCCAGGCATTCCCGGGTGTTCAATTCATCGGGGCGTCTGTGGCCGGCGCGTGAGCCGCAATGCAGGCATTTGAGATCGCAGGCCAGGGTGATTTCCCAGACCACATGCACCGGCACATAGCGTTTGAGGTCGGTTTCACTGAGGTAGCGGGCAGGGCGAGTGTCTGACATGGGAAATCCTTGCGCACAACGCGTGCGCGGCACGAATCCATCGAAGTGTTCGCGCCTTCCTTGGGGCAGTGGCGCGACCGGATTTACCTTTTTCTGTTGAAGTGAGCCGGGCCAGTCAGTTAAGCGCGGAACCCTGTGGGAGCGGGCTTGCTCGTGAAAGCGGTGTGTCAGGCAACATCAATATTGACTGTGCTGCCGCCTTCGCGAGCAAGCCCGCTCCCACATGGATTGCGGGTTTAGCGAGCCTCCAGCCGGGCTATTTCAACGTTCAACTGGTCCAGTGCGTTGCGCAGCGCACCGCTGTGGGCCAGTTGCTGTTCACCCTGGCTGACCACGGCCTTCAGTTGCGCCAGGTCACCGCTGGCTTGCGCTTGCTGTACCGCGACGGCGTAGAGCGGTACCGCATGGTGCGGATGCTCTGGACGCACAATAACGGGAGCCTGGCTGACCGCTGCGTGTTTCACGTAATGCCATTGGCCCTGATTCTCGTACTTGTAGTCGGCATAACCGCTCGCCCAATCGCCGCCTAAAATGCCCTTCAAACCGAAGGTCTGGGCGATCTGGCTGAGAGGGCCGCTCGGGCTGCCGGCTAAGGTGAGGATGATGTGGTTCTCCGCCGTCGGCACCAGTTTGGCCTCGGAGTACTCACCCCATACACGGGCACGGAAGTTGAGGGGTGGGTAGGTGCTTTGGAAAATACTGGCAATCCCGCTGACTTTTTTCTTTGCGGTATCCACCAGCAAATCGAGGGTTAAAACCGGTGCGCCCAGCAGGTGACTGCTGATGTTGAGGCGAGTATGAAAAAGTCCGATTGACATGGTGCTACTCCCTTATTTGTGTTCAAGACAAGTCGGGCATATTTCGTGGTCGAGTCAGCGGCGTTCCTGCCGGCTGATTTCTTCCTTGGCCGTTTCAAGCGCCGTCTGCAGTTGGGGTTGCTGATCCAGTTGCTTCTGGGCCAGGCGCGACAGGTTCTTCATCTGGGCCAGGTCACCACTGGCCATTGCACTTTGAATCGGTGCGGCGTACAGCGGCATGATTGGCGGATACGATGATTCCGGCGGAATCACCGGGCCGGGTTCCAACGGCAGCGGGGAAACGTGGGACGGCACCGCCTCAATGAGGTGGGCGGGAGCATTGTTGACCTCGACCCACTGCTGACCATTCAAGTACGAGTAGTTGGCGACACCTTCTTTCCAGTCGGTGCCCACCACCAGTCGCAACTTGAAATTCACGATGGAATTGGAGCCCGAGCCGCCGTGATTGCCTTGGGCGGTGATCAGGATTTTGCTGACGCCGGGTGACATGACCGTCAGGTAGGTGTATTCGCCCCAGACATCGGAATGCACATCCAGAGGCGGGTTGGTCGCCTGAGTGATTGCGGCGGTGCCGATTACAGTCTCATCAGGGGTAAAGACCAGGAGATTGAGTGCCAGACTTTGTGCACCCGGCATCGAAGTACCAATTCGGTAGCCGAGCGGGAACAAACCGACAAGTTGCTGATTAGAACCAGACATGGTTATTGCCTCCATTGCAATAAGGGGAGCGGAAATAGCTGTTAGTGCTTTTCCAGGCGTGCGACTTCCTTGGCCAACTGCTCGTAAGCGGTATTTAGCTCTTTGTTTTCTGGTGTGGATGCATCGCGTTGTTTCAACAGCGTCTTCATTTGCGGCAGGTCGCCTGCCTTGATCGCGCTTTGGATGGCCACCCCATAGGGGGGCATGCTATGGCGAGTTGAACTGCTCATAACGATTCCTTCCGTGGTGTTTTGCGGGCACTGCTGTCATCAGCAGTTTTTGCAGTTAAGCAGGCGCGGATAAATATGCAATGGGCAACTGAAGAGTAATTTTTTATATTATTTTATTAATCGCGATGGGTTATGCGGCGGTAGGTTCAATATTAAGAATGGTAATGAAGAAAGACCTGTTCAGTGATTTCTTCATAAACGTTAAGTTCCTTATCGCCATTATTCGTATTTGATTAATCAAGACAAGTAACGCATCTTGTGCTTCCTGTTGGTTGATACGCTTTTCGTAGGAGCCAGACTTGCCTGCGAAGTCGCTCTTGAGGACGCCTTCGCCGGCAAGCCTGGCTCCTACATGTCAGCTCCCAGCCTGTTTGTTCAACGCTTCTTCAACCGCTGCAATTTCTGCCTGACGCTTGATGATCATGTCGCCTACGGGGGGGCCCTGGAAGCGCCGGGCTTCAAAGGCGAACCAGACAATCGCCGTCAGAATCAGAAAACCGAGCGTGATGTACAGCGCCCAATCGTTCGGTGGCTGGATGCCGATGACAAAGATCAGCACCATCGAAAGGATCGAGAGGATGGCGAACAATGAGTAAAACCCGCGCCCCATGTTCCACGGCCCCATGGTCGGCCACTTCGCAGTCCCGTAGGTAAACAGGCCCAGCACGATGGGAATGATGAAAGAGAAGAACAGGAAGATCACCGTGCAGGAGACCACGATCGTGTAAACCGGCGTTTCGCCGATCGATACCAGGGATGATCCCCACACGAACAACACCGCGAGCGTGGCACCGGTCCAGATCGCTGGCACCGGGCTGCGATGGGTCGGTGAGACTGAGGCCAATGCTTTGGAGAAGGGCAGGCCGCCGTCACGGGAAAACGCGAAGATCATGCGTGAAACCGAGGTCACGGTCGCCAGCCCGCAGAGAACCTGCGAGATGAAGATCGCCACGTAAAGTGCCATCTTGATCGCCGGGTTCACCTGAGTGTCCATCGCCCAGAAGAACACATTCCAACCCTGCTTCGCCGCTTCGTCCATGCTTGGCAGCATCAGTACAAACGAGCAGAGCATCACCCAGCCGAACAGCAGCGACCAAGCCACCGAGCTGACCATCCCGACCGGTACCGACACGGATGCCTGATGGGTTTCTTCGGAGGTATGCGCCGAGGCGTCGTAGCCGGTGATGGTGTAGATCGGCAAGAGCAGGCCGAGCATGAAAATCCAGCTGTTCGACACCTGTGGCCAGACGTTGCCGCCAGCCTCGCCGGAATAGTTGCCGAAGGTCACCAGTCGGGCGAACTCATAGCTGGGTGCGGCGATCAGGCAGACGATGGTCAGCGCGAGCGCCGTGGCGAAGATCAGGTAGCCCGAGAAGTCGGTGAGTTTTGCGGTCAGGCCGATGCCGAAGTGGTTACACAAGGCCTGGAGGCCGGTCAGGATCGCCAGGAAAGTAATCCGTGTGGTGATGGTGTCTTCCATTCCCAAGGCCGGTCCGAAGGCACCGAAAAAGAAGTAGTAGGTACCGACGTTGATCGCGCCGAGTACCGTGATCAGCCCCAACAGGTTGAACCAGGCCGTCAGCCAGCCGGTGAAGCGGTTACCGAGAATCGAGCCCCAGTGATAAAGGCCGCCAGCGGTGGGGAAGGCCGAGGAAATCTGTGCCATGGCCATGGCGAAAACCCCGGAGATCAGGCAGCCCAGTGGCCAGCCGATACCGATTGCCGCACCGCCTGCACCCGAGGTGCCCTGTGCCAGCGAGTTGATGCCACCCGAGAGGATGCAAATGATCGAAAAGGAAATGGCAAAGTTGGAGAAAACGCCCATGCGTCGCGAAAGCTGCTGGGCATAGCCCATGTTGTGCAACACCTTGATGTCGTCGTCTTGTGGCGCGGTGGCGCCGGGTTGGCTTACTGGACTCATAACGTGTGCTCTTGTTCAGGTTTTGATCCACATCCATCCGCGTGGTGCGTGCCGAATGGGTTCGTCTTCAACCCCCTGTCGTACTTCTCCTGCCTCTAACGGTTGAAATCCATCCAGGTTGTGTGCTCACACGTTGGCCATGGACAGACGATTGCTCTAGAGCCGGCCGTGGAACGCCGCGTCGAAAATTTCTGCCGCGCCAGTTCGTGTCAACGGCAACGGGTTGCCGCCGGCGCAGGGGTCGACAATCGCCATGTCCGCGATCAGATCGGCCTGCTTGTCATCCACCCCCAGTTCAAACAGCGTATGCGGCACGCCGATGTCTTTGCGCAGCTTGAGGACGAAGGCCAGAAAGCTGTCGAAGCCCGGGGAGGGCAGGCGCAAATAAGCCGCCAGGCGGGTGATGCGTTCCTCGATGGCCGGGCGGTTGAACTTGAGTACATAGGGCATGAACGTGGCATTGGTCATGCCGTGGTGGGTGTCATACAGGGCGCCCACTGGATGGGCGAGTGCGTGCATGCCACCCAGGCCTTTCTGGAAAGCGGTGGCGCCCATCGCCGCAGCTGCCAGCATTTGCGCGCGCGCGTCGAGGTCGGAGGGGGTGTGTACGGCGCGTACCAGGGCATTGGCCACCAGCCGCATGCCTTCCACCGCAATACCTTCGGCCATCGGATGAAAGCCTGGAGCGCAGTACGATTCCAGGCAATGGGCAAACGCATCCATGCCGGTGCCGGCGGTGACTTTTGCCGGCATGCCGACGGTGAGGGCCGGGTCGCTGATGACCACCCGCGGCATCATTTTCGGGTGGAAAATGATGCGTTTGGTGTGCGTACGTTCGTCGATGATCACCGCCGCACGGCCCACCTCGGAACCGGTGCCGGCGGTGGTCGGCACCGCAATGACCGGGGCGATGCTGCTTTCGTCGGCGCGTGTCCAGTAGTCGCCGATGTCCTCGAAATCCCAAACCGGTCGGGTCTGGCCGCTCATGAACGCGATGAGCTTGCCCATGTCCAGGCCACTGCCACCGCCGAAGGCGACCACGCCATCGTGTTTGCCGGCGCGCCAGGCGTCGAGTCCTCCTGCCAGATTGGCTTCAATCGGATTCGGCTTGAGGTCGCAAAACAGCGCTACACCGAGGCCGGCAGCGCGCAAGGATTCCACCGCCGCGGTGGTGATCGGGGCACGCGCCAAGCCACTGTCGGTGACCAGCAACGGTCGTTGGATCCCTTGGCTGCGGCAGACCTCGGCCAATTCGGCGATGCGGCCAACGCCGAAGCGGATGCTCGTGGGGTAGTTCCAGTTCGCAGTCAGGCTCATGGCTCAGATCTCGTGGCGCAGATGGAAGGATTTCGCGCGGGTCAGGTGTTCATAGCCAAGGCGCGACAGCGTGACGCCGCGCCCGCTGTTTTTCACCCCGGTCCAGGCCAGGGCCGGGTCCAGATAATCGCAGCGGTTCATGAATACGGTGCCGGTGGCGATCTCGTCGCCGATGCGTTCGGCGGCGGCGAGGTCTTGCGTCCAGATCGAGGCACTGAGCCCGAACTCGCTGTCGTTCATCAAGGCGATGGCTTCGTCGTCGCTGGCCACCGGCATGATGCCGACCACCGGGCCAAAACTTTCCTCGCACATCACCGACATTTGATGGGTGACGTCCACCAGTACCTGCGGCGCTAGATAGGCGCTGCCCGGTGCATCGGCGGGAAAGTCCTTTGGATCGATCAATGCCCTGGCCCCTTGTGCCAGCGCATCGACGATCTGCCCGCGAACGAATTCAGCGGCGCTCGGCGTAATCAGCGGGCCGAGGGTAGTGGCTTCGTCCAGCGGATTGCCCAGCACGTATTGGCGGGTCAAGGCGACGAAGCGCTCGACAAAGGCCGGGTAAATTTTTTCATAGACATAGATACGCTCGACGGCGCAGCAGCTTTGCCCGGAGTTGAAGAAACTGCCGTCCACCAGGTTTTCCACCGCATGCTCAAGGTTGGCGTCTGCCCGAACGTAGGCGGGGTCTTTGCCGCCGAGCTCCAGGCCCACGCCGAGGAAGCATCCAGTGGCGGCGCTTTCCATGACTTTGCCGGCGTCAACCGAGCCGGTGAAGTTCACCTGCTGCACGCGTCCTGAAGCGATGACCGCGGCAGTCTGCTGATGATCGAGCAGCACGTTGTGGAACAGGCCTTCGGGTAGATGGGCGCGGCGAAAGGCCTCGGCGAAACGCTCGCCGACCAGCAACGTTTGTGTGGCGTGTTTGAGGATCACGCTGTTGCCGGCCATCAGCGCCGGGATGATCGTATTCACCGCCGTCAGATAGGGGTAATTCCACGGTGCGACGACCAGCACCGTACCCAACGGTTCGCGTTTGATACAGCGCCGAAAACCGGCGACAGGCGCAGGTTCAATTGCTGCCAACGCCTCAGGCGCAATGGCGATCATGTGCCGCGCACGTTCTTCGAAACCGCGCAGCTCGCCGGCGCCGAAGCGTATCGGGCGGCCCATCTGCCAGGCCAGTTCCGGCACGATCTCGGCCTTCATCGCCAGCATCGCGTCCACGGCGGCACTGCAAAATGCGGCGCGTTCGCTCAGCGGCCGACGCTGCCATTGCGCCTGGGCGGTTGCGGCCGCCGTCAGAGCCTGGTCGAGCTGCGCCGCATCGGCACGGCGGCGTTCGGCGTAGACCCGGCCATCGACCGGTGAGATGAGTTGAACGATCTCAGTCATGGTGTGTGCTCAATAGCGCTCGAAGCCGCGCTGCAGTTCCCAGTCGGTGATTCTCCGGTCGTACTCTTTCTGTTCCCACTCGGCGGTGTGCACGTAGTGGTCGATCACTTCATCACCGAACGCCTCGCGCAACATGCTCGAAGCTTTGAGCGCGGCGCAGGCATCGCGCAAGGTTTTCGACACTTCGGGCAAGTGCTCGTCGACGTAGGCGTCGCCCTCGAAGGGCGGCGTAAGACTGAGCTTTTCGTCGATACCGGCCAGGCCTGCGGCGATCAAGGCAGCGAAGGCCAGATAGGGGTTGAGGTCGGCGCCACCGATGCGGCATTCGATGCGGATGGCCTTGCTGCCTTCCGCGCACAAGCGAAAGCCTGCGGTGCGATTGTCCCGACTCCATACGGCCCGCGTAGGCGCGAAAGTGCCGGCCTGGAAGCGCTTGTACGAATTGATATAGGGCGCAAGAAAACAGGTGATGTCGTTGGCGTATTTGAGCTGCCCGGCCACCCAGGCGCGCATCAGTTTCGACATGCCAAACTCGGCCTTGGGGTCAAAGAACAGCGGCTTCTTGGCATTCTTGTCCCATAGCGAATTGTGCACATGGCTGCTGGAACCGGCGGCGTCATAGCGCCACTTGGCCATGAACGTGATCGCCTTGCCTTGCAGTTGCGCGATCTCTTTGCAGGCGTGTTTGATGATCACATGGTGATCGGCCATGGTCAGGGCATCGGCATATCGGATGTTGATTTCTTCCTGCCCCGGCCCCCATTCACCCTTGGAGTTTTCCACGGGAATGCCGGAGGCCTGCAGATGCTTGCGAATCGCCCGCAGTACCGGCTCCTCGCGGGTGGTCTGGAGGATGTTGTAATCCTCGATGTAGTGGCCGGCGGTCTTCGGCTTGTGGTAGTTGCGCTCGTGGATCGCCTCATAGCTCTCGTCGAACAGATAGAACTCCAGCTCCGAGGCGAACATGCCGGTATAGCCACGTTCGCGCAGGCGCTCGACCTGCTTTTTCAGAATCGCCCGCGGGCTGTGCGGCAGGTCGCGCCGGTGGTGATGATCGAGCACGTCGCAGAGCACCAGCGCTGTGCATTCCAGCCAGGGCACGCGACGCAAGGTGGCCATGTCGGGTTTCAGTACAAAGTCGCCATAGCCTTTGCTCCAGCTGGCAGCGGCGTAACCCGGCACCGGTTCCATGTCGATGTCGTCAGCCAGCAGGTAATTGCAGCAGTGGGTTTCTTCATGGCCGCTGTCGATGAAAAACTCGACCTGGAATCGCTTGCCAACCAGTCGTCCTTGCATGTCGACCATGCAAACCAACACGGTATCGATTTCGCCAGAGGCAGCGGCGCGCTTGAGTGCATCAAAGCTGAGGAGGGGCTCGGTCATCACGTCAATCCTGCGTGAAAGGTTTGGGCCTGTCTGAAGTAGCTGTTGCTGACGCTCTCCAGAAAAAACCAAACCCTGCAGAATCGAGCATCGTGAGCAATGAGCTGCTGAAAGCTTAGCCTACTGTTGCCATGCGCAAGTTTCGGCCTGATGTGAACGGCGGTTATCTGGCGTGAGCCATGGCCCGGGTTGCGTTGCCGGGCCATGGTTAACAGCGCTCGCCTGGGTTAATTCCCGCCCACCACCATATGACTGAACGGCGCCACATAGGCCTGCAACGTCACCAGCCCGCCGACCAGAATCGCCAGCACAACGGAGTGGAAAAACACGTAGCGCAGGATTTCCCCTTCATGGCCGTACCAGCGGGTGGCGGTGGACGCGACCACGATCGACTGGGCGTCGACCATCTTGCCCATGACCCCGCCGGAACTGTTGGCCGCCGCCATCAAGACCGGGCTCAGGCCCAACTGCTCGGCCGTTACCCGTTGCAAGCCGCCGAACAGCACGTTGGAGGCCGTGTCCGAGCCGGTCAGGGCAACGCCGAGCCAGCCGAGCAACGTGCCGAACATGGGGTAGAAAATGCCCGTTGCGGCGAAGGCCAGGCCCATGGTCGCGTCGAGGCCCGAGTAGCGGGTCAGGAAGCCCAGGGCAAGCATGGCCACAATTGTAATGAGCGAGTAGCGCACCACCCACAGCGTTCGCAAATAATGGTGCAGCAGCTGCGGGATGGAATAGCCCATCAGCAGCCCGCCAAGGATTGCCGCCAGCAAGATGCCGCTGCCGGTGCTGGTGAACCAGTTGAACTTGTAGACCGCGTCCTCGGTTTTAGCCACGGGCACCACGGGCGGGACCTTTTCGATCTGTTGGTGAATGGTGGTGAAGGTCAAGGTCGGGGCAAAGATCGGGTTCGCCTCGCGCATTGGCTTACCCTGAGGATCGAGCTTGGCGGAGCTTGTTTGCGGATCTATCGCCGGGCGGGTATCGAACAGGTTTTTGAAGCTTTGGGTGCCCCAGGCAAAGACGAAAACCGTGAGGATGATCCACGGCAACCATGCCCGCATCACGGCAGGTTTTGCATCGCTGGCAAAGGTCGCGCTGGGCTTCTCGTCCGGGTCAGGCTCTACTCTGGAGTCGTCGGCCCGGCCTGACAACGCGGCGGAGGTATACACAGTGACCGGCTTCCAGACCTTCAGGAAACCGGTCAGGCAGGCCATGGAAATCAGCGCGGCGATTACATCCACCAGCATCGGCCCGTGGTAGTTGGACACAAGAAATTGCGGTATGGCGAAGCTGACCCCGGCGACCAGGATCGCCGGCCAGATTTCCAGCATCTTGCGCCAGCCGGCGAAGGCCCAGATCAGCCAGAACGGCACAATCACCGAGAAAAATGGCAGTTGCCGACCGACCATCATCGACAGCTCCATTTCATCCAGCCCGGTCACTTTGGCCAGGGTGATGATGGGCGTGCCCAGGGCGCCGAATGCCACGGGTGCAGTATTGGCGATCAATGCCAGGCCAGACGCGGCCAGGGGCGAAAAGCCCAGCCCGATCAGAATGGCCCCGGTCACCGCCACGGGGGTGCCGAAACCGGCGGCTCCTTCGAAGAAAGCGCCGAAGCAGAAGGCAATCAGCAGCAGTTGCAGACGTCGATCGTCAGTGATGCGCGCCAGGGAGTCTTGCAGCACTTTGAACGAGCCGTTCTCGGTGGTCAGCCGGTGCAGGAAGATGATGTTGAGCACGATCCAGCCAATCGGCAGCAGACCGTTGGCGGCTCCGTAAAGCGCGGCCGAGCCCGCCATGTTCGCCGGCATGCCGAAGGCGAAAATCGCAATCAACAAAGCCGAGCCCAGGGCCAACAACGCCGCCAGGTGCGCCTTGATGTGGAAAAACGCCAGGGAGGCCAGCATCACCACCACCGGCACCGCCGCCATGATGGTTGATAGCATGGGGTTATCGAAAGGGTCGTAGATTTGCTGCCAGACCATGTTCCACCTCTGCTTTTTATTGTTGGTAGCGCAGACCCCCGTGGGGGAAGGTGGTTTGGAGTATAGGTGGCATTACGCTGCTGTCCTGGCGGGGCCAGCCGTTCAGGTTTCGAGGCCGACCCCGAGGCGTGCGCTCCTTTCGACCATCGCCACGATTGTTGCGAAAAGTTCCTCCTGTGCCTGCACTGGCGTGATCTCGCCAGCCGCGGCGGCATGGGACAGCGCCTCAGCTGCACCGAGCATCGCCCGAAGACTCGCTGGCGCGATTTCACCCGTTCCGGCAAAGGGGAGAAGGGCGTTGCGGCACTTGTCCATGAAGATCGCTTCGTACTCGCGCTTGATCTTTTCCAGCTCGGGCGAGCTGGTCAACGCCGCGATCACGCCGGGTATCTCGCGGCCCTGGAGAAGAACGCAATCAACATATGAAGACGCGATGACCATTGCCTTGCTCGCCAGCGTCGGTTCACTGGTTTGAAGCGCGGCGTCCATGAGCGCGGTCTGACGCGCGTCGAACTCCTGATATAGCGCCGCCAGCAACCCGGGACGGGTGGTGAAATGATCGTAAACCACCGGTTTGGTCACCCCCGCCTGTTCGGCGAGCCGGCCCAGGGTCAACGCTTCCGTGCCTTCCTCTCGAACCAGCTGCCAGGCGACATCCAGCAACTGGCGCTGGCGCTCTTCCCGTGACATCCGGCGACGTGGTTGCGGGCTGGAATCCTGCTCAGGTGTTTCGGTGCTTGACATGCTTATGTACCAAAAGTAGCTTACTGATCGTAACTTACCAAGAGTATATAAGGCTCGTCTCTAGCCCTCAATCACTCATTCCGTAGCAGGAGTTTTCGACATGCACGCACTCATTGTTGTCGCTCACCATGATCTACAGTCGCTCACCCATAGCCTCGCCAGGCAGATCGGCGAAGGTGTATCCACAGCTGATTCCGATAACTCTTTCGAGATCGCGGACCTTTGGGCGCAAGGATTCGATCCGAGGTTCGGCGCGGCCGATCTCGCCGTCCATCATCGCGAAGCACCGCCCCCCGCCGATGTGGCCGCCGAGCAGGCGAGAATCGATGGCGCCGATGCGCTGGTGCTGGTGTATCCGGTTTATTGGTGGTCGATGCCGGCGCTGCTCAAAGGCTGGATCGATCGGGTGTTCGCCAATGGCTGGGCATTCGATTTCAGTGCGGATGCCAAGTTGGAGAAGAAGCTTCGCCATCTGCAGGTTCATCTTGTGGGCGTTGGTGGCGCCGACGCGGGAACCTATGCGCGCCATGGTTATGCCGATGCCATGAAAACGCAGATCGACCATGGGATCTTCGATTATTGCGGTGCCAGCGTTGTGACGTCCGAGCTGCTGCTCGACTCGGAAATCCAGGAGCCGACGGTTCACCTGGAGGCTGCGTGGGTGATCGGTCGTGATCTTTTCGGTGCATCCAGATGCAGCGACGCGGCCCGGGATGTTCATCTTTGCCAACCGGCCAGCGCCAATGCTTTTTGACAGACAAAAAAAGAGCCTCAAAGCTCTTTGATGGGGAGGAAGTAGAGCCAGAGGCTCAAGATGCGCATGAAACAAGTGGTGAGCTTATTGGGGTTCAGTTCACTCACCACCTACGCAACGGCTTTAAACCTCCAACCGCTACGTACCAATATCGTAAGAAGCCGGTGGCTGGCACTCAAGTACCATTAGTCTAATCCCCCCGGCCAACCGGCCTGGCGCAGCGCTTTGAGCAAGGTGTTGGCATCCAGGCCCGGCACCGTATGGCCGTTGCCTTCGGTGGTGTTCGAGGCCAACAGGGCGTTGATGATGGCTTCTTCCACGGCTTCGGTGGCGGCCAGGAACAGCTCACTGATGTGGTCGTTGTTGACCATCCTCAGGTGGTCGCAGGTGGGGGCGCCTTTGCCTTCATAAGCGGCTGGCGGCACGTGCTGATTGCCGGTGGCGAAGGCCACGAAAATGTCGCCGCTGTGGTCTTCATTGCCGCCACCGGTGCGAGCCAGGCCGAGGCTGGCACGTTGCGCGAGGCGCGTGCATTGGTGTGGCAAAAGAGGCGCGTCGGTGGCCAGGCAGACGACGATGGAGCCCATGCCCGGATGGGGCAGGGAGGCTTTGAGGAAGGGCGAGTCGACCTGCTCCATGTAACGCCCCACGGGGTAACCGTCGACGCGTAATTCGTGACGAATGCCGTGGTTGGCCTGGACGATTGCGCCGACGGTCCAGCCTCCTTGAGCACCATTCAGCCGTCGCGAGGCGGTGCCGATCCCACCCTTGAATTCGTGACAGATCATCCCGCTGCCACCGCCCACTGCGCCTTCGATGACCGGGCCGCCGACGGCTGCGTGCAGAGCTTCGGCCACATGTTCAGGACGTACATGAAAACCGTTGATGTCGTTGAGCAAGCCGTCGAACGTTTCCAGCACCACGGGCATGTTCCAGTAAAGGCGCCCATCGTCGGGTTGCTCCTGACGATCCAAAACGATCAGCGCATCGCGCACGATGCCCAGGCTATGGGTGTTGGTGAAGGCAATCGGGCTGGTCAGCAGACCGGCCTCGCGAATCCACTCAAGCCCCGTGGCGTCGCCATTACCGTTGAGCACATGGACGCCGGCGAAGCATGGCTGTTGATTGGCGGAACCGTCACGCGGCTCGATCAGCGTGACACCGGTATGGATGTCGCGGCCGCTGGCGGTTCGTCCTCGCACATTGCTGTGGCCGACCCGTACGCCGGGCACATCGGTGATGGCGTTGAGGGGGCCGGGTTGCAGTTGGCCGAACTGAATGTTCAGGTCGCGGGCACGTGGTTTCATGGTGGTTCTCATGTTCGATTGGTCTGAAAAAAAGAGGCTTATTGGTTAATGCAGGTAAGTTAAGGAATTTGAGCGACGTAGAACCTGTGGGAGCGTGGCTTGCCCGCGAAGAATGCACCGCGGTTTTTCAGTTACTACGCGTCATCGTTCTTCGCGGGCAAGCCCGCTCCCACATGGATTGCGTAGGATCACTGACCGTTCTTCACGGCGCTCCAGACGCGAGTGCGTACGCGCTCGGTCGCCTTGGGCAGAGGTTCAAGGGTGAACAGCTTGGCCAAGACCTCGGCCGGCGGGTAAATGGCAGGGTTGTTGCGAGTCGCCTCGGCCACCAGGCGAGTCGCGCTGCGATTGCCGTTGGGGTAGGACAGATGGTCCGTGACCGGGGCGATGACTTCGGGGCGCATCAAGTAGTCGATGAACGCCAGGCCTTGCTGCGGATGCGGCGCGTCCTTGAGCAGCACCAGGGTGTCGAACCACACCGGCGCCCCTTCCTTCGGCAGGCTGTAGGCGATCTTCACACCATTGCCTGCTTGTTCGGCGTTGGTCTTGGCTTCCAGCATCGCGCCGGACCAACCCACCGCCACGCAGATGTTGCCGTTGGCCAGGTCGCTGATGAATTTTGAAGAGTTGAAGTAGGCAATGTGCGGGCGCAGCTTGAGCAGCAGCGCCTGGACTTTCTTGTAGTCCTCGGGGTTGGTGCTGTTGGGCGGCAGGCCCAGGTAATGCAGCGCGACCGGCAGCATCTCCGAAGGCGAGTCGAGCATCGCCACGCCGCACTCGCCGAGCTTGGCCAGGTTCGCTTCGTTGAACACCAGCTCCCAGGAGTCCACCGGCGCCTTGTCGCCCAAGGCGGCGCGGACCTTGTCGACGTTGTAGCCGATGCCGTTGGTGCCCCACAGATACGGCACAGCGTACTGGTTACCCGGATCGTTGTTGGCCAGTTTCGCAAGCAGCGCGGTATCCATGTTTTTGTAGTCAGGCATTTGCGCGCGAGGCAGTGGTGCAAGCGCCCCGGCCTTGATCAGCGTCGGCAGGCTGAAGTTGCTGGCCACCACCACGTCGTAACCGCTGCGGCTGGTCAGCAGTTTGCCTTCCAGGACTTCGGCGCTGTCGAAGGTGTCGTAAACCGGCTGGATCCCGGTGTCGCGCTTGAAATCCTGCAAGGTGTTGGGGCCGATGTAGTCGTACCAGTTGTAGACGTTCACGGAGGGGGCGTCAGCGGCGACCGCCGAGAGTGAAGCGCACAAACAGGCGCCCAGTCCCAGGTTGATATACGAGCGATGACAACTCATGATGCGGCACTCCTGGCCTGCTGCAGGCCGGTGATGATCAGGTGCTTGCAGCGTATCGGCAGGCCGGGGACTTACCCATTCCCATCATGGGTTACTCGAAAGGGGTAGGGCGTGGACGCGTTGCTCAAAGAATTGCCGGTACACCAAGGGTTGGCGCGGGTCTTTGCGGCGTTGGGTCAGGACGGGTTCTGGCGTGCGCTGGTGGACACGCTACGGCTATTGGTGCCGCTGGATAACGCGTTGGTCGCGGTAATGCGATCGGGGCGAGTGCCACGGCTGCTGATTGATTTCGACTCCAAGGGTGGCGCCGACGAGCATGAAGAACTGGCGGACTACAGCGCCGGCATGTACCTGCTCGATCCGTTCTACCAGGCCGCTTGTGCCGGTATTGCCGATGGCTTGCACAGCCTGACCGCCGTGGCTCCCGACCAGTTTCAGCAGAGCGAGTATTACCTGAGCTACTTCCGCTCGGTGGTGGGTAGTGACGAGTTGCAGTTCATGGTCAACGTCGACGGCGCGGTGCTCGGTTTATCGTTGGGGCGCTCGACGACGTTCACCCTTGAAGAGCAGGGCCGTCTGCTGTGTGCGCGCGATTGGGTGCTGGCGGCCATGCGCCGTCACCTGCAACTGATGCCCCCGGAAGGGCCGACCGCCGAGGCCGTGGCTGGCGACTTGGCGACCCTGCTGGATCGCTTCGATGCGCGTTTGTCGGTGCGCGAAGTCGAAACGGCGCGGCTGATTCTCCAGGGCTTCTCCAGCAAAGCCATCGCCCAGCAACTGGGTATTTCCCCGGAAACGGTGAAGGTGCATCGGCGCAATCTCTATCACAAGCTTAATGTGAGTGGGCATGGGGAGCTGTTTGCGCTGGTGTTGCAGCCGCGTTGAATCAACATCAAAAGATCGCAGCCTGCGGCAGCTCCTACATTGACCGTATGCAACCTCAATGTAATGGGTGTACCCAACCCCCCGTAGGAGCTGCCGAAGGCTGCGATCTTTTGATCTTTTGATCTACCCCTGCCTGAACACCAACGCCTTCAACCCGCACTCGACATCGGCATCCGGAAACTCCGGCGGATTCTCCAGTCGCTGCTCAAACCGCAAGCTCGGCGCTTCGCGGGTGACGCCATCGATGAGAAAGTCCGCACCGAACGCCGGATCGTTCATGCAAGCCAGCACCGTGCCCTGTGGGCTGAGCAATTCCGGCAGGCGGCGCAGCACGCGCTGGTAATCCTTGGTCAGCAGAAAACTGCCTTTCTGAAAGGACGGCGGGTCGATGATCACCAGGTCATATGGGCCCTTGCCGATCACCTTGCCCCATGACTTGAACAGGTCATGGCCGAGAAAACTCACCTTGCTCAAGTCATGCCCGTTGAGCCGATGATTGTCGCGGCCACGGCTCAGGGCCGAGCGAGCCATGTCCAGATTGACCACATGCGTAGCGCCACCCGCAATGGCAGCCACCGAAAACCCGCAGGTATAGGCGAACAGGTTCAACACCCGCTTGCCATCAGCATTGGCCCGCACCCAATCGCGGCCGTAGCGCATGTCGAGGAACAGGCCGGTGTTCTGTTTGCGGCCCAGGTCCACGCGATAATGCAGGCCGCCCTCGGTGATCGTCATCTCCTCGATTGGCTCCCCGAGCAGCCATTCGGTGGTGCTTTCCTGCAGGTATCGATGTTGCAACAGCAAGGTATGCGCGCCGGATGCCGTCCATGCAGGCGACTGCGTGATCGCCATCAGCCGCTGCTTCAAATCGTCCAGTTGCGACGCTTGCGGTTCCTTGAACACGCAGACCAGCACCACGCCTTGCAGCCAGTCGACGGTCAATTGCTCCAGCCCCGGCCAGCAGCGGCCACGGCCGTGGAACAGCCGACGGGTTTCTGCGGGCGCAGCCGCAAGCGCAGTCAGCAAATGGTCGTGGAGGACGGAGAGGGCATCTGGGTTCATCGGGCAAAGTCGGCCATGCATGGGGGGCGGCATTTTAACCACAATTATGCGCTGACAAACGGTCGTATTTGTCAACCTGGACGGAGAATGTCCACGTCAGGTGTATCAAAAATGAATTTTCCACGAAGTCCGCTGTTCATACCTGTAGGTGGCGGATTTGAGCCTGCGAACTTTTTACACAATCAGGGAGTGACACAGTCATGGGTCCAGTATCAACGGCGGGCGCACACTTGTCTGACGGTTTGATTCTTGTGGTGGAGGACGACCCGTTGATTCTGGAGTTTCTTTGCGAAATTCTTCAGGAGGAGGGCTTTGCGGTTGAACCACAGATCAGCGCGGACGCCGCGTCGCAGTTTCTGGAGCAGCACGCGCCGGAGGTAGGACTGTTGCTGACGGACATCACCATGCCGGGCAAACTCAATGGCGCGGACCTGGCCAATCAGTTCGGCGACCGTTGGCCAGACAAGCCAATCATGATCATGTCCGGCTTCGAAACCCCGAAAAGTTCGGGGGTCAAGCATCGGGTTGCGTTCATCAAGAAACCTTGGGCGGTGGGACAGTTGCTCGATTGTGTGCAAAACGCCTTGCATTCGAACCGGACCGTGTAGGCGCTGCCGCAGGCTGCGATCTTTTGATTTTGCTTTTAAAAACGAAGATCAAAAGATCGCAGCCTGCGGCAGCTCCTGCGTGGGTGATGTACATTGCCTGACAACATTCGCCTGGTTCTGGAAGTCGCCCTTTGTCCATTCAAGCCTCCGTGTTCAATACCTCGTACCGCGCCTTTCTGTTCGATATGGATGGAACTGTCCTCAACTCCATCGCCGCCGCCGAGCGGATCTGGACCACCTGGGCCCTGCGCCACGGGGTTGATGTCGATACCTTCCTGCCGACCATCCATGGCGTACGCGCCATCGACACTATCACTCGTCTGGCCTTGCCCGGGGTGGACGCGGAAGCTGAAGCCGCGTGGATCACCGAGGCGGAAATCGAGGATGTGGAAGGGATTGTCGAGGTGGCCGGTGCGGCGAGTTTCCTCAAGTCGCTGCCCGCCAACCAATGGGCCATCGTCACCTCGGCGCCACGGGCGCTGGCCTTGCGCCGAATGGCGGCGGCAGGCATTCCCGAGCCTTTGGTGATGGTCACTGCCGAAGACGTCAGCGCCGGCAAACCCGACCCAGCGGGGTATCGGCTGGCCGCCAGTCGGTTAGGGGTCGAGCCCACCGAGTGCCTGATCTTCGAAGACGCCGCCGTGGGGATTCGTGCGGGTGAAGCGGCGGGCGGCCACGTCATGGTCATCACCGCGACCCATGTTCATCCGCTCCAGACCCCGCACGCCACCCTGGCCAGCTACGACTTGGTCGAGGCGCGAGTGGATCTCCACAGCCAGATCAGCCTGTACACACTCTGATGTGGGAGGGCTTTCAGTCACATCAATGCTGAATGTACCGCCGCCTTCGCGGGCAAGCCTCGCTCCTACAGGAATCACCGCTACCCCTGTAGGAGCGAGGCTTGCCCGCGAAGATGGTTAGTAAATCCCGGGAATCAATCGCCAGCTACGGGCGCAGTAAGCCTCATATTCACTGCCAAACTGCGCGCGTAACAGCGCTTCTTCGGCGCGAATGCGGGCGATCAGCGGGATCAACATCAGCGCCACCAGCAGCAACCCGACGCCGGAGCGAAAGGCCAGCGCCCAGCCCACGCCATTGATCAGCAGCCCCAAATAGCTGGGGTTGCGCAAGGTCCGATAAATCCCGTCGGTGACCAGGCGGTGCCCCGGCTGAATCGCCACCAGGCCGCTGAAGCGTTTGCCCAGCACAAACACCGGCCACATCCGCAGCGCGCCGCCGACGATGAACAGCAGTGCGCCCAGCCAACGCACGCCCTCGCCACCGAAGGTCCAGAAGTCGATCCGGTCGGTATAGGCTGGCAGGTACCCACTCAACAGCCCAAGTACCCCGAAAACCGGCAATACCCAGCGATTGGCCCGGTCTTCACGTTCGCCGGAGCTCAGGTTGCCCTCGCTGAACAAAGACACGATCGCCATCACCAGGGTTGCAAACGCAATGACCACCAACGGTGGGTGCGAGAAAAAAGCTGCCAACCCGCCCAGCCCGACTACCGCCAGAGCGAGGTAGGCAAGGGTGCTGACGAGGGCGAAAAACGCGAGTTTGGCCGAGATTTTCATGACTGACTTCGCAAAGGACATGTAGGAGCTGCCGAAGGCTGCGATCTTTTGATTTTGACCCTATCAATATCGCTCAAAAATCAAAAGATCGCAGTCTGCGGCAGCTCCTACGCGGGGCAGCGCGTTATCGCCAGGACGGTAGCCGCGGGGCTGGGTGAACTAAGCTTGGATAAGGATGATTCTATCTATTCACTCCCGGCGCGTTGAACATCTCGCTGGGCCGGGAGCGTCACAAGGAGCACACGATGCTTCACATCAGAACGCCCCTGATTCTGCATCCAGGCCTGTCAACCCCGACCCGGCGAATCTGGCTCAAGCTGGAAAACCTGCAACCCAGCGGCTCGTTCAAACTGCGCGGCATGGGCCTGCTGTGCAGTCAGGCCGCGGAGCAGGGCAAGCGCAAAGTGGTCTGTCCTTCCGGGGGGAATGCCGGGTTGGCCACCGCTGTGGCCGCTGCCAGCCTGGGGCTGAAAGCCTGCATCGTGGTGCCGAATACCACCCCGGAAACCACCCGCGCCAGGATCAGGAAAACCGGTGCCGAGGTGATCGTTCATGGCAAGGTCTGGGACGAAGCCAATCAACGGGCGAAAGAACTCGCAAAGGGCGCGGACACCGAATACGTGCCCGCTTTCGATCATCCGGTGCTGTGGGAAGGGCACAGCACGATGATCGATGAAATTCTCGAGGACTGTCCTCAGGTCGATGTGTTGGTGACGTCGGTGGGCGGCGGAGGGTTGCTGGCGGGCCTGCTCACTGGACTGATCCGTCATCAGCGCATGGAGTGTCGAATCGTTGCTTGCGAAACCCGGGGTGCAGCGTCTTTCGCGGCCGCCGTGAGTGCCGGCCACCCGGTCAGATTGCCGCGCATCGATACCGTCGCCACCTCACTTGGCGCGGCGCAAGTGGCGGCCTGGCCGGTGCAACACATCCTCGATTTTGCGCATGAATGCGTGGTGCTCAGCGATGATGAGGCGATCATGGGCGTGGTCCGTTACGCCAACGACTTGCGTCAGTTGGTCGAGCCGGCGTGCGGCGTTTCATTGGCGGTGGCGTACCTCGACCATCCGGCGATCGCCGAGGCCCATGATGTGGTGATTGTGGTGTGCGGCGGCGTCAGCATCAGCGCGCAATTGGTCGCCGGCTGGGCGCGCCTGTCCGCTGGGGCGCAAGCAACCTAGGGCCCGAACACTATCCCGTGTTGCGAGCCCCACGGCTGACTTTTACAGGTTTCAGCGACTGACTGGACTTTATTGAGCGAGGATCGCTTTGGCCAGGTCCTCATCGCTTGCCTTGAGGTCGGGATGATTCTGTCGAATTTCCTTCAGCACCGACTCCAGATAAACGCCGCGAATCGTACCGCCACTTGCCACGAAGCTAGAGGCATCATCCCGTGCGGGAATCACGATTTTGTCATCCTTGAACGTCGAGTACAGCGATGCGGAGACCCCGGCCGAAGTGGCGACATCTTTTGCATCTACATCGGCCATGGCCGAACCAACGGGCAAACAAAGCACTAGTGAAGATATGAGCAACAGACGGCGCATGACGGCGTCCTCCGAAAGCGGAAAGGAAGTAACACATAATTTAGGATGCCTGACGGTGCTCAGGAGTTCCCTGCCGATTCGATATAGGCACAGGTGAGCGCTCAGAACCGCACGGTTGCGCCATAGTCAGGCACTGATCACGCAGCCGGATCGTGGTATCTGACGAACACCCGACCCTACATAGACCGTAGGTAACCCGTGACGGGATCTTCATGGGCATGCTGGCGATAATCTCCAGCGTGGTCGATTATCGAGGCGAGGGCTGGCTTGAATGAATGGAGGGCAGGTGAGCGTCGATATCGAATGCGTGGTGGTCGGGGCCGGTGTGGTCGGGCTGGCGGTGGCCAGAGCCCTGGCGCGGATCGGGCGAGAAGTGATTCTCGTCGAGGCGGGCGAGGGGATTGGCGTGGGCATCAGCTCGCGCAATTCGGAAGTGATCCACGCCGGGATCTATTACCCGAGCGGTAGTCTCAAGGCGCAGTTGTGCGTGGAGGGCAGGCAACGGCTGTACGCCTTCTGCGATGAACGCGGCGTCGATTACCAGCGTATCGGCAAGCTGATCGTGGCCACCGATGACCATCAGCGCCATGCCTTGCAGGTATTGCTGGAGCAGGGGCGGCGCAACGGTGTCGATGACCTGCAATGGCTGGATGCCGGGCAGGCGCAGGCGCTTGAACCGGCGTTGTCCTGCGTTGCCGCGCTCTGGTCGCCGTCCACCGGCATCGTCGATTCCCATGCCCTGATGCTGGCGCTTCAGGCAGATGCTGAAGCGTGCGGTACTTCGATAGCCTTTCACACGCCATTGGAATCGGCCCGTTGCACCGGGCACGGTTTCGAGCTGCGCATGGGTGGCGCTCAGCCGATGACGTTGAGCTGTCGTCAGTTGATCAACTGCGCGGGATTGTCCGCGCCTGACGTGGCGGGCCGGATCGAAGGCTTGCCAGCGCAGCACGTTCCCAAGGCCTGGCTGTGCAAGGGCAGCTATTTCAGTTTCAGCGGCCGGGCGCCGTTCCGACATTTGCTTTACCCGGCACCGGAAAGCGCCGGGCTGGGCGTTCACATGACCCTGGACCTGGGCGGTCAGGCGCGTTTCGGGCCGGATGTCGAATGGGTCGAGCAAGTCGATTACCGCGTCGATCCCCGCCGCAGCGAAGGTTTCTATCAGGCGATCCGGCGTTACTGGCCGGCGTTGCCCGATGACAGCCTGCAACCGGCCTACAGCGGTATTCGCCCGAAAATCAGCGGGCCGAGCGAGCCGGCCGCCGACTTCATCATCAGCGGCCCGGATGTGCATGGCGTGCCGGGGTTGGTCAACCTGTTCGGCATCGAATCACCAGGGCTGACCAGTTGCCTGGCGCTGGCTCACCGGGTGGTGCAGCGTCTGATCTTGATTTGATTCGCGACGAAATCCTGTAGCCGCTGGCCCAATGTGGGAGCGGGCTTGCTCGCGAAAGCGGTGTGTCAGGCAGCATCATTGTCGACTGGCAGTCCGTATTCGCGAGCAAGCCCGCTCCCACCTAGCGCCAGCTGCAGAGGTCGTCGTGAAGGTGCCGGTTATCAGTGTCTGCGATGCCGTTCACCGCGAGGGCTATTCTTGGCAATGCGCCCATCCTCATGGGAGACCTCTGATGATCAACGTACGCACTGCCCGCATGCTCGCCGATTACAGGCACTGGGCCGATCAGCGACTCTTTGACAGCCTCATGGCGCTGCCACCGGAAGAGCTCAACCGCAAACGGGTGTCGGTGTTCAACAACATCATCGGCACCTTGAACCATATCTACGTGGTGGACTGCATCTGGCAAGCCCACCTGGAGGGCCGAGGGCACGACTTCAAAACCTCCCATGACCTGCTCCATACCGAACTCCCCGAGCTGCGAATGGCGCAACAGGAGATCGATCAATGGTTCTGTGGATGGAGTGCGGCCCAGACCGACGATTCGCTGGATCAACCCATCGAATTCACCTCCGTCGCGGGGGAAAGCGGGGTCATGAGTGCCGGCGCGATGCTGTTGCATGTGGTCAACCACGCCAGTTATCACCGAGGCTGGGTGGTCCAGATGTACGTCGAGATTCCGGCCCTGCCGCCGATCACTGATCTGCCGGTGTTTCTGCGCGAGGTTCCGGGGTATTGAGTCGAATTCCACCAATTCTCGGCCCAAACAAATCCCCTGTGGGAGCGGGCTTGCTCGCGAAAGCGGTCTGACATTCAACAGTGATGTCGACGGATACACCGCTTTCGCGAGCAAGCCCGCTCCCACACTGGATCTTCTTTGTGATGGCGATGGTGTCAGGCCTGAGGAATCAAACTCTGCCGGCAATCAAGTACCAACAGCGCACCACCCAGTTCGCTACTGCCTACTTCCAGCGTAAACCCATGCAGGCTGACAATCGCCGCGACGATCGACAACCCCAGCCCGAAACCGCTTTGCGGGTTACCGCCCTCGGCGCGATAGAAGCGCTGAAACACCGCCTCACGCTCGGCCAGCGCAATGCCGGGGCCGGAGTCGAGTACTTCGATTCGTGTATGCCCGGCGTCATTCATCCCACGCAAAATCACCTTGCCACCCGGCGGCGTGAATTTGATCGAGTTGCTCAGCAAATTCGCCACGGCTTCGAACAGCAGCGCCCGGTCGCCGTTGAACCGGGGCAGGGACTCGGGCAGTTGCAGTTCAAAGGTCAATTGGCCTTCTTCCGCTAGCGGCAGATAAAAGTCATGCAACTCTTGCAGCAACGGCACCGGGTCCAGTTGCACGAAACCCGAACGGCGCTGGCGATCCTCCAGCTCGGAAATTCGCAGCAAGCCACGAAAACGCGCCATCAAGGTATCGGCCTCGCCGAGCACCGAATCCAGTTGCACGGCCAGCGTCGAACCGTCATCGGCCTGCTGCTGAATCCGGTACAGCTGCGCCCGCAGGCGGGTCAGCGGTGTGCGCAGGTCATGGGCGATGTTGTCGCACACGCCTTTGACCTCGTTCATCAAGCGTTCGATGCGTTCGAGCATGGCGTTGACGATGGCGGCGAGCATGTCCAGCTCATCACGGCGGTTGGACAGCGGCAGGCGTCTGGTCAAGTCGCCGGCGACGATGGCTTCGGCGCTGGCCTGGATCGCCCGGATCCGCCGCAGCGGGCGCCGTCGCAATAAGTGCCAGCCGGCGATACCGGGCAGAATGGTCAGCGACACGCCCCACAGCAGCGCGTGCAGGATGATCCGGGTCACCGCAAACAACGAACCGTTGTCCCGCACCAGTACCAGCCAGCGCCCGTCCAGGGTCCGGGTCGCCGCGGCATCGCAACTGTCGGCGGGCAAGGTCGGGTCGTCGGCGTCGACGCAGTCGCTGAGGATGTGAATCTTGCCGTCCAGTGGCAGGCCTTGGGGGATCTGGCGCAAGGGGCCGCTGAGGTGACGTCGCTGGTCATCGAACAGGCCATAGGCATCGATGCCGCGAACGTCGAAGGTCACGCTGGCGGCGAGGGCGTCCTCCAGTTGCGCGCCCTGGAAGCGAGAAAACAGATGCTGACGTTGCATCAACGAATGCTTGGCCAGGGTGTCCAGGTAGCTGGACACCTCGTAGTACATGACCCCCATGAGAATCCCGCTCCAGGCCACGAACAGCGAACTGTAGAGCGCCAGCAAGCGGCTGCTGGAGGAGCGCCAGCCTTTAGAGGGGTTCAGCAATGACATAACCCGAGCCTCGCACCGTCCGAATCAGTGGGACTTTGCCTGGCGGGTCGATCTTTTTGCGCAGACGACCAATGTGCACGTCGATCAGGTTGGTGCCGGGGTCGAAGTGATAACCCCAGACCTCTTCGAAAATCATCATCCGCGACAGAATCTGCCCGGTGTTGCGCATCAAAAATTCCAGCAACTTGTACTCGGTGGGCAGCAGCGTCAGCAACTGGCTGTCGCGGCTGGCCTCGTGGCTGATCAGGTTCAGCTCCAGATCGGCCACGCGCAATGTGGTGGCCTGGGCGGTCACGGTGTTTTGCCGGCGCAGCAAGACTTCGACCCGGGCGGCCATTTCATCGGTGGCGAACGGTTTGGTCAGGTAATCGTCGCCGCCGGCGCGCAGGCCGCGCACCCGTTCATCGACATCGGAGAGGGCGCTGATCATCAGGATCGGCGTGACCACGCCCATGGTGCGCAGGGTGGTGACAATCGCCAGCCCATCGAGCTCCGGCAGCATGCGGTCGAGGGTGATCAGGTCGTAGTCGCCGCTGACCGCGCGCGCAAGACCCTCGCGGCCATTGTCGACCCAATCCACGTCGAGGCCGTGGCTACTCAGTTCGGCGACGATTTCCCGGGCGGTCACAGCGTCGTCTTCGATGGTCAAGATGCGGGTCATAGGGCTTGCCTGATAATCGGTTCAATACGAAGTGGGGCTCATTTTGCCAAGAATTACGCGCGACTTTTTAAATTAACTTTCATGTTGCCTCGTGAGCCTGGCTGGAACGTTGATATCATCCGGCCATAACTCTAAAGGGAAGCTGCACTGTGCGCACTTTAATGGTTCGTGGCTGGATGCCCATGTTTTTGCTGTTGTTGTGCATGGTCGGCTCATCTGCCTGGGCTGCCAACACGCCATGTTCGGGGAAGAAGGGCGGCATCGATCGTTGCGACGGCGATCTGTTCCTGTGCAATGACGGTTCCATCAGTGGTTCGAAGAAAAGCTGCGCGGCGATGTTTGGTAGTGAAAGCCAGGCGCGTCCGCAGACGCTGTTGCAGGATTCCGATGGCTGCGCCTGCGGCACCGGCACGTTCTGCACCGGGCCAAGAGGCGGGGTGTATTGCCTGACGCCCAGCGGCAACAAGAGCTACAAGCGCAAGTAATTCGTTTAGCGCAATGCATAAAACCCGCCGATATGGCTGTCTCCTTGCAAACTGCATGACCCTGAGAAGTTCATTGTTTTCAACTATTTGAAATAGAACGATTTATTTAAGTAGTGCGACTGGCACGTTGACTGCAATTGCTCGTTTGACGAGTTGTAATACCTGCCTGGAGCACTACAACAATGAACAGATCCTCTGATGGTTTTTATCCTGTCGCAGATGAGTTCAGCACGCTCTCGGGCGTGTCCTGGGCCGCTATTTTCGCCGGGGCCGCGGCGGCTGCGGCGTTGTCGCTGATCCTCGTGCTGCTTGGGTTTGGCCTGGGTTTTTCGGCGGTTTCGCCGTGGACCCATGAAGGCGTCAGCGCCAAAAGCCTGGGTATCTCGACGATTATCTGGCTGGCTTTTACCCAGATCGTGGCGTCCGGGCTCGGCGGCTACATCGCCGGTCGCCTGCGGGTGAGGTGGGCCTACCTGCACGGCGATGAGGTCTACTTCCGAGACACGGCCCATGGCTTCCTGGCCTGGTGTATCGCGACGCTGGTGACCGCGACGCTGGTGGTCGGTTCGGTCAGCAACATCGTCAGCGGCGGTGTGCAGGCCGGGGCCACGGTTGCTGGCGGTGCCGCCAGCGCCATGACCCAGGCTGCCGGCAGCGCGGTCGGTAATACTGACAATGACCCTTACGGTTACTTCGTCGACAGCCTGTTTCGCGATGATCGGCCAGTCGCCGTCAGCGAGGACGCCGTCAATGGCACCGTCACCCGGATCTTCGCGCGCAGCCTGCGCAACGACGGTCAATTGGCGCCCGAGGATCGGACCTACCTGGCACAACTGGTCGCCCAGCGGACCAACCTCACTCAAGCGGACGCCGAACGTCGTGTCGATGAAGTCTATGCCCGCACCCAGAAAGCCGTCGCCGACGCCAAACTGGCGGCGCAACAAGCGGCTGACACCGCAGCCAAAGCCGCAGCCTTGACCGCGTTGTGGATGTTTGTCGCGCTGCTGGCCGGTGCATTTTTTGCCAGCCTCGCCGCGATCTTCGGCGGTCGTCGTCGGGATGCCGTGGAGTACCTGGAAACCGATGCCTACGTGACCACCACAACCACGACGTTGCCACCTGTTCGCTAACCCAGGAGAACCCTCATGCGCTCTATATTGCTGTTCTTTCTCGGCGTACCGATCCCGATCATCATTCTGATTGCCTTGCTCACGTGACCCCTTCGAGGCACTTGCCTGCGCCGCTTCTACTTCAGGTAGAAGCGGCATTTTGCTTTTCGGATGCCCAAGCAGCGAGAATCGCCCCAGCGGGAGCACATCCGCTCCCGCTTTTAATGTTGTGTTGCCTCACAGGAGAAATACCTTGGACAAAAAGGAAAGCAAACGGCAACTGGTGGCGATGCTCGAAAGCGGGCGTTCGAAGACCGAAATTTTCAAGACGCTGTCCGGCGGCGAGGTCAAGGATCGGGTGCTGGCGTACTGGATCGGTGCCTATGCAGACCCTGCGCTGTGTCAGCGGCATTCCGGCAAGATCAAGACCTTACTTTTTCTGACCATTGTCCAAGCGTTGCTCGGTGCTGTCTTCGGGTTCTTCCTCGGCTCGATGATCGGACCAGGTGCCGCCGTGTTTTTCACCCTGTTTGCTGCAGGGGTGCCGCTGCTGTTCGCCTGGGGCTTTTATAAGAACGTCGCCCAGGCCTACACCATTTACGTGATCCTGTCCCTGAGCCAGTTTCCGCGAATGTTCCAAGGGTTTGAGGAAGATCCGTTGCTGACGCTCGTCGGTGCCGGGATCACCTTGGGCATGGTGTTTTTTGTCGCTTACCTCAAAACGCTGTTGTTCCCGGACCTGGGATTCCTCGGCTCGAAGAAGGTCAAAGGACGCTACGTGTTTTCCAGCTGAAGATCGGTGCCGGGCGCGGCAGAAATGGAGTGCTTGAGGACGCCTTCGCGGGCAAGCCTCGCTCCTACAGGTTCTGCGCCGATCATGCGGGCACTGATTACCTGTAGGAGCGAGGCTTGCCCGCGAAGACTTCGGTACTGGCGCAACAATTCTCAATCGATCGGCGTACCGACAAACACCTCAAGCCCCTCGGCATACGCCGTGAACGCGCTGATCCGTGGAAACTGCGCAACCTCCACCTGATCCGGCACCATCAGGTTGGTAAAACTCCAGGCCACCGCCAGGGTAATCCCGTCTTGCGCAATCGAACCGTCGGCTTTCAGCGGCCGCTTTTCCAACTCCCGCTCCAGCGCCGAATACGCCGCGGCCAATTGCCCTTCAACCCGTTCCACCCAGGGCGCGTACTGAATCTCCGCTGGCCGCAGGTTGCGTTCGTAGTAAAGCTGCACCGATTTTTCGCACGCTGCCAACGCCAGGCCGATCAGCCGTAGCGAGCGCAAACGTTGCTCCAGATCGTTGGGTATCAGGCTGTTACCCGGCGCAGCCAGAGCTTCCAGGTAGTCGATGATCAGCGTCGAATCCATCAACACCTCGCCATCATCCAGCACCAGGGTCGGCGCCTTCACCACCGGGTTGATCTGCTGGAACTGCGCGAAGTTTCTGAACACCGAAACCGACTCATGCTCCAGCGGTATGCCCAGGCACTTGGCGGAAATGGCGACGCGCCGCACGTAGGGCGAATCCAGCATGCCAATCAGTTTCATTGAGCCTCTCCTCGACGGTCCTTGGGGGATGGACAACCTTAGCTGAGGTTCAGCATCCTGCAAACGGCCTCGCGCTAATCCTCAAAACCTACCTGCTCATGAATCTCATCGACCTTCAATTCCAGCCGATAAGCCACTGCGATAAACAGCGCCTGGCACAGGCACAAGGTCGCACTCAGCGAGCGGAAGGCAAACGAACTGCCTTCGTTGACCAGCAGCACCGTGTTGGCGCGCTTGGCCAACGGCGAAAGGTTGCTGTCGGTGATGATCAGGGTTTTCGCCTGATGGTGCTGGGCAATACGCAGGCAGTGCTGGGTTTCCTTGCCGTAGGGCGTGAAGCTGATGGCGATCACCAGGTCATTGGCGCGCACGCTGCGCATCTGCTCGCGGTAACTGCCGCCCAGACCCGACACCAGATGGATGCGCTTGTTGGTGTGTTGCAGGTTGTAGACCAGGTAATCGGCCACCGCGAACGAACGACGCACCCCGACCACGTAGATGTTGTCGGCATTCACCACCAGGTCCACGGCTTTGTCGAAGGCCTGGTCATCGAGTTCCAGCCCCAGCCGCTCGATGCCCGACAGGGTGGCGTTGATGCACTCGCGCGCCAGGTCGCCGCCGCTGGCCTTCTGCGACTTGTTGGCGATCATGCTGCGGATGCGTTGCTGGTAGTTCTGCACCGGCGTGGTCTTGTGGGTGTAGGCCTCGCGAAACAGCGCCTGCATTTCACTGAAACCACTGAAGCCGAAACGCTGGGAAAACCGCACGATGGCCGATGGGTGTACTTCGCATTCGCGGGCGATGTCGCTGATGCGGTCGACCATGATCCGGTCGCTCTGCTGGCTCATATAGCTGGCGATGCGTTTGAGCTGGCGCGGCAGGCTTTCGTATTCATCGGTGATCAACTGCAACAAACGCTCGGCATTGATCGGGGGGCTGGCGAGATCGCTGTCGGGCGTGCTCTCGGTCGTAGCCGGCTGATCGGTGCGGGACATAAGGAATCCTTCTGGCTTGTGCTTATAGAGACGACGGGGCGCGTCATCCCCTGACAATAGGTTGGCTGTGCGCAGTCTACAGGGTAGGCCGGAATAAAATCTTGAGCTTGCGCCCGCCTTGGGGTCTGCTGAAACGATGCACTGTGTCTGGAACGCTTGTGTAGAAGTTTATTGGAAAAAATATTCCACGTAAAAAATATTTAGAATAATTATTGATTGTTCGGTCCCGGTCGTTTTAGTCTGCATCCACCAAGAGTGTTCGGCGCCTTCATCGCCCCGAACGCAGGCTGATAAAAATAACAGGAGCCAGCATGGGCCAGACTCGTTTTGCCAGTGGGCGTCAATTGGATCTGATTTGCCTGGGGCGCCTATGCGCAGCAAGTCGGGGCGCGGCTGGAGGATGTGAGCAGCTTCGCCAAATACCTTGGCGGGTCGTCCGCCAACATCGCCTTCGGCACCGCTCGGCTGGGTCTGAAGTCGGCGATGCTGAGCCGGGTAGGGGACGACCACATGGGCCGCTTCCTCGTTGAATCGCTGACCCGCGAAGGCTGCGACGTCAGCGGCATCAAGGTCGATCCGGAACGCCTGACCGCCATGGTCCTGCTGGGCCTCAAGGACCGCGAAACCTTTCCGCTGGTGTTCTACCGCGAAAACTGCGCCGACATGGCGTTACGCGCCGAAGACATCAACGAAGCCTTCATTGCTTCCAGCAAAGCCCTGCTGATTACCGGCACCCATTTCTCCACCGACGGCGTCTACAAGGCGAGCATCCAGGCGCTGGACTATGCCGAGAAGCACAACGTCAAACGGGTGCTGGACATCGACTATCGCCCGGTGCTCTGGGGCCTGGCCGGCAAGGCGGACGGCGAAACCCGATTCGTCGCTGATCAGAACGTCAGCCAGCATGTGCAGAAAATCCTCCCGCGTTTCGACCTGATCGTCGGCACTGAAGAAGAATTCCTGATTGCCGGGGGCTCCGAGGATTTGCTCACTGCGCTGCGCAATGTCCGGCAACTGAGCGCGGCGACGTTGGTGGTCAAACTCGGCCCGCAAGGCTGCACGGTGATTCACGGAGCGATTCCGGCGCGTCTTGAAGACGGCGCGATCTATCCCGGCGTGCGCGTCGAAGTGCTGAATGTGCTGGGGGCCGGCGATGCGTTCATGTCGGGTTTCCTCAGCGGTTGGCTGGAGGATGCCAGCGACGAGCGCTGCTGCCAGTTGGCCAATGCCTGCGGCGCTCTGGTGGTGTCGCGCCACGCCTGCGCCCCGGCGATGCCGACCCGTGCCGAACTCGACTATCTATTCAACAGCCCGGTGCCGATCACCCGGCCGGATCAGGACGCCGTGTTGCAGCGTCTGCATCAAGTCAGCGTGCCGCGCAAACAGTGGAAGCAACTGTTCATCTTCGCTTTCGATCATCGCGGGCAATTGGTGGAGCTGGCCCACAAGGGCGGGCGCGACCTGAGCAGCATTGGCGAACTCAAACAACTCTTTATCCAGGCCGTGGAGCGGGTCGAAGCGGATTTGCGTGAGCAGGGCGTCGATGCCGATGTCGGCTTGCTGGCCGATCAACGTTTCGGTCAGGACGCGCTGAACGCTGCCACCGGTCGCGGCTGGTGGGTGGCACGGCCGGTGGAAGTGCAGGGTTCGCGGCCATTGGCGTTCGAGCACGGTCGCTCGATCGGCAGCAATCTGATCGCCTGGCCGCAGGAACAAATTATCAAGTGCCTGGTGCAATTCCACCCCGATGACGAACCGCTGCTGCGTCTGGAGCAGGAAGCGCAGATCAAGGGTTTGTATCAGGCGTCGCAAGTCAGCGGTCATGAACTGCTGCTGGAGATCATTCCGCCCAAGGATCACCCCTCACAGCATCCGGACGTGCTGTATCGCGCGCTGAAACGCCTCTACAACCTGGGCATCTACCCGGCGTGGTGGAAGATCGAAGCGCAAAGCGCCGAGGAATGGAAACAGCTCGACGAACTGATTCAGGAACGCGATCCGTATTGCCGTGGTGTCGTGCTGCTGGGCTTGAATGCACCGGCGGCGGCGTTGGCCGAAGGGTTTCAGCAGGCCAGCCAGAGCCAGACCTGCCGAGGTTTTGCCGTAGGCCGGACGATTTTCCAGGAGCCGAGCCGCGCGTGGATGGCCGGTGAAATCGACGACGAAACGCTGATCCGCCAGGTGCAGGGCACGTTCGTCGAATTGATCGACGCCTGGCGCACGGCCCGGGCCTGACGTAACACCGCGTTATCGTTCTTCGCGGGCAAGCCTCGCTCCTACGGGAAGCTGCGGTGTTCTGTAGGAGCGAGGCTTGCCCGCGAAGGCGGCCTCAGACTCAACGGTAATTTAGAAAACAATAAAAGGTGCAGCCATGCCCGCTATCCGAATTGGCATCAACCCGATCTCCTGGAGCAACGACGACCTGCCGTCCCTCGGTGGCGAGACGCCGTTGAGCACCGCCCTCAGCGAAGGCAAGGACATCGGCTACGAAGGCTTCGAACTCAACGGTAAATTCCCCAAGGACGCCAAAGGCGTCGGCGACGTGCTGCGGCCCTACGATCTGGCGCTGGTGTCCGGCTGGTATTCCAGCCGTCTGGCCCGCCGTTCCGTGGCCGAGGAAATCGACGCCATCGCCAGCCATGTCGAGCTACTGGCGAAGAACGGCGCCAAGGTGCTGGTGTATGGCGAAGTCGCCGACTCGATTCAAGGCCAGCGCATTCCGCTGGTCGAGCGCCCGCGTTTTCACACCGAACAGGCCTGGCAGGATTACGCCGACAAACTCACCGAACTGGCACGCTTTACCCTGTCCCAGGGGGTGCGCCTGGCGTATCACCATCACATGGGCGCCTACGTCGAATCCTCGGCGGACATCGACAAACTGATGGCATTGACCGGCAGCGAAGTCGGCCTGCTGTTCGATTCGGGCCACTGCTACATGGGCGGCGGTGAACCCTTGCAGGTGCTGCGCAAACACATCGAACGCATCTGCCACGTGCATTTCAAGGACGTGCGCAAACCGGTGGTGCAACTGGCGCGCAACAACCTGTGGAGCTTCCCGGACTGCATCATCAATGGCACGTTCACCGTGCCCGGCGATGGCGATATCGATTTTGGCGCCTTGCTCGACGTGCTGCTGGGCGCCGATTACCACGGCTGGCTGGTGGTCGAGGCGGAGCAGGATCCGGCGGTGGCACCGAGTTATGTCTATGCCAAAAAAGGCTACGACACGCTGCGTGCGCTGCTCGACGAGAGGATTAAGTGATGAGCCTTTTGGTCAAGAGCAATGCACGCGGGCGGACCATGGTCGAGTTGGGGCAAGGGGAGCTGGAGTACGTCGGCTTCGCCGCTTACCGCCTGAGCCTCGGCGAAACCCTGCCGGTCAGCGCCGGTGACAAGGAACTGTGCCTGGTGCTGCTCAGCGGTCGGGTCAGCATCAAAGGCGAAGCGCCGGGGCAGGGCGCGTTCGATTGGGACAACATCGGCGATCGCCAATCGGTGTTCGAAGACAAGTCGCCGTTCGCCGCGTACTTGCCACCGGGCAGTCAGGCGCAAGTGGTCGCACTCAGCGACGTGCAGATCGCCGTCTGCGCCGCGCCCGGTTCGACCGCCGAAAACCTCGGCCCACGGCTGATCAAACCCGACAGCATGAAGCGCAGTGTGCGTGGCAAGGGCGCCAACACCCGTTACGTCTGCGACATCCTGCCGGACACCGAACCGGCCCATTCGCTGCTGGTGGTGGAAGTGCGTACGCCGTCCGGGCACTCCTCGAGCTACCCGCCGCACAAGCACGACACCGACGATCTGCCACACCAGAGTTTTCTCGAAGAAACCTATTACCACCAGATCAATCCGCCCCAGGGCTTCGTGTTCCAGCGGGTCTACACCGACGATCGCAGTATCGACCAGGCCATGGCCGTGGAAAACAGCGACCTGGTCGTCGTGCCCAAGGGCTATCACCCGGTCAGCGTGCCCTACGGCTACGAGTCGTATTACCTGAACGTGATGGCCGGGCCGAAACGCGTCTGGCAGTTCCATAACGATCCGCAGCACAGTTGGCTGCTTGAGCTCTGAACTAAAAAGCCTGAATTTCAACATTCAAAGGGAGAACAAGAACAATGAGCGATGCCCCGGTAATAGGCCATTACATCGACGGTCAGGTGCAAGACAGCGGCAACGAGCGCTTCAGCAATGTCTTCAACCCGGCCACTGGCGCGGTACAGGCGCGGGTCGGACTGGCTAGCCAGAAGACCGTGGACGAAGCCGTCGCCTCGGCCCTGAAGGCGTTTCCGGCGTGGTCCGAGCAATCGTCCCTGCGCCGTTCGCGGGTGATGTTCAAGTTCAAGGAACTGCTCGACCGTCATCACAATGAACTGGCGGAAATCATCAGCCGCGAACACGGCAAGGTGTTCTCGGACGCCAAGGGCGAAGTGACGCGCGGCATCGAAATCGTCGAGTACGCCTGCGGTGCGCCGAACCTGCTGAAAACCGATTTCAGCGACAACATCGGCGGCGGCATCGACAACTGGAACCTGCGCCAGCCGTTGGGCGTCTGCGCCGGTGTCACGCCGTTCAACTTCCCGGTGATGGTGCCGCTGTGGATGATCCCGCTGGCGCTGGTCACCGGTAACTGTTTCATCCTCAAACCGTCCGAACGCGACCCGTCGGCCAGTTTGCTGATGGCCCGTTTGCTCACCGAAGCCGGGTTGCCGGACGGTGTGTTCAACGTGGTCCAGGGCGACAAGGCCGCGGTCGATGCCTTGCTGCAACACCCGGACATCGAGGCGATTTCCTTTGTCGGTTCGACACCGATTGCCGAGTACATCCACCAGCAAGCGACCTCGCGCGGCAAACGCGTACAGGCGCTGGGCGGGGCGAAGAACCACATGATCGTTATGCCCGACGCCGATCTGGATCAAGCGGCAGATGCATTGATCGGCGCCGCTTACGGCTCGGCCGGTGAGCGCTGCATGGCGATTTCGATTGCCGTGGCC
>LNAP01000587.1_pt1 | contig 40058 bp, 47 predicted proteins | sample 602601 | NCBI WGS metagenome assembly LNAP01 (sample SAMN02440304, study PRJNA202911) | soil metagenome | biome: Subtropical and temperate rainforests or woodlands; isolation source: soil samples (1 kg each in a 20% v/v slurry with milli Q water) were... ...
TGACGAGATTGTTACAATCTCTTTTGCAGTCGCATTACATGCGACCCGCTTCTTCACTCGTTGTTCAGTTTTCAAAGAGCAATTGTTTCTTTCTTTTCGCGCCGCCTGTTTAGCGGCGACTTTTATAATATATCACATACAGGATTAACTTTGCAACCTGAAATTTTTTACAGTCAGTTAAATCTAACTTTATTTGAATCAGATCAACTGACCGGATTATTAATATAACACCTGTACCCGATAATATCAAATGAAAATTTATTCCTGTATGACATCCTGTATGAACAAGTTTCTCTCTTGGGCCAGATTAATAATAAAGCCATTTACGTTCACCCATGGACGGGTTGGATTGGCTCTCTCGGAGAATATAATTTCTCCAACGCGGTTATCGCTAAGCTTCACCAATGTGCCATTTGTAAATTGCGTCGCTTTATTAATAAAGGTTTGGACTAAGGAGGGGTCCAATTTGCCAAACGATTCAGTAAACAACTGCTCCAGAACTAAATACGGTGACTGCGCCGCCTTATAAAGCCGTTGATTGGTCATAGCATGAAAAATATCGGCGATCGCTACAATCTTGGCATAAGGATGAATTTTATCCCCCTTGACACCTAACGGATAGCCCGATCCGTCTTCCCGTTCGTGATGCTGCAGAGCACATAGCTTTGTACCTTCGTTAATCGCAGGCACATTTTTTAATATGGCGTAGCCTAGTACCGTGTGCTTTTTAATCTCCTCTAGCTCTTCCAGAGTCAGCTTTCCCGGTTTAGACATAATAACAGGGTCCACCTTCACATTGCCGATATCGTGAAAGAGACCGGCTAAAGCAACTTGCATCAGATCCTTTTGAGGGAATCCATGCCATTTGGCAAGCGTATAAGAAGTTAGGCTCACCATGATGCTTTTATGATAAATGTATTCGCTCAAAGTCGTGTTTCTCATAGTAAACGTTAGAACTTTATATTGATCGATATGTTGGATCAACGCTTCCAGGCACGTGCGAATATCAAGCATCGGTAAGCTCTGACCGCCATTGGCTAAATTAAACACTCTCTTTAAGAGGGCAAGCATATTGTAATATTCGTTATGGAGCGGAGGAATAATTACGGTGTTATCATCATTGTTCTTGTTTTCTTCAATGACTTCTTCCTTCTCCGATCCACCTTTAGACTGGATGGCAACCGAACTGATTAAGAAGGCTCTCAGCACTTCGATATCTCTTTCAGACACAACCTTGCCTTTATAAAAAAGTGTATTTCCTAATTTAGTTTGGACGTCTTCACTAAGTTTTTCACCAAATTTTAATTGAGAGACAGGTACGATGGGCACGGCTTTTCACTCACCTTACTTCAGCTTCTTCTTAATTATTGTAAAACAAAAAGGACAGGTAAGTAAGTACCCATCCTTTTATTTTTTCGTTCAATCTTCAAATTCCCCATCGTCAGGCGAATCGACCGGGTCTTCACTCTTTTGTACACGAGCGACTGTAGCGACTTCATCATCTTCGCGAATGTTGATTAGACGAACGCCTTGCGTATATCTTCCCATCATCGAGATGCCGGACATGCTCGTACGGATAACCGTTCCTAGAGCAGTAATGATCATTAGGTCTTCATCCTCTTGAACCACCTTCAGTGTGACAACAGGACCGTTTTTCGGCGTCACATTCAAGGTTTTAATCCCTTTACCGCCGCGGGACTGGATTCGATATTCCGACACTGGAGTACGTTTGCCAAAGCCTTTGGAAGTAACGATTAGTACGCTATTGTCCGTATGAACTACATCCATATCAATAACGGCATCTTTGGAATCCAAATGAATTCCTTTTACGCCTGTTGCCGTTCGGCCCATCGGGCGAACATCCTGCTCAGGGAAATGAATCGAGATCCCTTGCTTCGTGCCCATAATAATCCCTTGATTGCCATCGGTCAGCTTGATACCGATTAAGTCGTCATCTTCACGCAGATTGATGGCGATTAGACCCCCCTTACGGATATTGGAGTAATCATTAATCGGCGTTTTCTTTACAATTCCTTGCTTGGTTGCAAAAAAGAGATATTGTTCGGATTCGAAGCTTTCTACCGGAATGACGGCATTTACCGTCTCGCCCTGTTCGATTTGAATCAGGTTAATAATCGGCGTTCCACGTGCGGTACGGCTCAAATCCGGCACCTCGTAGGCTTTTAAACGATAGACCTTCCCTTTGTTCGTAAAGAACATCAGGTAATGGTGTGTGTTGGTAACGAAGAGATGTTCGACAAAATCATTGTCCTTCGTATCCATTCCCACAACACCGCGGCCGCCGCGCTTCTGGCTGCGGTAGGTCGTAACCGGAAGACGCTTGATGTATCCCGTATGAGTAATAGTGATGACAACATCTTCTTGAGGAATTAGGTCCTCATCTTCGATGCTTTCTTCACCGATTGTGATTTCAGAGCGTCTTTCGTCGCCGAATTTCTCTTTGATTTCATTCAGCTCTTCGCCGATAATCGCAAGAATAAGCTGCTCATCGGCGAGAATTGCCTTGTATTCCGCAATTTTCTTCAGCAATTCGGCATACTCGGCTTCGATCTTTTCCCGTTCTAATCCGGTTAAACGCTGCAGACGCATATCGAGAATCGCCTGAGCCTGGTCGACGCTCAGACTGAACGTATTCATCAGTACTGCTCTTGCTTCTTCGGTCGTTTGCGAGGAGCGAATCAGCGTTATCACTTCATCCAGGTGGTCGAGCGCAATTCTCAAACCCTCCAAAATATGAGCGCGAGCCTCCGCCTTCTTCAAATCATATTCGGTTCGTCTGCGAATAACTTCCTGCTGATGTTTCAAATAGTGGTAAAGCACATCGCGAAGATTCAAAACCTTCGGCTCCCCATTTACAAGCGCGAGCATAATAATACCGAAATTCGACTGCATCGCTGTCTGCTTATACAAATTGTTGAGCACCACATTCGGATTTACGTCGCGGCGAAGCTCAATCACGATCCGCATCCCGTTACGGTCGGATTCATCGCGCAGATCTGTGATCCCATCGATTTTTTTCTCGCGAACAAGTTCTGCAATTTTCTCAATCAATCTTGCTTTAATGACTTGATAAGGCAGCTCATGTACGATAATTCTTGCTTTATTGTTGTTTTCCTCAATCGTTGCCTTAGCTCTCATCGTTACGGATCCGCGACCGGTCGCATATGCTTGTTTGATGCCCTCCCGGCCGAGAATATAGCCCCCTGTGGGGAAATCGGGCCCTTTGATCGACTGCATCAGCTCTAAAGAACTAATGCCCGGGTTTTCAATCAACTGTTGAATCCCATTGATGACTTCACGCAAATTATGAGGCGGAATATTCGTTGCCATCCCTACCGCAATACCCGATATTCCGTTCACCAAAAGATTAGGGAAACGAGAAGGGAGAACAGCTGGTTCCTGCTCTTCTCCATCATAGTTGGGAACAAAATCTATCGTTTCTTTGTTAATGTCACGCAGAAGTTCCATAGCAATCTTGGACAGACGGGCTTCCGTGTAACGCATAGCCGCCGCGGAATCTCCGTCAATAGAACCAAAGTTACCATGTCCGTCGACCAGCATATAGCGTAAAGAAAAATCCTGAGCCATACGAACCATCGTCTCATATACGGCTGAATCCCCGTGAGGGTGATACTTACCGATGACCTCGCCGACGATTCTAGCCGATTTCTTGTAGGGTTTATCCGGTGACATGCCAAGCTCGGACATGGCGAACAAAATCCGGCGATGAACCGGCTTCAAACCGTCTCTAACGTCTGGCAAGGCACGGCTTACAATAATGCTCATCGCATAATCCATAAAGGAAGTGCGCATTTCCGAACCGATGTCGATCTCTTTTACTTGCGAACGTAACTCTTCGGACATGTCTCAACCTCCTGAAAACTCACTTCAATCAAGATTAGATATCTAGGTTTTTCACGTATTTGGCATGTTCTTGGATGAAATCCCTTCGAGGCTCGACATTATCGCCCATAAGCGTGTCGAAAATCGTATCCGCTTCAATTGCATCCTCGATGGTTACTTGAAGCAGCGTCCGACTGTCTGGATCCATGGTGGTTTCCCACAGCTGCCCCGGATTCATTTCACCAAGACCCTTGTAACGCTGGATGCTAACCTTGCTGCCCTCGCCGAATTCCTCCATAATCGCATCTTTTTGCTTATCGTTATACGCATAACGAACGGTCTTATTTCTCTCCAGTTTGTACAGCGGCGGCTGCGCAATATATATATAGCCCACTTCAATAAGCATTCTCATGTACCGGTAAAAGAAGGTGAGCAGGAGAGTCCGAATATGCGCACCGTCGACATCGGCATCCGTCATAATAATAATCTTGTGATACCTGGCCCGCGCGATATCGAAATCGTCGCTGATCCCGGTACCTAGCGCGGTAATAATGGCTCGAATTTCCGTGTTGGAAAGAATCTTATCCAGCCGGGCTTTTTCCACGTTCAAAATTTTACCGCGCAGCGGCAGGATGGCTTGGAAATGCCGATCCCGGCCTTGCTTCGCCGATCCGCCCGCAGAGTCTCCCTCTACGATATAAACTTCGCTGATCGAGGCGTCCTTGGAGGAGCAATCCGCCAATTTTCCGGGAAGCGAGCTGACTTCCAAAGCGCTTTTACGCCGGGTAAACTCTCTGGCTTTGCGAGCTGCTTCTCTGGCACGCGCGGCTTGAATACCCTTCTCAAGTATTTTCTTCGCAATCGCCGGATTCTCATCCATAAATTCCTGAAGCTTTTCTGCAAAAAGAGATTCGACAATACCGCGGACTTCACTATTGCCAAGCTTTGTCTTTGTTTGCCCTTCGAATTGCGGATCCGGAATTTTTACGGAAATAATGGCCGCCAGCCCTTCACGGACATCGTCACCCGAAAGATTGGAATCATTGTCCTTAATCGAATTCGTCTTACGGGCATAGTCGTTCAATATTCTGGTTAAAGCGCTCTTAAAGCCGGATTCGTGAGTACCGCCCTCATGCGTATTGATATTATTAGCGAACGAATAAATATTCTCGGTATAGCTGTCATTGTACTGCAGCGCAATTTCAATCTGGATGTTGTCCTTGGAGCCTTCCACATAGATAGGGGGCTGATGGACAGTCTCGCGGTTGCGGTTCAGATATTCCACAAAGGAAACAATGCCGCCCTCATACATAAAGGTATTAGAAACGTCCGTACGCTCGTCATATAGATTGATCTCAATGCCTTTATTTAAGAAAGCAAGCTCGCGTATCCGCGCTTGCAAAATATCATAATCATATTCCGTCGTTTCCGTAAAAATTTCCGAATCCGGTTTAAAGGTGACTTGCGTTCCGGACTCTTCCGTTTCGCCTATAACCTTAAGATCATACTGAGGAGCGCCGCGGCGGTATTCCTGCTGATAAATGTTACCCTCGCGCTTCACCTGAATGATTAACACTTCTGAGAGTGCGTTTACTACGGAAACCCCAACACCGTGCAGCCCGCCGGATACCTTGTAACCCTCTCCGCCAAACTTACCTCCTGCGTGAAGAACCGTTAAAACGACCTCAACGGCCGGACGCTTCATCTTCGGATGTTCGCCGACCGGGATCCCGCGCCCATTATCGATAACGGTAACACTATTATCTTTGTGGACAATTACATCAATTTTGGTGCAATAACCGGCCAACGCTTCGTCAATGCTGTTATCGATAACTTCCCACACGAGATGATGAAGCCCTCTGCTGCTGGTAGAACCAATATACATACCAGGGCGTTTTCTGACTGCCTCTAATCCTTCCAGCACCTGAATCTGACTTTCATCATACGTATTTTGATTCACGGACATCTTATCCTTCACCTGCTTTTCTATAGTCAACACGTATTAATTCGTCAATAATTGATGGGCTCTTTTCTTGAGTGTGGTCGAGGAAATAGGGGAGTAGTAGACCTTGTTCTGTGTTAAAACCAACGATTTGCATTCTTCCTCGCCAATGACTTCGATTTTCTTCTCTTTGTTCGCCTGTTGAATGAATTGCTTTGATATTTTCGAGGATTTCTCGATCGATAAGTCGAAAATAGCAATAAGCTCGGTAGCCCGTATTATTTTTTCGCCGCCTAAATGAATAAACATGCTTTCAGCTCCTCAGCCTTACATTTCCTTTCAACACATGGAACACGGAAGCGTTGTCGAGTCGGTCCAGATGCACGCTCTCTAAACCAGTTGTCGTTATGAACGTCTGCACTTTCCGCTGAAACGTTTGGATTAACTGCGTTTGTCTATATTCATCCAGCTCGGATAAGACATCGTCTAACAGCAAGAGGGGATATTCGCCTACTTCCTTGTGGATCAGCTCAATTTCCGCCAGCTTTAAAGAGAGCGCTGTCGTTCTTTGCTGGCCTTGAGAGCCGTACGTTTGTACTTCTTTGTCATTAATGTAGAACAAAAGATCGTCTCGGTGAGGTCCGACAAGACTTACTCCTCTTCGGATTTCCTGATCTTTTACCTGTGATAACTTTATCATAAATTGACTGAATAAAACAGTTTCATCTTCAGCCTCCTCCTGATCGAAGGAAGGAGCATAACGGATTCGCAGCACTTCTCCGCCGTTCGTAATTCCTGCATGGATCGTTTCCGCCCAATGCTGCAGCTTTTTTATAAAGCTTTGACGTTTTTTCATAATTTTAACACCAACCTGCGCCAATTGTTCATTCCACACGGAGAACATGGATTCGTTGGCTGAATTTGGCGCATGAATTTGTTTCAAAAAATTGTTGCGCTGCAGTAAAATTTTTTGGTACTGCGTCAAATCGTACAAATAAGCAGGTTGAACCTGACCGATCTCCATATCCAAGAAACGGCGGCGAACACCGGGGGTTCCTTTGACGATTTCCAAATCTTCCGGCGCAAATATAACAACGTTCAATGCGCCGATAAAATTGCTCAATTTTTTCTGCTCCAGGCCATTGACCTTTACTTTTTTCCCTTTGGGGGAAATATTCAGATCGAGCTGGCAAGCCCCGTACTTTTTTGTGATCTCGGCGTGCAGATACGATTCCTCACCGCTCCAACCGATCAGCTCTTTATCCTGGTGCGTGCGATGCGATTTCGTTAAGGCCAATACATAGATCGATTCCAGAAGATTCGTTTTCCCTTGAGCATTCGGCCCGACGAAAATATTGACGTTGCTGCTGGTCGTCAGCTCAAACTGTTCATAGTTGCGGTAATGTTTCAAAGAAAGCTTGTTTAAGAACACAACGTATCCTCCTAGCTAAGTTAGGAGCTCACTACTTCAAATTGCCCGAACCCTTCGACCTGGACGACATCGCGGGGAACTAATTTTCGTCCTCTGCGATTTTCGGGTTCTCCATTGACGTGGACAGGAGTCTCCTGCAGGAAGCTCTTTGCTTGACCCCCGGTAGACAGACAATCCGCAAGCTTCAAAAACTGTCCAAGTGTAATATATTCCGTGCGAATTTTTATTTGCTTCATAGCTGTTCTCCTTAATTGGTGGTTCGGTAGGGAAGAATAAGCTGCAGTATGCTTGACCCTTCCTCCGGCCGCATGATAATCGGCTGCATTGCTCCTGTAAATCCAATTTGGATGAAATCGCTATCCATGATCTTTAATGCGTCGAGCATATATTTTGAGTTGAAAGAAATACGGAGGAGTTCGCCTGTCATTTTGTTCACATTGATGAGTTCCGTTACCTTTCCAAGCTCAGAGGAGCTCGATGAAACCTCGATGGTCTGATCCTCGCGCATAATCATTTTTACAATGTTCGTCTTGTCTTCCCTGGAGAGCAAATAAGCGCGGTCAATCGCGTCCGCCAATTCCTTAGTATTGACTACAAGCTCGGTTTGATAGGCCTGCGGGATCAGCTTGGAAGTATCCGGATAAGTTCCATCCAGAATACGGCTGTAGAACAAGATGGAATGGATTTTAAACAAAACCTGGTTGTCAGAGATAACGATGTCGATCAATGAATTTTGATCTGGAAGAATTTTTCCAAGTTCATTCAATGTTCTTCCTGATATAACAATATTTTGAAAATGTTGTCCGGCATTAGGATCAATCTTTATTTCCCTGCTGGCCAATCGATGTCTGTCGCATGCGATAAACTTAAGCTTATCGTCGGTAACGGTCCATAACACTCCTGTAAGAGTGGGCGTAGATTCGTTGGTCGACACGGCAAAAGAGGTTTGCTTAATCATTGTTTTCAATAAATCGCTGGAGATTTGAATTTTTTTGCTTTCCTCGATTTGCGGAAGAAGCGGATATTCTTCAGGATCAAGACCCATGATTTGAATTTCCGAAGAACCGGAGCGGATCGTTGTATGGAAGTGTTCCTTCACTTCAATCTCAATTGATTGCGAAGGAAGCTTGCGAATGATTTCAATGAAAAATTTAGCCGGAAGCACTACGCTGCCTGGCTGGAAAAGCTCAACCACATTCAGATTGCTGATTTCTGCAGGAATAAAGCTTTGAATGGAAATATCCGTGTCGCTAGCGGTTAAAGTAACGCCTTGGGCTGATGCATCTATTTTGATTCCCGTAAGAATAGGGATGGTTGTTCGGCTTGAAATGGCCTTGGATACATGTGCGATGGATTCATTTAATTGGTCTTTTAGAATTTTTAATTTCATGTTTTCACTCCTGCGATTCTATTTGATGGAATGTTGGCATATATACTTTAATAATACATTTATTTTATTAGTAATAGTAGTAGAGTGCCTGAATATGTGGATATGTGGACGGAACCCGTAAAAACTAAGCCTATCCACATGTGAATAGATTGTGCATAGGCTCTATTGAAACTTTATGATGGATTTTTAATTTTCTCCATTAGATTTTGGATGATTTTATAAAGTTCCTGATCGTTTTTGAGCGTATTCGTGATTTTCTCATGAGCATGGATAACTGTCGTATGATCCCGGCCGCCGAACGCTTCCCCGATCTTAGGGAGAGAGAAATCCGTGAGTTCTCTGGAGAGATACATTGCCACTTGTCTTGGAAAAGCGACAGCTTTCGTCCGCTTCCTGGCTTTGAATTCCTCGAGTTTAAGCCCATAGAATTCGCCCACACGTTGTTGAATGTCATGTATGGTAATCACTTTTGGTCTGCTGGATGGAATAATGTCCTTCAGAGCTTCTGCAGCAAGGTGAACGCTGATATCTTGATTAATCAGAGATGAATAGGCAACGACTCGAATCAAGGCGCCTTCCAGTTCACGAATGTTCGTGTCGATTTGGTTGGCTATGTAAATCATCGCTTCGTTTGGAATTTCCAAATTTTCGGCCTTTGCTTTTTTACGCAATATGGCGATGCGAGTCTCAAGATCGGGCGGTTGAATGTCCGTTATCAGGCCCCATTCGAAGCGTGAGCGAAGTCGATCTTCGAGAGTTGGAATTTCCTTGGGCGGTCGGTCGCTTGAGATGATGATTTGTTTGCCCTCTTCATGGAGGGAATTAAAGGTATGAAAAAATTCCTCCTGCGTTTGTTCTTTTCCGGCAAGGAATTGAATATCATCAATGAGCAGCACGTCTATGTTGCGGTATTTGTTGCGAAAGCCTTCACCGCGATTATCGCGGATGGCATTAATAAATTCGTTGGTAAACTTCTCGGAAGAGATGTAGAGTACTCGCGCCTCCGGATTATGTTCGAGCACATAATGACCGATCGCGTGCATCAAGTGTGTTTTGCCGAGACCGACTCCCCCGTATAGAAAGAGCGGATTGTAAGCTTTTGCGGGAGCTTCCGCAACGGCTAATGAAGCGGCATGGGCAAATCGATTGCCGGAACCGATGACGAATGTATCAAAAGTGTATCTGGCATTCATCATATTCGTGAAACTCTCTTCTTGTGCGACGATGGCGGGGCCTTTAGGGGGCAAAGGCGCCGGAACGGGCGTTGGTGAAGACATTTTCTGTTCATCCGTTTCGAGTATGAATTTCACGTCTACCTGTTTGCCCATAAAGTCAAAAATAGTACCTGAAATCAGCTTCGTATAACGGCTTTCGAGCCATTCCCTGGCGAAATTGTTCGGGGTGCAAATGACTACGGAAGTATCGGTAAATACGCTTGCCTTTGTCGATTTGAGCCAAGTATCGAAGCTGGGTTTGCTGAGTTTCGTTTGTATGATTGAAAGCACCTGTTGCCACATATCGTTAGTATGGCTTTCCACAGCAGTTCACTCCTTTGAATTATAAACACGTGGCAGAAGCCATTCACAGTCGATTGATATGTCAAATAAAACGGAATTTGTCGTTTAATCCACATTATTCAGGGTGAGTAGTAGAGTCTTATTTGAATAGAGGGAATTTGTTCACAATGTTATCCACAGGCTGTTAATAAATCGGAGGATTATTGGAGAATATCCACAGCAGAAACACTATTATTTTATCAAAATAGGACTTGATTATCAATTAAATGTTTGCGATTATCCACAAATTCAATAACTTGTGCATAGATTTTGTCTACAACACAAGATATTGTTGATAATCTGTTAATTTTCGACATTATTTTTATTTTTGATTGAATCTTTTATGCACAGTTTATCCTTTCCCATCTTCTGTATGTGGCAGATGGTTGACTTTTATTTGTAGAAATGCTTTAATGATTAGAGAAATTTTTGTAGGATGGATATCCTCGGGGAGGTGCTATAGATGGGTCCGACGTTTAACCCGAATACGAGAAAGCGCAAGAAGAATCATGGTTTCCGGAAAAGAATGAGCACGAAAAACGGCCGTAAAGTGCTGAGTGCTCGTCGTCAAAAAGGAAGAAAAATTCTTAGCGCGTAAAGAGGAGCTCCGAGAGGGGCTTTTTTTATTGTAAAGAGGCCGTTTATTTTTGTTCATTTTGTTAAAGCTTGATAAGGATACGGGACCCTGTCCGGGTCTTTGTTTGGAGTGGTTGCAACTCATGGAGAAAAATTATCGGCTTGCTAAGCGGGAAGATTTCAATAAAGTGTACCGGTACGGCAAATCGGCGGCCAATCATCAATTTGTGCTCTATTATTTAGCCCAGCCGAAGCACGAGCATTTTCGCCTTGGCATATCCGTGAGCAAGAAGGTCGGTAATGCCGTTGTCCGAAATCGGATCAGGCGGATGGTAAAAGAAATCGTAAGACTCAAAATGGAGCATTTCGCTGCGAATTTCGATTACATTATTATAGCCCGAAAGCCTGCTGCGGAGATGACTTACCAAGAGATGGAGAAGAGTATTTTCCATGTTTTTCGCAGAGCTTCCCTTTATAAATTAAAAATTTGAGGGTCGCAGGGGTAATTTATTTCCTTGTGGGTCTAAGATGTGTTATAGTTTATGTTGGAAAAGATAAATAGGAGGCTCTTATTTTGACTCGTCGAATCTACGCCATCAGTCTATCGTTTGTTTTGATTCTTTTGTTATCGGGATGCAGCACTAACGCAATTACCGCTCCTATTGATCCAAATACCGCCGGTTTCTTCACTAAGTATTTTGTGTATCCGCTATCGCAGTCGCTGGACTGGTTCGCCGATCACTTATGGGGCCAGTACGGATTATCTATTTTGGTTGTTACGATCATTATTCGATTCATTATATTGCCGCTGACTTTGAAGCAGTATCGCAGTTCGAAACGGATGCAAGAATTGCAGCCGGAAATGAAAAAAATCAAGGATAAATTCAAGGACGATCCGAAAAAGCAGCAGGAAGAGACAATGAAGCTTTTCCAGTCCAACGGTGTCAATCCGCTTGCGGGTTGTTTTCCTATTCTGGTTCAGATGCCGATTCTGATTGCGCTTTATCAGGCGATTATGCGCAATGAGCATATCCGTGACCATACATTTCTCTGGATGAATTTAGGTGCGGCCGATCATTACTATATCCTTCCGCTTCTTGCGGCGGTAACAACCTGGTTACAGCAAAAATTCATGGCAACTCAAATGACTCCACAGATGCAAAGCTTGATGTTCATTTTCCCAATCATGATCTTTGTAATGTCAATGAATTTTGCCTCAGCTCTTCCGCTATATTGGGTGTTCAGTAACATTTTTACGATCGTTCAGTCTTATTTTATCTATGGTGGATTTCAAAATAAGGGTGGCAAGTCTAAATGAAAACAATCATGGTGAGTGGAAAAACGATTGAGGATGCAGTTAAAACCGGCCTCCTCCAGTTGAATGCCACAGAGGATCGTGTAAAAATCAATATCGTAGAGCAACCGTCAAAGGGCTTTCTCGGTTTGATCGGTTCGAAAAATGCGAAGGTGGAGCTGGAATTGATTCCGGATCCGCTTGAAGAGGCTGTTCTCTTTTTGCAGGATTTATTTCGTACGATGCACATCTCAATCACCATAGATCAGCACCAGGACAGTGAGGGAGCTTTATTTCAGCTGAGCGGTTCTGAGCTTGGTATTTTAATCGGCAAAAGAGGACAAACTTTGGATGCGCTGCAATTATTGGTTAACATTGTAGCCAACCGTTATTCTACTTCTCATATACGCATCATTTTGGATGCTGAGAATTTCCGGGAAAGGCGGAAGAAGACGCTTGAGGAGCTTGCTTCACGATTGGCGATTCGAGTGTTGAAAACCAAAAAGGAAGTTATTCTGGAGCCGATGAACTCCCAGGAGCGTAAGATCATTCATTCGGAATTGCAAAGTCACCCGAGTGTAAAAACCTACAGCAAAGGCGAGGAACCGAATCGTCGGATTGTCATCGCTTTAAAATAATTGATAACGCAATGACCGACTGGGTGTCATTGCTTTTTCTTTAGATTGGAACTGAATTTTGAGGTGATTGACCATGATTAGTGATACGATTGCCGCTATTTCTACACCTCTAGGAGAGGGAGGAATTTCGGTGATTCGCGTCAGCGGGGAGAATGCGATTCCTCTTGCTGAACGTATTGTGAAATCCAAAACGAAGCTTTCCATAGCGGAAACGCATACCGTTCATTACGGTCATGTTATCGATCCGACTACGGGGGATACAATAGAAGAAGTGCTTGTAACAGTGATGAGAGCGCCGAGATCGTTTACGATGGAAGATGTAGTTGAAGTGAGCTGCCACGGCGGTATCGTTTCCGTGAAAAAGGTACTCGATTTGCTGCTGCTGCAAGGAATCAGACTAGCGGAGCCAGGCGAGTTTACGAAGAGGGCTTTTTTAAACGGAAGAATTGATCTATCACAAGCGGAAGCTGTAATGGATCTGATTCGCGCTAAATCGGACCGAGCGTTCAAGATTGCGCTGAAGCAGGTGGAGGGCAATTTATCCAAACGCATTAAGGAGCTGCGTCACGGTCTGGTGGAGCTGATGGCTCATATTGAAGTTAATATAGACTACCCGGAGCATGATGTCGAAGAAATGACCAATGCTTTTATTAAAGAAAAGTGTGAGTTTGCCTTATCACAAATTCATACTTTATTGAATACGGCTCAACAGGGCAAAATTCTTAGGGAAGGAATCGAAACGGCGATTGTCGGAAAGCCCAACGTAGGAAAATCATCCTTGTTAAACGCTCTAGCCCAAGAAAATAGGGCGATTGTTACTGACATTCCGGGTACTACAAGAGATGTTATTGAAGAGTATGTGAATGTCGGAGGGATTCCGCTGAAATTGCTTGATACGGCTGGAATTCGCGAAACGTCGGATATTGTCGAAAAAATGGGTGTAGAACGGTCGAAAAATGCTTTAGCTGATGCTGATTTAATTTTATTGGTGTTGAACAGCAGTGATATTCTTCAAGAGGATGAGCTGGCATTGATCGACGAATTGAGGAGTCGATCGACGATTGTTATTTTGAATAAAATCGATTTGCCGAGACGAATTGATTTGGAAATTGTACATGAGGCTTTTCCTGTAGAACGGGTTGTGGAATTATCGCTGCTTGAGAACAGAGGTTTAGAAAGTTTAGAAAAAGCAATTTCCGGCATGTTTTTTGAAGGAGAGCTTGAAGCTGGTGATTTGACTTACGTCAGCAATGTGAGACATATTCAATTGCTTAAGCAGGCCAAACAATCACTGGAAGACGCGCTAAGTGCTAACGAGGAGTATGTACCTATAGATATGCTGCAAATTGATATAAGAGCGGCATGGGAACAGCTTGGCGAGATTATTGGCGATGCAGTCGGCGAATCTTTGATTGATCAGATATTTACACAATTTTGTTTAGGTAAATAAGTCCTTTATAAGGAGGTAGTACAATGGGATATAAAGCGGGAGAGTATGACGTCATCGTTATTGGGGCCGGACACGCCGGTTGTGAAGCTGCGCTTGCGGCAGCGAGAATGGGCTGTGAGACGCTGCTGCTTACGATTAACCTGGATATGGTAGCTTTTATGCCTTGCAACCCATCTATTGGTGGTCCTGCAAAGGGCCACGTTGTTCGGGAGATCGACGCCTTAGGGGGAGAGATGGGCCGCAATATTGATAAAACGTACATTCAGATGCGTATGTTGAATACCGGAAAGGGCCCCGCAGTCCATGCACTGCGGGCTCAGGCGGATAAGTTTCTTTATCAACACACGATGAAGGAGACAATCGAACAGACTGAACACCTGACTTTACGTCAAGGAATGGCTGAAGAACTAATTACGGAGAATGGTTCATGTAAAGGCGTAGTAACTAAAACCGGGGCGGAATATTACGCTAAAGCAGTTGTTGTCACTACGGGAACTTATCTTAGAGGCAAAGTGATTATGGGCGAATTGATGTATGAGAGCGGACCTAACAATCAACAGCCTTCTGTGAAGCTCTCTGAGTCTCTGCGTAAGCTTGGTTTTGATTTGGTTCGCTTTAAAACCGGGACACCGCCTCGCGTTCATAAGGATTCTATTGATTTCGATAAAACGGAGATTCAACCCGGTGACGCAGAGCCGAAATTTTTCTCCTATGAAACGACCGAAGGAGTAAAGGAACAGTTGCCTTGCTGGTTAACTTACACTTCCGAAAAAACACATGAAATTATTAGTGCAAATTTACATCGGGCGCCTATGTTTTCCGGTGCGATTGAGGGAACGGGTCCAAGGTATTGTCCTTCGATTGAAGATAAAATTGTTCGTTTCAGCGATAAACCAAAGCATCAAATCTTTCTGGAACCGGAAGGCAGAAACACATCGGAGTATTACGTTCAGGGACTCTCTACAAGCATGCCTGAAGACGTTCAGCTTAGAATTCTTCGTTCCATTCCCGGGTTGGAAAAAGTTGAGATGATGAGAACAGGGTATGCGATTGAATATGATGCTGTTGTTCCTACTCAATTAAAACCTTCGCTTGAAACGAAATTGGTTGAGGGGCTGTTCACTGCCGGGCAAATTAACGGAACGTCCGGGTATGAGGAAGCGGCAGGGCAGGGCATTATGGCCGGAATTAACGCAGCGCGGAAAGTTCAAGGAAAAGATCCGGTCATTTTAGATCGCTCGGAAGGATACATTGGCGTTTTGATTGACGATCTAGTCACGAAAGGGACGAATGAGCCGTACCGATTATTAACTTCGCGAGCGGAATATCGCCTTTTGCTTCGACATGATAATGCGGATCTTCGGCTTACTCCGATCGGGTACGAAATTGGTCTTATCCAAAAGGAAAGATACCAAAAGTTTCTCGAAAAGAAAGCATTGGTGGAACAGGAGATTGAGCGTCTGAAGACGACGAAGGTTCGTCCTGATGAACACGTTCAACAGATTTTGACCGAGGTCAAAAGCGTTCTTTTGAATAATGCAGTTGATTTAATATCGCTGCTTCGGCGTCCGGAAGTTGAGTATCGTCATATTGAGCGGATATCGCCATCTCCTTTTGTTTTGGCGGAAGAGATGAAGGAGCAGGTTGAGATTCAAACCAAATATGCAGGATATATTGAAAAACAGCTGGCTCAGGTAGATCGCCTTCGAAAAATGGAAAAAAAGAAAATTCCGGATGATATCATATATGAAGAAGTACATGGGATTGCGACGGAGGCTAAGCAAAAGCTTGCTAAAATCCGGCCTGTTTCCATCGGGCAAGCTTCACGAATTTCCGGTGTAACTCCTGCGGATATATCGATTCTGCTTGTTTACCTGGAACACTATAACAGAGTAGTAGCAGCAAGAGGCTAACGATGGAATTAATTGAACAACAATTCTTCGCTCTTCTTCAGGATCATAATCAAACTTTAAGCGAGACACAATTGCAGCAGTTTGATAGCTATTACAGAGAGTTGATCGAATGGAACGAAAAAATGAATTTAACGGCTATTACGGAAAGAGATCAAGTATATATGAAGCATTTTTATGATTCCTTGACTCTTTCCTTTTTTTTCGATTTAAGCAAGGTGAATTTTTTGGCGGATATCGGTTCAGGAGCAGGCTTTCCAAGCATTCCATTGAAAATCGCTTTTCCTCATCTGCAGGTGACGATCGTCGACTCACTGAATAAACGAATTGGCTTTCTTAGAAATTTAACGGATAAGCTTGGACTCACTGGAGTTAATTGTGTGCATGGAAGGGCAGAGGATATTGCAAGAATTCCTTCCTACCGTGATCATTTTGATTTAGTTACGGCGCGCGCAGTTGCTAAACTAGCCGTTCTCAATGAATTTTGTCTACCTTTTGTCAAGAAGGGTGGTTCTTTTCTGGCAATGAAGGGTTCGGAAATAGAACAAGAGATAGTTGAGGCAGTTTATAGTTTAAGTGAGTTAAAGGGTAAATTTGTTTTCAGCGAGCAATTAGTTCTCCCCATGGATCAATCAAAGAGACACATTATTCGAATAGATAAAGCAGCTGTTACTCCTGCCAAATATCCAAGAAAAGCAGGGATACCATTAAAAGCGCCTTTGATTAAGGGCTAGTATTGTTTCACGTGGAACACTATATGCAAAGGAATATTCATAATTTAATTGAAGGATATTGTGTTTTTATGGAGAATTATAATATATAGCGATGTGTTGAATCTTTGGGGAAGAGTTGGTGGTATTTTTTCCTATGAAAGAACAAATATCAAAACTATTTGGTTTTACGGATCGTTCGACAATAGATGAGGTAAAGAATATACCTGTAGATACCATTAGTCCTAGTCCGTATCAGCCAAGGACAGTTTTTGATGATGATCGCATTGACGAGTTATGCCAAACTATCAAGACACATGGCGTCATTCAACCGATAGTCGTCCGCGTTATAAATAATACTTTTGAATTAATAGCGGGGGAACGTCGATTACGAGCTGTAAAAAAACTAGGATTAGAAACGATACCCGCTATTATTCGTGATTTTAATGATTCCCAAGCCGCTTCTATTGCGCTTATAGAAAATTTACAAAGAGAAGGCCTTACAGCGATTGAAGAAGCCGCTGCTTATCAGCAGCTAATTGAAATGCATGATCTTACCCAAGAGAGCCTTGCACAACGTTTAGGTAAAAGCCAATCAACGATTGCAAACAAAATTCGTTTACTGCAATTGAGTGATCCAGTTAAACATGCACTTATGGAACGGAAAATAACTGAAAGACATGCTAGAGCACTGCTCTCAATAGATGATGAAGAACAGCAAAACAAGATTTTAGAAGAAGTAATCGCCAAAGAATTAAATGTGAAACAAACGGAGATTCGAATTAATTTTCTTAAAGAAACTGCAAAAATAAAGAAAACTAAAAGAGTTTCTTTTACTAAAGATGTACGTCTTGCTCTCAATACAATTCGTCAATCGGTTGAGATGATATCTAGTTCAGGATTGACCATTAATACTTCTGAGAAGGACCATGAAGACTATTATGAGATTGTGATAAAAATACCGAAGAGATAAGTTGTTGCTAGTTAAAACGGCGCAAGCCGTTTTTTTGCTTCTACAAAAAATATTTCTAGTAAATAATGATGAGGTATCACTGAGGAAGATATGGTAAGATAGAATTATTCTCTAAAATAGAGTAAGGTACATTCCTGATTGAGGTGACAAGGTTGTCTAAAATAATTGCAATAACGAATCAGAAGGGCGGAGTTGGAAAAACTACGACTTCTGTAAATTTGGGTGCTTCGTTGGCCTCATTAGGCAAGAAGGTTTTGCTAGTGGATATCGACCCTCAAGGTAATACGACAAGCGGGATCGGCATTAACAAAGCGGACGTTGCTCATTGTATTTATGATGTGCTTATTAATGATATACATCCCAAGGATGCCACGACGGACACGAATTTACCAAATCTCAAAATCATTCCGGCTACTATACAATTGGCAGGAGCTGAAATTGAGCTGGTTCCGACTATTTCCAGAGAAGTACGTTTGAAAAAATCACTTCAATTGGTTAAACATATGTACGATTATATTTTAATCGATTGTCCTCCTTCGTTAGGAATCTTAACTATTAATTCTTTGACGGCTGCAGATTCTGTAATTATTCCTATTCAATGTGAATATTATGCTTTGGAAGGATTAAGCCAACTGTTGAATACTGTTCGTTTAGTGCAAAAACATTTAAACACACAACTGCAAATAGAAGGTGTACTTCTGACTATGTTTGACGCCAGAACGAATCTAGGCATTCAAGTTATTGAAGAGGTAAAGAAATATTTTCAGCAAAAGGTTTACCAAACTATTATTCCGCGTAATGTGCGTTTAAGCGAAGCACCGAGTCATGGGCAGTCCATTATTACGTATGATCCCAGGTCTAAAGGGGCCGAGGTATATTTGGAACTCGCGAAGGAAGTGATCTCAGTATGAGCAAAAGGCTAGGGAAAGGCTTAGACGCCTTAATTACTTCGCTTCATATCGACGAAAATGACAAAGTAATTCAAATCCCTTTAGCTCAATTACGGCCCAATCCGTATCAACCGAGGAAGTTTTTTAACGAGAATGGTATTAAAGAATTAGCTGACTCTATTAAAGAGCATGGGGTCATTCAACCGATCATCGTTCGTAAAGTGTTAAAAGGATTCGAGATTATAGCCGGCGAACGTAGATTTCGAGCGTCTCAACAATGTGGATTAGCTACAATTCCTGCTGTTGAAAGAAACTTTTCCGATCAGCAGGTGATGGAAATTGCTTTGATCGAGAATGTACAGCGGGAAGATTTAAATGCAATGGAAATTGCTGTTGCTTATCAATCAATCATCGATCAGTTTTCGATGACTCAAGAGGAGTTATCCGCTAAGGTAGGGAAAAGCCGTTCGCACATTGCCAATTTCTTGAGACTGCTTCAGCTGCCCGAAAACATCAAGCAATATGTTTCACGTGGAACATTATCGATGGGTCATGCCAGAGCGATTGTAGGTGTGAAAGACGATAAAGTGAAAAAGGAGCTAGCTGAAAACACAATCAGTCAACAGTGGAGCGTACGCGAGCTGGAAGAAGCGATTAAAAAGCTGGAGGAAATGTCAGGTCAAGAAAAAGAAAAAACGAAGCCGATGGATAAAAAGAAAGATCCATACATTCATCAGGCTGAGGATCACCTAAGAGAGCTTTTCCGGACAACGGTGAAAATCAAACATCAAAACGATCGAGGGAAAATTGAACTCTTGTATTATTCAAAGGATGATTTGGATCGATTATTAGAAATGCTAGAAGGAAAAAGCTCTTAAAAAAGTAGGTAGCATACCCATGTTATTGTTTCCGTAAGAAGGAACAAACTAAGGTATGCTATATTTGTGAGGAGGATGAGGGATTAATGAAGGAAATCTTGTATTTCGATAATGCAGCATCTTCATGGCCAAAGCCTCAAGCTGTCGTCGATGCGATGACGAAGTGTATGCTGGAGGCTTCCGCGAATCCAGGCCGGGGAAGTCACCAGATGGCAGTTCAAGCAAGCCGCATTTTGTTTGAAGCAAGAAAAAATCTGGCCAAGCTGTTCGCAGTGAAAAACCCAAACGACATATCGTTTGCGTTAAATACCACACAAGCCTTGAATCAGGCAATTAAAGGCTATGTTGGTCAAAGTGACCATGTGATTTGTACGAATATTGAACATAACTCGGTAAGACGTCCGCTTGAATTTTTGAAAAAGAAGCATGGGGTGCAAATTACTTATGTGCCTGCAGATCAAGAAGGTAACATAAAGGTAAAAGAGGTAGAAGAGGCCATTTTACCTAATACTAAGCTTATCATAGTTAATCATAGCTCAAATTTATTGGGCTCTGTGTTGCCAGTAGCGGATATTGGGGAGTTGTGCAGGAAAAAAGGTGTGAGGCTGCTTGTAGACGCTGCTCAAAGCGCAGGTACGCTTCCAATAGCAGTGGGAGATATGGGTATTGATATGCTCGCTTTTCCCGGTCATAAAGGGCTTCTGGGGCCTCAGGGAACGGGGGGGTTATACATTAACCCGGAATTGGAGCTGGAACCTCTTCTGCACGGAGGTACAGGCAGTCAATCGGAGGAAATCGACCAGCCGAAGGTAAGGCCTGACCGATTTGAAGCAGGAACACAAAATACAGTGGGAATTGCCGGTTTAAATGAAGGCGTCAAATATGTACTGCAGGAAACGGTCGAACGAATTCATGTCAAAGAGTGGGAATTGATACAGAGAATGATGGAGGGGCTCTTGGGGATTGAAGGAGTCGAAATTTTAGGCCCGCGATTAGGACAAAATAAAACAGGGATAGTTTCCTTTAATCTGAAAAATGCAGATTCATCGGAAGTCGCATTTATTCTGGATCAGAGCTTTCAGATTGCGGTCCGATCGGGATACCACTGTACCCCGCTTGCACATGAAGCGGCGGGGACGCTGCAAAGAGGGGCTGTTAGGGCAAGCATCGGCTACTTTACAACTGAAGCGGAAGTGGACATTTTCCTTGATGCCATCAAGGAAATCGGCAGCCAGTATTCCCTATAGAAAGAAGGAACTAAACATGGGAGAACCTTTCGTTGTTGATGCTGCAGGGTTGCTTACTCTGGCGAACTCAATACTTATCCTTATTTTTCTAGTTATGATTATCATCTTATGGACGAAACATAACCGAGTGAAAAGAAATTATCAACGGCTCTTGAATGGAGCGGAAAACGTAAATATCGAAAATTTGTTGATGCAAATGCAGGGAAAGTTGAATGAACAGCAGGAGAAAACATTGATTCAAGAAAAGAACATCGCAACCATCATCCAGCATCTGAAAAAAATGAAATCCCACGTGGGGATTCATCGATACAATGCATTTTCCGATAACGGAAGTGATTTAAGCTTTTCTGTGGCCATTATGGATGAGGATCAAGACGGAATTGTATTGACGGGTATTCACAGCCGGGAACAAACCTACATCTATGCGAAGCCCATCCGAAAAGGCCAATCATCTTACACCCTTTCACCCGAGGAGAAAGCGGCAATCACTCAAGCTCTAGTGCAGCCGCTGCAGGTAAAATAATCGGATTAGAGGAGTAGCTGTAGGATTGCTGCAAGGAAGCGTAAAGTGAATCCGCTATAACTTCGGCCATATTCATGACCAAGTTCAGCCGCGTGTTTTGCAGAACGAAATATTCCATAAACCCGCCGACATTAACGATTCCCGTTATATGGATGTCTCCAACTGGAGGCAAATCTTTGTTGACTCCGGCTCCTGGCTTTAACGGCCCAATCGCAATCTGGATGCAGCCGACACTGGAAAGCTGACCAAGACAAGCATCGATTGCGACAATAAAAGGATCTCGAAATTGGCGATGTACTTGATCTATGGTTTCACTCAAGTTCATCGCATGTACGGGATCAGCCAACGTTCCAAACAAATGCAGTCCCGCTTCCCTCTTTTTTGCCAATCGGCTTCCAACCAGGGGGCCTAGGGAGTCTCCGGTGGAACGATCGGTTCCTACACAAATGACAACAATAGGTTGATAGGTTGGCAGCTTTAGAAATATAGTCAATAAGTGCCGCGAGAGAACCGAAAGGACGTCTGCTTGTGTATGCGAGATTTTAATCGGTGCGGGTTCTTTTTCCTTGTTTAGATCAAAGCCAAAATTAAATTTCATAGGATCCCTCCGGAAGGAGTTATTGGTTGGTTTCTACTAGTATACGGAGGTTAGTGGTAATTTATACGTGGGGGAGGGATGTTGTTTGGACCATTCGCTTATGCTGATCGCGTTCGATTCGACGCAACAGGCGCTTAGGGCTGAGATGCTGTTAGAATATGCCGATATTGAAATTGACATTTGTCCGACGCCGAAAAGCATTACAGCCGGGTGCGCATTGTCCATTGAATTTCCCGCGGATGAGGTTCGGAAAGTGAAAGAGATTCTAGTAAATGAAAAAGTGGAAATTCGAGGCATTTATTTTATAAGAGATGATAAATATGTTACCATGGACGAATAGAGGTGGGGTAGAAGGTGACAACTATTGTTCAAATCTTAGAAGGAATAAAGGAATATTTGTCGAACCCGGCTCTGTTAGCGAAAGTCGCCTGGACGCTTGCGAAGATCATTCTGATCTATATGGCCGCCCGAGTGGTCGAGAAAATTGCTAACAAAACAATGACGCACATGATGGCTGTCAAAGAAAAAAGCCCTTTGAAATTCGACATGCGAAGATCGAATACGATAGGCAAGCTCATTCATAACCTAATCTCCTATACGGTCAATTTTATTAGCATCCTTTTGATTCTTGGGCAAGTTGGAGTCAATCTGGGCCCGCTTTTGGCAGGTGCCGGTGTTCTGGGATTAGCTATCGGTTTTGGCGCTCAGAACCTTGTTAGGGATGTAATTACCGGTTTTTTCATCATATTTGAGGATCAGTTTGGAGTAGGGGATGTCATTCAAATCGACCAGTTCAAAGGAACCGTCGAAGAAATCGGAATTCGTGTCACCCGGCTCAGGAGCTGGACAGGAGAGGTTCATATTATTCCGAATGGGAATATCAAACAAGTGACAAACTTTTCTGTACATAACTCGTTAGCGGTAGTTGACGTTTCGATTGCTTATGAAGCAGACGTAGACAAAACGATCGGAATTCTTACAGATTTGGTGATGAAGATGTACGAGTCCAATGACAATATGGTGAAGGAACCACAGGTACTCGGCGTCCAAATGTTGGGCAATTCGGATGTTACGCTCAGAATAACTGCGGAATGTAAGCCAAACACCCAACTCGAAATCGCAAGAATTATGAATGCCGAGATCAAAAAACAGCTGGAGGAGCACGGAATCGAGATACCTTATCCGAAAACAGTAACCTATTTAAGAACGGAGAGGGCGGCCGAATAAAATGGAGAGAAAGCAATACAAGCTTGGTGACATCGTGCAAATGAAAAAGCCGCATCCTTGCGGGAGCAATGAAATGGAAGTGATCCGGATGGGGATGGATATAAGGATCAAATGCGTGGGCTGTAAGCATAGCGTGCTCGTGCCAAGAGCGAAATTTGAGAGTAAGCTGAAAAAGGTGCTGCGGTCGTCAGCTTCCAATGAAGGAGCAGAAGAGTCGTAAGAAAGCGCTGCAAACAAAATATCGAGGATTTACTCTTGCGAGAGCTCAACTTTTTTGGTACAATCAGTTTTGTTCTCGTTTTTGTGGAAAGGTACCCAAGAGGCCCAAGGGGGCTGACTCGAAATCAGCTAGGCGTCGCGAGGCGTGCGTGGGTTCGAATCCCACTCTTTCCGCCATACATAAGAACTCAAGTGGCTCTAGGGTGGAGCCGCTTTTTTTGTTCCTTTTAACGGGAAATTTATGCGGAATAGTACCTGACTGATTCGGGCTTCAAAAAAAGCGATTATCTAGATGGAAATTGAGAAATCAGCTAGGCTTATCAGTGAATGAGCGTTACATACCTGAACCTTTCTAATGTGTTCCAACACAATTAGGGAGGTTTTTTATTATGGCTAAACAGTCAAAGAGTAAAGTTGACCGCATTCGGTTCTATGTTCGAAAAGCCGCGCAATACTCAAGAATCGCCGTGTCAAAAACAAAGCCTAACAGCATCCGATTCCAGCGGTTAATGGCATATAAAGCGGCTATAAGCCGAGGCTTGATCTATGGAGGTCTGTTATGATTAAAGCCATAGACAAGCGCACAGGGCGTAAAACGGTCAGGGAACGCTTCAATCGGTCAAGTATCTGTGCATTTCGATTCTGAGGCTCTTGCCTTGTTTGTCTTTTATATACCCCCGCGCATACATTTTTCCTTTGCCGTATAGTGTCCATGAGCCAGTACATTTAAGAGCCAATTCAAGCTTGTTAAGGCTTATGGTAATTGTACGAGGTTCACCTTTAGTGGTGGTAGTTGCATCAATGTAGACTGTTTCGTTTATCCAATCAATCTCATAAGTATTTTTCATTATGAATCCAACCTTTCGTACTGTTCTTTGCACAATGCAAGCAAATAAAAAAAGCAGGATGAGATTAGACACTCATTCCCGCTTCAATTTCTCTTAGTACTTGTAGTTTTCCATCATTAAGATTCAGTGCGTTTTGAATCCTATTATCCGTTAGTGGAGTGACTTTTCTAACTCCACGCTCGATTGATGAAATTAATGAGAAGCTAAGTCCAGCTAAATCAGCGAGTTCATGTTGCTTTAACCCTCGCATAAGTCGAATTAATCTAACTTGGTTTCCGGTAAGCATTTCGGAATCACCTCCTTGTATAACTTTCTATAGTAGCCTCGATGCCAAGCGATTTTTGCAACCATTCATACGATAAAAAAAAGTAGGAGGCATAATTGCCACCTACCCCACCCCCTTGCAGAAGGGACAATAGGTTGTTAAATTAGTAAACCTACCCCTTGCACGAAAAGGTTCAGAGGTTATTACAATATGTTATGTTGCACTAAATGTAAATATTTTGAATAATTGTGATATGATAATTCATAATAACAACGAGGAGGAGACATCATGGCTAATAGCTTTTGTATTCAGCTACAAGGTGATAACCAGCCTAATTGGGCTTACGGAGAACATAAGCATTCAGTTTGGTATTTCGAAAATGTGCATAAAGAACAATGGATAGCCAAAAGAGAGGATGACATTTTACGATTTACAGGGCTTGATATTGGCTGGGAAGAAATAGTCTTGACTCTCGAACAAGCTAAAGCAGAGTTAAAAAGATTGAAGGAGTATCTTCTGTCCGAGACACTTAGGAGAATGCCGCAATATCATGAAGTTTTTAGGTAAATAAATGAAACCCAAAAAATGAGCGCTGCATCAACGGAAAAAGAGCTTCAGTTGCCTCTTGCTAAATGGATATTTAATGATGCGGAAATATACTGGATTGTATCAGTCTTGGAGGCATCCATCCCGTTAATGGAATGGGCTACAGAAAGAAAATAAGGCTTCATCGGCAAGGCTGTTCATTATAGAACAGTTTTTTCTTGACTAAGGCTAGGACGAGTTGATAGTTAGTGATCAACTACGATTCGGCAGCAGCGCCGCGACATAGGATAAAAAACTTGAAATTGATTGTATCAGATGCTATTATAGAGCATATAATAACAGTGTGTTAGTTCATTGGTGTTAAGCCACCATTAAGCGCGGACCATATCATTGGTGTTAAGCCACCACTAAGCGCGGTCGATATCATTGGTGTTAAGCCACCATTAAGCGCGGTCGATACAATTGGCGTTGCGCCGCCAAAAGTGCGTAACTAAAAAGAAGGTAGTGGACACCCACTACCTTCTTTTTTAAAGCAATTTGGAGGGAATTTGTGGGATGTCAGGGACGAAAATGCAATTCTATCGCATTACCGATGAGTACCTAAACTTTTTACGAACGATCGAGGCAAAAGTTCAGCCGAACTATCCGGGCAAGGACAAGCCTCATGTTGGGGTATTGTTGAATATAGGGCTGCATCAATATTATGCCCCAATATCATCTTATAAGCCCCATAAGCACGATAAGATTAAGAATAAAACGATCTTCCGGTTGAATGAACCCAAAAACGATTCAAAACATCTTGCGGTTATTCACATTAATAATATGATTCCAATTGTTCAAACGGAAGTCGAGCCGATGGATTTCAGTACACATCCCGACAAAAGCTTACTGGAAAAGGAGTACCGTTATGTAATAAAACACCAAGGAGCGATTCAACAGCAGGCGCAAGAATTATACGAAGCAGCAAAAAATCGGGAGTCTTTTTACGGTCGGCTCTCCAATGATTTCGCTAAGCTCGAAAAAGAATACCGCAATTATAAAAAATAACTTCATATCAAAATCGAAACCGTCCACCTTTGGGCGGTTTTTTGTCGGGGTTGAGATCGGCTAAATTTTACATCCGAGATTATAGCACTCGGAAAGTGTGAACGCGTCAAGCACTGCAATCTCAGTATTATGTGTTTGATTTAATGTCACTATGTTGATAATTCTGTTGACCATCATACGAACCACATACGATCTAATAAACTTTTTAAAGAGCGAGAATCAAGAGAAAATACAAGAAATTTCATACGATGAGAAATATTATTAATGATGTGTGCCAAGTAACTCGACAACGAATATTCATAAGTATATAATAGAAGAAACACTTAGATAGGTTCAGATCACCTAGGTTATGTAACAAAGGCTTATCCTTGATATGACAAGCTTTTTCTCAATTTCACAGCTTAATCGGTGACTCGAAATCAGCTAGGCGGCGCAAGCCGTGCGTGGGTTCGAATCCCACTCTTTCCGTTTTCTCCCAATAATCAGTGAATGATTGTTACATATCATGAACCTTTCTAATGTGTTTCCTACACAATTAGGGAGGTTTTCTTAGTATTTCACACTAATGCAAGGGAGTGAGTGCTTTTATATCCCCAAATGATCGGGATCCAATTTGTACAGAGTTTATGAATAAAGTGACTGGAATCATAACAAAATAGGTGTTGATGTGAAAAAAAGGAGGTAATAGGAATGAGGAACTTTTTGGTTATAACAATCGCGGCATTAGCTCTGGTTTTGGCTGGATGCTCCACTAAGGATGAGGCAAGCACAAGCCCTTCGCCAGGCGCGACCGATACAGCAGCTGTAACGAATATGCCAGGCTCTGCGGCTTCTCCCAATGCGGGTCAAGCCGGAGGAGGTGCGGGGAATGCGGGCGGCGGGGCAGGGTCGGCTACAAGTGCACCTTCCGGCGGCGCTACGACGGTTCCGGAAAATCTTCCGGGCATTACTAAAGAGCAGTTGGACAAGCTGGACCCGAACAGTACGTATGAGGACCTTGTAAAGATAGTGGGCGGCGGCAACTTGAAGCCGATTAAAGAGGATTCCAGTAAAAAAACGTATGAGCTAAAAGTTACCGATGCAGAAAATACATTTGTGGATATCACCTATTTTAGTGATGGGAAGATATCAGAGAAGAGCATTTTTGTCAGATGAAGAAGCAAGCGCACAGATTAAAATAGTCGGCAGGTCCAACGTAGGGGCCTGCCGACTATGTCGTTTATTCCTCTATGAGCGGCTCCTGCGACGGTTGGCTGCTGCGAAGCGGTCGATGACATATCCGATGAGCGCCCACGAAGCAATGGTCAATATATAGATGACCATCATTTTGGCCATTGATATTTCGTAGACGTTCGACACAATCGGGGCAAACCAAGCCGGTACGCTAAAGGCGTAAAAGGCTAGATAAACAAAATCATAATCATGGAAAAGGAAATGAACCAGGCACAAGGCTGCGCCGATTGCGGTGCAAAACAAAGTAAATGATCTTCTCATACGGCCTTCCAACTCCTTGGTGGTTATTGCTTCATATCCTTGCGTTTCCATTTACGATTATGGTTGCTCGTTTCAGGGAAGCGGTCGCCTTTCTTGAGCGATACGATCTTTGGATTGTTGACTCCCATATGAAAAGCATTTTCCCCAATTTCGATGTACTGTCCATCATTAGGGGCGTTGTCTCCAGGATTAAATTGGGTCCATTCTCCCATTACATTCACCTCCATTTGTTCAAGCATAGGATTCCCTGAAAAAAGAGGAAGCATGTATGCTTTGTATTTCCAGGCCCAATATGTCGTCGAACATGTTCCGCTTGTAAAATGCGCGTTGATTTGCTATAGTGTTTAGGTGCGAGTTTTGTTAGAAATTCTCGCTCCTTGCTCCCTTGAGCGTACAAGCTTGATTCAGGGGGCCGTTTAGTCCAAAAGGAGGTGAAACACATGCGCAAATATGAAGTGATGTATATCATTCGTACAGATATTGAACAGGAACAAGTTCAGTCTACTGTAGAGAAGTTTCAAAACATCATCACGAACGGTGGCGGCGAAATTACCAAACATGACCTGATGGGTAAGCGTCGTCTAGCGTATGAGATCAAAAAGTTCCGTGACGGGCACTATGTGCTCGTACAATTTACTGCAGAGCCTGCAGTTGTGAAGGAACTGGATCGCGTATTGAAGATTTCGGACGAAATTATTCGTTTCTTAATCGTTAATGACGTAGCGTAGGTTCGTGCCAGTTATTTTGTCAGGGGGGAAGTACTATGTTGAATCGAGTTATTCTTATCGGCAGACTAACCAGGGATCCAGAGCTCCGTTATACACCCAGCGGAGTGGCTGTAACCCAATTCACCCTTGCTGTGGACCGACCGTTTACGAATCAGCAAACCAGAGAACGGGAAGCCGACTTTATCAATATCGTCACGTGGAGGCAGCTTGCGGAAACGTGTGCGAACTATTTGCGTAAAGGACGCTTAACCGCTGTAGAAGGGCGCATGCAGGTGCGCAATTACGACAACAATGAAGGGCGCAAGGTATATGTGACCGAAGTGGTTGCGGATAATGTGCGTTTCTTGGAGTCCGGCGGAGGCAACCGGGAAGAGGGTACTAATTCTGGTGCGGGATACGGGAACAACAACAGCGGTGGAAGCGGCAGCCGATACGGAGGTTCGCGCGATCAGCAGGATCCTTTCCTCGACGACGGAAAACCGGTCGACATCTCGGATGATGATTTGCCATTTTAGAGAGCGTAACATCTGAGAGCAAGAAAATGCTTTAAGACCTCAGTAAAATCAAGGGGTTTTAAAGCATTTTAACTGTGTAATGGTAATCTTCATTTACGACCAGCATCCACGGTTTATTAAGATCGCACGATGTTGAGTAAAATGTGTAATATGTTATGACAGTCAATGTAGTCTAGTGATGATGACCATCCTTATTTCAAGATGTGGGTACAGCCCCGTAGTGAGAAGTTGGGGATAGCCAGAGAAAGCTTATTACGTTTGACCAATATGCATAATGAAAGGAACGAGAGTATAACAATGGCATTTGCACAAAGAAATGACGAAGAACGTGGCGAAAGAAAGTTTGCTCCACGTAGAGGTGGCAAAGGTAAACGTAGAAAAGTTTGCTACTTTACAGTCAATAAAATTACTCATATTGATTACAAAAATACGGAAGTTCTTAAAAAGTTCATTAGTGAACGGGGGAAGATTCTTCCTCGCCGTGTGACTGGAACAAGCGCAAAATATCAACGTGCTTTAACAGTTGCAATTAAACGTGCTAGGGCGGTAGCGTTGCTTCCGTACACAACGGATAATATCTAGGAAAAAGGTGTGTTGGCCTTATGGCAACACACCTTTTTCTATGGCAGCACAAAAGAGTTCATTGTACCCGCGGCGGAAGAGCATTGCATATGCGAATCGTTCCTTTTGTTTCTTGAGTTTAGTCCGGAACTCAACTATGATAATTGACAATTAGCTCCATAATAATAGATGATGGATGATATATACACTCAAGTTCGGTTAAAGTGGGAAAACATTGGCTGAACATCATATAGTATTGATCTTGGTGGTGATGAATATGGGTAATCTGAAAATTGAAAAAACTCTCAATGAGGCCGGAAAACGAAATGTAGTAGTTGTGGATGAGGACTACAACATTGTCGAGGAAATAACATTGTTTCTTCACTATTTAGAAGAGAAGGGGCACTCTGAGAACACAATCGAAGGTTATAGTAGAGACTTAAAGGAATATTTCACTTGGTTAAACGAAGTGGGGCTTAAATTTTACGAGGTTAGGAAAGCGGATATGTTTTCTTGGCTTGAGTATTTGAAAACGAAAGTCGGAAAGACGGACAAAGAGAAATCTGCAAAGACAAAGAATAAGTATATGGCAACAATAGCCTCATTTTATCGATTTTATGAAGTGATTGGGGGCTTTGTGACGGAGAACCCATTAACTTATAAAGATGATTCAAAAAACAGACATTTCCTAGTTCAGAAAGTTAGTCGTAAAGATATGGGTTTTAATTTCTTCCGAGTTAAAGAGAAAAAATCAGTTAAGGGTAAGCGTTTGACTCGGGAACAGGTTGAAAAGCTCTATCAAGGACTTGAGATGTTACAGTCAGATGAGAGCTTAAATGCCCGAAATCAGTTATTGTTCAGATTTCTTTATGAAACGGGTTGCCGGATTAGTGAGGCATTAGGTCTTCGTATAGGTGATTATGAGATTCAAACAAAAGTTGGGGTTATAAAGGTAAAAGAGCATGATCCACTATACCATAAAGACCACAACATCAAATCACTAGAAAGGGAAATACCCGTCAGCAGAGATATTGTCTTTGCCATAGAGGATTATATCTTGTATCATCGCCCTGATGATGGAAAACATCTTACGATATTTGTGAATCATGAAACCAGCCCTGGCCAATATATGATCCGCGATACGATAACAAAGCTCTTCAATAAGCTATCTGAACAAGTGGGTATAAAATGCACTCCTCACATGCTTAGGCACACCCATGGAACCGAACTCACCGAATCGGGATTTGATATGCGTTATGTCCAAGATAGGTTAGGTCATAATGATGTTAAGTCTACGAGTAAGTATCAACATTTGTCGCTTGAAGCGAAAACAACGGCATATGAAAGCTTCATGCGTCAGAGAAGGAGCGCGGAGTTGAATTGAGTAGAGCGTATATTTCAACAGTTGATACAAAAACTGATAGATGGGAGGTTCCGTATCAATCGAGTTATGGTGATAAATTATCTTTTGAATTTTCATATTTGCCAAATAAATGGTTCAAGAAAATACATAAGCAAATAACAATTGAATGCATGAGTCTAGGGAAGCCGAGCGTCGAAACACTGTATCGATATAATTATTCATTGAAACGGTTCTTTGAATTCCTGAAAGAATACAACTTGAAAATTATGGATTATGCCGATTTATCGCACCAAATTACTCAAATGTATATTTATTATTTACAACAGATTCATTTAGCAAACTCTACAAGATCGGTTGCTATGTCTGCACTAAAATGGGTAGTAGAACATGGGCAGTTTTTTGAGTATGATGGTTTTCCGGAGGGACAGGTTTTTGATGGAGATGAGTACCAAGCACTGAAGCAAGATGATGTTTTAAGGACAAGGTATATACCCGATAATGTAATGGAACAGATTGAAATAGCTTTAAAAAAGGAGAATAACATCCTCTTGAAGTCTATTGTGGAGATCGGCATCGATTCGGGAATAAGGCTTTCAGAGGTTTTGGACCTAACCGAGGGTTGTATAACTGAAGATTTTACAGGAAAACCCGTATTGTATGTTTTCTCTCCGAAAAATAAGGCTGACAGATATATCCCCGTATCAAATCGAGTCAAACGGGCAGTTCAACTACTTGAACAATACTCAGAAGTGGCCAGGAAAGAACTTGCAACAAACTACATTTGTCTTTACTGGCAAAAACGGAATATACGGTACGCCAGACTGCTCCAAAAAATATTTCGAGATAAACTTTATCGGTTTGTCAAAAAGCATGATATCAGAGATAACAATGGCGAATTATACCCATTAACCTTTCACGCATTTAGGCATACGCTTGGAACGGACATGCTAAATAAGGGCATGAGCATGTTTGAAATTCAAGAATATCTAGGTCACGAATCATTGCACTCCACAAGCTTATATGCAAAAGTCCAAAATCCAAAAGTTGAAAGCGAATATAAAAAGCTTGGATTTATTGGCATGATAGTCAAGGAAATCAATGAGAAGGAACTTGGTCAAGGAAAGAATCTCGACACGGAAACGCTATTGTCTGCTTCATTGCCTGATGGGGCTTGTCAGAAGCCGATAAATAATGAGGGCAAGATATGCTCTAAATTTAATATGTGCGTGATCTGTCCTAAGTTTATCACGACTCCCGAACACTTACCAATTCATAAAGACCATTTGGATCGTCTCAGAGCCAACAGAGAGGCATATATGGCTCAGGAGTATATCGGGACGACACATCATCTTGAGACTGTTGAATACGCCTTAGAAACGATTATAGGGCGTTTGGAGGCGATGCAGAGTGGTTGAAAGTATAAAGCTTCAATTGTTTGATTACAACCCCCTAATACCCCAATCAGATTTCCGTTGCGGTAATAGTAAATTCTCAGACAATGTATGGGATTTTAACGGATTTATTAATGTAGAGCATTTGTCTGGCAAGAGGCTTATGATTGATTTTGAATTTGTTGTTGATAAGCCCAAAATGCTAGAAGTAATAAAATGGTTTATGCATCATGAGTTAACCACGGGCAAGTTTTCAACTGCCAAACGAAATTTAGACGGTGTTGTTCGATTTTCTAAATTTATAAAAGAATATGCGCCGGAAGTGGAGTCGTTTTCAGAAATTGATCAGATTTTATTGGAGATGTATTTTACGTATTTGCCTGAAGCGAAAAGCGAGACAAGCGGTCAGTTAATAAGTTCTGTTTCAATCAAGAAAAGTGCATTGGCGTTAAAAGAAATCTTATTAAAGGGAAATATTAAAGGCTGGGATGTTCCAAAAGATGTTCGATTTGTTCAGGGTATGTACAATGAGCTCATTATTAATAACAAAGCGTTAAAGAAGGATGCCAAGCAAGCAGAGCAAGTAAACATTGATAAAATTTCGGACGAACAGTTGATCGATCAGATATTGCGTAAAGCAGTAAGTGATTTAGATATGGACGAAAATATACTTGTTGCAGCTAGCGTAGTAGTTGGATTGCAGCTTGGACTTCGCATTAGCGAAATCATTACGATGTATAATGCCTCCATTGAGCCAATTGGCGGAGAAACTAAATTAGTATACAACACCGGTAAACTGCAAGCCGAACCTACGAGGGTGTATAAACCAGCGAATGCCCTTGTCGTACAAGCCATTACGAAAGTTGAAAAATACACGGATCCGTTAAGAAAAGAATCGGGCTTACCGTATTTATTTCTTAATCGAATACGTAATGTCAAAGGATATCCCGTGGGTATAGTTTCCCATGCAAATTGGTCAAAGAATTTTCTAAGACCCTGGCTTCAAAAACACAATCTCCGATATAAAAATGGAGATATTGCTGATTTTTCATCTCATACATTCCGCCACGCTTGCGCTACGTATGCTTTAAAAGGCGGGGCCTCTCTGGAAACCATACGGGAATTGTTAAATCACAAGTCCATTAGAGGTACACAGCACTATACACACCTGCTTCAAGAGGATGTAAGGAACAAGTTCGCGAAAGTATTCAATGAAGGCGCAGTTCTTGTTGGTAAGCAGGCTCTTCAAATAAAAGAAAAACTTAAAGTAATTAACCCATTCAAAGGAAAGACCATCGAACAAGTTGATAAATTGCGTAAAGCGCATAAGATTCAAATTTTGTCACATGGACTTTGTCTTCACCATCCAATGCGAAATGAACCTTGTGAAGGCGACGGGATATGTTTAGGATGCCGCAATTTTTTGACTACTCCGGACTTTCTTGAAGTTCATAAAGGCCGGTTGAAAAAAATTCGTGGCGAATTGGCATCTGCACCTGCTGGAGGTCCTTATGAGAACAAGTTAAAGACAATTGAAAAATACCTCGTAGGAATTATTGATGAGTTGGAAACCCAGGTGAATTATTCCGGAATTGATAATCATTCAGATTACAATATCACACCAAGCGAATGGGAGGGAATGGCATGAGTGACCCTTCTAAAGAAAATAAACTCGTTACACTGGAGCGTATCGAACAAGCAATAACAAACCTCCGAAAAGGAAAGAAAAAACTGTCCATATCAGCGATTGCTAAAAAAGCTGGCATTGAGCGAAAGACGATCTATAATCGTCCTGATCTTAAGGAACGCTGTGATCAAGCCATTTTGCTGCAGATGGAAATTGAAAAAGGGGCAGAAGAAATTGCAGCTACTGCAATCGAAACGTCAACCAGACCAAGCGGCAAAAGATTGCTTGAGAATCGGTATGAAAAAGTTAAGCAGGCGCTTCAGAATGAGAAGGAAAAGAACGAGAAACTTCTGGAAATATGCAGAAAACATGTCATAGAGAAAGCACAACTAAAATCTCGTATCGAATATTTAGAAAATAAAATTCAAGAACTAAGGGATAGGCAATTGAAACCATTCAAATAAAGGCTTGTGCTTGACCACCACCATGTGACGAGCCGCACGCTGGGAGTCGCGCGCGGCTAATAGAAATAAATAAAGGTTTCGTATACATGCCATATAAGCAGCAACCCTTACCCGTATAGGAACGCAACACCTTACAATCCGGCGAGCTTTTGCAGCCGTTGGGCAATCTGCATAAAATCCTCATTCGAGATGCCAGGGGCAAATTCTTCCGGCACTTCTTCAAGATCGGGCACTTCCCCTCCTTGGGGAACTCCTCTGACGACTTCCAATCGCTCTCCGTCGGAAGGGTGGGATCCTTTCCAGATTTGAGCGATATCTTCATAGTCTGAATCGCTAAACGTATATAACTTTCGATGAATTCCCTGTTCTTCGTATTTGCGGGTCGCATCAAATGCCCGATTCTCAAGATTGGGAATAGGGAGCATTTTTTTTAAGTCGACTCCGGTCATGATTTCGAGCGCCTTCGCGTAAGCAAGCACATGAACTCCCCCGCGGACCAGCAAGTAACCCGTCATTTCGCGGGCGACAGGATGATCTGTCATCTCGTACACGCGCATCTTATGGGTGCGGGCGCCACATTCGAGAAAAAAATTATGAAGCAGATCAAGCACCAGGTTGCCGCTGTTAAAGACATAATCGCCGTTCCATGCTTTGCCCATCGAATCGCCAGGCAGCGAAGTTTGAGCCGTTCCAATAAAATGGTAGGTATTGCGTTTGTCAAGCCCATTGCGCAAAGGCGCCGCATCCGGATCTGCGGGGAACGTGGAACCAGACAAACATAAATTGATGGAATTCATCACCAACTCCACATGGCCGACTTCCTCCGCTGTAATGCTAGCCACAAGTTCATAGAAGGGCTTCAACTTTCTCTTGCTACGAAAATTCGAAGATTGAACCAAATAATTATTCAACGTAGACATCTCCCCGAAACGGCCGCCTAATAGTTCCTGTACGGCCGCCGCGGCGTTGGCGTCCGGATGTTTGGGAACAGGCAATGCAATGGGCAATAAATTGATGCGCTTGAACATGGCGGACATCATCCCCTTACCAAATTGATGGTTCTTATTATCTTTATGACAGGGGACGTTTGTCTCATGCCGCGCCGGAGCGCTAAGAAGGCATAACCCAGATCATTTGCTGCGTACGTAAGAAGAAAGAAGCACTGTCTGTTTGCAGCCCAACATGATCCGGTCTCACGTCGGTTATCGTACCCCGAACAGGACCTCGAAACGTTTCAATAACCACCGGCTTTCCTTGAAGCGAGCGCAAGGTGTGATAAAAATACGGGTCAACCAAAGTTACTGTAGATAATGTGGAATTTGCCGTTTCCCTGTACATTCCATTTGGATAAGCATACACGTTGAAATCTCCTCCTCGATCTCGGTTTCCTTTTAGCCTATGCTGAAGAACGGGAGGTTGTGTTTCCATCCGCGTCTAGACAAACAACCCGATAAAAATTACTGGAAACCGGGCGGATGCCGTTGTCGCTTCTACACGTCTGCTATAGACTGTTGCTGTAAGTTCAAACTTCACCTACCCAAGGAGGAATGGTTTCGAATGCAGTTTACTAAACAGGCAATGCCCATGTTTACGCATGACCACGCCGCTTATGTCAGGCAAATGCACGACTGGCACATGAAAATGGCTCAATATCACGACCAATTGCGTGCTTTCCATCTGGAAAGAGCGAAACAATTTCAAAAGCTGGCCGAAGAAAGAGCGAAAACGTCAGAAATATCCAGCGACACCAGCGCCGCTTAAAGGCGAACCGACGTGGAGCGATGTGATGAATTGGCAGCATTCCGAATCAAAATCTGGGACCGTTATGTAACCCTTCGTTCCCAATATGGAACCCGGATGCCCTTGTCTTTCGATCAGTTCTGGTACGACTTTTTAGCCAGGCACATGATATCCGACAGCAAGGTTGAGAAAGTGTATGAGGACTTCTGCAACAACTGGGAGAAGCAGTGTTCGCAAAATGTTCACGATTCAAGCCACCGGTAGTAAAATCGGTGGTTTTTTCACGAACCGACTCATAATCTCAAGACTGCCAACAACCCGGAACTGCGAAGCATGTTTTTTGTTATATCGGGAAAAATAATACATGGACTGAACGCGAAAGGCAGGGAGACGATGCGTTGGATCGGTTGGTTTAAAAAGCAAGACAAAAGCGATACGCCAAAAGAAGCCGATACCCAACCTCCTGCAGGTAACTTGTCTCCGCAGCACGTGCAGCAATTGTTTCACGATATTCACGATGCACAAGTGCATGAGTTGGATGCGGGAGGGCGGAAAGTCAAGCTGTTCTACATCCGTTCCTTTGTGGATCAAAATCAGGTCGAAAGCGACATCGTGCTTCCCCTTTTGCACGCCCCGGACGAACAAGCAGGACAAAAGGTGATTTCCGAAGATCGGGTGGACGTAACAACGCTGCAGCAAACCGAAGAGCTCATCTTGCAAGGAGGAATCCTTGTTTTTGATGAAATCGGGAACGTTTGTGCAATCAAAAAGCAGAATCAGTTGGGCCGCGCCATCGATTCTTCCGAGCAGGAATCGATTGTGTACGGCCCTAAAGACAGCCTAACCGAGCAGTTGGACAAAAGCTTGAGCTTAATTTGTTTCAATCCCCAGAAGACTATGTACATCGCTGGTTGGTAAGCACCTTCCTGCGGGGACTTCGTTTTGTCGCGTTTGTAATTGCTTTGTTTTTGACCCCGGCTTACGTAGCGGTGACGGTTCATCATTATCAGGTGGTTCCTTTGGAGATGCTATTTCTTCTGATGTAATCACGGAGTGAAATTCCATATCCACCGTTCTGGGAGGCGCTGCTCATGCTGCTGACTCTGGAAATATTAAAGGAAGCCAGTTTGCGCATGCCCACCAAATCCAGCCAAACACTCGGCATCGTAGGCGGTATTGTCATCGGTCAAGCAGCCGTGGAGGCGGGAATCGCAAGCAACGTGATGGTGATTGTAATCGCCATTTCCGCCATGCCTCCTTTCTCGTTCCCAATTATTTAATGACAAATGCGAGCAAGCTTCTTCAATTTTCACTGTTGATTCTGGCGGCATGGCTTGGCATGTGGGGTATCGGTCTTGGTTTGATCTGGTTCTGCATCCACCTGCATGGACTGACTTCGCTCGGGCAGCCGTACTTGCAACCACTTAGCCCGTTTTTTGCTAGCGACTGGAAAGATACAGTGCTTCGTTTGCCGCTATCCAAAATGCGTACAAGGCCAGCTTATTTGAAGACGTTGCAACGGATGCGCGTAACCGGGAGGAAACCGTGATGTCCCCCCCTGTGCGTCCGGTCAGTTTGTATTCGATTTCAGCGCCTTTCGGATTTTGGTCCCTCGCTTTCTGGGCAAACCGGATGCAGATGGCTGCATTCCAGAAGGAAACCGAGTTTATTACGAATCATGATATGGAAGTACACAGCCTGGCTCAATCCATCGAATAAGATCTTGTCGATATGGAAACGGGCCAGCGTGGTTTTGTGATAATCGGAGAAGCGCAATATTTGGATCCTTATAATAACGGGAATTAAAACTGGCAGACGTACTATGACGCTCTGTTCGGACTTGTCGCCGATAACCCGGACTAGCAGGAAAAACTGAAATTCAAGTCGCCGGAGAGAAAGTGATTGCTTTGCTCGCTTCGCGCGTTAGTTGGAAAATTCAAAGTATAATTTTCGAAGACAACTTATCCTGCGAAATAGGACCAAAGCCCGGCTGTTGTCCAATATGGACAGATCCGGTCTTTGATATTTGTATGCGGGGGCTGGAGTAGATTGGATCAAAGTGGAACTTTCACGATGCGGATTGCTGCTTGGCGGAATAGGATAATGATGCTAGACTTAATAGTAGACACAGATTACACTGATGAAACGACAACTATCGGAGGACTGTGTCAAAGATGAAAAAGCCACTTTATGACGATGAGTACAAAAAGAAGACAGTTCAGTATGTCAAAGAAAGCGGGAAGGCGGTGGCGGAGGTAGCCCGCGAACTGAAGATAAAGGACAATACCTTGTACGGTTGGATGAAGAAGTTTGGTAGCGAGCCGGAAATCGTTCAAAATCAAGTGTTTAAGTCCGAAAACCATCAGTTACGGGAACTGCAAAAGCAAATCCGTGAGTTGCAAGAGGAGAACGAAATCTTAAAAAAGGCAATGCACTTCTTCGCGAAAGACCGTCGGTAAAATATTCATTCGTCCACGAAAACCGCTCCGAGGACCGACTGGAGAAGATGTGCAAAGTAATGAACGTATCTCGCAGCGGATATTACAAATGGCGTGATCGCCCTGAAAGTGAACGAGAGCGCCAGCACAAAGAATGGACAGAGCAGGTCAAGGAAGTGTTCGACGATTCCCGTCAGCTTTACGGGAGCCCAAAGGTCACGCAGAAGCTGAATCAGCAAGGAGTCAGCATATCTGAACGGACCGTAACACGGATTATGAAGAAGCAAGAGTGGCGGTCTAGAACCGTCAAGAAATATAAAGCCACAACGAATTCCAAGCACAGCCTGCCGGTACAAGACAACGTGTTAAACCAAGACTTTACGGCAAGTAAACCGAATGAGAAATGGGTGACAGATATTACGTATGTCGCGACCGGGGAGGGTTGGCTGTATCTGGCAAGCGTAATGGATCTGTACTCCCGCAAGATCGTTGGATGGCATATGAGTGACCGCATGACAAAAGAGCTGGTGCTGCAGGCGCTAAGGCAAGCTTACGGTCGTCAGCAGCCCGATGGAGAAGTGTTGCATCATTCCGATCGCGGCAGCCAATACGCCTCCCATGACTACCAAAAGCAACTCCAGGTTTACTCCATGACAGGGAGCATGAGCCGGAAAGGGAACTGCTACGACAACGCTTGCATTGAATCTTTTCATAGCATTATCAAAAAGGAACTTATCTATTTGAATAAATTTGAGACCCGTGCTGAAGCCGAGAAAAGCATCTTCGAGTACATCGAAGTATTTTACAACAATGAGCGTATTCACTCGACGATCGGGTACTGCACGCCATCTGATTTTGAAAGGCAGCACTACTTCAATACGGTGAATCACTAAAATCCATGTCTACTATCTTGACAGAGGTCCATAATTCGTTTCTGGACAACTTAAATGCTGTTTGCATAAATTTGGAAAGGTGGATACCTGCATGTCACCAACATCCAGTACAAGCGTTGAAAACCGGACTACCTCTGCCCCAAGACAACCGAATCAATGTAAAAAGTGCATCTGGGGCAACTGGGATGGACTGAAACAATTTTGTTCAAAACCCGTCTGCATTAAGAATCGACCGATATAAGTGAAAGACGCCATCAAATGTCAAGGTGAGGGATGAGTATCCATTTAGCCATTGCTTTGTGGACAGTATTGGCGGCGTGGAGATGGGGGCGGTGGACACAGTTTCCCCAGTGCTACCCTACGCTGTTGTATCTATCTTGTTTTCAATTGCTTTACGAATTTTTTTCGCACGAAAAATTTTATGTGTGGCGTCTGGAACCGGATCAACTGATCAATTATACCGGCGTTGTGATGCTGCACACCTTTTGCATTTATCCTTTGACCGCTTTTCTCTACTTGACTCGTTTTCCGGAAGTCGAATGGAGGGCTGCGGTTCACATTGCAAAATGGGTGCTGATCTATATCAGTGTAGAATGGGTTGGATATCGCCTCGGTTATATTACCTACTCCCACGGCTGGAATTGCTGGTGGTCGCTTTTCTTTGATGTACACATGTTTCTGATGCTTCGCTTTCATCATACAAAGCCGGTTTGGAGCATCCCGATGACGATACTGTCCATCTTCTTTTCCTTGATCCTGTTCGGTTATCTGTAAAGAATTCATGCCCCGTGACTGGCATTTTTGCCGAGGACGCATATAAT
>LNAP01000673.1_pt1 | contig 40013 bp, 38 predicted proteins | sample 602601 | NCBI WGS metagenome assembly LNAP01 (sample SAMN02440304, study PRJNA202911) | soil metagenome | biome: Subtropical and temperate rainforests or woodlands; isolation source: soil samples (1 kg each in a 20% v/v slurry with milli Q water) were... ...
GTACCGAGCCGCTCGCGCTGGATGAAGGTCGCGGCATCCGGCCGCGCACGCATCGCCTCGTCGGCCACGGCCTGGTGATCCGGTCCGACCACGACCGCCAGCGATGCGCCGGCGCCGCGCGGTGCGGCTGAAAGCACATGGGCCAGCAAGGATTGCCCGGCCACCTGATGCAGAACCTTCGGCAGCGATGAGCGCATCCGCGTCCCCTCGCCGGCCGCGAGCACGATGGTGAGGCTGGTTCTGCCCGGCATTCGAATCCCCGCTGTTACGACGCCGCAGTCGCTTGCATGGCGTCGCGCCCTCATAATGGGTTTTGCCCTGAAGTGGAAATCCGTTTCGCGGCGTTCGCCTCAACCCGGAGATGAGTTTGCATGCGGTTTGCTGGTAGTGTTTCGCAATGATTCGGACGGCCTCGGGGGGCCACAGACGTCGAATGGCAGAAGATCATAATCAGTGGGCCGACAAATTTTCAGCCGAACCCAGTGGCGGCTGGCTCACCAGTTTCCTGGCTGAAGAAGATGGCTTCGACCGGCGAGCCAAAATGCGTCTGGGCCTGTGGGGCGCCGGCGCGTTGGGCGCCGTGGTCGTGGCGGTCCTGGCCAGCCAGTCATCGGCGCAGCTGCGCCGCGAGCAGGTTGCCTCCGCCGATCTGCTGAGCCGGCAAGCCGAGCAGATCCAGTCTGTCGCCAGGCAAACCCAGGCCGAATCGCGGCGGCTGTCCGCCGCCATCGACACCCTGAACAATGACCGTGACCGGCTTTACCTGCGCGTGACCTCGGTCGAGCAGGGCCTGGAATCCGTTACCGGTTCGATCAAGAGCCAGGCAGCGACGGTGGCGGCCGCGACGCCGTCGACCCTGCCCTCGTCGGCCGCCGCTGAGCTGCCGGCTGCGCAGGTACCGACAGCGCCCCAGATCGGCCCGGTACTAACGGCAACGCCGGCCGAACCGCCGCCGGCCAAGCAGGTGACGGAGCCCGCCCCGGTGAAACAGGCGACGCTGGTTGCGCCGCCTGCTCCCGCCGAACTGCCGGCCGCACGACCGTCCCCGTCGCTGGTGACAGCGACACCACCGACCCTGCCGGGCACGTTGATGGCGGCGAAATCGATGATGGCGCCGCCGGATCCGGCCGCGACGAAACTCACCGAGCCGGCCCCGCCGCCTGCGCCCGAACCGGTGGCCGAGACCATTGCGTCGGTCGCCCCGGAGAACGCGCCGGCCAAGGCCGAGTTGCCCACGATTCCAGTTCAACGCACCGAATTCGGTGTCGACCTCGGCAGCGCCAATTCCGTCGATGGTCTGCGGGCGCTATGGCGCGGACTGATCGCCTCCAACAAGGCGCTCACCGGCCTGCGGCCGATCATCATGGTGAAGGAGCGCACCAACGGCTACGGCATGCAGCTACGTCTGGTGGCAGGACCGCTCGGCGATGCCGCCGCAGCGGCCAAACTGTGCGCCGCCATGAGCGAAAGCCAGCGCAGCTGCGAGACCTCGGTGTTCGATGGCCAACGGCTGGCGCTCAAGAACGAGAGCCCGCCTGTGGTAACGCCGCCTGCGACGACCCCGGCCCGACCGGCAGCGCCGACCCAGCGTCGCCGCAACAGCGCCAAACCCGAGCAGCACAGCGCGCTGCCGCCGGCCAAGCCGGTCGAAGAGCCCGCACCGCCGCCAAAGCCGCAACCGTCGCTGACCTCATTTCTCGGCCTCCGCTAGGGAAGCGAAAACCTCAATCCTGGAAACGATTGGCCCCGGAACCTATGATCAAGAATGAAGATCAGACCGGACAGTTCCCGCGCCACGGCTTGTCTCCTCGCCCGATACGAACCATAACTGGCCCATGAAAAAAGATCCGTTCCGGCTGACCGCCCGCCAGGTTCAGTGGCTGCTCATCGTGGGCTTCTGCAGCGTCGGTTATGCGCTGTATCTGCGCTATCTCGCGGTGGAGTTCTCGACCGTGGCGCTGGCCTGCGACGCCGGACTGCCGACCATGCTGTGCAAGACGCGGCTGCTTGTGACCTACCTGTTCAAGAACTCGGTGTTCGGCATCGTCGCGCTGGTGATCGCGGTCCTGCATGTCATCCGGCCATCGATCGTGCTGATGACCGGCGGCCTGGTTGCCGCCGGCTTCGGCATCGTGCTCTACAACATCGGCCTGTCCGGCGTTGCGATCGGGCTGCTCATTCTGGGATTTGCGCGGCCCGCGCCCGCCACAGCGTAATTCCGAACAGCAGATAGATCGCGCAGGTCCACAGCGACTGCCAGTTGTCCGGCCCCTCGTTGAAGCCGATATACAGCACGGAGATCGCCAGAAGCCCGGCGAACACCGATTCCGCAATCGGCCGTACGCCGATTTGCGGCCGGTTGACCAGCATCAGGCCGGCGAAGGGCACCACCGCCATGGTCAGCGCAGCGAACGGGAAATCCCGATAGCGCGGATCGAACACGAAGCCGAGCGCAGTCTCCGCCGCGACCAGCGTGGTTACCAACAGTGTCACCCCCAGCAGCACCGCCGAAACCGAATGGGTGCGGCCAGGACGTGGACCGAGCAGTTCGAGGAAGGTCGGAAGCGAGCGGCCGGACATGGTCGCGTAGGCGCACAGCAGCGGCGATGCGATACCGGCAGCCAGCAACCCGCCCCAGCGTAGCCAGACCCCGAGCCCGAAGCTCTCATAGAACATCTTGTCGATCGCGACCCCGAGCAGGACGCCTGCCGCGGTCGCCGAGATCGCCACTGTCAGCCATGAGACGAAGCGCGGGGGCCACGGCCGCCGCCGCAGTGTCAGCATGCCCACCGCGAAGACCAGCAGGCTCAGCCCGAGGCCCGCACCCATCTGCAGCTTCCAGGCGGGATAGTTGGTGATCGGAACGCCAGCCGGATACTTGATCGCCCGCGCGTCCGCATCGATCAGTCCCCAATAGCCGCCGACCGTGCCCTCGAGCTGGCGCTTCCACGGCTGGTCATAGGCTTCGATCAGATTGACGCGAAAATTCTCCTTCTTCGCCAGATCGAGAATTTCCGAAACCACCCGGGCCTGATTGGCCCGCGACGGCAGTGCCCCGTCGCGCATCCGGCCGGCGCTCGGCCAGCCCGTCTCGCCAATCAGGATTTCCTTGGCCGGGAATGCCACGGCCACCCGCTTGCGGATCGAATCCACATGGGCCGCGGCGTTCCTGGCGCGAATCGGGAAATCCTCCCAGTACGGCAGGATGTGAATGGTGACGAAATCGACGGCGTCATAGAGCTCGCGGTTGCGCAGCCAGTATTCCCAGACGTCGGCATAGGTCACGGGAACCCTGACCTGCGACTTCACCGAGCGAATCGTGGCTTCCAGATCGGCGGCCGTCATTTCGCCACGCAGCAGCACCTCGTTACCGACCACAACGGCGCTGATCACCCCGGGATAGTCCTTGGTCAGGGCCACGACGGTAGCGATCTGCGCCAGGTTCTTCAGCCGGCTGCTGCCGAGCCAGATGCCCTGGATCACCTTGAGACCGACCTTGCCCGCCAGTTCCGGCACCTGATCGAGCCCGTTATCGATGGAATAGGTCCGCACGCATTTCGAGATCTTGGCCAGCTGGGCAAGATCCTGCGCAATCTGTTCGGCCGAGATGTGGGTCGACGGGATCAGCGGAGTCTGGTCGCCGCGGAATGGCGCGTAGGACACGCATTCAAGCTTGGCCGCCGGATCGATCGGCGCGCGCACCAGCGTCACCGGCGTGGCGAGCCACCACCAAACCGCCGCGATCATGCTCAGGGATAAAAGGAGAAGCGCCAGCGGCGTGCGGTAGGAAATCGGTTCCGTCCTCCAGGAAGCCCGTCGATTAGCCCGTCGCCGCCGATCTGCCAAGGGTAGATCGATCGAAGATCGCAGGAAGAACCAGCGTCGCTTCGCCAATTCGCTCCTCACGCGGCAAACTGTCGCCGCCCCCTTCACCAAAAGGCAATCCGATTCCGGCATTGCTGGACAAAATCTCAAATGTCCTTCATGGCATTCAGGAGTGTCTCCGCCGTATTGGGGACCTATTTGGGCGGCATCTGACTGGGCGTCGGAGCGACCTTGGCAGACAACAAATCGGGGACTTTATGCGTCGAGTGCTGGTCGGGTTCCAAAATGCGGTTCTGCGGTGTGTTGCCATCCCGGGATTTGCGCTGTTGATTGGCCTTGGCGGCGCGATCGCCCAGAGCGGCCCCCTGCGCGCTCAGGATCAGACCCAGAAGCCCGCCGCGAATGCGCCGGCCAACCCCGCTGACGTCGCCAAGGAAAGCCAGAAGAAGACCGACGAATTCGTAGAGGCGTCCACCGCGATCAACGGTCCGGCCGGCAATCCGGAATGTGTGTGGCTCGGCCGTCGCGTCGTCGTTCTGATGTGGCGCGACGATCTCGACACCGCTTTTCGTCATCTCGATTTGTATGATCGCTTCGGCTGCCCCGGCGGTCACGTCCAGGCGACGTTCCGCTGCCTGGTCCGATTCGGTGCGCTCGATCCGAAAGTGCCGGACAGTCTCAATGGCCGTGTCCATGCCTGCTGGATCAACCCCAACGCGCAGCCGCAGACCGCGGCCGTCGCCCAGCCCGCGCCTCCGCCGGCTGCGGGTGCCGCAGCTCCCGCGGCTCCCCCCGCCGCGACGCCTCCCGCAGAACCGGCGAAATAACTACCGACCGCCGGAACGCCGGCAAATATTCTCGGTTTGGATATTTGGCGCCCTTAAAACGCCACGGCGTCATATGAGTTGTTAATTCCTGTGGTAGCGATATTCTTTTGCTGCCGTCTTACTGGTCGGACCTAGGGGACGGGTCCGCTGACCGGCCACGCTCGCCCCGTTATGGTTTTTCCGCGATGCGCGCCGTCGTCGCCGTTCTGTTGTTCGTAACTGCAGCTCATGCCGCCCTCTGGGGCATCTTGCAGGAGAAGCAGGAGGCGCCGGACTTCAAGGGCATGCTCCCCAGCGTCTCTTACGCCCCGTTCGACGGCACCGCGCATCCCGACATCGATAATGTTCCCAACGCCGAGAAAATTCGCGCCGACCTGAAGAAGCTCGCGACGATGACGCGCGCCATTCGCCTCTACTCGTCGACGGGCGGCGTCGAAATGGTGCCGGCGATCGCCAACGAATTCGGCCTTAAGGTCACCGTGGGTGCCTGGATCGACAAGAACATCGACCGCAACGAACGCGAAATCGCCGCGGCGGTCGATCTCGCCAAGCGCAACTCAAACGTCATCGCCATCGTGGTCGGCAACGAAACGATCTATCGCGGCGAACTCAAAGCCGACGATCTGATCGAATACATTCGCCGCGTGAAGCGGCAGGTGAACGTCCCCGTAACGACGGGTGAGATCTGGAATATCTGGCGCGACAATCTCGCGGAAACACCGGATGGCAAGCCGACGCTCGCCTCATCCGTTGATTTCATTGCCGCGCATATCCTGCCCTATTGGGAGAATTTCAAGGATACGCAAGCGGTCGACCAGGCAATGTACATCTACGGGTTGCTGCGCGAGGTGCTTCCCGGCAAGCGCATCGTGATCGCGGAATTCGGCTGGCCGAGCGCGGGTTACAATCTGCGCAACGCCGTTCCGGGGCCGTTCCAGCAAGCTGTCGTGCTGCGCAATTTCGTCGCTCGCGCCGAAGCGGTCGGCATGGAATACAATATCGTCGAGGCCATCGATCAGCCCTGGAAGTTCTTCGAGGGCGGCGTCGGCCCGTACTGGGGTATCCTGAACGCGGCGCGCGAGCCGAAATTTGCCTGGACCGGTCCGGTGGTCAACCAGGATTACTGGAAGCTTGCTCTCATTGCCGTGCTGGTCGGCGTCCTGTTGTCACTGCCGATTCTGCAACTCGTCGCGCCCACCGCGATGCAGGCGCTGCTGCTGTCAACTGCGGCAAACGGCGTGGGCGCCTGGGTCGCAACCATCTTTGCCTATCAGCAGGGCCATTATTTCGTCTGGGGTTCGGCCTTCGCGCTGACGCTGGGCCTGATTCTGCTGGTGCCCCTGGTGCTGATCGCCATGGCGCGAATCGAGGAGATCGCCGCCATCGCCTTCGGCCGCGCCCCGCGTCGGCTGCTGACGCCCGCGCAGACCTCGCTGCAGGCCACTCCGGCCGGTGGCACATTCCCCAAGGTCTCGATCCACATCCCGGCCTATCGCGAACAGCCGGACATGCTGAAGCAGACGCTCGATGCGGTGGCGCGGCTCGATTACCCGAATTTCGAATGCGTGGTGATCATCAACAACACGCCGGACCCGGCCTTCTGGCAGCCGATCCAGGATTACTGCCGCACGCTGGGCGAGCGCTTCATCTTCATCAATGCGGAGAAGGTCGAAGGCTTCAAGGCCGGTGCCCTGCGCATCGCCATGGCGCGGACCGCCGTCGACGCGGAAATCATCGGCATCATCGACGCCGACTATATGGTGGAGCCAAACTGGCTCAAGGATCTGGTGCCGGCGTTCAACGACCCCAATGTCGGGCTCGTGCAGGCGCCGCAGGACCATCGCGACGGCAACCGTTCGCTGATGCACTACATCATGAACGGCGAATATGCCGGCTTCTTCGACATCGGCATGGTCCAGCGCAACGAAGCCAACGCCATCATCGTGCACGGCACCATGTGCCTGATCCGCCGTGCCGCCATGGACATGGTGGGCGGTTGGGCCGGCGACACGATCTGCGAGGACAGCGATCTCGGCCTCGCCATCATGGAGCACGGCTGGCTCACCCACTACACCAACAAGCGCTACGGCTACGGCCTGCTGCCCGACACCTACGAAGCATTCAAGAAGCAGCGCCATCGCTGGGCCTATGGCGGCTTCCAGATCATCAAGAAGCACTGGCGGTTCTTTCTCCCCGGCGCGAGCCGGCTGACCCAGGAGCAGAAGCGCGAATTCGGCCTCGGCTGGCTGAACTGGCTCGGCGCCGAAAGCCTCGGCGTGGTGGTGGCCATGCTGAACCTGATCTGGGTGCCGATCGTCGTATTCGCCGACATCGCCATCCCCGACCAGATCCTGACGATCCCGATCATCGCCGCCTTCGTCGTGTCGCTGGTCCATTTCCTCACGCTGTACCGCCTGCGCGTTCACGTGACGACCTGGCAGATGCTGGGCGCCATGATCGCTGCGATGTCGGTGCAGTGGACGGTGTCGCGCGCGGTCGCCAACGGGTTGATTACCGAGCATCTGCCCTTCGCGGTCACGTCAAAGGGCGGAAAATCCAGCATGTCCATCGAGTTCCAGGCATTCTGGGAAGCGGTGATCGGCGTGCTGCTGCTGGCCGGCGCAGCACTTCTGATCGTCTCCAACAGCTTCAAGCAGGTGCACGAGATCTACGTGTTCGCCGCCGTGCTGGTGCTCGAAAGCCTGCCGTTCCTGTCGGCGGTGGCGATCGCCATCCTGGAGAACTCGCGCGCCAATGACTTTGCCTTCTGGCGCTACACCACGGTGCGGACCGCAGAACTGATCGGCCTGCGTCCGGTGGCGATGCCCACGGCGGCGACTGTCGCCCAGCCGGCGGCCTCGGAGGTTCATCGGGAGGCCAGCTAGGCGGCCATTTCCTCCTCTCAATTGTGCACCGTCGCGGCGCGAACCGGTCGCGCTATTGACCCGCGCGGACCCGCCCCCTACACAGCGCGTCACGTGGGGCGTCGCTCGGACGGTGGCGAAAGCTGCCGTCGAACGGGCCATTTGGGGGCTTAGATCGCGTAGCTCAGCTGGTAGAGCATTCGACTTTTAATCGAATGGTCGTGGGTTCGAGTCCCACCGCGATCACCACAATGCCCACCCAAACCGACCCCCGGGGCTGCCTCGGACGTCACAAGACACGGACACCTGTACCCATGCGCATTACCCTCGTCGGTTCCCGTCATTTCGGCGTCATCACCCTGGAGATGCTGCGGACCCATGACGTCGAGATCGCCCGGGTGATCGTGGCCGACGCCGAGGACCGTCTGGCGGCGGCTGCGCGTGCTTCCGGTATCGAGGTGGTCGTACAGGCCGATCCGAAGCTTGTGGTCGCCTCCGAGATCGCTCCCAACACCGACCTGATCGTCACCGCGCACAGCCACGCCCGCATCGGCAGGGATGCACTGGCCGCCTCCCGCCTGGGCGGCATCGGCTACCACCCCTCGCTGCTGCCGCGGCACCGCGGCATCGCCGCGGTGGAATGGACCATCCGCGAGGGCGACCCGATCGCCGGCGGCACCATCTATCACCTGGCCGACAACATGGACGCCGGGGCCATCGCCCTGCAGGAGTGGTGTTTCGTCAAGAAGGGCGAGACCGCCCGCGAATTGTGGGAACGCGCGCTGGCGCCACTCGGCCTGAAGCTGCTGGCGGAGGTCATCGACCACGCCATTGCCCACGGTAGCCTCCCCGCAACCCCGCAGGACGAGCAGTTCGCCACCAAGGCACCCAAGCTGGCCTGAGCCAGGCCGCTGAACTGCGCCAAAATTCGCGGGAATGGGAACCAATCCAGGCCAGGCCCGTTTGATCGATGGGACATTTATGGGCAATTTGCCGCGGTGCAGCAATATTTGAACACAATATCCCTGAATAAGAAGCCCATCACAAAATCGGGGATCTGATTCATGCGCTACAACCGCATTCGCGATATTCTTTGCATGTCCATCATTCTGGGCGCTACGGGCATTGCCATCGCCCCGGCGTCGGCCGAGTCGCCATATGACGGCCTCTGGAACGTCACCATCGTCACCAAATCCGGAAGCTGCGAGCCGACGGCACGCTATCCGCTCACCGTTTCCGATGGCAAAGTGACCGCGCCCGGCGCCGATGTATCCGGCAAGGTCGGCCGCGAGGGCGCCGTGCGGGTGTCTATCGGTGCCGCCTATGCCAACGGCCAACTCAATGGCAACAGTGGCTCCGGCAAGTGGAACGGCGCGTCCGGCGGCGTACCCTGCAGCGGTCGCTGGGAAGCCTCACGCCAATAGCCTTCATCGCAACCGGGAAAAATCGCATGACCACTTTTCTTGCATCTCCTCGACTGCTTGTCCGCACCGTTGCCGTCTGCGCGGCGATTGGCGCGTCGGCATCCGCGATCAGCGCGGAGTCAGCTCCGTTCACCGGCATGGCGGGCGTCTGGTCCGGCAGCGGCAACATTTCGTTGGAGGACGGCTCGAAGGAACGGATTCGCTGCAAGGCCACCTATGCGGTCAGCAGCGAAGGCAGCGGGCTCAACCAGAGTCTGCTCTGCGCCAGCGACAGCTACAAGTTCGAGCTTAAGAGCGACGTGCTCGCCAAGGGCGGCACGCTGTCCGGAACTTGGACCGAAACCACCCGCAACGTCGGCGGCACGCTGGAAGGCCGCGCCGGAAACGGTCACTTCAACGTCGTCGTCACCGCCCCGGCCTTCACGGCCCGGTTGACCATGACCACCAGTGGCAACAAGCAGAACGTCGCGATCAGCTCCGACGGTCAGTTCAAGGGCGCCAACATCGCTCTGTCGCGCAGCTAGACCTTTCTAAATCGCACCTCTCCGGCCGCTCACCAGAGCGGCCGTTTTTTTGCGCTGCAACGGTGGGACGGCAGTCCTGCCCGGCAGAATTGCCGGTTGCAAAGCGCGACGATGTCGCCGATACAACCGGCCCTTTCATGCGCCACCGCCGCTGCAATTTGCCGTGCGGATGCCGAGGATCCACCGCCCGACATGACTCGCGCACCGTCAAAATCCAAAGCCGCACTGTGGATGGCCGGCTGGCTGCTGCTGATGCTCGTCGTCGCTGTCGCCGGACGCGAGACCCTGCGCGAACTCAACGTATTCCAGGTGATGGAAGTGCGCTCGCTGATCGGGCTGCTGATGCTGTGGCCGATCGTCCACCTCAATGGCGGCCTGGCGGCGATGAAGACCGCACGGCCGCTGGCCCACGTCGCCCGCAACCTCGTGCACTATGTCGCGCAACTCGGCTGGTTCTTCGCGCTGACGCTGATCCCGTTGAGCCAGGTGGTGTCGATCGAATTCACCATGCCGATCTGGATCGCCATCATGGCCGCGCTCTTTCTCGGCGAGCGCGTGACGGTGTGGAAGGGCGCGGCGATCGTGCTCGGCCTCATCGGCGTGCTGGTGATCGTCCGACCGGCCGTCGCCACCATCAATCCGGGCCAGTTGATTGCGCTGGCCGCAGCCTTCGGCTTCGCCATTTCCATCACCGTGATCAAGTCACTGACCCGAACCGAAAGTAGCCTGAGGATCATCTTCTGGATGATCGTGGTCCAGGCCGCCGCCGGCCTGCTTCCTGCGCTCTACTTCTGGCAATGGCCGACAGTCTATGTATGGGGCTGGCTGGTGGTGATCGCATTCTGCGGCACGTTCTCGCACTTCTGCATGGCAAGGGCGATGCTCTATGCCGACGCCACCGTCGTGGTGCCGATGGACTTCTTGCGCGTGCCGCTGAGCGCCACGATCGGCTGGCTGCTCTATGCCGAGCGCATCGACATCTATACCGCACTTGGTGCGGCCCTGATCCTCACCGGCAACTTGCTCAATCTCAAAAGCACGGCACCGCTGCGTGCGCCGGCCGCCACCTGATCCGGCAGGCACGCGCCAGGCTGGGCGCCGCGGTGCGAACCGCTACATTCCGGCGGCCTTGCGCAGCGCGGCATTGATGCGGTCCTGCCAGCCCGGACCACCCTCCTGGAAATGCTCGAGCACGTCCTGGTCGATCCGCAGCGACACCAGCTCGCGGACACCCGGCACCGCAGCCTTCTTCTCGGGCAATTCCGGCACCTTGGTGGTCGTCTGCTTGAACGCCGCTTCGGCCTCGGTGCGGGCGTCGTGGAGCGTGCGGGGACGCCGCGGCGGCTGGGACATGGTCAGATTCCTTCAAACAGAGCGGTCGACAGGTAACGCTCCGAGAACGACGGCACGATGGCAAGAATGACCTTGCCGGCGTTCTCCGGGCGCTTGCCGATCTGCAGCGCGGCGGCGATCGCTGCCCCCGACGAAATACCGCCGGCGATGCCCTCGTTGCGCGCCAGCGCGCGGGAGGTCTCGATGGCGGTGGCGCTGTTGATCTTGATGATCTCGTCAATGACCGCGCGGTCGAGGATGTCCGGCACGAAGCCGGCGCCGATGCCCTGGATCTTGTGCGGGGAATGCTGGCCCCCGGACAGCACCGGACTTTCCTCGGGCTCGACCGCGACCACCCGCAGCGACGGTTTGCGCGGCTTCAGCACCTGGCCGACGCCGGTGATGGTGCCGCCGGTGCCGACGCCGGCGACGAAGAAATCGATGTTGCCGCCGGTGTCGTTCCAGATTTCCTCCGCCGTGGTGCGACGATGGATCTCTGGATTGGCGAGGTTCTTGAACTGCTGCGGCATCACCGCGTTCGGCGTGGTGCGCACCAGTTCTTCCGCCGTGGCGATCGCACCCTTCATGCCCTGCCCGGCCGGCGTGAGCACGATCTCCGCGCCGAGAAATGCCAGCATCTTGCGGCGCTCGATCGACATCGACTCCGGCATCACCAGCTTCAGCCGGTAGCCGCGCGACGCCGCCACATAGGCCAGCGCGATGCCGGTGTTGCCCGAGGTCGGTTCGATCAGCACGGTGTCGGCATTGATCACGCCGGCCTTTTCCATGGCGATGACCATGGCCGCGCCGATACGGTCCTTCACGCTGGCCGCAGGATTGAAATATTCCAGCTTGGCGAGAATGGTGGCCTGCACGCCGTGCTGTTGCGGCAGGCGCACCAGCCGGACGATCGGCGTATCGCCGATGGCTTCCACGATACTGCCGAATATGCGTCCGCGCCCCGGACGCTGCGTGTGCGCTGCATTCGCATCTGGCGACGTGTCCATAACCGATCCTCCGTTGAGAAATCCAAGATCCGTGCCTGAGTTTGCGTTGATTTGTGGTATCGCGCAACCAAACGCAAGCCTCAAACAACAGCGTTACATTCGCTGCACCGCAAACTTCCTCGATCCAAGAAATCCTAAAACCAACGCATTTGTGTTGCGACATCGTCAAACAAATCAGTGTAAGATTCCAAACATATCAGATGGCGAGGAGGTCACGATGTCAGCACGCGCTGCAGTCCGATCGACCAAGGTCCCCCGTCCCTCTCCGCGCGGAAGCGATCTTCCCGCCTGCCCTGTCTGCGCCGACTCGATGGTCGCAGCCGAAGCATCTGCATTTCTGTCGGACGACATGGTCAGCTATCTCTGGACCTGCGACACCTGCGGATACGGGTTCGTGACCAAGCATATGATCCCGCGGCTTGCCTGCGCTGAGATTGTCGTCTCCAGCTAGGTGGGACGTCCGCGCGGCCTTCTAATCATTGGGCGCACACCGGCCCCGCGTTCCCATGCGAAAGCCTCACCAAGAATTGCGGACCGCTGCCTGGTCAGTATTTGATATCGCCGCTCAGAGTGAGCGCCGAGACCCGCCCCGATGGGCGCAAAATACCGGACGAATGCCTGGCCGGTGCCAGGCGCACGATCTTGCGATGCCCACACGCCATATGGAAATAGTTGTCGTCGGGCAGGAATTCGTTGTCCGCGATTTCGACGAAACGCGTCGCCGTGGCAACCTGCAGGTCGAGAAAGAAACCAGCGGCGTCTTCACCCAGCACTGCGCCAATCGTCTCATCCGCCGCTGACGTCGGAGGGCCAAGAAAATGGAAGGCCTCGTGAGGTTGATCGGAGTTCTCGACTGAGAACGTTGCATGCACGGTGTCATGCGCCGCCGGCCCGAAGCGATAGCAGTGACCGGCGTCGAAGAACCGATCGAACAGCGCAAACGCCCCGACGGATAGCCCGCCATGCGGCGCCACGGTCACGTCGCGCTCCGCTTCGATCACCGGCGTCTTGCCGTCTTTCAGGCAACGCAAGGTCAGTTTGCCAGTGGCAGCCCGCGGCGTGTCGTTGACGAGGTGCAGAGCGAGTCCGTTGGTGCCTTCATCGGTGATCGACAGCCGCAGCGGCAACGCGGCGCGGCGCAGTGCGTAGAAGGCCGATTTCGGACGGCCATCGGAATCCAGCAGGCCCCAGCCCGCGCCGGGCTGCAGGTCGCGCCACAGCCACAGCAGCGCCCCGGCGGTGATGGAGGCCGGGCGGCGCCATTCGTCGATGGTCCGTTCGATGACCTCGGCTGTGATGGCGCGCGAAAGCTGGCGCCAGCGCCGGGGTTCGCTGGCGCGCAGGCTGCGGCCGTCCTCGTTCCACAACGCCTGCAGATAATGCTCGCGCACATCGTCGAAATCCCACGACGCTCCGCCGTCGCGCGGCACGCCGGCGAGCCAGCGTTCGGGGGCGCCGGCCGGATTGAGCCGATGCGCGGCGAAGTGCCGATCGTCCGGCAGGTTGGCGAAAGCCAGACACTCTGAGGCAAAGCGGACATTGGCGCGGCGGGCATCGTCGAGCGGCCGCAGATAGGCGCCAACGCCGTAATAATGCGAGGCACCCGCTTCGGCGACGAAGGGCAGCGCGCCGCCGGACGGCGAACCCGGCACATAGGCGACGTCGCACCAGCGCGCCAGAACCTCGGGAATGACGGTTTCCGCCGGCGGCACGTCGCGCATCTGGCGCGGCAGGCCCATCATCGCAGCCTGCTGACCGACCTCGCTGCCGCCGCACATCACGGCGAATGACGGCGACGCGCCGAGCCGGCGAACGAGGGTCGTGATCTCGCTGCGGATGATGTCGGCAAAGGCGTCGTCCGGCGGGTAGTCGAAATTGGCCATCATGGCGTCCTGCCAGACCATGATGCCGAGCCGGTCGCAGAGGCGGTGAAAGGCCGGAGTCTCATAGACCATGGTGCCGCTGAGGCGGACCATGTTGAGGCCGGCACTTTGCATCAGGCCGAGGTCCCGCGCGTAGTCCGCATCGGAGGCCTGCAGGCTGACCACGTCGATCGGCGTCCAGCATGCGCCGCGGCAGAAAATACGGACGCCGTTCACCTGCAAAGTGAAGCCATTTCCGTCCGGCCCACGGTCGACCTCGATCCGGCGAAATCCAACCTCTCCAAGATCGACCCGGACGGCACCGAGGTCGACAGTGACAACATGCAGCGTCGGGTTGCCATGGGTGTGAGGCCACCACAGCTCCACATCGGGGATCCGCAGCGTGCCCTGCCATCGCGTCGGCTCTGACAGCGACGCTTCCGTATCGAGCGGCATCAGCGGCACCTGCGCCCCGGCGCAGTGCAGCACCGGCGTCACGCCTTTGGTCACCCCCGAAACTTCGAGCGCGAGCGTCAGAACGCCTTCGGTTTCCTCGAGCCGGCTGCGCAGATCGACATTGCCGGCGCGAACAATCCCCTCCTCGATCAGCAGGACAGACCTGTACGGGCCGACCACATCGACCGGCGGGCACCATCCGGGCATATGCCCGATCAGCGTAGTGCGCAGGAACCGCAGCTTCGGCTCCTCGATCATCATCGTCTTCCAGCGCGGCCGTGGACCTTTTGTTGCCGCCAACACCCTGCGGAGGCTCCTGAAGGCAATATGGATCCAATGCTCGCCGCCGAGCTCGATATCGGCCTCGTAAGGCTCGTACATCGAGCTGCCGGTCAGGATGAGCGTGTCGTCGAGGAAGACCTCCGCGAATGTCGCGAGCCCCTCGAACCGCAGCTTGCGCTGGCCGTGTCCGCTGACGCGGAGCCGATACCAGACGTCCTTGTCGTGCAGCGGCTGAGGGTCGTCGAAACTCCATTGTCCCAAAGCCCGCAACGCGTCGACGGCCGTACCGGGGACGAGTGCGGGCAACCAGACCGCCTCACTCAACCCGCCGGGCTGTTGCCATGCCTGAGGGGCCGACAGCGCCAGTTCCCAGCCGCTGTCGAGCGGCTGCACCTTGCGTCCCGTCATGGCGCGGATGTCGGTCATGGCAATAGCAGGCCGATCGGGTCAGGAGTTCAAGCTGCGGCGCCGCGCGCAGCGAGACCGTTCATGAGGCTGTCGAGGGCGATGTCGTAATCATCAGCGAGCTGGCGGATGGCATCGGTTACATCCGGGACCTTGCCGCGGGCCGAGGCGCGGGCGAACTGAAACTGCATGATCTTGGTGCCGCCGGCGATCGCCTCCGCGGCCACCCTGGCGCGCTCCAGCCCTGGGTCGCCCTGCTCCTGCAACCACGCCAGATAGGTCGCGAGCAGTTCGAAATTGGCGCCGGCCTGACGCAAGGTGCTGAACGCGTAAGTGTGAAACCACTCGGCAGGCCGCCCCATCAGCCGGGCGATGTCGGCACCGATCACCTCGCCCCATGCCGTAAAAGGATTCTGCGACGGCCGCCGTCGCAGATGATGCGCCAGCAGCGTGCGGGACATGTCCATCTGCGCGTGCGCCGGCGGCGCCGCACCGAACTTGATGAATTCGACATAAGGGAACAGCGGCAGGCCATTGTCGCGCGCGGGCCGCATCAGCGCGTCGAAATCCTCGCCTTCGAGGCGGAAGTAGCCGGCGTTGTGAAAGTAATCGAGCCGGCGGTTGGCCGAATCCATCCCGTTGACGCCGATCGTCGTCTTGCCGTGGCTGTGCCGATAGGTGATGCCACGGGTATCCGGCAGATAGTAGGAGTCGACCTCGATCATGGGGATACGGCCGCGCGCCAGCTGCACGCCGACGTGCTCTTCCAGGGAATCGAAGATCGCCAGTTCCAGAACCTCGACGCCGTACAGCAGCGCCAGATCGGCGGGCGGAAACTTGAAGAACGTGAACTGATCGCCCTCGTAATCCTGCGCCACCGTGAAAGCCAGCGCGGCACGGGGATCGTGCCCGCGCCGGGCCAGCACCTCGATCAGCAGATCGACGTAGCAGTTGGTCTCGGGCCAATTTCGCGTGGCGTCATGCAAGGGATGACGCGCATACGTGGCGGGATCCAGTCCCTCGATGACGCAGACGGGTTGCAAGGCCTAGCCCCACAACACGCGGCGGACGTCCGCGGGCCATGCGTCGACCTTGGTGCCATGGTGACGGAACAGCGCCAGCGCCGTCCGCTCCAGGCCGAAGCCGACGCAGGCCGAATGCACGGCTTCGCCGTCGGCGAAATTCATGCCCCACAGGGTGCCGAAATGGTTCTGGTGATAGTTGAACGACAGGCATGCCGTCGGATTCTCATCGCTGGCGACCGGGATCAGCAATTCGAACTTCAGCCCCTGCTCGCGCTGGCTCGACGCCAGCACGCGGCCGGTGCGCCCGAAGAACGGGTCGTTGGCCACATCGATGACGCATGGCAGGCCCAACGAGGCGATCAGCTTCTCGCCGCGCTCAAGCCAGGTCGCACGGAACGATGTCACCTCGTCGGCCGTGCCGATGCGGACGAATTCGCGCATCCTGAACAGCTGCATCCGACCGGGATCCTTCGAGGGCTCATGGCGGAAGCAGTATGACTTGAGGTCGAACAGCCGGCCGCCTTCCGGCACCGGACCTTCCGCGGCGACGGTGGGATACAGCGGATAGCAGGCCGCGGGCGTCAAGGCGATTTCCGTCGGGTCCTGCATCTCGGTCCAGTCCTCGCCGCGATCGATCATGGCGACGAGCTTGCCGTGTGCGATGGTGTCGCCCATGAAGGAGTGGACGCAGCCGGCCAGCTGCGGGAAGCTCTTCATGTAGCCAGCCTTCTCGAGATTCTTGCGCGGCATGCCCGGCGGAAAATGAATCCGCGTGGCCTGATCGCCGACGGCCATCTTGGTGACCGCGTTTTCGAACCCGTCGATCACCTCTTCGAACACACCGGCGCGGCCGTAGAGGCCGTCGACGCCGGTCTTGATCAGGATCGACTCGTCGAACAAGGCGGTGAGAAATGCTTCCGGGCTTTGCACGGCTTTGACAGGCGCGTTCATCACACTCACTCCAGATCTGAATCAAATCGGCTGGCGACCACCAGGCCGGCGGTGTTGGCGAGGATACGGTCGTTCGCCACCATCAGCGGCGCCGACAGCACATCCCTGAGATGGCGGCCGACCGAGAATGGACCGTCGTTGCGATAGCCGGCGATACCGGTCACCATCAGCGCCTCACGCACGACGTCCACGGCCATGGTCGAAGCCATGATCTTGAGATTGTTCATTTCGATCGCGAAATTGATCGAGCTGAGATCGTCCTCGTTGGACTTCGCCGTCTCGAACCGATCGATATGGGCGACGAGGGTCGCTTTGAACGTTTGCAGTTTTGCGGTGGCCTCGGCCAACCGCACCGCCCCGGGCAGCGGGCCCGCGAAGTCCGAGGGCATGCGCCGCGCGGTCGCGCGAACCGAAGCATGGGCGCGCGACAAGGCATCGGTCGCGATGCCGAACCAGACGCTGGCCCACAGCACATGTGCGGTGGCCAGCATGGATTGCACCGCGATCTCGCGGAACGGCTTTGGGAAGATCTGTTCGGCGTCGGCCGTTGCCGTCAGCAGGAAGCCCCCCGAGCAGGTGCCGCGCATGCCGAGCGTATTCCAGTCGCCGGTACGCTGCAGTTGATAGTCGTCACGCCGCAGCGCGATCAGGACCTGGTCGGACCCGACCGACGCCGGCCCGCGGCGCGCGGTCGCCATGATGATGTCGGCCTCAATAGCGTAGGACAGGACCGTCGCCTGCTTGGTCAGCGAGACCCGGTCTCCCGTCGTCTCGATCGCGCAATTTGACACTCGCATATCGCCGCCGATGCCGGCTTCGGTGGTCGACGACGCAATCAGCAGCTGCTTGGACGCCACATCGCGCATCAGGGCACGGTGATATTCGGTCTCCATCCCATGGGCGACCAGGCTCGACAGCTTGATCTGGTGCATGGCGTAGATCATGCCGCTGGCGCCACAGGCTCCGGCGAGAATCGCGCAAAGATTGGCGATCTTGCGTAAATCCAGTTCTGCCCCGCCAAGGCTCTTCGGCACCATCAGGCCGAGCATGCCGTGATCGCGAAGCGCCTCGAATGTCTGCGCGGGGAACGTCGCATCCCGGTCCGCAACATCGGCATTCGGAGCCGCCACGTCGGTGGCGACCCGCCGCATCACGTCACGCCAAGACGCGGCCACGGGCGCGTCGATGCCTTGCTTCACCGCGCTCAGCATCATGACCTCAGACCTTCTCGGACACGAGTTGATCAACGGCGGAAATCAGACCGCCAAACGTCGCGAAGGTCTTGCGGGTCAGCAGGCTGTTGGGAAATTCGATATCGAATTCCTCCTCTATAGCCAGCATCAGCTGAACCGAACCGAACGACGTCATTCCCGCATCGAACAGATTATCCTGGTCGGACAAGCCATCGATCGAGACGGGAAGAAGGTTCATCGATCCCACAATGGAGCGCACACGATCACGCATTAATTTCCTCCAAATCTAAAGATCCACCGCTTCACCAAAGGTCGCGAGCGGGGCCTCACCGGTATGCGGGTGATATCAGGTAAATGTGTAGTGAATGGTAATCGCCATCAAATGCAGCGGCATCGTTCCAGCATCAAGATTAACAAAATGCATATGCAATAATGAAAAACGACGTTTTCTTCGATTCCCGAGACCGCGCCCTTCGACTACGAGTAGCTGCACATCTGCAGGAAGACCGCGATGCGGAATTTGATCGACGCCCGGACAGCCGTTGAAGACGACATGATTAGCAAAAAGCTAATATCGACGAAGCATGGGGCGCTGAGCATCTATTAATGATGGAAAGCAATACCGAGTGACACCTTTGTCGCCTGCGAGTTAATGAATATCTTGCGCAAGGACGATGACGGGACAGCGGGAATGCCGAAATGCCGACCCAATCGATGATCGAATTGGAGGTGGCCAGCCGTTTGGACGTGGCCAGCCGTGGCAGTTTCAACACCATGCCTTCCCGATACGGCACACCAGTCACGTTTGATACTTTCGGCGGCTTCTATCACGCAGGTCGCCTTCGACCGGGGCGCAAGGCGGTGCTGCTGCTGGCGCCAATCGGATATGAGGAGTTGTGTACCCGCGCCACGTGGTGCGCCTTGGCCGGGAAGATTGCCGCGGCAGGCCATGCCTGCCTCAGATTCGATTATCCCGGCACCGCGGATGCCATCGATCCCGTCGGCGAGCCCGACGGCATCTCCGACTGGCTTGCTGCCGCCCGTCGATGCATTGCGTTCCTGCGCGAATGCAATCCCGGCATCGAACTCGTTCTCGTCGGACAAGGCTTAGGCGCCAGTCTGGCCGCTCAACTCGGAACCGAAACGCCCGACGTCACGGCGACGGTCTTGATGGCACCGGTGGTCAAAGGCCGCGCCTATCTTCGTGAGCTTCAAGCCTGGTCGCGCATGCTGACCGAGCGGATGGGTATCGGGCCCGATCCTCTGGACGACAACGGCTGCAGCGTCGCCGGGATGCCACTGGCAAGCGGCCGCGCCGCAGCCATCCAGGCGATCGATCTCACTCGTGCAACTCAGTCTCCTGCCGCAAAAGTGCTGCTGGTCGAGCGCAGTCAGATTTCGCGCGACAGCACGCTCGGCAACCACCTGAAGATGCTCGGAGCCGATGTCTCGTCCATCGCCTACGCGGGTTATGAAACGATCCTGCAGGATCCAACTCCGGCTGAGCCGCAGCTCGGCACGCTAAGGCGCATCGTGTCATGGATCGACGATCTCGCGCATCTGCCGGTGGCAGGCGCCAAGTTCTCGGCCAAGGCGCCAGCCCCTGCGCTGCCAATTGCCCGCCCTCACTACGAGGAACGACCAGTTCGCTTCGGGCCGGACGAGCGGCTCTTCGGCATCCTGTGCCAACCGCTCGGCCGAAGGCCGTCAGCTATCGCGGTGCTCGCCAATTCCGGGCGCGACTATCACATCGGCTGGGGGCGCGCGACAGTAGAACAGGCCCGCGCCCTCGCGGCGCGCGGGGTCGCCTCGTTGAGATTCGACGGCGGCGGCATCGGCGACAGTCCGGCTTCGGCAAACGCCCCCGCCGAAGTGCTTTATTCGGAAGAACAGGTTGCTGACCTGCGTCATGCGATCGACTACGTCGAGAAGCTCGATGCCGGCCCGATCGCTTTGGTCGGACGCTGCAGCGGTGCTTACGCCGCATTTCAGGTAGCCGTGCAGGACCTGCGCGTTCGCAATGTCGTCGTCATCAACATCATGCGCTTTGTCTGGGATCCCAGGGAAACTGTCGCAGAAGCCCTGCAATCGGCCCATCGAACCATCAGTGGTTCCGTTGCAACGTTGTTCAGCAAACAGAACATCAGACGACTGCTGTCAGGCAACTTGCGCGTCAAGGCTGCGGCTGTCTTTGCCTTGAAGCGCCTTCATCGATTCATCTCGTTGAAACCCCGCCTGATCCCTGGGAGCGAGCCCGGGCAGACGCTCTACAGTGAAGGCCATCGTCGTTTCCGGATTCTCGAAAGTCGCGGCGTTCGCCTGGCGATGTTATTTTCGGAAGGCGACCACGCGCTGGACGAATTCCGCACGTATATGGGGAGAAAGGGCGCTGGGCTACGCCGCTATCCGAATGCCTCGGTTTCGATTATCCCCGATGCTGACCACAATTTCACGCATTCGAGCGCGCGCGCGCGCCTGACGAACGTCTTGTGCGACGTTCTCGCGGCACCTTCGTCACCGCCATCCCGCAACCAGCTTCGCCAGGTTTCCACGTCTACCCTGGAATCTGACCCAAGCCGTTAGCGCTGTCCGCCGCGGTGGCGCCGTCAGCGTGGCGCGATATCACCGCGCGCCCAGTCGGCGCGGGTCTGCGTGCGGAAATCCTCAAACGTGCCGTTGCCGATCGCCGCACGGATGCCCTGCATCAGGTTCTGATAATAGGCGATGTTGATTTCCGACAGCAGCATCGCGCCGAGCACTTCGTTCGATTTCACCAGATGGTTGATGTAGGCCCGCGAATAGCTGTTCGTCGCCGGCCAGTCGCTGGTCTCGTCGATCGGCCGCGGGTCGTCGGTATGGCGGGCGTTGCGCATGTTGATCTGGCCGTAGCGCGTGAAGGCCATGCCGTGCCGGCCGTTGCGGGTCGGCATTACGCAGTCGAACATGTCGACGCCGCGCGCCACCGCTTCCAGCATGTCGTCCGGGGTGCCGACGCCCATCAGATAGCGCGGCCGGTCGGAAGGCAGGATCGGCACCACCTCCTCGATCATCGCCAGCATGACGTCCTGCGGTTCGCCGACCGCGAGGCCGCCAATGGCATAGCCGTGAAATCCGATGTCGACGAGGCCCTGGGCGCTGGCGCGGCGCAGCTCGGGCACGTCGCCGCCTTGTGCGATGCCGAACAGCATATAGCCGTCCGGGGCGCTTTCGAACGCGCGCTTGCAGCGCTCGGCCCAGCGCAGCGACAGCAGCATGGCGCGGTCGATATCGGCACGCTCGGCCGGCAGCCGCACGCATTCGTCGAGTTGCATCGCGATGTCGGAATTCAGCAGCCGCTGGATCTCGATGGCGCGCTCCGGCGACAGCTCGAAGCTGGCGCCGTCGATGTGCGAGCGAAACGTCACCGCTTTCTCGGTCACCTTGCGCAGCTGCGCCAGCGACATCACCTGGAAGCCGCCGGAGTCGGTCAGCATCGGCCCGTTCCAGGTGGTGAATTTTTGCAGGCCGCCGAGGGTGGCGATCCGTTCGGCGCCGGGCCGCAGCATCAGGTGGTAGGTATTGCCGAGCACGATATCGGCGCCGGCCTCGCGCACCTCGCGCCAATGCAGGCCCTTCATGGCGCCGAGTGTGCCGACCGGCATGAAGGCCGGCGTACGCACCACGCCATGCGGCGTCGTCAGCCGGCCGAGACGCGCGACGCCATCCTGGCCCAGCAGTTCGAAATGATTGGCGACGGTCATGAGGTGCGTGGTTCCCGGAACAGCAGGCTGGCATCGCCATAGGAATAGAAGCGATAGCCCTCGGCGATGGCGTGGGCATAGGCCCGCTTCATGGTGTCGAAGCCCGCGAATGCGCAGACCAGCATGAACAGCGTCGATCGCGGCAGATGAAAGTTGGTCAGCAGCAGGTCGACGGCGCGAAACCGGTAGCCCGGCGTAATGAAGATCGCAGTGTCGTCGGCGAAAGGATGGATGACGCCGTCCTCCGACGCAGCGCTCTCGAGCAGCCGCAGCGAGGTGGTGCCGACAGCCACGATGCGGCCGCCGGCGGCATGGGCGGCATTCAGCGCGTCGGCGGTCTCGCGCGAGATCGTGCCCCACTCGGAATGCATCTTGTGTTCGGCGGTGTCGTCGACCTTGACCGGCAGGAACGTCCCTGCCCCGACATGCAGCGTCACCCGGTGCAGGCCGATGCCGCGGTCGCGCAGCGCCTGCTGCAGCGCCGGGGTGAAGTGCAGCCCGGCGGTGGGGGCCGCCACGGCGCCGTCATTGGCGGCGAACATGGTCTGGTAGTCGGCGGTGTCGCGATCATCCGGCGTGCGCCGGGCCGCGATGTAGGGCGGCAGTGGCGGACTGCCGAGATCGGCAATGGCCTGGTCAAGCGTCGGGCCGTGAAACGAGAAGGCCAGCGTGACCTCGCCGGCATCGCCCTTGGCTTCCACCTGCGCGTCGAGGTGGCCGAGCAGGCAGACTCGCCCGTCATGGCCGAAGCGGATGGTATCGCCCTGCACCAGCCGCTTGGCCGGCTTGACCAGCGCCTGCCAGCGCGAGCCGTCGAGCCGCTTGATCAGCGTCGCGTCGATCCTGGTCTCGGGTTCGCGGCCGATACGGCGACCGCTCAGCTGCGCGGAGATCACCCTGGTATCATTGACCACCAGCTGGTCGCCGGCGCGCAGCCAGTTCGGCAGCTCCGCCACGACGCCATCCTGCGGCGCAGCGCCGGGCTGCACCACAAGCATGCGCGCGGAATCGCGCGGGCTGGCGGGGCGCAGCGCGATGTTCTCGGGAGGCAGCTCGAAATCGAAAAGGTCGGTGCGCATAAGATTTCAAAGTATAAGCGCTCGACGCATCGGAGGCGCTGGACACCTCTCCCCGTTGGGGAGAGGTCGGATTGCGCAGCAATCCGGGTGAGGGGCCGCAGCGCCATCGATAGTCCACAGCCCCCTCACCCGCCCGGCTTTGCCGGGCGACCTCTCCCCAACGGGGAGAGGTGAAGGAGCGCCATCGCTGCTTACGAGCTACGCTGTCGCGTCGGCGGCCATGTGCGCCTTGACGATCTTGTCGGGGTTCTGCACCGGCTCGCCGCGCTTGATCTTGTCGACGTTCTCCATGCCCTCGGTCACCTTGCCCCACACCGTATACTGGTTGTTGAGGAACGAGGCGTCGTCGAAGCAGATGAAGAACTGGCTGTCACCGGAATCCGGGCTGGCCGCACGGGCCATCGAAGCGGTGCCGCGGACGTGCGGCTCCTTGCTGAACTCGGCCTTCAGCTTCTTGCCGGAACCGCCGGTGCCGGTGCCCTGCGGACAGCCGGTCTGCGCCATGAAACCCTCGATCACCCGATGGAACACGATGCCGTCGTAGAAGCCTTCGCGCACCAGTTCCTTGATGCGGGCGACATGGCCAGGCGCCAGGTCGGGACGCATTTCGATGGTAACGGGGCCCTGGGTGGTTTCGAGAATGAGGGTGTTTTCGGTAACGGCCATGATGAATGCTCTGCTGTTTGAAGGGAGGGGCCGGCACCGGTCTGGCGCCGGCCGACTTGCCAGGACCGCAGGAGGCGGCCGAGGCGGTACGAGCTACTTGATGTCGGAGGCGATCTGCACCTTGACCATCTTGTCGGGGTCGGTGACCGCGCCGCTCGGCGAACCCGCGGGCGCTTTCTTGAGCTTGTCCACCACGTCCATGCCGGAAACGACTTCGCCGATCACGGTGTACTTACCGTTCAGGCCGGCATTCTCCGCCAGCATGATGAAGAACTGCGAGTTGGCAGAATCCTCGGAGGCGGCGCGCGCCATGCCGACGATACCGCGCTTGAACGGGGTCGGCGAAAACTCGGCCTTCAGATTCGGGTACTTCGAGCCGCCAGTCCCGTTGAAGTTCTGGCCGTCGCCGGTCTGCGCCATGAATCCGTCCATCACCCGGTGGAACGGCACGTTGTTGTAATAGCCTTCGCGGGTCAGCAGCTTGATGCGCTCGGCGTGCTTGGGCGCCAGATCGGTGCGCAGCTTGAACACGATGCGGCCCTTGGTGGTGTCGATCACCACGGCGTTGGCCTTGTCGAGGCCAGCCGGCAACGCGGCGGGCGCCTGCGCCAGAGCGGGGGCCGCGAAGGCGAAGGCGGCGAGGACTGCGAATATGCGGATCATGAAAACTCCGGATCAGAGAAAGCCGGTCAACCGGCGAATTTGGACTTCAGGGCCTTGGCAACCGCCGGCGGCACGAAGGCCGAGACGTCGCCTCCCATGGCCGCGATTTGCCGCACCAGTGTGGCGGTGATCGGGCGGACGCTGACCGAGGCCGGAACAAATACGGTTTGCACCCCCGGCGCCATCGTCTCGTTCATGCCGGCGATCTGCATCTCATAGTCGAGGTCGGTGCCATCGCGCAGACCGCGGATCATGATGGTCGCGCCGGTCTTTTCCGCTGCAGTAATGGTCAGGTTGTCGTAGGTGGTGCAGTCGAAGGCGCAGCCTGCCGCGGAAGCCAGCGGCGCGAAGACCGCCTCCACCATCTCCAGCCGCTCGTCGGTGGTGAACATCGGCTTCTTGCCGGGGTGGACGCCGATCGCCACGATCAGCTTGTCGCACAGGCCCACGGCGTGACGAACCACGTCGAGATGACCATTGGTGACGGGGTCGAATGAGCCGGGGTAGAGCGCGATACGGGGCATGCCACCCTCTAGCGCGCCCTGCCAAAGGCCGCAAGCCGACTTGGTTCCAGCAACTCCCACCGCCTTCCAGGTGTTTATTTCGTGACCGCCGTCGAACCAATCGAGGGGTCAGCGCGTCTATTGGGGGAGCGGGCGACGATGTTGAAACCATTGCACTTTCCAACGCAGTGTTTCGTTTCCCGGGGCGGATGAAACAAACCTTCGGGCCGGTGAAACCGGATTTGGACCGACACGAAGACATCCTGAAACGGCGCCCGGGTAATCAGGCAGCACAGGATGAGACGACAAACCGGGCCAAAACGGCCTAAATGACAGGGGACCGTCATGATCAAGGCACTTTCTGCCATCGCGATTGCAGCTTTCATCGCCGCCGCCCTTACCGTGCTCCCGGGTTTTGCGCCCCAGGTGGAAGCGTCCGTGCCGGTGGCCCTGGCCAAGGGCGACCGTCTCGACATCAAGCCGGTCGGTCGTAACTGCTCCGAGCAGGCCTGGCCCAACTTCGAGGCGTCCTGCCTGCGCAATGCCGCCACCAAGACGGTGAACGTCCGCGAAGCCCGCCTCGTGACCGCCGAGCGCCGCTAATCTACAAATCACAAGCTGCAATCAAAAAGCCCCCGGCTTAACCGGGGGCTTTTTGATTCTTGGCGATCCACGGCGTTGCCCGTGCTTGACTGCTGGGAAGGCTCAGCCCTCCTCGGCTTCACCCGGAGCTGCCGCACCATTGCCTGCCTCGGCCTCGCCCGCGTCGCCGATATGCTCCACCGACACGACATGCTCATCATCGGCGGTGTTGAACACCGTGACGCCCTGAGTGGAGCGACCGGCAATGCGAATGCCTTCAACCGGGCAGCGGATCAGCTGCCCCTTGTCGGTCACCAGCATGATCTGGTCGCTGTCCTCCACCGGGAACGAGGCCACCAGCTTGCCATTACGGCCGTTGACCGACATGGCGACGATGCCCTTGCCGCCACGGCCGGTAGTCCGGTACTCGAACGACGACGTCCGCTTGCCGTAGCCGTTCTCGCTGATGGTCAGCACGAACTGCTCGGAGGCCGACATCTCCACGTAGCGCTGCTCGCCGAGTTCGATCGCCGCGGTCGCCTCTTCGCTCTCGGCAGCGGCCGCTTCGTCCTCGACCAGGCCGCGCTCCTCGACGCCGCCACGGCGCACCGCGTTGGCGCGCCGCAGATAGGCGGCACGCTCCTCGGAATTCGCATCCATGTGGCGCAGGATGGTCAGCGAGATCAGCTTGTCATTGTCGCCGAGCGTAATGCCGCGCACGCCCATCGAGCTGCGGCCCTGGAACACGCGCACGTCGGAGACCGGGAAGCGAATGCACTGGCCGCCGGCGGCGGTCAGCAGCACGTCGTCATGCTCGGTGCAGATCTGCACGTCGACGATGGCTTCGCCCTCGTCGAGCTTCATGGCGATGATGCCGGAACGGCGCACATCGACAAAATCCGACAGCTTGTTGCGGCGGACGTTGCCGCCGGTGGTGGCAAACATGACGTCGAGATTGGTCCAGGAGGATTCATCCTCCGGCAACGGCATGATGGTGGTGATGCGCTCGCCCTGCTCCAGCGGCAGGATGTTGATCAGTGCCTTGCCGCGGCCGTTCGGCGGCGCGATCGGCAGACGCCAGACCTTTTCCTTGTAGACCTGACCGCGCGACGAGAAGAACAGCACCGGCGTATGGGTCGAGGCGACGAACAGCCGGCTGACGAAATCCTCGTCCCGTGTCGCCATGCCGGAGCGGCCCTTGCCGCCGCGGCGCTGCGCCCGGTAGGTCGACAGCGGCACCCGCTTGACGTAGCCGGCGTGCGACACGGTGACCACCATGTCCTCGCGCTGGATCAGGTCCTCGTCCTCGACCTCGCCCTCGTGCTCCATGATCACGGTCTTGCGCGGCGTGGCGAATTCCGACTTCACCGCCGACAGTTCGTCCTTGATGATGCTCTGCACCCTCGCCCGCGAGCGCAGGATCTCGAGATAGTCGGCGATCTCCACTGCGAGCTTTTCCAGCTCTTCGGAGATTTCCTCGCGGCCGAGGGCGGTCAGGCGCGCCAGGCGCAGATCGAGGATCGCCTTGGCCTGCTCGAATGACAGCCGCGCGGTGCCGTCTGCCGCCAGCGTATGGCGGGGGTCGTCGATCAGCATGATCATGGTGGCCACGTCCTTGGCCGGCCAGTCGCGCGCCATCAGGATGTCGCGCGCCGTCGCCGGATCGGGCGACGTGCGGATCACGCGAATAACCTCGTCGATATTGGCCACTGCGATTGCGAGGCCGACCAGGATGTGGGCGCGATCGCGCGCCTTGTTGAGCAGGAATTTGGTGCGCCGGGTGACGACCTGTTCGCGGAACGCGATGAACAGCGTCAGCAGGTCCTTCAGGTTCATCACCTGCGGCCGCCCGCCGTCGAGCGCCACCACGTTGGCGCTGAAATTGGTCTGCAGCGGCGTGAACTTGTAGAGCTGGTTCAGCACCACCTCGGGCACCGCGTCGCGCTTCATCTCGATGACGACGCGAAAGCCGTCGCGATCGGATTCGTCGCGCAGATCGGAGATGCCTTCGATCTTCTTTTCGCGCACCAGTTCGGCGATGCGCTCGACCATGGTGGCCTTGTTCACCTGGTAGGGAATTTCCGAGATGATGATGGCTTCGCGGTCCTTGCGGATGGTGTCGATCGACACCTTGCCGCGCATCACGATGGAGCCCCGACCGGTCTGATAGGCCAGCCGGATGCCGGCGCGGCCGAGGATGATGCCGCCGGTGGGAAAGTCCGGACCGGGAATGATCTTGATGAGGTCGTCGATCCCCAGCGCGGGGTCGTCGATCAGCGCCATGCAGGCGTCGATGACTTCGCCGAGATTGTGCGGCGGAATGTTGGTGGCCATGCCGACGGCGATGCCGCCGGCGCCGTTGACCAGCAGGTTCGGAAACTTGGCCGGCAATACCCGCGGCTCGCGGAACGAGCCGTCATAGTTGTCCTGGTAATCGACCGTGTCCTTGTCGAGATCGTCGAGCAGTAGCTGCGCGATCTTGGTCAGGCGCGATTCCGTGTAGCGCATCGCCGCGGCCTGGTCGCCGTCGACCGAGCCGAAATTGCCCTGGCCGTCGATCAGCGGCACCCGCATGGAGAAGTCCTGCGCCATGCGGACCATGGCGTCATAGACCGACTGGTCGCCGTGCGGATGATACTTACCGATGACGTCGCCGACGGTGCGCGCCGACTTGCGATACGGCTTGTTCCATTCGAAGCCGTTCTCGTACATGGCGAACAGGATGCGGCGATGCACCGGCTTGAGGCCGTCGCGCGCATCGGGCAACGCGCGCGCCACGATCACGCTCATGGCGTAATCGAGATACGAGCGTTTCATCTCGTCGAGAATCGAAACGGGACGAATATCCGAGGGGGCCGGCGGCTCCCCGGGCTTGTTGTCTTCAGTGTCGGACAATGATGATTTCCGGTCAGGTTTTGCTGGGAATCATATAGCGCATCGCGCGCCCGCAAGCCACCCCTGCCCGTTCCCGGCCAGCGGATTTTATCTCCGTTTTTCCAATCACTTAAGGGAGGCTTCCGGGCCTTGCCGCGGGTCCCGCGATCGGCCATGCGGCGACCGCCGAATCGAAGCCGGCTACGGCCCGAACATCGCGGTATTCATGATCCGGCCCGGCACCAGCGTGAACAGGCCGGCGACGACCAGCGCGCCGGTGAAGATCGAGGTCATGAAGATGGCGTGCGCCCTGACGTGATGCCGGCGTGCGCGGATGACTGCCAGCACCAGCATGACCGGCACCAAGATCGACAGAAGGTGAATCGGACTCCAGCTCCGCCACAGACGAAAACTGTGGCCGTGGATCCAGAACGAGCTGATCGCGACGGTGGCCATCAGCGCGACCCAGATCCAGCCCAGCACCCGGTGCGGCAGCCTGCCCTTGGGCGCGGCCAGTTGCACCACGCCAAGGACGAATGCGGCCATAGCCGCCAGAGCATGCAGCGGAATCGGAGCGGCGGCATCGAACAACGGCTGCAGCGACATGACAGCTCATCCCGTGGGCCAGACCCATGCGGCCTTGCCTGGATGGATCATTCCACCCTCGGATTTGCCGCACCCCTGGAGTGGCAAACGGCACCGGCGTCGCGCCGGTGCCCGGAGCGCCTCGCGATCAGAACGGAATATCGTCATCCATGTCGCTGCCGCGACCGCTGCCGCCACCGGCCGAGGCTGCCGCGGGGGCACGGCGTTGCGGGGCACTTGTCGGGCTGCTGGAGCCGAAGTCGCCGCCACTGTCGCCGTAGCTATCGCCACCGCCCGCCCCCGCGCCGCCGCCGCCCTTGCCGTCCAGCATGGTCAGGGTCGAATTGAAGCCCTGCAACACGATCTCGGTGGAGTACTTCTCGACGCCTTGCGGATCGGTCCACTTGCGGGTCTGCAGCGCGCCCTCGATGTAAACCTTGGCGCCCTTCTTCAGATACTGCTCGGCCACCTTGGCCAGGCCTTCGCTGAAGATCACCACGCGGTGCCACTCGGTCTTCTCCTTGCGTTCGCCAGTTGCCTTGTCGCGCCAGGTGTCCGAGGTCGCAACGGTGAGATTGACGACCGGATTGCCGTTCTGCATCCGGCGGACCTCGGGATCCTTGCCGAGATTGCCGACCAAAATCACCTTGTTCACGCTTCCTGCCATCACCGTCCTCCTGCACTCGAAACTGAAAATTGCTGATTGGATATCGGCCAGCCCTCAGGGCCCCGCACGATCACCATTCTCGCGACCCTATACGGTCCGCGCTTCGGGAGGCTGTCGATCGCGACTTATCCACGGGGATCATAGATATCATGTTCCATTTTTGTTCTCAAGACCGGGCATTCGACTCTGGGTGCCGGCCGAGCCACCTGCAGTGTGGACTGCAGCGCACTCAACCGGCCGTTTCCCCTCGCGGATCGGCATCCCTCCCAATTTCGTAAATAAATCAATAACTTTCGGCACTTTGCAGATCGCAAGCGACTGTTGCTTTTGGGTGACGGATTTTTTTACAACCTCGCGTATATTCACGACATGGAATCGGCAGCCGCAGAGCTGCACCTGACCGCTTCAGTTGGAAGCGCATTGCACGAGAGGGAATTCGGATGAAAAAGTTTTTGCTCGCCTCCGCGGCTCTGGCGACCTTGGCGATGGCCACTTCCGCTTCCGCCGCCGATCTGGCCGCCCGGACCTACACCAAGGCGCCACCGATGATCGCCGCGGTCTATGACTGGACCGGCTTCTACATCGGCGCCAACGGCGGATACGGCACCAGCCGCAAGTGCTGGGACTATTCGGGCACCCCGGCCGCACGACTGGCGGTCAACGTGGCCGACGGTTGCCATGACGCAGATGGCGGCATGGTCGGCGGACAGATCGGATACAATTGGCAAGCAAGTTCGTGGGTATTCGGCCTGGAAGCCCAGGGTGATTGGGCGGACCTGTCGGGCTCGAACATCGCCAACGTGCCTGCCGGTATCTTTTCGCTGACGAACCGAAGCCGTATCGATGGGCTGGGCCTGTTCACCGGTCGGATCGGCTATGCCTGGAACAACTCCCTGCTCTACGTGAAGGGCGGCGCAGCGGTCGTGCATGACAAGTACGACAGCTTTTTCACGGGGACCGGCGTCAGTTACGCCTCGGCTTCCGAGACCCGCTGGGGCGCCGCCGTCGGCGTAGGCCTCGAATACGGCTTCACCCCGAACTGGTCGTTCGGCGTCGAATACAATCACGCATTCCTCGGCGGGCGGGACATCACCCTGGCCGCAAGCCCTGCAGGCGCGACGATCGTCGAACGCGTCAATCAGGACGTCGATATGGTCACCGCCCGCATCAACTACCGCTGGGGTGGTCCGGTCGTAGCCAAGTACTGAGCTTCGCCTGACCTGAGCTTTGCGAAAACGAAAGGCCGGCTGAAAAGCCGGCCTTTTTGCTTTCTTGCGTGGACCCAACGCACGGCGGGCAACCTTGCCAGCAACAAACTCGTTGATGGCGCGATCCGGGTACTGGAAATTCACCCTCGTTCTTCCTATGTTCCGAACACAACTCATTGGCGTCAGTTCCCGGCCCGCCCGGCGATGCACGCCCGGATATGGCGCGCCTGACGCGCCCGGGAATGTCTGCGATGGATGAAATTATCAAGGCGAAGCGCCAGACCGGCGCGAACCTCCGCTCGATCACCATTCGCGGCGCCCGCGAGCACAATCTCAAGAACGTCGACCTCGAAATCCCGCGCGACAAGCTGGTGGTGTTCACCGGCCTGTCCGGCTCCGGCAAGTCGTCGCTGGCGTTCGATACCATCTACGCGGAAGGGCAGCGCCGCTACGTCGAATCGCTGTCGGCCTATGCCCGCCAGTTCCTGGAGATGATGCAGAAGCCGGACGTCGACCAGATCGACGGCCTGTCGCCGGCCATTTCCATCGAACAGAAGACCACCTCGAAGAACCCGCGCTCCACGGTCGGCACCGTCACCGAGATCTACGACTACATGCGGCTGCTGTGGGCCCGTGTTGGCGTGCCCTACTCGCCGGCCACCGGCCTGCCGATCGAGAGCCAGACCGTGTCCATGATGGTCGATCGCGTGCTGGCGCTGCCCGAAGGCACAAGGCTGTATCTGCTGGCGCCGGTGGTGCGCGGCCGCAAGGGCGAATACCGCAAGGAGATGGCGGAATACCTCAAGAAGGGATTCCAGCGCGTCAAGATCGACGGCAATTTCCACGAACTCGCCGAAGCCCCGGTGCTGGACAAGAAGTTTCCCCACGACATCGACGTGGTGGTCGACCGCATCGTCGTGCGGCCGGACATCGGCCAGCGCCTCGCCGAAAGCTTCGAGACCGCGCTGAAGCTTGCCGAGGGCCTCGCTGTCATCGAATACGCCGACGTCCCCGCGGCGCCGGCCGCAGCTCCGGCCGCTGACAAGAAAGCCGACAAGAAGGTCGCCAAGATCCACGACAAGACCGGCGCCGAGCGGATCCTGTTCTCGGAAAAGTTCGCCTGCCCGGTGTCCGGCTTCACCATTCCGGAAGTCGAGCCGCGCCTGTTCTCGTTCAACAATCCCTACGGCGCCTGCCCGAAATGCGGCGGCCTCGGCATCGAGCAGACCATCGACGCCGAACTGGTGATCCCCGACAAGGAGCTGACCTTGCGAAAAGGCGCCATCGCGCCATGGGCCAAGTCGTCGTCGCCCTATTACATCCAGACCCTCACCGCCCTCGGCAAGTTCTACAAGTTCACCCTGGATACCAAGTGGAAGGACCTGCCGAAGAAGACGCAGAACGCCTTGCTGCATGGCTCCGGCGACGACGAGATCAAGTTCTCCTATGAGGACGGCGTCCGCGCCTACGACACCAAGAAGCCGTTCGAGGGCGTGGTCACCAATATCGACCGCCGCTTCCGCGAGACCGAAAGCGAATGGGCGCGCGAGGAGCTCGGCAAGTATTTTTCCGACGTGCCCTGCGACGCCTGCCTCGGCTATCGGCTGAAGCCGGAGGCGCTGAGCGTCAAGATCGGCGGCAAGCATATCGGCGAGGTCTCCGAGATGTCGGTACGATCAGCCGGCGAATGGTTCAAGACCGTGCCGACGATGCTGAATGTCCAGCAGAACGAGATCGCCGTCCGCATTCTCAAGGAGATCCGCGAGCGGCTGTCGTTCCTGCTCGACGTCGGCCTGAACTATCTCACCCTCGCCCGCGCCTCCGGCACCCTGTCCGGCGGCGAGAGCCAGCGCATCCGGCTGGCGTCGCAGATCGGCTCCGGCCTCACCGGCGTGCTCTACGTGCTGGACGAGCCGTCCATCGGCCTGCACCAGCGCGACAATGCGCGGCTGCTCGACACGCTGCGGCGACTGCGCGACCTCGGCAATACCGTGATCGTGGTCGAGCATGACGAGGACGCCGTGCTGGCGGCGGATTACGTCGTCGACGTCGGCCCCGGCGCCGGCACCCATGGCGGCCACATCGTGGCGCAGGGCACCCCGGCGCAGGTGATGGCCAATCCGAAATCGCTGACCGGCAAGTATCTCACCGGCGAGCTGTCGGTGCCAGTGCCCGAGCGGCGGCCGCCGAACCATCGCCGCACCATCAAGGTGATCAACGCCCGCGGCAATAATCTCAAGAACGTCTCGGCGGAAATCCCGCTTGGCCTGTTCACCGCGGTGACCGGCGTGTCCGGCGGCGGCAAGTCGACGCTGCTGATCGACACGCTCTACAAGGCGATCGCGCGAAAACTCAACAATGCCAGCGAGGGCGCCGCGCCGCACGACCGGATCGAGGGCCTCGAGCATATCGACAAGATCATCGACATCGACCAGTCGCCCATCGGCCGCACTCCGCGCTCCAATCCGGCGACCTATACCGGCGCCTTCACGCCGATCCGCGAATGGTTCGCCGGCCTGCCGGAATCCAAGGCACGCGGCTACGAGCCCGGCCGCTTCTCGTTCAACGTCAAGGGCGGCCGCTGCGAGGCCTGCCAGGGCGACGGCGTCATCAAGATCGAGATGCACTTCCTGCCCGACGTCTACGTCACCTGCGACACCTGCAAGGGCAAGCGCTACAACCGCGAAACCCTGGAAGTGCTGTTCAAGAACAAGTCGATCGCCGACGTGCTCGACATGACCGTCGAGGAAGCCGCCGACTTCTTCAAGGCGGTGCCGCGCGTCCGCGAAACTTTTAAAACTCTGCAGCGCGTGGGGCTCGACTACATCCACGTCGGCCAGCAGGCGACGACATTGTCGGGCGGCGAGGCGCAGCGCGTCAAGCTGGCCAAGGAACTGTCAAAACGCGCCACCGGCCGCACGCTGTACATCCTGGACGAGCCGACCACCGGCCTGCACTTCCACGACGTCGCAAAACTGCTGGAAGTGCTGCACGAGCTGGTGTCGCAGGGCAATACGGTGGTGGTGATCGAGCACAATCTCGAAGTCATCAAGACCGCGGACTGGGTCATCGACCTCGGCCCCGAAGGCGGCGACGGCGGCGGCGAAATCGTCGCCTGGGGCCCGCCCGAAGACATCGTCAAGGCACCGCGCAGCTACACCGGAAAATTCCTGGCGCCGGTGCTGGCCAAGGCCGGCAAGCCGAAGAAGCGGAAGGTCGAGGCGGCGGAGTGAGGGACCTGAATGAGCGAGACGCTTCGCCGGGTGCAATCTCTTGTGCCAGCGGGCGACTATATCGTCTCCCGGCACGGCTTCCGCGAACTCGCGAATGATGGTATTTCTGCTAAGGACGTAATTGCCGGCGTGATGGCGGCGGTTCTGGTGGAAGACTATCCCGACAGTCGCAAAGAACCGTCCGTCCTGACCCTGCAGTCCGATCGCGGTGGTCCTGTTCATGTGATGTGGGGTATTCCTAGGGCCACCGGCCGTCCGGCCATTCTGGTGACGGCGTATCGACCCGATCCGCGACGATGGTCCGCGGATTTCATGCAGCGGAGGCCGCGATGACACGTCCGTCGAAAGAATTCATCCACGAAGGTCGTTACTGCGCCGAAATCCAGGTCGAATTGATCGAGGATGACACCGCATGGTCGCCCTATTTGTCGCCTGCGGAGGTGCGAAAGCTCGAAGCCGCCCGCGACGCGCTGCGTCGCGGCGACCTGGCGGAAGCGGCAAAATACGGACGCGTGTTCGAACTGACTCCGGTCACTGCGGAATGATGTGCGTATTGTGACCCCGTTCGAGATTTGAATGGAATTCACAAAACCGCGGACTGGTCATAGACCTCGGCCCTGCAGGCGGCGACAGCGGCGGCGGTGAAGTCGTCGCCTGAGGCTCACCGGGTAAATCGTCAAGGCGCCGAAGCTATAACGGCCAGTTTTGAAGTGGTGGTGGCGAAGGCGGCCAGGGGCAGTGAAGACGAGGCGGAGGGCGGATGAAGCGGCCGAGTGATCCTTCTATGTGACTAGCGCACATGACAACCAACAACCCATTCCAATAATCTTGTAGAGAATTATGAATCAACCTTTCCTGACACGGGTCACCATCCGGAACTACAAGAGCATAGCGGCGTGCCAAGTCACGCTGTCTCAATTGATGTTCCTCGTCGGCCCCAATGGAGCCGGAAAGAGCAACTTTCTTGATGCGATCCGATTCGTTGCCGATGCATTGCGCACCTCCCTTGATCACGCTCTAAGGGATCGAGGGACAATAAAGGAGGTACGCAGAAGGTCTGGAGGACATCCTAACCATTTCGCGCTGCGTTTCGACTTTATCCTACCGAACGGGCAAAGGGGGTATTATGCATTCAAGGTAGGTGCTCGTCTTGCCGGTGCCTACGAAGTACAGACCGAAGAATGCAGACTTGTCGCATTCGAAGCGCTTGGTGTCGACCACCACTTTAAGGTGCAATCCGGCAGACTGATTTCGAGCTCAGTAGTGCCGATGCCGGCTGCCTTACCCGACCGCCTATTTTTGGTCGCAGCTTCCGGCATTCCTGAGTTTCGCCCGGTCTTTGACGCTCTGTCTCGCATCGAGGTTTACAATTTAAACCCCGGGGAAATCGCCTCGATGCAAAAGCCCGATCCTGGCGACATTCTGAGGAGCGACGGAAGCAACGCCGCAAGTGTACTTCAGAATTTTTCGCCTGAAGCCAAAGAGCTGGTAAAGACCAATCTTGCCCGAATTGTCCCGGGGGTCAGCGAAGTCGAAGCAAAGACCCTTGGATCGCAAGAAACCCTGGAGTTTAGACAGTCAATCAAAGGCCAGGAGCACCCATGGCGCTTTCTAGCGGGGGCAATGTCCGATGGTACGCTTCGAGCACTTGGAATCCTGCTCGCTGTCTTTCAAGCCTCCTCGCGCCCGCAGTCCTCGTCTCCCTTGCTCATTGGATTAGAAGAGCCCGAAGTTGCACTCCATCCTGCGGCTGCGCACGTTCTTTTGTCGGCGCTACGCGAGGGTGCTCGCCACTGCCAAGTGTTAGTAACAAGCCATAGCCCGGACTTGTTGGACAATGAGGATATTCCAAGCGATTCTCTGTTAGCAGTCGACAATGTCGATGGTCTTACCCGCATCGGGCATATTGATACGGCAGGACGAACTGCCCTTCGCAATAAACTATTCACGCCGGGGGAACTGCTTCGGCAAAATCAGTTAGCCCCAGAATCGTCGACGATTGTTGATGTTCGTGAGGAGAAACAGTTAAAGCTTTTTGAACTTGGAAACAGCAAGTGATATTCTTGGCTTCAATTGTTGAAGGGTACGGTGAAGTGGAGGCTTTGCCTCCACTTCTACACAGAGTTGCTTCAGCAGAAGGCCTTCGAGGTCAATTAGTTTTGAACCCGCCGATAAGAGTTAAAGCGGGGTCCTTTCTTAACGATGAAGCATACAGAAACAAGCAGTTAGTCCTAGCTTCTGCCAAGGCCGCAGAGCGGAATGGTGGAGTCCTTGTCCTTATAGATTGTGAAGACGAGTGTCCTGCGGAATTGGGGCCACAGTTGTATCGTCAGGCCCAGGCAGTACTTCGAGACGATATCCCAATCATGATATCAATCGCATACCGCGAGTATGAATCCTGGTTCTTAGCAGCAGCTCATTCCCTCGGTGGACGTCGCGGGATTCCCAGCGACATCGAATCTCCAGGCAACTCTGAGTCAATCCGAGGTGCAAAAGAGTGGCTCAGCAGGCGAATGGATTGCTCCTACGATCCGATCATCCATCAAGCAGAATTTAGTCGAATTATGGACTTAGCTGAAGCTAGGTCGAATCGATCGTTTGATCGCTTCTACAGAAGGCTCGCAGAACTCTTCTTGAAGCTCAACGATAAGCAAGCGTAGCCCGTAGACGGATTAGGCGAAGCCGTAATCCGCCATCCGACCCTGCAAGACCCGACAGCGGCAGCGAAGTACATCCGCTCGGGCGGGGCTCACGCGAATACAGCGACATAAAATTCAACGCGCCACGAATTCGATAACGGATTCGCCGCGATCGATCGCTTCGACGATTGCTGGCAAGGCGTGAAGCAGTTGCGCAATCGGTTGTCGCAATTGCCGGTGCGAATCCAGAGCACGCAGGGCCCCTGCCCGCGTGCTGCGCGGATGAGAGAGAAGTCCCGATCCTTCGTAACGAGTACGGCCGAACGCGTGACGGCCTCCTGCCAAACTCGTTGATCTGCCGCCGCGAGAAGATCGAAGTCGCCAACATGGAAGGCGTCGTTGCCGGTGGTGCGCAATGCCTCGGCGAGCGATGGTGGCAATTGCGCATCCACCAGAAACCGCAAGACCTACTCCGCAGCGATGATTGGATGGTCGGACTGACGGGCTGCAAACGCCAGGACGGCGTCGATGTCCTCGGCTTCGAGATAGGGGTAGTCGAGCAGGATATCATCGCGGGACTGCCCGGCGGACAACAGGTTCAGCACGTCCGAAACAGTGATGCGCAGACCTCTGATGCATGGGCGGCCATGCATCTGCTGGGGATCAATCGTGATTCTTGTCAAAAGCTCTGACATGGTCCACCTTGGATAAGCATTACCGGATTGCGAGCGGCCTGTCAGCCATAATGGCGCAGACACGTCGCAATCGCCACGGGTTTGGCAGGGTCCAATGGATCGGGCAACGCGCCAATACACAGAGATCATTCACGAAGGCAGATACGCGGCTGAAGTGGACATCGAATTGCATGACAGCGACGAAAGCTGGTCGCCAACGATGTTCGCCGGCGACGCGAAGAAGCTGGAGGCGGTTCGTTCGGCCCTGCGTCGAGACGACATCGTCGAAGCTGGCAAACATGCTCGTCTGTTCGAACTGAAGCCGATCTCGGTCTAGCGTCAATGTGCGCGACGCCCGCACAAATCTATTGACGTAAATCCTATTTAGGACTATTAGCTCTCTGTCTTGTTCGCGAGGGGACGCTGTCATGAGGCGTCTTGGTAGCGGAGCAGGATGCGGTGTCCCGCGCGCGTGCCTCGCAAGCACGCCCCGGGAGGCTGGAGGTCACCGTCCGGGCCCTATTACGGGGGCTCTGCCGCTCTGTGCCGGCTGGACGGGACAGTGACAAGGCGGGGAAAGCCCGCCGGCAACTGTCCCGGAAGAACGGTCCCCTGGCCCTAAACCCCGCGGTGGCGCGCCCACAGGCGCCGCGATTCGTGGTGACACGGACCACCATCCCGCGCCTGTCGGCGCGCCGCCTCCCCTCGTGGGTTCGAGGGGAGAACTGCCGCAAACCTCGGGCGCTCGGCGTCGCGAGAACACGAGCGGCTGGCTGTTTGACATTCGAAAAGGAATTTCGTGCGACGCGATGGCGCTCATGCCTGGCGCCACGCCGTGTTCAACGTTTTCGCCTGCTGGGCACCTCCCGCAGCGCTGCGCGCTACGGCTTGCCCACCCTGCGGATGTCTACCGCAGCCCCGTCCCCTTGCAGCGCTGACACGTCACCACCTTGTCGCCCTTCTTGAGCAGGCCCTTGCCTTCGCAGTTCTTGCACTTCTGCTTCTTCTTGGTGTTGGGGCCTTTTTGATTGGGGGCGTTCGACATGGTGAAATCCAATGGATGTTGTGGGCGCCCGGTCGGGGCGCTCCGTGAGACGGATGCGCAAGCCGAAAATTGCTGCGCCGGCGCCATGCATTCTCTTAGCATTAACCGGCCGCCGGTTTCCGGTTTATAAGCGACACACCGGAACCGATTTGGGGACCTTGATGCTCGCCCGCCGTGCCCTTGTGATCGCTGCGTTCGCTCTGCTTGCCACGCCCCCCGCTTATGCCGCGCCGCCGGTCGCCAACGATCCGCTGGCGATCGTCAATGCCATCTATGCCAGGGTCACCGCCGGCAAGGGCGATCAGGGCGGCGGCTTCGTCACGCTGGAAAAGCCGGCGCGGGCCAAATACCTCTCGAAATCGCTGGCGGCCCTGTGGAACAAGGCCGAGGCGCGGACGCCGAAGGGCGAGGTCGGGCCGGTGGATTTCGATCCCGTCACCAATTCGCAGGATCCCGACGTCAGGTCCTTCACGGCCACGGCGGAGAAGCTCGACGCGGCCCTCGCCACCATTGCCGTCAAGCTGACCGGCTCCGGCGTGCCGCGCAAGCATGCGCCCGACGAGATCGTGCGCTATGATTTCGTGCGCGACGGCGGGCACTGGAAGATCGACGACATCCGCGGCGCCGTGGACAGCGAGGCATGGTCGGTCCGCCAGTTGCTGACCGATTCTCTCAAGACCTGAAGGCAGACATGACCGACGTCATCGACAACAAGACCAGCCAGCGTTTCGAACTCGCCGTCGACGGATCGCTCGCCTTCGCCAATTACCGCCTGGCGCAGGACCGCGTGATCATCCACCACACCGAGACGCCGCCGGCCCTGCGCGGCCGCGGCATCGCCTCGGAGCTGGTGAAAGGCGCGCTGGAGCTGATCCGCGCCGACGGCCACAAGGTCATGGCCGGCTGCTCGTTCGTGGTGGATTATCTCGCCAAGCATCCGGAGGTCGCGGACCTGAAGGGCTGACGAGCGCCTCACGCTGTCATGCCCGGCCTTGTGCCGGGCATCCACGTCTTCATCGCCTCGTGGATGGCCGGGACAGGCCCGGCCATGACGGAGCCTTGATGCAGTCGACGCGCTTGTCTCGAATCTCAGACAATCCTGATCGACATGTCCGGCAGCCCCTGCAGCTTGCACAGCAGCACGTCGCCCTTGACCACCGGGCCGACATTTTCCGGGGTGCCGGAATAGATGATGTCGCCGGCCTTCAGCTCGAACGCCTCCGACAGTTTGGCGATCTGCTCGGCGACGCTCCAGATCATCTTGTCGAGGTCGGAGTTCTGACGCACCGTGCCGTTCACCGCCAGCGAGATCGCGCCCTTGGTGAAATGACCGGTCTTGCTGGCCGGATGGATCGGCCCGATCACCGCGGCGTGGTCAAAACTCTTGCCGATTTCCCATGGCTTCTTCTCGGCCGCCTGGGCGTTCTGCAGGTCGCGGCGGGTCATGTCGAGACCGACAGCATAGCCGTAGACATGCTCCAGCGCCTTGTCGGCGGGGATGTTGGTGCCGCCGGATTTCAGCACCGCCACCAGCTCCACCTCGTGGTGATAGTTCTTGGTCAGCGACGGATAGGGATGCTCGGCGACCTCGCCGATCCCGACGTTCTGGATCGCATCGGTCGGCTTCTGGAAGAAGAACGGCGGCTCGCGGGTCGGATCGGAGCCGCGCTCGATGGCATGCGCCGCGTAGTTGCGACCGATGCAGTAGATCCGGCGCACCGGAAACACTTCGGCCTCGCCGACGATGGGGATCGTGACGGCCGGCACGGCGAACAAGGTCTTCGGCGCGGCCTGCGCGGGGGCCGGGCCTCCCTCTCCGTCGCGGACCAAGAACTATCACCACCAGGGGGGGCTGGTGGCGGGGCGGTAAATCCGCGG
>LNAP01000589.1_pt1 | contig 39990 bp, 35 predicted proteins | sample 602601 | NCBI WGS metagenome assembly LNAP01 (sample SAMN02440304, study PRJNA202911) | soil metagenome | biome: Subtropical and temperate rainforests or woodlands; isolation source: soil samples (1 kg each in a 20% v/v slurry with milli Q water) were... ...
GCTGCCGCCGAGCGGGCAGAGGCCGGCAGCGAACTGGTGGGAATCGCCGAGCGCTGGTTGCTGCGCAGCGCTGCGGCGCGGCTGGCGGCAATCGCCATCGAGCGCCACCGGGCATTGGTGCAGGATCCGCTGATCGCGCGGGCGAGCGCCTTGTTTGCGCTGGCGACCGATGGCGCCTATGCCGGCCTCAAGGTCGCCTACGGCAATGACGACCAGCCGGAGCTGAAGGCGGCGCGGCCGGTCGGCGATCCGGTCGAGATCGCTGGCCTCAGCGAAGGCACGCGCGACCAGCTGTTCCTGGCGCTACGCCTGGCCCTGCTGGAACGCCGGGCCGGCGAAGCCCTGCCGTTCATCGGCGACGACCTGCTGACCAGCTTTGACGAGGTGCGGACGGCGGCGTCGCTGAAGCTGCTGGCCAGCGTCGGCCGGCAGCGTCAGGTGATCATCTTCACGCATCACCGCCACGTGGCCGAGCTCGCCGAAGCGATGCAGGACCACGCGATGGATATTGTGAGATTGTAGCGGATCTACGTCTGGTCTAGCTGACCGGCGCAGGCTTCGGCCTAGCGGGAGCCGGCCTCGATGTTGCGCGCCGAGGCGCGGGTGCCGGTGGCGCGATCGGTTGCAGCGTGACGATGACCGGGTTCGGCTTGTGATCCTGGGCGGCGCCGGTCGCCGCGTCGACGCCCATGCCGATGACCCCGCCCGCCAGGATATTGCCGGCGAAGCCCGCGGCGCCGCTGCCGGGTACTTCCTTGGTCAGCGGAATGATCTGCGGCTCAAAGCCCTGCTTGCTTACCGTCACGGTGATGTCGGCATTGCGGTTGGCCTGCACCACGCAGGGCGTAATGCAGGAGGTGGGAATATCGAGCCCCGCCACGTCGGCCTGCGCGCCTGATGGTGTCGTCGAGATCGAAATGTTCTCGGTTGTCCCACGCGTGACGGAGGCACAGCCCGCCAGCAGCAAGGCGGCGGCAGCCGCGATCCCCAGATTTCGCATTTGCGCCTTTCCCGGTCCCGTCGGCACCGAAGCGCAACCGCAGAATGAGATCAAGGCGAGCAGCGGCCTCGTGAGACGGGTGGTCAAGGCATAATGATCGCGCCAAAGGGGTGGGACCGTCGACGCGGTAAAAACGACGGTCCCATGTCGCGCAATTGAAATCGGGGTGGAAAGCGACTTCGCACCCGCTCTGCTCGACGGTGGGACCGTATCGGTTTGGTCCGCTGCTGCAACGCAAACCGCCTCTTAACCTAACCTATCAACCTTACCGTGTGCGGAGATCGTTCAGCGGCAGGCGGGCGTCAGCGCAATGTGCGCGCCAGATCGTTGATGGTGTCGGCATTGTTGCAATAGGATTCGTAGTGGTCGGCGACCGCGTTGGCGGCGAGGTCCTTGCCGCAAGCGATCTTGTGCTGGCACAGCGAACATGCCCGTTCCATTTCCTGACGCTGCGGGGCCTCAATTTTCGCGATGGATTCCTCGGTAAAGCCAAGTGCACGCAGCATTTTCGGCATCTCGTCGGCGGCGTGCGGGCCGCGGTGGACCAGCGTGTCGAGCTCGCGCGGCGCAAGCCCAAGCTCGCTGGCGATCCGGGCAAATTCGGCGGCGTCGAGCTGGTTCATCTCACCGACGCCGCGGCGTTGCTGCAGCCAACCGGTCAGGCGATCGATCAGGGTCCTGGACGGTGCTGGCTGGGCTGACGCAGTCATGGTTTTCTCCGAAGTTGAATCTGGCGACAAAGGTCGTCTGCGGCTGCGTTTCCGGCATTGCGATGGATCAATCAGCACGAGAGCGCTGTTGGTGACCGACAGAACGGGTGAGCGCGGCGTCTGGAGCCGCCTCCGGGCTGGCATTGCCGGAGCCGCTTCCTACATCTGCTGCAGGAGTAGTCCACTGCGTCAGGAGGCGCGTGATGACCGCGAAGCGTCTGGTTCCGGTACTTGTGCTGGCGGCGTCCATGGGCGCGTTGCTGCTCGGCGGTGCTGCCGCGCGCGCGGATGACTATCGTCCCGAGGAGTTCTTCCGTCTCGACCTCAACAAGGCCGCGCTGTCGCCGAAGCCGCTCGGGCCGCCGGCGCGGTTCGAGCCGGTGCCGGTGGAAGCCAAGGCAGATCAGGCCAGGGTTGAGGAGGCCAAACCGCGGCCCGTGGCCAGGACCGCCCGCGCACTGCTGGCGAAGCCGCAGGCCGGCCCGCGCCGCAAACTGGCCCGGTCGCGCGGCAATCCGCTCGACGCTCAGGCCTCGGACACCCGCATCCAGGTCTGGCCGTGTCGCTCCGGCGGCATCTGCAACTGGTCGAAGCCGCCGCGCTGAGGCCGTGCCACCGCGTCGGCCGTGCCCGACAGCATCCCGTCAGGCCCGGTTCAGTGCCGCCTGATCGTGCAGCGAGAACACCGGACCGTCGTAGAGGAACGAGCATTGGTGAATGACGATATGTCCGTCATTCACCGTCACATGGGCGTAGTCCGGCGCCTCATGCGATCCCGGGATGTGGTCGGCGGTCTCCAGGTCGAACGCGACCTGATGCGCCAGCGCGCGCTGGATATGAAACGGGATGCCGCGCCAGGCGCCGGCGATCGGCCGGTGCAGGTGGCCCATGAACAGATAGTCGGGCTTGCGGGTGCGCGCGATGACGTCCCATTCGGCCTCGGGATTGGCCAGCCGGATGGTGTCCATATAGCGCAGGCCGCTGTCGAATGGCGGATGGTGCTGGAATAGCAGCAGCGGCCGGTCCGCCGGCGCGGACGCCAGCGCATTTTCAAGAAACGCCAGCCGCGCGGCGCACAGCAGGCCCTCATGGTTCGGCGCCGCCTCGTTCAGGGTGTCGAGCGTGACCACCGTCGCGGCGTCGAACACCTGCATGGACTGCACGAATCCGTCCGCGTCGCGGGCCACGCCCGGGAAGTGACGGCCGAAGGCATCGCGCTTGTCGTGATTGCCCATCAGCAGGATGGTCGGCGCCACCAGATGGCTGAGCTCCGCGGCGAGATTTTCATAGGCCGGATCCTCACCCCAATGGGCGAGGTCGCCGGTGACGATGACGAAGGCGATATCCGGGTGATCGCGGTTGATCCGCCTGATCGCGGCGGCGAGCCGTTCGGCCGGATCAAGCCCGTAGATCTTGCGGCCGCGGGCGACGAAATGGGTGTCGGTCAGGATAGCGAATTTCATCGCAGCTTGGTCCTTGAAGGCTGTTCGCGGAGCGCTCGTGGCGCTCCGCTGTTTGACGAACGGATGGTTGAGAGACTGCCGACGTCAGCGCGCCTGCGCGGAGGTCCTCGGCAGCAGCTTCTGCACATCGGCGGCCATGTCGGCGAGGACCGCTTCCGGTTCCCTGGCGCGCGCGCCGGAGACGATGGTGTTGAGGTGATCCTTGATCACATCGGTGATCTTGAGACCGTTGTCGCCGGGGAACGCGTACCATTTGGTGAGCAGCGGAAGCTGGCTGACAGCGGTGAAGTTGTTCGGATTCTTGACGTAGAAATCCTTCAGATAGACGTCGTTGGCGATCTTGTTGGGCGGCATGTAGCCGGTGGTCTCGGCCATGATCGCCGCGCCCCTGGGACCGGTCCAGAACTTCACGACTTCCCAGGCTGCGTCGCGCTTGGCCTTGTCCTTAGCCAGGATCATCACGACGTTGCCGCCGGCCGGCAGCCGGCCAGCGGGAGACACCACGTCGGGGAAGATGTATGTCTTCAACTCGAACTTGCCGCCGATCATCTGCGTGGTCTTGTTGAGGTCGGAGGTCGAGGTGATGTGGATGCCGGTCTTGCCGGCGGCGAAGGTGGCCCGCATCGACGGCTGGTCGAGGTTGGGCATGCCGCCTTCGGTCACCAGACGCGCCAGCGTCTTGATCGCGAACTGGCCTTCGGGGCCGTCGAACGCCACCTTGGTCTCGTCGGCGTTCAGCATCGTGCCGCCGCGCGCGAACACCGGCGCCTGCCACAGCCAGTTGCCGGTGATGTCCCAGGCATAGGTGATGCCGTTGATGTCGGGACCGAGCGCCTTGATCTTCGCGGCAAGCTTGATCAGTTCGTCCCACGTCTTCGGCAGGTTGGCGGGATCGCCGCCGGCCTGTTTCACGAGATCCAGGTTGACATAGACAATGGGCAGCGAGATTGCGAAGGGCAGGGCATAGACCTTGCCGCTCGCGGTGCCGATGTCATACATCGCCTGGTGGAATCCCTGCTTGTCGAAATCCTTTTCCGCAGCGATGTAGCCATCCATTTCCGCCGGGATGTTCTTGTCGACCAGGACGCGGACCCGGTTGAGACCCTGGAACGAAACGTCGGGCATCTGTTTGGTCACCGCCTCGCGCAGCACCTTCTGCGTGGCGTCTTCATAGGATTCGTAGGGCGCCCGCGTGACGATCTTGATGTCCGGGCGGATCTTGGCGAATTCCTCGGCGATGCGCTTGTGGGTTTCGGTGAACAGTTCCGGATAGGGATACTGGATCGTGATCTCGGTCTGGGTTTGCGCCTGCGCGGCGCCGGCAGCGAACACGATCGCGGCCGCGGTAATCCATTTTCTGAGCATTGTCGTCTCCTGGGTGAGCGGGGTGGTGACTTACTTGATGCCGGTCATCGTGATGCCTTCGATGAAGCGGCGTTGCGCGAGCAGGAAGGCGATGACGAGCGGGGTGATGATGACGAGAGCGGCGGCCATCAGCGGTCCGAAATCCGTGCCGGCCTCATTGTTGCGAAAGTTGGCGACGGCGAGGGGCGGGGTCCGCAACTGCTCGCTGTTGATCACGATCAGTGGCCAGAAATAGTCGTTCCAGTGCGCCACCACGGAGAAGATGCCGAACGCGGTGACTGCCGGGATTGCCGTCGGCAGCATCACCCGCCAGACGATGGCGAATTCGGACAGGCCGTCCATCCGCGCCGCGTCGATCAGGTCATTGGGCACCGTCTTGAAGAACTGCCGCATCAGGAAGATGCCGAACACCGAAATCGTGAACGGCAGGACCAGGGCCGCATAGCTGTCCAGCAGGCCGAGTTGATGCAGCAGCAGGAACAGCGGGATGGCGGTGGCCTGCGGCGGGATCAGGATGCAGAACACCACCAGCGCGAACAACGTGTCGCGTCCGAGGAAGCGCAGCTTGGCAAGCGCATAGGCGGCCGGCAGCGCCACCAGAATCTGGAGGACGAAAATCGAAACCGTGACGATCAGTCCGTTGAGCAGGATGCGCCACAAGTCGGCCTTGACGAAGGCGGTGCGCAGATTGTCCCACAGGGCGAAGGTCTGCGGGATCAGGTGGACGCTGCTGGAGAAGATCTCGGTCTGCGGCTTGGAGGCGGTAGAGATCATCCAGATGAAGGGCATCAGGATGACCAGCGCGCCGCTCAGCAGCACCGTGTGGCGGGCCACGGCCCAGGGTGAAAATCGGGGATGCGGTTTCATGCGTCATGCGCTCCGCGGCCGGCGAGGAAGGACTTGATCAGCGTCAGCAGCAGAACGAAGATCAGGAACACGACGGTGAGCGCTGCGCCGTAGCCGGAACGGAAGAATTCGAAGCTCTCGATGTACATGGTGTGAATCAGCACCTCGGACGACTTCGATGGTCCGCCCTTGGTCAGCACATGCACTGTATCGAAGACCTGAAACGACCGGATGCCGCTGATCACCACGACGAAGGCGGTCACGGGACCGAGCATCGGCCATGTCACCAGCCGGAACCGCGACCAGGCGCTGGCCGCGCCGTCGATCTCGGCGGCGTCATAGAGTTGCCTGGGGATCGATACGATGCCGGCGAGGAACAGCACCATGTTGAAGCCGACGGCCTGCCAGACGCCGATCGCGCACAGCGAATACAGCGCCGTATGGCGATCCTGCAGCCAGCTGTAGCCCTGGATGCCGATGCCGCGCAGGGCGCCGTTCACCAGTCCGAATTGCGGATGCAGCATGAACTCCCAGACGATGGCCATGGCGATCAGGGTGGCCATCACCGGCAGAAAATAGATGGTGCGGTACCAGCTGCGCAGGCTGGTGCCGCTCTGGATCAGCAGCGCGATGCCAAGGCCCAGCGCCACCGAGCCCGGCACCACGATCGCCACATAGGTCAGGGTATTGCGGAGCGATATCCAGAACACCTTGTCGGCCATCATCTCCTGGTAGTTGGCGAAGCCGATCCAGGAGAATGACGGGGCGCCGAGCTGATAGTCGGTAAACGACAGCGCCAGCACGCTGGCCAAGGGCCCAAGCAGCACGATGAGCATCAGCGTCGCGGCGGGCGCAACCAGCAGCAGCGCGGTCCGCGATACGCCGGTCCGGCGCATGCCAATGCGCGCCATCCAGGCGGTTCGCCCCGGCCTGTCTCCGACCAGTGTCAGTGCTGCGTCAGACAAGGGCGATCTCCCGCGCCCGTTCGAGCCGCGGCTGGCCGACGGTCTCGATGCGTCTGCCGCCGGCATCGAAAGCACGCACCGCGTCGGCGGCGAAGCCGCAGGCGACCGAGCTGCCGATCGACGGCAAGTGCCGGGGATCGCTGATCCGGGCGACCAGCGGAGCGTCCATGCCGTCGAGGCCGATGTGGACGAACGCCTCGGAGCCCATGTTTTCCAGATGCACCACGTGGCCGGCGAACGGGCCGGTGCCGAGCTCGATCCGCTCCGGACGCACGCAGATCCTGCATGCGCCGGCGGCGCCCGCCGTCGACAGAGCGAGGCTGCGGCCGAACACCTCAAGGCCGCCGTCGGTGCGGATGGCGCCCGGCAGAACATTGATCTTCGGGCTGCCGACAAACTCCGCGACGCGGATGTCGCGCGGATTCTCGTAGACGTCGGCGGGGGTGCCGACCTGCACGAGTTCGCCCGCGATCATCACCGCGATCCGCCCGGACATGGTCATGGCCTCGGCCTGATCGTGGGTGACATAGACGAAAGTGGTTTTCAGCCGGCGATGCAGCTGGGCAATCTCGGCGCGCATGTGGACGCGGAGCTTGGCGTCGAGGTTCGACAGCGGCTCGTCGAACAGGAATGCCACCGGCTGGCGCACGATGGCGCGGCCGACCGCCACGCGCTGGCGTTGTCCGCCGGACAGCTGGCCCGGCTTGCGGTGCAGCAGCGGCGATATTTCCAGCTGGGCGGCGACCTTCTCCACGTCAGCGCTGATGCCGCGCTCGGTGTGACCCCGCCCCGGGATGAGCCGACCGAGCAGCGGCAGCCGCTGCAAGGCCGACAGTCGCTTCATGCGCAGCGGAACGGCGATGTTGTCGAACACGCTGAGATGCGGGTAGAGCGCGTAGGACTGGAACACCATCGCCAGATTGCGGGCGCTCGGGCGAATCCCGTCGACCCGGGTGCCATCGATGCGCACCTCGCCGGACGTCTGTGCGTCGAGCCCCGCGATGATGCGCAGCAGGGTGGACTTGCCGCAGCCGGATGGACCGACCAGCGAGATGAACTCGCCGTCCGCGATCGAAAGTTCGACACCTTTCAGGACGTCCGTCGATTCGAACGATTTGCGGATCGCGCTGAGTTCTATTTTCGCCATCTCGTCCCGTGCCCCGACCGCAATGCAGCAATGGGCGATGGTTAGGAGGCGGAGTTGACAGTCACATAACAGTCAAAGGGTTTTCCTATGTTGAATCCAACGTTCTCCTTGTGGATCTACGCGAGACCGGTGTTGTCAGACAGAAGGCGCAAGAATCGTGGCTTTGACGTCGGCGCGCATGCGCGCCGTGAATGCCGTGTTTGAAACCGGCAATTTTTCCTCCGCGGCACGGCGTCTCGGTGTTTCGCAGCCCTCGGTCGCCCAGCTGGTGCGCGACCTCGAGGCCGACTTCAGCGTGACTCTGTTCGACCGCCACGGCCATCACCTGATGGCCACCCCGCTGTGTCGCCAGCTGTACGCCGCGACCAGCCGGCTGGCGGCGATGGAAGCCGATGCGATCGGCATTCTCGAACAGCGCGAGGAGCTTGCCGGAGGCGAGCTGCGCGTCGGGCTGGGCAATTCGATGCCGGGAATGGCGCTGATCTCGGCGTTCAAGGCGCTTTACCCGAAGATCCAGGTCCGCATCGAAATCGGCAACTGGTCAGAGATCATGGCCGCGGTGACCGACCAGCGCGTCGATGTCGCCGTGCTCCCCGAGGTGCCGCAGGACCGCAGGTTTCGCTGCGAGGTCTGTCTCAGTCAGCGGGTGGTGGCGATTTGCCATCCCGATCATCCGCTCCATGTGCAAGGGCAAGTGTCGATCGCCGGCCTGATGCAATACCCGCTGGTGTTTCGCACCCGCAATTCGTCGACCCAGCGCATCGTCGACAAGGCCTTCCGCGCAACAGGATTGCGGCCCGAACCGGCCATTGTCGTCAACAGCCGGGAAGGCATGCTGGAGGCGGTCGCGAACCGGCTCGGCGTCGGCTTTCTGTGGGAGCAGGGCTCGAGCCGGACCGACCGCATCGCCAAGGTGGTGGTGTCGGAGATGGACGTTGCGCTGCCCGAATACATCTTCGCGCTGCTCGGCACCAAGGGGGCGCTGGTGGAGCTGTTCTTCAATGCACGCCACGCGATGCCGGGTGCCTAGCCGGCGTCGAGCGCGCGCCGGATGCTGACGGCGAGCTGGCCGATCGAGAACGGCTTCGGCAGCATGGCGACGTCGGCATCGAGCACGCCGTTATGGACGATGGCGTTCTTGGTATAGCCGGTGGTGTAGAGCACCTTGAGGTCCGGCCGCTGCTCGCGCGCCAGATCGGCAAGCTGGCGGCCGTTCATGCCCGGCATCACGATATCGGTGAACAGCAGGTCGATGCGTGGCTGCAGGGTCAGTACGGTCAGCGCCTGCGCGCCGTCGGAGGCGTGGACCACGGTGTAGCCGAGCTCGCGCAGGGAATCGACCGAGGTGTGGCGCACGCGCTCGTCGTCCTCGACCAGCAGCACGATTTCGCCGTCGCGTGCGCGCGGCAGAGCTGCGGCCGGCGAACTGTCGTGACGGGCTTCTGGATGGCCGACGTCGTCGCCGTAGAAGCGCGGCAGGTAGATCTTGATGGTGCTGCCCTGGCCGGGCTCGGAGTAGATCTTGACGTGTCCGTTGGACTGCTTGACGAAGCCGTGCACTTGGCTGAGGCCGAGGCCGGTGCCCTTGCCGACGCCCTTGGTGGTGTAGAACGGATCGAAGGCGCGCTCCGCCACTTCGTTGGGCATGCCAGTGCCGGTGTCAGTTACCGAGATGAGAACATACTGGCCGGAAGTAACCTCCGCATGCGCAGCGGCGTAGTCGTCGTCGAGATAGGCGTTCGAGGTCTCGATGGTCAGGCTGCCGCCGCCCGGCATGGCGTCGCGGGCATTGACGCACAGGTTCATGATCGCCTGCTCGAGCTGGGCGGGATCGATGTAGGACCGCCACAGCCCGCCGGCCAGCACGGTCTCGACCCGCAGGTGTTCGCCGATCGAGCGGCGCAGCAGCTCCGACATGCCGCCGACCAGCTTGTTGACGTCGAGCGGCTGCGGCGACAGGGGCTGCTGCCGCGAGAACGCCAGCAGCCGGCTGGTCAGCTGCGAGGCGCGCTGCGCGCCTTCCATGGCATTGTCGATGCAGTGGCCGATCCGCGCGTCCTCGGCGCCGGTCAGCCGCCGCCTGGCGATGTCCAGCGAGCCGAAGATGATCGCCAGCATGTTGTTGAAGTCGTGGGCGATGCCGCCGGTGAGTTGGCCGACTGCCTCGATCTTCTGCATCTGGCGCATCTGCATCTCGGCGGTCTGGCGACTTGCTGCCTCGTTCTCCAGCCTGACGTTGGCGTGGGCGAGGGCATCGTGCGCCGCCGTGACCTCGGCCAGCCGCGCATTGGCGTTGCGGATGGCCAGAAAGCCGAGCAGCGCCACCGCCAGCGCGCTCACGATCAGCCCGTCCATCAGCCAGTAGGTGCGCAGGTCGACCGCCGCGCTGCGCTGCTGCTGCAGACGCTCCTCGTCGGCGCGCATGGTGCCGACAATGCTGCGAATCTCGTCCATCAGCTCCTTTCCCCGAATCATCAGGGGCGCTTCTGCCGACTGTCCGGGCCGAAAGTCGGAGATCACCGTGCGCAGCAATTCCTGACGTTCGTGGGCGATTGTGCGCAGGCGCTCGACCGATTTGCGGTGGGAGGGATTGTCTGCGACGGCTGCTTCGAGCGCGGCGAGGTCCGCGTCGAACTGCGCCAGCGCGTCGTTATAGGGCGCGAGGAACTCGTTGCGGCCGGTCAGCAGGAAGCCGCGCTGTCCGGTTTCCGCATCCTGCATCCGCGACAGCACGGTCCACAGCTTGTTGTCGACCTCGAGCGTGTGGGTGAGCAGCTTGAACGCCTGCTGCTGGCTGAGAGCAAGGAAGATGGTGCCGATCACGGCCGCGGCAAGGACCGCAAAGCCCACCCAGAGCAGAACAGAGGTGCGATCGGATCGAGGCGTGCGCATGTCGAAAGGGGCAAATCGATAAGAGTGTTCGCCCGCAGCGGGCCAGTCCTATCTACCTTATTGGCAGATCGGGACAAGCCACTAGCGTGCGGGCAAGCCGCCGTCCGGCCACTTGCCTTGCTGTGTCTGCTAGCAGACACAGATCAAGGCCGGATCGCCGCCGGCCATCAGCATTCCGGCGTCTTCACCACCACGACTCCATCCGCGGCGCGAACGCCACTGCCTTTCGCTCCCACGAACAGCGGGTTGATCTCCGCCTCCAGAAGATGGTCGCCGATCGTGCCGACCATGTCCGAGAATGCCATCAACGCATCCAGCAGGGCATCGAGATCCGCCTCGGGACGGCCGCGATAGCCTTTCAGAAGCGGAGCAGACTTCAAATCGTCGATCATCCCGCGCGCGTCATCGCGCGTGATCGGCGCCAGCCGCAGAGCCGTGTCCTTGTACAATTCGGCGGCGACCCCGCCCATCCCCAGCAGAATGCAGTTGCCGAGCTGTTCATCCGCCTTGAAGCCGATAATCAGCTCGACGCCCTTGGCCAGCTCCTGCACGAGGAAGCCTTCCGGTTTCCGGCCGGTTGCCGCCGTGAATGCGCCGGCCATGCGCGCGCAGGCTGCGGCGACATCGGCGGCGTCGATGTTCACGGCCACGCCGCCGACGTCAGACTTGTGAAGGACATCACGCGAAAGAACCTTGACCACGACGTTGCCATCGAAACGGCCGGCGCACGCCTGTGCTTCCACCGGGGTTTGGGCACAGAATTCGCGCGTGATCGGCATCCCGAATTTTGCGAACAGCGCCTTGCTCTCATATTCATTGAGCGGGCCAGGCCGCAGCATCGCCAGGATGCCGGCGTCGGTCGGCTTTTTCTCCGCAACGATCGTCGGTGCCGGCGCAGGGGCATTCTGCCAGCGCCACAGGGCCGACAGGGCCGCGGCACAGGATTCGGGGGCGGCGAAGGCCGGAATGCCCGCCAGGTTCAGGTGTCGCACGGCGTCCGGCGCATGCGGGCTGGCAAAAGCGACGATCGGCTTGTCGAACCGGGCAAAGCACTCGCGCAGCGGGCCGCCGACGGCCTCGGGCTGGCCGATGGCGGAGGAGCCGAGGATCACCGCGACGGCGTCGTAAGACGGGCTTTCGAGCACGCTTTCGATGACCCCGCGGAAATAGTGAGGCGTTACCCCCGCGAGGGTGACATCGATCGGATTGCGGTCGAGCACGGCGTCGGGAATATCGAGCGCCTTCAGGCGCTCGGCCGTGGCGGCTTCCGGCGCCGGCATGTCGAAACCCGCGAGACCGGCTGCATCCGCCACCAGGCTGGCCGCGCCACCCGTGGAGGTGATCACAGCCAGACGGCGCCCTGCCAGATGACGCCCCGAACCCAGGACCAGCGGGAAGTCGAGCAGGTCCGAAAACCGCTCCGCCCGGATGATGCCAAGCTGTCTGAACAACGCGTCGTAGGCCGCATCAGAGCCCGCCAGGGCGCCGGTGTGGGAGACCGCCGACTGTACGCCTGCGGAAGAGCGGCCGACCTTGAATGCGACGATCGGCTTGCCGGCTTTCGCGGCTCGCAGCGCGGCCTCGCGAAACTGCCGGGGTTTGCGCAGGCCTTCGAGATACAGCGCCAGCACTTTTGTCGCGGGGTCGTCGATCAGATACTCTATCAGATCCGACACATCGACATCGGCCTCGTTACCGGTGGCGATCAGCTTCGAAAAACCGATGCCGAGCGCATCGGCGCGCGAGAGCAGGGAGCCGAGAATGCCGCCGCTCTGCGACACCAGCGCGGTAGAACCGGGAAGCAGCGCGTTGACCCCCAGCGCGGCACTTGCAGACAGCACGACGCCGTCGGTGACGTTGACCAGCCCGATCGTATTGGGGCCGAGGATGCGCATGGTGCCCGCGGCCTCCTTGAGCATCTGCTGCCGTTGCACACCTTCGGGGCCGCTCTCTCCGAAGCCGCCGGCCAGCACGATGGCGGCGCCGGTTCCGATCGCGGCGAGATCGCGGACGACATCGACGACGCGGCTGGAGCCGACCAGCACGATCGCCACGTCGGGCGCGTGCGGAAGCGCCTTGACGTCGGCGAAGCAGGGATGGCGGCCGATCGACGTGACGCGCGGATTGACCGGCAGAATTTCGTGGGCGTAGCCGTACTTCTCAAGGAAGGCGAGTGGCCGGCCGGTCAGCTTGCCGGCGTCGGTCGACGCGCCGATGATGGCGACGCTGCGTGGGCTGATCAGGCGATGCAACGGATTCATGTCAGCGCTCCCGACGCTTTGACTTGTCGAGAAACGCGGCAACGGATTCGTGATGCTGGGCGGTGGTGTAGCAGATCGCCTGGGCTTCACGCCCGAGGGCAAACACCTGCTCCTCGGCGGTTTCGAAGGTGCGATCCAGAATGGCTTTCGACAGCGCGATCGCCGCACTGGAGCCGCGTCCGAGCTCGCGTCCCCATGCTGCAGCATCGCTCACAAGCGTGGCGGTGGGGCTGACGCGGTCTGCCAGACCGATCGCGAGCGCTTCCGTCGGCGCGACCGAACGCCCCGTGAAGATGAGCTCCTTGGCGCGGGACAGTCCGACGCGGCGGGGAAGAAAATACATGCCGCCGCCGTCGGAGACGAGACCCCTCTTGATGAAACTCATCATGAATACGGCCTCTTCCGATGCGACGATGAAATCGCAGGCCAGTGCCATATCGCAGCCGAGCCCCGCGGCAGCGCCGTTGACCGCGGCGATGGTCGGCTTGCCGAGGCCGTGCAGCGCCGCCACGCCCTTATGTGTTCGCTGCTGCCGACGCCAGCCATTGAAGGCGACGTCTCCGGGCGGGGCCGCAAGCCGCTCCTTCATTCCGCCGACATCGCCGCCGGAACAGAACGACTGGCCGCTGCCCGTCAAGACCACCGCACGAACGGCATTATCGTTTCCGACCTGCTCGATGATGGATATCAGCTCGGCGCGCATCTCGTCATTGATCGCATTGCGGACTTCGGGCCGATGCAGCGTGATGATCGCAACGCCGTCATCGATCGACAGTTGGACAAGACCGGTCATATTGTTTCTCTTTCGTAGCATTATGTAGACATCATCGCGGGACATCGCAGACGACGTGCGGGGGATTGCCGGTCGGGAATTATTCGGCCTTGATGTTGGCGTCCTTGATCAGCTTCCCCCACCGAATCTCTTCGCGGTTCACATATTCGTCCAGTTCCGCCGGTGAGCTGCCCACCATGATGAGCCCCTCATTGGTTTCGAGGCGCTTGAAAGCGCCGGCGCTGACGGCATCTTTGGTCGCCTTGTTCAGGCGGTCGATGATCGCCGCCGGTGTTTTCGCAGGTGCGTACAGGCCATACCATGACTCCGCCGCATAACCCGGGACACCGGATTCCGCTACGGTCGGAATATTCGGGTAGGCCGGCGATCGCTCCGGCGAGGTCACTGCAATCGCGCGCAGCTGCCCGGACTCGACGAGCGACCCGGCGCTCGCCACTGTTGTGAACATCACCTGGATCTGCCCGCCGAGCAGATCGCTGATCGCAGGTGCGGCACCCTTGTAGGCCACCGTGGTCATTTTCACCTTGGCCATGACATTGAACAGCTCACCGGCGAGATGAGCCGATGTTCCGATACCGAACGTGCCGTAATTCATCTTGTCCGGATTTTTCGTGGCTTCCGCGATCAGGTCCGCAATCGACTTGATGTTCGACGAGGGATTGACCACGACGATATTGAATGACCGTGCGATCAATGAAACCGGCGCGAGGTCCTTGTGCGGATCGAAGGGGAGCTTGGCATTCAGGCTCGGATTGACGGCATGGGCGAAGGTGGCCATCAGCAGCGTGTAGCCGTCCGGATCGCTGGTAGCGACGGCCTGGGTGCCGAGGATTGTGCCAGCGCCTGGGCGATTTTCGATAATGACCGACTTCTTCAAGTCCGTTGAGATGGCCTGCGCCAGCGTCCGGGAAACGATGTCCGTGCCGCCGCCGGCAGCGAAGGGAACCACGAGCTTGATGATCTTTTCCGGATATTCGGCGCGAGCAGGGACCGATCCAACGACGATCAAGATGCTGAAGAGCGCCGCCGCGCTCATGCAGTAGAGAGAGACTATCGGCCAACGTGGCAAAGCCTTCGTTGCGGAACCGGTCGCTGGTCGTTGTGCTGTGCGCGTCCTGGGCATGCGTACCTCCAATGGGTTTAACCGCGGCATCTCGGTTGTGCCGCTCTCGGAGGTCGACCGAGGCCGCCTCACCCAAGCCATTAGCAGAACCGGCACGGGTGGCCGCCCCACCATTTCCATCTGGTGGAATTGTTGAGATTGCTTTATGCAGCGATCCAGACCGTCGATTGGACCATCAGCATGGACCCGGCACGTTTTGTTCCACGGAAGGCGCCGGCCAATCGTTCGCTCGAACGGGGCGTGGCATTGCTCAGGGCGTTCAGGCCGGGAGCCGAGCTGCTGGGCAACGGCGAACTATCGGAACGAACGGGATTGTCTCCCGCGACCGTCAGCAGGCTCACTCAGACCCTTGTTCGCGTGGGATATCTCGAGCACGATCCAGTGCAGCGTGCCTACCGGCTCGGCGCGGCGGTGCTCAGCCTCGGTCATGCGATGCGCACGGGATCTTCCGTTGTGCGCGTCACCACGCCGCTCATGAAGGCGCTGGCCCGGCGAATGCGCATCAATGTCGGTCTCGCGGTGCGAGATGGCGACGAGATGGTGTACCTGGAGTCCGTGCGCTTCAATACCCGCGCGTCTCAGCGTGCCGTCGTCTCCGGACACCGGGTCCCCATTGAGCTCACCGCATTGGGCCGCGCGTTTCTGGCCGTCGCAAAGGAGCCGGAAAAGTCGGCGCTGCTGGCCGGATTGAAGGCCAAGGGACGGAAACGATGGCCGCTGATCGAGCAGGAAATTGCCAGCGCCGCCGTCAGCATTCAGAGACGAAAATACTGCTTTGCGACATGGCAGCCGGAAGTGACGGCGCTCGCCACGCCGGTCGTCCTGGAGGGCCGTCCCATCTACGTCGTCAATGTCAGCGTGACCTCGGAGCGGTCGCCTGCCGAAGTGGTTGAAAGCCTGCGGAGACCGCTGCTGGATCTCGCCGCCCAGATCGAGGCTGCCATTGCAGAACTGGACTATCCCCTGTCCTGATCGCTCACCGATGCTTTGTCTGCGTTAAGCTGACTCATGCCTGGATCGCCTCGACGCCGCACCATTCGGCGATGAACAGCGCCATCGCTGTGGTGGTGCGCTTCAGCGACGGCAGGTTGACGCCTTCGTCGAAGCCGTGGACGCCGCGCGACAGCGGACCATAGTTGAGCGCCGGGATGTCGTCGAACAGCACATAGACGCGGCTGTCGAGATAGGCCAGCGAGGTGACGCTGGTCAGCGGCTTGCCGTTCACGGTTTCATGCGCCGCGGCCAGCACCGCCTCGGCGTCTGAGCCGGGCTGCAGCACGTAGCCTTCCGCCTGGAAGCCGTTGAACGTGATGGTGGGCGGGATGTTGGAGAGAAACGCGTCATTGCGCGTGAAGGCAGCGACGCGGTCGACGATTTCTTTCTTGGCGTCCGCGGCGGTGGTGCCGGGTAGGATCGAGATCCGGCAGTCGACCTTGCACCAGCTCGGCACCGACGACGCCCAGTCGCCGCCGGCGATCTTGCCGATGTTGAGATTGATCGGCTTCTCGATGTCCTTGAAGTATTCGAGCCCGTCCTTCTTCCTGTTCCATTCCTTTTCCATCTCTCGCAGCTCGCCGATCACGCGGTAGGCACCGTCGATGGCATTGGCGCCGGTGCCCATCCGCTGCACGTGCACCGGTACGCCGCGCACTTCGAGCTGGAACCAGACCACGCCGATATTGGCGCGCGTCAGCGTTTCCCCGGACGGTTCGGAGACCAGGGCGGCCTCGGCCTTGTAGCCGCGCAGATGGGTCATCAGCGCGCCGTCGCCGGTGGATTCCTCCTCGACGACGGATTGCAGATACACTGTCGCCGCCGGCTGCAAACCCAGGCTTCTCAATGCGTCGAGCGCAAAAATGTTGGACGCGGCGCCGGCCTTCATGTCGGCCGCGCCGCGGCCCTGCATCCAGTCGCCGTCGATGACCGGTTCATAGGGCGGCGTCGCCCACATGTTGTGCGGGCCTTCCGGCACCACGTCGACATGGCCCTGCATGATCAGCGAGCGGCCCTTCTCCTGGCGCGGGCGGTGAATGCCGACCACGACCGGCGCCTGCGAGTGCAGTTCGTCCCATGCGCCGCTACCGGGATGGCGCGCCAGCGCCTCGCGGTCCATGGTGAAGCGCTCCATGGTATAGCCGCGCTCCTTCATGGCGCGGAACATGAAGTCCTGCATGGTGTGTTCGTTGCCGCGTGTCGACACGTGGCGCACCATGTCCTGGGTGAACTTGATCTGGGCGTCGAAGTTCTTTTCGACCGCGGCAATGATTTTGTCGCGGAGCTGGGGATCGAGCGTCATGGGATGCCTTTGATCTTGGATGTCGGGTCGGTGACTTGGTCGTTCAACGAGGAAAACAATAGCCGCGACGCTCGATCACCTCTCCCCACCGGGGAGAGGTCGACCGGGAAGCCGGGCGGGTGAGGGGGCTTGGCGCCGTCGATAGGCCGGTGCCCCCTCACCCGGATTGCCGCGTCGATGCTACGCATCGCCAGGCAATCCGACCTCTCCCCGGTGGGGAGAGGTGAAGAAGCTAAGCCGACAGCGCGGCTTCGAGCTTGTCGAGCCCTTCGTCGATGGTCGCGTCCTCGGCGGTCAGCGGCACGAGGATGCGGATGGTATTGAAGCTGGTACCGCAGGACAGCAGGATCAGCCCTTCGTCGGCGGCGCGCTGCGTCACCTTCTTGGTCATCTCGGCATCCGGCGCTTCGCCGCCGCGCTCCTTGACGATGTCGAAGGCGATCATGGCGCCGACCGCGCGCACGGCGGCCATCGGCAGCAGGTCGTTGCGCTGCTGCATCTTCTTCAGACGCGCGACGATGTTCTCGCCGATGACATTGGCGCGGGCGACCAGGTTGTCGCGCTCGAACACGTCGAGCACGGCGTTGGCCGCGGCCACCGCCAGCGGATTGCCGGCATAGGTACCGCCGAGACCACCGGGTTCCGCCGCATCCATGATCGCCTGCTTGCCGATCACGCCGGACAGCGGGAAGCCGCCGGCCAGGCTCTTGGCTACGCAGATCAGGTCCGGCCTCACGTCGTAGTGCTCCATCGCGAACATCTTGCCGGTGCGGCCGTAGCCGGTCTGGACTTCGTCGGCGATCAGCACGATGCCATGCGTGTCGCAGATTTTTCGCAATGCGCGCATCAGTTCCGGCGGCGCCTGATGGAAGCCGCCTTCGCCCTGCACCGGCTCGATGATGATGGCGGCGACGCGCGCCGGATCGATGTCGGCCTTGAACAGGAAGCCGAGATACTTCAGTGACTCCTCCACCGTGACGTCGAGCTGCGGCGCCGGGAACGGCACATGCCAGACTTCCGGAATCGCCGCGCCAAAGCCCTTCTTGTAGGGCTGCACCTTGCCGGTCATGGTCATGGTCATCGCGGTGCGGCCGTGAAAGCCGCCGGTGAAGGCGATCACGCCGGCACGGCCGGTGGCGGCGCGTGCCATCTTGATGGCGTTCTCGGTGGCTTCGGCGCCGGTGGTGAAGAACGCGGTCTTCACCGCGCCGTCGATCGGCGCCAGCTTGTTGAGGCGTTCGGCGAGGGTCACGTAGGGCTCATACAGCAGCACCTGGAAACAGGTGTGGGTGAAGCGCTCCATCTGCTCGCGGACGGCGGCCATCACGTGCGGATTGCAATGGCCGGTGTTGAGCACGGCGATGCCGCCGGCGAAGTCGATATAGCGCTTGCCCTCGACGTCCCAGACTTCGGCGTTCAGCGCGCGCTGTGCCGAGATCGCGGTGGAATGGCCGATACCGCGCGGCACGGCGGCCTCGCGGCGCGCGAAGATTTCTGCATTGGTAGGCATTCGAGTTGTCCTTACGTTTATTCTTGTTAGCGCGCGGCTTCGAAACCGGCGAGGGTGGCGGTGAGATTGGCACCGAGGATGTCGGACAGGTAGCCGCCTTCCTGCACGAACACGGTGGGCAGGCGGAGCCCGGCGATGGCGGCACCGATGCGGCTGAAGCCGGCAGTGGTGACCTTCAGCGCGGCAAGCGGATCGTGCTCGGAGGCGTCGAGGCCGAGCGCGACCACCAGCGCGGTGGGCGCGAACGACGCGATGGTCTTCTCGGCGATGGCCATCGCTTCGATGTAGCCGTCGTCGCCGGTGCCCATCGGCAGCGGAATGTTGAGGTTGGCGCCAAGGCCGTTGCCTTCGCCGCGCTCATGGGCATAGCCCCACACGAACGGATAGTAGCCGACCGGATCGGCGTGGATCGACACCGTCAGCACGTCGGGCCGCGCGTAGAAGATGCCCTGCGTGCCATTGCCGTGGTGCACGTCGACATCGAGGATGACGACGCGCTCGTGCTTGAGGCGCAGATGTTCGGCGGCGATGGCCGAATTGTTCATGAAGCAGAAGCCGCCCGCCATGTCGCGGTAGCTGTGGTGGCCGGGCGGACGGCACAGCGCATAGGTGGCGTCCTCGCCGTCCAGCACCATCTGCGCCGCGGTCACGGCGACGTCGGTGGAAGCGCAGGCGCCGGCCCAGGTACCTGCGCCGATCGGGCAGGCGGTGTCCGCCGTGTGCCAGCCGAGCTTGCCGATGATGTGGGTCGGGTAGCTGCCGGGCACGCGCACGGGATGGAAGTTGGCGATCATCTCCGGGCCGTAGTCCGGCAGCTTCGTCCATTCGTCCCAGGCGCCTTCGAGAAAGCGCAGGTATTCCGGACTGTGCACCCGCGCCCGCGGCCCCTGGCCGAATTCGGTCGGCGCGACCAGCGTATGATTGCCGTCCGTCAGGCCTTTCAGCAGGCGGTCGGCGCGCTCCGGCTGTTCGGTGGTGCGCCTGACCTGGCCGCGCACCAGGAAGAACTGCGGATCGTGGCTGCGGTGTTTTTCGGTGTAGACGGCCTTCAATGGGAAGCTCCATTGGTTGGTGACGGAATGTCGCGGACCAGTTTTGCGACCTCGCGCCAGGCCGCGCCGATGTGATAGTCGATGCGGGCCACGATGATGTCGGGGTCGCCCTGTTCGATGGCGTCGAGCACCGCGATGTGCGTCTCGGCAATGCGGTGCGGGTCGTCATAGAGCCGGCCGATCAGGCCGATCACCATGCGCAACTCGGAAGCAAGGTCGTCGAACAGCCGCAGCAGCCGCTTGCTGCCGGCGATCTCGCAGATCATGCGATGGAATTTGTAGTCCTCTTCCACCTGACGCGCGGGATCGTCGAGGTCGGCGGTCTCCTGCAGCACGGCGATCTGTCGACGCAGCATGTCGCGCGTCTGCGGCGTCAGGTTTTGCGCGGCGAGCACGGCGGCATGGCACTCCACGCAGATGCGCAGGTCGTAGATCTCGTCGATGTCGGCGGCTTCCAGCCTGCGGACGAAGAAGCCCCGCCTCGGGTTTGCCACAAGCAATCCCTGCCGCTCGAGCAGGCGCGCGGCCTCGCGTACCGGGGCGCGGCTGATGCCGAGTTCACGGGCGATGCCGGCCTCGACCACCTTGGCGCCAGGCAGCAACTGGCCGGAGATGATGGCCTGCGTCAGGATCCGCGCGACCTGGCCGACAAGATCGGTGTCGGCGAGGGCGGTCAGCCCGACTGGAGGGGTGATGAGACGCATGAGAGGACCCGTTCGATCTTGATGTACAAGATTTAAGCGTCGATTGTCGACAGTTTAATCTTGAAACATTTTCGGCGATTGTGTTTGCTCACATCAGTCGCAACGGGAACCGAGCTCTTGAACATCCATGCAAGCATCACGCCGATCGACGAAGCCACCCGGCAGGTTCGCGTCGATCTGGCCGCGGCCTATCGTCTGATCCACCGGCTCGGCCTCGACGACAGCATCTATACCCACATCTCGGTACGGCTGCCGGGCGCCCATGATCGCTTCCTGATCAATCCCTACGGGATGCGCTTCGAGGAAGTGACCGCGTCAAATCTCGTGACCGTCGATGTCGACGGCAAGGTGATCGACGATCCCTTGGGCCTCGGCATCAATCCCGCCGGTTTCACCATCCACAGTGCGATTCATGCTGCGCGCCACGACGTGCTTTGCGTGCTGCACACCCACACCGTCGCCGGTGTCGCGGTGTCGTGCCAGAAAGACGGGCTGCAGCCGCTCAATCAATGGTCGATGCAGTTCACCGACCGGATCGCCTATCATGACTTCGAGGGCATCGCGCTCGACCTCTCCGAGCGCGAACGGCTGGTTCGCGACCTCGGCGCGAAGATGGTGCTGATCCTGCGCAACCATGGCCTCCTGACCTGCGGCCGCTCTGTCGGCGAGGCCTTCAAGCTGATGCACAACATGGAGCGCTCATGTCGCGCCCAGCTGGCATTGCAGTCGTCTGGCGTCGAAATCATCAGGCCGTCGCTGGCCATCGCGCAGCATACCGCCGGCCAGTATGACCGCGGCTATGCCAGGATCGAGGTCGAAGGCCAGAAGGACGGCGAGTGGGCGGCGTTCAAGCGCATGCTGGAGCGTACCGACGCCGACTATGTCAACTAGGCCATTCTGACGCGACGAATTAACGCGCCGTTGGGCGCCTGTGGGGGATTACATGCTGAAGCAATTGATGTTGGGCCTTGCTTTGACCTGCAGCGTCAGCGCGCTGGCGCTGGCGCAGGAGCCCAAAATGGGCGGCACCATCAACGCGGTGATCCAGCCGGAGCCGCCCGGCCTGACGACCGCGCTGATCCAGAACGGCCCGACCCAGATGGTGTCGGGCAACATCTTCGAGGGCCTGCTGCGCTACGACAAGAAGCTGGTGCCGCAGCCGGGCCTCGCCGAAAGCTGGACCGTCAGCGATGACGCCAAGACCTACACCTTCAAACTCAAGCCGGGTGTGACCTGGCACGATGGAAAGCCGTTCACGTCGGCGGACGTGCTGTTCTCCATCGACATGCTGAAGCAGACCCATGCGCGCGCGCGCAACAACCTGGTGCAGCTCGACAAGGTCGAGGCGCCGGATCCGCTGACCGTCGTCTTCACGCTGAAGCAGCCGTTCGGCCCGTTCCTGGGAATCTTCGAGGTCGGATCGCTGCCGATCATGCCGAAGCATCTCTATGAAGGCACTGATTACAAGACCAACCCCAACAACAACGCGCCGATCGGTACCGGCCCGTTCATGTTCAAGGAATGGCAGAAGGGCTCGTTCATCAAGCTGGTGAAGAATCCGAACTATCACATCAAGGGCAAGCCCTATCTCGACGAGATCTACTGGCAGATCATTCCCGACGCCGCAGCGCGTTCGGTGGCCTATGAGACCGGCAAGGTCGACGTGCTGCCCGGCGGTTCGGTGGAAAACTTCGACGTGCCGCGTCTCAGCAAGCTGAAGAACACCTGCGTGACCGGCGAGGGCTGGGAATTCTTCAGTCCGCTGGCGTGGCTGTGGCTCAACAACCGCTCCGGCCCGACCGCCAACAAGCTGGTCCGCCAGGCGATCATGTATGCGGTGGACCGCAACTTCGCCAAGGACGTGATCTGGAACGGACTCGGCAAGGTCGCCACCGGTCCGTCGGCCTCCTCGATCAAGTTCTATACCGATGACGTGAAGAAATATCCGTACGATCCCGCCAAGGCCAAGGCGTTGCTCAAGGAAGCCGGCTACAAGGGCGAGAAGATCCGCCTGATGCCGCTGCCCTACGGCGAAACCTGGCAGCGCTGGGGCGAGGCCGTCAAGCAGAACCTGATGGATGTCGGCTTTAACATCGAGACCATCGCCACCGACGTGCCCGGCTCCAACCAGAAGATCGGCGACTGGGATTACGACATCTCCTTCACCTATCTCTACCAGTATGGCGATCCCGCGCTCGGCGTCGGCCGCAACTACGTTTCCAGCGCGATTGCCAAGGGCCAGCAGTTCAACAACGTCGAAGGCTATTCCAATCCCGAGATCGACAAGCTGTTCGACGAAGGCGCGGTCGCGACCCCGGATTCCAGGCGCAAGGAGATCTACGAGAAGGCGCAGAAGATCCTGGTCGAGGACGTGCCGGTGGCGTGGATGCTCGAACTGCAGTTTCCGACCATCACCAACTGCAAGGTCAAGAACCTGATCAGCACCGGCATCGGCGTCAACGACGGTTTCCGCGACGCCTGGATTGACAAGTAGGGTCACCGGCGGCACTTCACCAACCGCGTCGATGCCCTGCGACAGGCCGGGCGTCGACGCGCTACATCTCTCCTGATCCGACTGTCATGGACCTCTGATGCTGTCATTCGTTGCCCAGAGGATTGTGAAAGGCGTCATCGTCCTGTTCGCGATCATCGTGCTCAACTTCTTCCTGATCCGGCTCGCGCCCGGCGATCCCGCGGTGGTGATGGCCGGCGAGGCAGGCGCCAGCGATCCGCTGTTCGTGGCCCAGCTGCGCGAGAAATTTTCGCTCGATCGTCCGCTGCCGGAGCAGCTGTTCAAATACGTCAAGGGTGTTGCCAGCCTCGATCTCGGCTTCTCGTTCCGCCAGCAGGAACCGGTCGCGAAGCTGATCGCCGAGCGGCTGCCGGCCACCCTGCTGCTGACGCTCACCGCCTTCGCCATCTCGCTGGCGCTCGGCATCCTGTTCGGCACGCTGGCGGCGCGCTTCGCCGGCACCTGGGCGGACAGCGCCATCACCGTCGCGGCGCTGATCTTCTACGCGACGCCGATCTTCTGGATCGCGCTGATGTCGATCCTGCTGTTCTCGGTCACGCTCGGCTGGCTGCCGAGCTTCGGTTACGACACCGTGGGCGGCAACTACAAGGGCCTCGCCTATGTCGCTGACGTCGCCGCCCATCTGGTGATGCCGGCGATGACCATCGGCCTGTTCTTCATGGCAACCTACACCCGCATGACCCGCGCCTCGATGCTCGAGGTGAAGCGGCTGGATTTCGTCAAGACCGCGCGCTCCAAGGGGCTGCGCGACAACGTGATCCAGCGCCGCCACGTGCTGCGCAACGCGCTGCTGCCGGTGGTGACGCTGGCCGGCGTGCATTCCGGTACGCTGATCGGCGGCGCGGTCATCACCGAGACGGTGTTCGCCTGGCCCGGCATCGGCCGGCTGATGTACGAGGCGCTGCTGCAGCGCGACTACAACCTGCTGCTGGGTGTGTTCGTGGTGTGTTCGGCCATGGTGCTGATCTTCAACCTGGTCACCGACCTCGTCTACCGACTGGTCGATCCGCGCATCGAGTTCGCATCATGAAGCAATTCTGGAAGCAGATGCTGCGCAATCCCGGCGGCATGATCGGGCTGGTCATTCTGTCCGTCGCCATCCTGATCGCGCTGGTCGGCCCCTCGATCTTCCCCAATTCGCCGTGGCGCATGGTGCAGCGGCCGTTCCTGCCGCCGTTCACTTTGTCCACCGTGCCGCTCGGCACCGATGCGCTCGGCCGCGACGTGTTCGCCGGCGTGATTTATGGCGCGCGGGTTTCTTTGCTGGTGGGCCTCGTCTCCACCCTGGTGGCGTTGATCGTCGGTGTCCCGCTCGGTGCCCTGGCCGGCTATTTCGGTGGCCGTGTCGACGACGCCCTGATGCGCTTCACCGAATTCTTCCAGACCATTCCGAGCTTCGCGCTGGCGATCGTGCTGGTGGCGATCCTGCAGCCGTCGATCTATTCCATCGTCGCGGCGATCGGCATCGTCAGCTGGCCGCCGGTGGCGCGGCTGGTGCGCGCGGAAGTGCTGTCGTTGCGGACCCGCGAATATGTCCAGGCCGCCATCGTCACCGGCCAGAGCAATTCCTGGATCATCTGGCGGGAGATTTTGCCCAACGCGCTGTCGCCGGTGATCGTGCTGGCGTCGCTGATGGTCGCGACCGCGATCCTGCTGGAATCCTCGTTGTCGTTCCTCGGCCTCGGCGATCCCAACCTGATCTCGTGGGGCTACATGGTCGGCGCCGGCCGCACCGTCATCCGCCAGGCGTGGTGGATCACGGTATTCCCAGGCCTCGCCATCCTGCTCTCGGTGCTGGCCATGAACCTTGTCGGCGAGGGCCTCAACGACGCGCTCAACCCGCGCCTCGCCAGGGACGGCCGCTGACATGACCGCCACTCCCGCCGTTTCCATCAGGAATCTCAAGATCGCGCTTCCGGAAGGCGCCGAGCGTCTCCATGCCGTCAACGGCATCTCGATCGATCTGATTCCGGGCGAGATCGTCTGCGTGGTCGGCGAGTCCGGCTCCGGCAAGTCGATGTGCGCCCACGCGTTGATGGGGCTGTTGCCCGACAGCGTCACCACCGAGACCGGCGAAATCCTGCTCGAGGGCAAGGACCTGCTGAAGCTCGACGAGGACGGCTGGCGCGACGTGCGCGGCCGCCGCATCGCCATGGTGTTCCAGGAGCCGATGACCGCGCTGAATCCGCTGATGCGGATAGGCGAACAGATGATGGAGATGTTCGAGGCGCACGGCCTGCTGACGCCGAAGGCACGCCGCGCCCGGGCGCTGGCGCTTGCGCGCGAGGTCGGCCTCCCCGATCCCGAACGCATTGTCCGCGCCTATCCGCATCAACTGTCCGGCGGCCAGCGCCAGCGCGCCATGATCGCCATGGCACTGGCGCTGGAGCCCGCGGTGCTGGTGGCGGATGAGCCGACCACCGCGCTCGACGTGACCACCCAGGCGCAGATCCTCAAGCTGATCCGCGAGCTGCAGCGCCGCCGCAACATGGCGGTGATGTTCATCACCCACGATTTCGGCGTGGTTGCCGATATCGCCGACCGCGTCGTGGTGCTGCGCCACGGCCAAGTCGTGGAGGAGGGCAGTGCCACGGAGGTGCTGACCCGGCCGCAGCATGCCTATACCAAGGCGCTGCTCGCCGCGGTGCCATCGATGCACCCGCCCGTGCGCGCGCCGCTCGACGGCCGCGACAAGGCGGTGGAAGTGATTGGCCTCGACAAGACCTATGTCACGTCCGGCGGCTGGTTCAGGCCCGACCGCAAGGTGCAGGCGGCCAACGAAGTCAGCTTCGCGATCCTCAAGGGCGAGACCCTCGGCCTGGTCGGCGAATCCGGCTCCGGCAAGTCGTCCGTGGCGCGGCTGGTGATGCGGTTGATCGAAGCCGACCGCGGCACGGTCCGCATCGGCGATGTCGATCTGACAAAGCTTGAAGGCAGGGCGCTGCGCGCGCAGCGCCACCGCATCCAGATGATTTTTCAGGATCCGTTTGCGTCGCTCAACCCGCGGCGAAAAGTCGGCAACATCATCAGCGACGGCCCGATCGCCCACGGCACCGAACCGAAGGCGGCGATGCAGCGTGCCCGCGACCTGCTCGGCATGGTCGGCCTCGATGCCGGCGCCATGGAACGCTATCCGCACGAGTTCTCCGGCGGCCAGCGCCAGCGCATCGGCATTGCGCGTGCACTGGCGCTGGATCCGGAAATCATCGTCGCCGACGAGGCGGTGTCCGCGCTCGACGTCTCCGTTCAGGCCCAGGTGCTGGCGCTGCTGGAAGACCTCAAGGCCCGGCTCGGCCTGTCGATGCTGTTCATCACCCACGATTTGCGCGTCGCCGCCCAGATCTGCGACCGCATCGCGGTGATGCAGCGCGGCGTCATCGTCGAGCTCAAGCCGACGGCGCAGCTGTTCGCATCGCCGGAGCATCCCTATACACGCGAACTGCTCGCGGCCGTCCCCGGCCAGAGCGCGTCGCCACAGGCCGCCTGATCCCATGTCTTGCGAAAACTTGCCTTCCGAAAACTTGTCTTCCGAAAGGATGCCCGCCGATCCAATCCATTGCGTCCTGCTGAGCAGGACCATCGACCTGCGCAAATATCTTGGTGAAGAGATCGCGCGGCTCGCGGGACGCGTCATCTTCGTCGACCATCTCGACGGCACTGACCCGGCAGCCGTCCGCATGGCGGTGGGTTGGCATCCCCATGCAGATGCGTTCGATCACTATCCCAATCTGGAAGCGGCGTGCTCGATCGGCGCCGGCGCCGACGGCATTCTTGCCTGTCCGAGCCTGCGCGACGACATCGAGGTGGTGCGGGTGGTGGAGCCGGCGCAGGCGCAGATGATGTCCGGCTTCGTGATCTTTCACGCCATCTGGCATCAGCGCCGCTTCGCCACCTACTTCGCGCAGCAGCGCGACCGGATCTGGAAGCGCATCGGACAGCGCACCACCCAGGAAGTCCCGGTCGGAATTTTAGGTTATGGCGCCATCGGCGCGCGGGTCGCCGCCGACCTCGCGGCACTCGGCTTTCCCGTCAAGGTCTGGAGCCGCAGCGCAAAACCGACACCCGATGGCATCACCGGTTTCCACGGCGCCGACGGTCTCGACGCCATGCTCGGCGAAACCGAGATCCTTGTGAATCTGCTGCCGCTGACGGCCGAGACCCGCGGTATTCTCAACCGCGATCTGTTCAACCGGATGAAGCGCGGCGGCTACCTGATCCAGGTCGGCCGCGGCGAGCATATGGTGGAAGCCGACCTGCTGGCGGCGCTGGACTCCGGCCAGCTTGCGGGGGCCGCACTGGATGTGTTCCTTGCCGAGCCGCTGCCGCCGGAACATCCATTCTGGGGGCATCCCGGCATCGTGCTGACGCCCCATGACGCCTGCGACGTGACGCTGCCGGCGGTGGGCCAGACCATCCGCGCCACCGCCGAGGCTCTCCAGGCCGGCGTCAGGCCGAAGGATGCGGTAGACCGCACCCGTGGATATTGAGCACGAGGTCGCAGCTATGACGCCGCGAGCATTAGGCCGCCGACCAGCAGAGCCGCCAGCAAAGCGATGACCCCGAATACAGCCGCGCTGATGGCCAGCAGGCCGTGGGCATCGAGCCATCCGCGTAACGCTTTCTCCATGATGACCTGAATCTCCCGCTGATTTGAACTCTGTGGGGCCACAGCGTATCAAACCGCCACGACGCCGTCTGCCCGTGTTTTGGCGCCAACCGGAGATCATCATGGACAATTTGCAGACCCAGGGCATCAGCCTGCCGCGCCTCGGCCTCGGCACGTTTCGCCTCAAGGACGATGCCTGCATCAAAGCCGTGCAAAGTGCGCTCAGCCTCGGCTATCGCCACATCGACACCGCCGAGATGTACGGCAATGAAGAAGCCGTCGGCGCCGGCATCCAGGCCTCCGGCGTGGCGCGCAAGGAGATCCACGTCACCACCAAGGTGTGGCACGAGAACCTGGCGCCGGACGCCATCCGCCGCGCCTTCGACGCCAGTCTCGCCAAGCTCAAGCTCGATCAGGTCGATCTCTATCTGGTGCATTGGCCATCGAAGGGCATGAACCTGCCGGCGATGTTCGATACGTTGATGAAGCTGAAGGACGAGGGCCGCACCCGCGCCATCGGCGTCGCCAATTTTCCGGTCGCGCTGCTGAAGACGGTGGTCGAGGAGATCGGCGCGCCGATCGCCTGCAACCAGGTCGAGTTCCATGTCTATCTCGACCAGACGCCGCTGCGCAGATACCTCGCGGAGAAATCGATTCCGCTGGTGGCCTATTGCCCGCTGGCGCAGGGCCGGGTCGCCGACGATGCGGTGCTGCAGGATATCGGCAGGAAGCATAATGCCAGCGCCGCGCAGGTGGCGCTGAGATGGCTGCTTGACCACGACGGCGTCTGTGCGATCCCCAAGGCGTCCCGCGCCGAGAGCCAGCAGGCCAATCTCGATGCACTGAAGCTCACCCTCGATGACGCCGATCGAAAGGCGATCGCGGCCTTGCCGAAGGATCAGCGGCTGGTGAACCCCGGCTTTGCGCCGGATTGGGATTGATCTTTTTCCCTCTCCCGCCAACGCCGCTTCGCGCCGCCGGGGGAGAGGGGAAGCCACCGCTACTTGTGCGCATGCGGCTTCTTTTTCACGTCGATCTTCCGCGCGGCGGTCGGAATCATCACGACCCGGCCATACTTGACGCCGCGCTCGGCGATGACGTGGTCGGCGAAGTGCTGCACCTCCGGGCCGGAGCCGCGCAGCGCGGTGACCTCCATGCAGTGGTCGTCGTCGAGATGCACGTGCAGCGTCGCCAGCGCGAGGTCGTGGTGATGATGATAATTGTCTACCAGCCGCCGCGACAGGTCGCGCGCGGCATGGTCGTAGACATAGACCAGTGCCGCGACACATTCGCCGGCCTTGCCCTTGTCCTGCGTCGCCTGCTGCATGCCGGCGCGGGCGAAGTCGCGGATCGCCTCGGAACGGTTCTGGTAGCCGTGCTCGGCGATCATGGCGTCGAGTTCTTCCATCAGCTCGTCGTCGAGCGTGATCGTAATGCGTTGCATAGGGGCCCCGTCATCCGAGAGTATGATGTTTTATTGACATCATCATACTCATCATGGCAGTTTTGATGGTCTTCTGCGGTCAACATAACCTGCCCGGTGCCGCGGCGGGACATATTCATCACGCGCGTGGCAGCTGGGAGTGGTGCGATGCATCAGCATCTTCCGGCCGCGTTCGCCGGACTGGTTCTGACCGCTGCTCTGGCTGTGGCGTCGGAGGTGGCAGCCCAGACGGTGGCGCCTACCGCGCTTCCGCCGGTTGAAATCGATGCCCCGCAACGCCTTCAGGCCGTCAGCACGAGGCCTGGGGCAAGCGCCGATCGCGGCCGGCGATCGAGGCGCGCTGCGGTTCGCAATGCGCGGCCCGGCCACGCCGCGCCCGCCGGCAATTCCCCGCCGCCCGCTGCAAATGCCGGCGTTGCCGCCGCCAGCGAAAGGACGGTCAATGGTGCCGACGTCAATGCGCGGCCGTTTTCGCGGCCGGCCGAAGCGCTCGAGGTGGTGCCCGGCCTGATCGTCACCCAGCACTCCGGCGAGGGCAAGGCCAACCAGTATTTTTTGCGCGGCGTGAATCTCGACCACGGCACCGATCTGGCGATCTCCGTGGACGGTATGCCGGTCAACATGCGCACGCACGCCCACGGACAGGGCTATGCCGATCTCAATTTCATGATCCCCGAGCTGATCTCCTCTGTCAGCATTCGTAAGGGGCCATATTTCGCCGATGAAGGCGATTTCTCGTCAGTCGGCTCCGTTCACGTCAGCCTGCTCGATAGCGCCGCAAAAACCATGGCCTCGATCACGGCAGGCAGCTTCGACTATCGCCGCGGCTTTGGCGTCACCTCTGCGAAGCTCGGCGAAGGCACGCTGCTTGTTGCCGCCGAGGCGCAGAGCTACAACGGCCCGTGGGACAACCCCGACGAGTTGCGAAAACTCAACGGCGTGGTGCGCTACAGCCAGGGCACGGTCACCGACGGCTTCACGCTCACCGCGATGGCCTACGCCAACAAATGGAATTCCACCGACCAGGTGCCGGCGCGCGCCATCGCCTCGGGTGAGATCGGCCGCTACGGTGCTTTCGATCCGACCGACGGCGGCAACGCCAACCGCTTCTCGCTGTCCGGAAACTGGGCGCGCAGCGACGAAAGGGGATCCTCCAAAGCGAACTTCTACGTCATCAAGAGCTCACTCAACCTGTGGAATAATTTCACTTACTATCTCAGCAATCCCGTCGACGGCGACCAGTTTCACCAGCATGATGACCGCGTGATCGGCGGCTTCAGCGCGTCGCATACGTTCAATCACCAGTTCGCCGGCCTGCGGATGGAGACCGAAGTCGGCGTGCAGAGCCGCTATGACAACATCCAGCTCGATCTGAACAATAGCGTGCGGCGCCAGTTCGCCTCCGCGATCCGCTCTGACGCGGTGAAGGAGGGCAGCGTCGGCGTGTTCGTACAGAACACGGCTTTCTGGACCGACTGGCTGCGCACCACCGCCGGCTGGCGCGGCGACTACTACGACGCCTCGGTGCGCTCGTATTTCATGCCGGCTAACTCCGGCAATGCCAGCGCCACCATCGGCAGTCCGAAACTCGGTCTCGTGCTCGGACCGTTCGCGAAGACCGAATTGTTCCTCAATGCCGGTGAAGGCTTTCACAGCAACGACGCGCGCGGGGTCACCATCGCCGAGTCGCCGATCGATGGTTCGGCGGTGCAGCGCTCGCCCTTCCTGGTCAGGACCAAAGGCGCCGAAGTCGGCCTGCGCACAAGGCTGATTCCCGGCCTGACCAGTTCGCTTGCCGTCTTCGTGCTGGATTCCGCCTCCGAGATCCTGTTCGTCGGCGACGCCGGCGATACCGAGGCCAGCCGCCCGAGCCGTCGCGTCGGCGTCGAGTGGACCAACGATTATCGCCCGCTGCCCTGGCTCGCGCTGGAAGGCGACTTCGCCATCACCCGCGCGCGTTTTCGCGACGAGAACGCCGATCAGACCACGACCTATGTCGATCTCGCCGGCTATCCTGCGTCGCAGATCGGCAACGCGCCCGGCCATCTGATTCCCGGCGCGCCCAACATCGTCGCCACCGTCGGCATCCGGCTTGGCGAATCGACCGGCTGGTTCGGCGCGCTGCGCTATCGTTACTTCGGCTCGCGCCCGCTGACCGAGGACGGCGCCTTCACCTCGCCCGCCGCCGGCCTGCTCAACGGCCAGCTCGGTTACCGCTTCGCCAGTGGCTGGCGCATCCAGCTCGACGGTTTCAACCTGCTCGACAGCAAGACCGACCAGATCACCTATGCCTACGGCTCGCTGCTGAAGACCGACTCGCTCTACGCGATGTGCTTCCCGTCCTCGGGTGCGCCTGCAGCGCCCAGCGCGGTGTGCCAGACCGGCATCATGGACCGGGTGCTGCATCCGGTCGAGCCGCTGGCGCTGCGCGTCACGCTGGCCGGGCAGTTTTGATCGCTTCTTCCCCTCTCCCTTGTGGGAGAGGGTGGCCGCGCGGAGCGCGGACGGGTGAGGGGTGCCACAAACTCCGAGCCTGGAACTGCCCCTCATCCGTCGCGGACGTCGCCTGTCATCGGGCGGCGCTTTGCGCCGACCCGTTGGTCCGCGCCACCTTCTCCCACAAGGGGAGAAGGAAAGAAGAACCCGTTGCGCCGGCGCGAAGGCAGCTTGCGCATTGCCGGTAACCCCATCATCATCCCGCTAAAGAAGAGATCAGGGAGGTGTTCATGCTCGCGTTGCGGATCGCGTTGCTTCGGCTGGTCGTCATCGCAGCAGCAGGAGTCTTCATGGCATCGGCCAGCGCCGCCACCTTCGTCTATGTCGGCAATGCCGACAGCCAGGACATCAGCGTCCTCGAACTCAAGGCCGACGGTGAGCTGACGCCGGTCGCTACCACCGCAGTGCCCGGTCCCGCCAAGCCGGGTGGCTCGCTGCCGCTGGCGGTCAGCCCCGACAGGAGCCGGCTCTATGCAGGTCTGCGCAACGAGCCATATAGCGCGGTCAGTTTCGGCATCGACGCGAAGATCGGCAAGCTGTCGCTGATCGGTTCGGGTCCGCTGGCGGATTCGATGGCCTATCTGTCGGTGGACCGCACCGGAAAGTATCTGCTCGCCGCCTCCTATGGCGGCAACAAGGTCACGGTCAATCCGGTCGGACCGGACGGCGTGATCGCGCCGGCGCAGCAGACCCTGGCCACCGAACCCAACGCTCATTGCATCGTCGTCGACCCCACCAACCGCTACGTGCTGCACACCAGCCTTGGCGGCGACGTCATCTACCAGCAGAAGTTCGACGCCCTGACCGGCAAGCTGACGCCCAACGAGCCAGCCACCGTCAGCGTCAAGGCCAAAGGCGGCCCGCGCCATCTGGTGTTTTCGCCGAACGGCAAGTTCGTCTACCTGATCAACGAACTCGACGCGGCGATCTACGTGTTCCCGTGGGACGCGGCCACCGGCACGCTGAAGACGGAAACGCAGGTGGCCACCGCGCTGCCGGCCGGCTTCGAAGGCAAGCCCTGGGCCGCGGACATCCACCTCACGCCGGATGGGGCGTTTCTCTATGCCTCGGAGCGCACCGGCAGCACGCTGGCGGCGTTTCGCGTCGATCCGAGCAACGGGGCGCTGACGTCCCTCGGGTCCATTCCCACCGAAAAGCAGCCGCGTGGATTCAGCATCGACCCCTCGGGCCGCTATCTGCTGGCGGTCGGCCAGCTTTCCAACAGCCTGACCAGCTACGCCATCGACAAAACGAGTGGCAAGCTGACCAGCCTGAAGCAATATCCCGTCGGCAAGAACCCGAACTGGGTCGAGATTGTGGAATTGCGCTGACGTCCTGTTAAAGCAGCCAAACCCGCACTCGACTGCGGAATTTAACCCTTTGCCGGGATAGCCTGCGCCATTACAGTGCCGCGCGTTGACACGCTGTCTGGCTGGGGCATGCACGATCTCATTCGCGACATCACGCTGTGTATCCTGTTTGCGTGGGGCATCGGGCTGGCCGCGCATTTCTTCAAGCAGCCTCTGATTCTGGCCTACCTGATTGCCGGCTTCATCATCGGGCCGTTCGGCATCGGTTGGGTGAAGTCCGAGGAATCGATCAGCACCATCTCGGAACTCGGCCTGATCTTCATGCTGTTCATGATCGGGCTGGAAATCGACCTCAAGAAGATCGTGCGCGCCGGCCGCGTCATCCTGTTTGCCGCCGGCGGCCAATTGATCGGCGGCTGCGTGCTCGGCGTCTTGTTCTTTATGGCGATCGGCCTGCCGCTCGGCGACGGCGGTTTCGATGCGCTGTATCTGTGCATCGCCTGCGCGTTGTCGTCGACGGTGGTCATCGTCAAGGTGCTGTACGAGAAGCGCGAGCTAGACACTCTTCCGGGTCGCATCACGCTCGGCATCCTGGTGCTGCAGGACATCTTCGCCATCCTGTTCCTGGCGGTGCAGCCCAGCCTTGCCGACCTGCAGGTCGGCGTCATCCTGCTGTCGATCGGCCGCGTCGGCATGCTGGTGGCCACCGCGCTGGTGCTGAGCCGCTACGTTCTGCCGCACCTGTTCCACCAGATCGCCCGGCGGCCGGAACTGGTGCTGCTCGGCGCGCTGGCCTGGTGCTTTCTGATCGGCGAGATCGCCGAGCGGTTGCACCTGTCGCGCGAGATGGGCTCGCTGGTCGCCGGCGTGTCGCTGTCGACCTTCCCCTATGCGCTGGACGTCACCGCCAAGGTGACCACGCTGCGCGACTTCTTCATCACGCTGTTCTTCGTCGCCTTGGGCATGACCATCCCCATCCCCAACCTGTTGGTGATCGGTCTGGCACTGATCATCGCCGCCTTCACCGTGGTCAGCCGTGTGCTGACCACCTTCACGCCGTTGTACCTCATGAAGCAGGGGCTGCGCGCCAGCCTGTTGCCGGCGCTGAACCTCGCGCAGATCAGCGAGTTCTCGCTGGTGGTGATCCAGACCGGCATCGCCGCCGGCCATATCAGGACCCAGACCTCGAGCGCCGTCTCCTTCGCCTTCGTTCTCCTCGCCGTGCTGTCCACCTTTGCGATGGTGCGCAGCGACCAGATCAGCCGGCTGTTGATCGGGCCGCTGAAGCGGATCGGCATTCGCGACCTCGATCACGGCCAGTCGCAGGACGCCGGCGCCGCGGCCGGTCACGGCGACGCCCGCCGTATCGTTATCCTTGGCTTCTTCCGCGCCGCCTCCGCGCTGCTCAGCGAGATCGAGCGCCAGAACCCCTCGCTGCTTGAGCAGATCAGTGTGGTCGATTTCAATCCCAACGTGTTCAGGACCCTGGTCGAACGCGGGCAGCACGTCATCTATGGCGACATCAGCAATGTCGATACCCTGGTCCATGCCGGCGTCGGCCATGCCGAGATCATCATCCTCAGCGTGCCGGATTCGCTCCTGAAGGGCGCCAACAACGAGAAGCTGGTGCGCCACGTGCGCTCCATCAATCCGACTGCCAGGATCATCTCCACCGCGGACCTGCTGGCCGATGTGGCGGACATCTACGCTGCCGGCGCCGACTACGTCACGGTCACCCGGCTCAGCGACGCCCACGAGCTCTACGAGGCGATCAACGCCGCCGACCAGGGCCTGCTGAAGGACAAGCGTGCCGAGATGGACGCCCGCCTCGGCGAGCGCCGCGAGGTGCTGCCGTAGCCTTCTTCCCCTCTCCCCTGGCGCCGCGCAGCGGCGTGGGTGGGAGAGGGTGCCTTCGCGCAGCGAAGGCGGGAGAGGGGGTGGTGCGGCAAGCTCCGGCGCCGGTGTTTGCCGCGGGCCCCTCTCCGGTCTCGAATGCGCTCCGCGCATTCGATCCACCCTCTCCCGCCCAGCGAAGCTTCGCTTCGCCGGTGGGAGAGGGGACGAAGGAGACCGGCGTCTGCGGAAAACAGGACGGAATCGCCCTCCATTCCGCATAGCGAACCCGCATGGCCCTACGCGCGGCCGCGGGTTGCGCCGTTCCCCGCTGTGCGCCATATGGTCTCCAGAAGACATCAGAGTGCACGCCATGGCCCATTCAATTCCCGAAGTCCTGCAGGCTTTTGCTCATGGCGAGATCGTCGTGGTGACCGACGACGACGACCGTGAGGGCGAGGGCGACCTGATCGTTGCGGCGACGCTTTGCACCGCCGAGAAGATGGCCTTCATCATCCGCCATACCTCCGGCATCGTCTGCGCCCCGATCACCGTCGACGATGCGCGCCGGCTGCGGCTCGATCCGATGGTTGCCAACAACGATTCCAACCACACCACCGCCTTCACTGTGTCGATCGACTACAAGCCCGATAACGGCACCGGCATCTCGGCGGACGAACGCGCCTCCTGCTGCCGCGCGCTGGCCAACCCGAATGCGGGCGCCAATGATTTCGCGCGGCCCGGCCACGTGTTTCCGCTGATCGCGCGCGAGGGCGGCGTGCTGATGCGCTCCGGCCATACCGAGGCCGCGGTTGACCTGTGCAAGCTGGCGAACCTGCCCCCGGTCGGCGTCATCAGCGAGTTGATGAACGACGACGGCACGGTGATGAAGGGCGAGCAGGTGGTGGCGTTCGCCGCGAAACACAAGCTCAAGCACGTCACCATCGCGGACATGATTTCCTATCGCCAGGCGCGCGAGAAACTGATCGAACGCGTCTCCACCTTCACCACCGACAGCCCGATCGGCCCGCTGCAGGGCTATGCTTACCGTTCGCCGTTCGATTCCATCGCTCACGCCGCCTTTGTCTACAACGGCATCGGCGACGGCAGGAACGTGCTGACGCGGTTTCACAAGCCGAACATCGTCAAGGATATCTTCGCTGGCCCGGCGCGGATGCAGACGGTGCTGGAACATTTCAAAAAGGCCGGTAGCGGCGTGCTGGTGTACTTGCGCGACGGCGCCGCCGGGGTTCCTGTCGAGCCGCTCGACACGCCGAAATCGGCGGAGGCCGACCGCAACAGGCAATGGCGCGAGATCGGCGTCGGCGCGCAGATCCTGCGCGATCTCGGCGTCACCTCGATCCGTCACCTGACATCGTCGGTGCACGACTACAAGGGCCTCTCGGGTTTCGGCATCGAGATCGTCTGCAATGAACAGCTTGATGGCGATAAGCCAAAGACTTAACATGCGCGCGGCGTGCAAGCGCCGGCGTTGATGATGTGAAAGGGATTTTGATGAGCGTGCGCCCCCAGACCAAGGACAAGCCGGCCCCGACGAATTTCCAGTGGGACGACGCGTTCCTGCTGGATGACCAGCTCACCGAAGACGAGCGCATGATCCGCGACACCGCGCGCGCCTATGCGCAGGACAAGCTGCTGCCGCGCGTCACCGATGCCTATCTCAACGAGCACACGGACCGCGAAATCTTCAACGAGATGGGCGAACTCGGCCTGATCGGCATCACGCTGCCGGAGGAATATGGTTGCGCCAACGCCAGCTACGTCGCCTACGGTCTGGTGGCGCGCGAGATCGAGCGGGTCGATTCCGGCTACCGCTCGATGAACTCGGTGCAGTCGTCGCTGGTGATGTATCCGATCTACGCCTACGGCGATGACGCCCAGCGCAAGAAGTACCTGCCCAAGCTCGCCTCCGGCGAGTGGGTCGGCTGCTTCGGCCTCACCGAGCCTGACGCCGGCTCCGATCCCGGCGGCATGAAGACCCGCGCCGAGAAGTGCGCCGACGGCTACCGCATTACCGGCTCGAAGATGTGGATCTCCAACGCACCGATCGCCGACGTGTTCGTGGTGTGGGCGAAGTCCGCCGAACACAACAACCAGATCCGCGGCTTCATCCTCGAGAAGGGCATGAAGGGCCTGTCGGCGCCGAAGATCGGCGGCAAGCTCTCCTTGCGCGCCTCGATCACCGGCGAAATCGTGATGGACGGCGTGGTGGTTGGTGAAGAAGCGCTGCTACCCAATGTGTCCGGCCTGAAGGGGCCGTTCGGCTGCCTCAACCGCGCGCGTTACGGCATCTCCTGGGGCGTGCTCGGCGCCGCCGAGGACTGCATGGCGCGCGCCCGCCAGTACACGCTGGACCGCAAACAGTTCAACCGTCCGCTCGCCGCCACCCAGCTGGTGCAGAAGAAGCTCGCCGACATGCTGACCGAAATCACGCTCGGCCTGCAGGGTAGCTTGCGCGTCGGCCGCCTGATGGACGAGGGCAATTTCCACCCGGACATGATCTCCGTGATGAAGCGCAACAATTGCGGCAAGGCGCTGGACATTGCCCGCATGGCCCGCGACATGCACGGCGGCAACGGCATCCAGGTCGAATACCATGTGATGCGCCACGCCCAGAACCTTGAGACGGTGAACACCTACGAGGGCACGCATGACGTTCATGCGCTGATCCTTGGCCGCGCCATCACCGGCATCCAGGCGTTCGGCTAGCCGATCTCGCCTTCCGTGTTTCGAAATGCCCGGCCTCGCGCCGGGCATTTTGTTTTGAGGGCTTCAAAAGCCATGCGGCTTGACGGTCGCTCTTTCATGTATCATCATAAGTTACATGAGACGAGACAATCGACTGTCCGCCACGCTGCACGCGTTGCTGCACATGGCCGAGCAAAACCGGCCGATGACTTCGGCCGAGCTGGCGATGTGCATGGCCACCAATGCCGTGGTGGTCCGGCGCACCATGGCCGGATTGCGCGAGGCCGGCCTGGTGCGCTCCGAAAAGGGCCATGGCGGCGGCTGGCAGATCGCGCGCGATCTTTCGGCGGTGACGCTGAAGGACATCTATGACGCGCTGGGCAAGCCCGGCCTGATGGCCATGGGCATCCATCTCGAAAGCCCGTCCTGTCTCGTCGAGCAGGCGGTCAACCGCGCGCTCACCTCGGCCTTTGCCGATGCGGAGGCCGTCCTGATCGGCCGGCTCGGTGACGTCACGCTGGCGCAGCTCGCGGCGGATTTTCACGCACGCGCGGTCGGCCATCGCAACAGGATGCAGGAGAAGAAGAAATGACCTTTGACGCCATTGTCGTCGGCGGCAGCTATGCCGGCCTGTCCGCGGCGCTGCAGTTGGCGCGCGCCCGCCGCCGCGTGCTGGTGATGGATTCCGGCCAGCGCCGCAACCGCTTCGCCGCCCATGCCCATGGGTTTCTCGGCCAGGACGGCCGGCCCCCCGGCGACATTGCCGCCGATGCCCGCCAGCAACTATTGGCCTATCCGACTGTGGAATGGGCGGATACGAAGGCCACCTCCGGCGAAGGCGCGGCCGACGGCTTCTCGATCGGCACCGCGGGCGGCGCACGCTATCACGGCCGGCGCGTCATCCTCGCCGTGGGCGTCGCCGATACGCTGCCGGCGCTTCCCGGCCTGGCGGAGCGCTGGGGCAAGACCGTGTTCCATTGCCCGTATTGCGACGGCTATGAACTGGATCAGGGCCGCATCGGCGTGCTGGCCTCCTCGGAGATGTCGATGCATCACGCTTTGATGCTGCCGGACTGGGGATCGACCACGCTGTTTCTCAACGACGCCTTCGCGCCGGACGCCGGGCAGCTTGCCCAACTGCAGGCGCGTAACGTCGCCATCGAGCGCGCGCCGATCGTTCGGCTCTCCGGCGCGTCCCTCGATGTCGAACTCGTGGACGGTCGCACCATTGCGCTCGACGGCATGTTCACGTTGACGCGCACGGGTCCATCGTCGCCGCTCGGCGCGCAGCTTGGCTGCGTCATGGAGGACGGCCCGATGGGGCCGTTCCTGCAGACCGATGCCTTCAAGGAGACGTCCGTTCCCGGCATTTTTGCCTGCGGCGACGTGGCGCGTCCGATGGGCTCGGTGGCTTTCGCGGTGGCAGACGGCGCGATGGCGGGCGTCGGCGTCCACCGCTCGCTGATCTTCAGCCCGGATCGCGTGGCTGGCGCATAGCTGCAGCGAGTTGCGGCTGTTTGATTTCCCGCCAAGGGTTGCTAGTCATCGGGGCGTCCGGTGACCGGCCGGATACAGGCGCGGAAGGACCGACCATGAGCGACAACGACGACGTCCCGTTCAACCGCGACTATCCGCTCAGGCCTGGCGTCGTTGACCATGTCCGCCCCGGGGTTCGCCGCATCCTGTGCAACAACCCGTCGCCGTTCACCTTCACCGGTACCAACAGCTACATCATCGGCGAGGGCAAGGTCGCGATCATCGATCCCGGTCCGCGCGACGAAGCCCATGCGCAGGCGCTGCTCGATGCGGTGAAGGGCGAGACCGTCACCCACATCATCGTCACCCACACCCATTCCGACCACTCGCCGAACACCGCCGCGCTCAAGGCGGCCACCGGCGCGACGGTCTATGCCGAAGGCCCGCACCGCGCCTCGCGGCCGCGCCACGAGAGCGAGATGCATTCGCCGGAATCCGGCGCCGACCGCGACTTTCAACCCGACGTCCTGGTTGTCGACGGCGAGACCATCGAGGGCGACGGCTGGGCGCTGCAGGGTGTCGCAACACCCGGTCACACCGCCAATCACATGGCCTTCTCCTGGCGGGAGCGCGGCTACCTGTTCATCGCCGATCACGTGATGGGCTGGTCGACGTCAATCGTGGCGCCGCCGGACGGCTCGATGATCGACTACATGGCCTCGCTGGACAAGCTGGCCGCGCGGCCGGAAGACCTGTACTTCCCCGGGCACGGCCCCGAGATTCCCGAAGCGCAGAAATACGTCCGCTTCCTGATCCGCCACCGCAAGGCGCGCGAGGCCTCGATCCTGCACCGCCTCGCCAAGGGCGAAGCCGATATTCCCACCCTGGTGCGCGCGATCTATATCGGCATCGATCCCCGCCTCACCGGCGCCGCCGGCTATTCGGTGCTGGCGCATCTGGAAGATCTGGTCGGCCGCGGCATCGTGGCGACGGACGGCGATGCGGTGATATCGGGCAGCTACAGGATGGCGTAGCCCTCTTGTCCCGGACGCGATGCAGCGTGAAACGCTGCGTCGCAGAGCCGGGACCGCCCCAAACTCCGGAGCCCCCGCAACGGTCCCGGTTCTGCGGCGCAGCACTTCGCTTTGCTCGTGCTGCGCCGCGCCCGGGACACGGGCACAAGCTACTTCTTCACCGCTTTCGCTGGCGCCTTCGGCGCCACCGCCTTCTTCGGCGCCGGCGTGTTTTCCGCCGCCGTGTTGATATCCTCGATCAGCTTGGCCACGCGCGCGGCGTTGCTGCCGAGGTCGCTTTCGAAATAGCGCGACGAGGAGCGGATATCGACGCGCGAGCCCTCGCCGTCGGGGGTCACGCGGATGCTGACGTCCTCGCGAAAGCCCATGATCGGCGTGCGCGCCACCGCCTCGATGCGGCCGGGCCGGCGCGGTGGCTGCGG